>QWCT01000037.1_pt1 | contig 108937 bp, 93 predicted proteins | sample 1972681 | NCBI WGS metagenome assembly QWCT01 (sample SAMN09866701, study PRJNA288562) | Human oral metagenome isolate pre3_saliva, whole genome shotgun sequencing... | isolation source: mouth | host: Homo sapiens | place: USA: California
ACTACAGCTATGCTGTAGTACTACGAATATTTTCACTTCGTAAAAGTGAAAATATTTCAATTGTATATTATTTACGTAGTATGAATATAGAAGTTGCCGGGCACGGCTTAATAAATCTAAAAATAAACTATAAGGAGATTACCATGCAAAACATTAAAGACTACTATAAAGACGATTTCGTATGGAGAGCAGAACTCGCCATACGTGACGGCGAGACAATGAATGTTGTTGATGAAGAGAGTGGTACACGCTTCCGCTCTCTTCTTTATAAGGGAGTATACAATGGCGTAACTAGACTATTTGTCGTAGATAACTACGGCCAAATAGTTTTGGTCAGTCGCCGCTCTGCGGCTTACGCTCTTGTCGATAGGAGCGTGAGCTCAGTTGGCTGCTTGAACAAAGCCGGCCAAGTCGAGAGCTGGGACATGGACAGAGGCGACCTTCAGATAGAAGGTCTAGTATCAAGCGGCCGATACGTCGCTTGATACGAAACTGAGGATGGGATTACACCCACCCTCAGTATTATTTTTTTTTTTCGTTAGTAAGGCAATTGGTCAAAGTAGTAAGCGTATAAATCTATCTTCCTACTAGAGTCAAAGGATGTTAATGATCCTATATTATTACCAGTGTCTCTATATCGGAAGTTATCTAGGATATCACTGTCCTCTACTTTACCACTAGCTCTTAGTTGTCTTATAGCTTCGTTATAAGTATCCCTAAGAACATCCTCTCTAGATCTATAGTGGGTATATGGTGTTGATCTCTGCTCAGTACCGGATTGATATCTTTCCTGTACGAATCCTACTTTACCCCACCATCCATTAGCTTTAGCAATACGTATAGCATCTTCACTCCTTGCATTCTTTTTAAATTCATCATAGGCTTTAGCCTGACCTAACGATGCAATAGCGCTTCTCCATGTACTTAAACCACCGGGCTCTACAGAACGACCAATGCAACTTACATACCAATTGTTAATCATTCTATCCGTGCTATCGCGTAGTGTTGCTCCGTTAACAGTTACGTTAGTATCTCTATAGCTATAAACTGGAACTGTGTAATAACTATAGGTAGTATAGGTTTTACTTATTCCGTTATAAACACGCTGTAACCAATCTTTACCCCAACTAGTAAATAAAGAAGGTATCATCTGGATTTCTTTAACAGCTTCAGTACTTCTTTCATTGTTACTAGCGATATGTGCTACTTTAATAGTATAGCGTTCTCCGATACGTGTTTTACTCTCAGGAACATCTATGGTAGTAAGGTTAGTCGTATCATTTAGAGATGACCAAATAAGAGTGTTATCCTTATAGAGTTTCCAATCTGTTCCTTTATGACTTCTATCTTCTAGACCACTAACTTGGAATGCACTGGTTCCTATAGTTAATTTCTTACCTACAATAGAATGTTGAATAGTAGGTGTTTGAATTACAACACTAGGCATAACACCAGTATTGATATTCTTTTTACCTTCTTCACTCTTGATACCAGACTTAGATTCATAAACCATACCTATAGTTAAAGCTTGGTTATAATGTATAGCCGCATTACTAACCGTTATCTCCTTAACTGTGTTTCTTAGATCTCCACTTGTTAACTCTATGGTTTCATAAACAATAGCATTGTTTTCACCATTATAGATGTTGATATAGGTTTTAGCATGTTCTTTATTTACCCTACTAGAAGGATTAGCTACATATGGACTACCTGATATACGTATCTTTAATTTAGTAGTATATAAAGGTTCTACTGTAGCTGTTATTTCCGGTGTATCTATCATAAGGACTCTAATAGTCTTTTCTATAGTATTTAAATAGATAAGACCTAAGTCGTGCTTAATGAATGTCTCTAACTGGAAAGCTTCTTCGTATTTAAAATCAAAGTCATTACGATCCAATGGAGTGCTGAAGTAATTATCGTGTGCACTAGTACGGAACTTATTGAACTTCTTAACCCAAACGTTATTTTCTTTTTTGTAACAATCTATAACTACACCTCTAATCCTAGTATTAGTATCCATCCACGAGATAGGTTCTGTACATACTCTAGCTCTAAGTACTAAGTTGGTTAAGTCATCGCCTTCCAATGCTGCTCTACTATTTATATCTATAGTTGGATCAAACTCTATCGTAGATGTTTCAGTTACGTATTTCTCGCCGTGAATAATAGCTTTAACTAAAAATACAAAACCTGCTTTAGTGTATCTAGGACTATTTATTACTAATGATCTAACAGCTGGACCCTCGTCGCCTTGATACCATTGACTATATTCATTCTCATTTAGGGTTATTTCCATAGGTTGTTTATATCTAAAGGTACTAAATGATGCATCATTAGGATAATCTTTAGTAAACCCTTCTATGTATTCAGGCCCTTGTCCTTCTACAGTATACTTTATAATGGTATTTATAGTTATGCTCTTTATCCTATCTTCTTTATCTTTAACTTCAAACTTGGACAATTTAATAGTAGGTATCTTTTCGTTATTCTCTTCTATAGTTATAGAGATTGGTCTTATTTCACCAGGAATAATTCTAGCTTTAACCTCTCCCCAATCAGATTCCATAGTTTCGCTATGGAACTTAGCTTTAACCTTAAAGTTACCTCCACCGGCTAGTGCTAAGGTCATTAGGTTTAAAGATAGTAAGTTATCAGTATCATTATCTAGAGCCATTTCAGTTCTTACTTCAGCCCCACTGTTATCTAGCTTGATTATCTTCCAGCTGGTAGCAGTATGGGTTTCATTACTATTAACAGTTCTAAACGCACCTAAGTTAGCAGTATAGTTAGAACCATCCACTTTAACTTGGATACTTGGAGTTATAATGTAGACATTAGGAGTTGAATATTCAACACTCTCTGTATGTGTAACAGGCATATTGTCATTATCTGTTAGATAAGTTACTTCTATAGTATACTTACTTAACCTAGACATAACTCCTTTAGGAACTTGATATTCCGTAACAGCTCCTAATTCCTTAGTATGGACCACAACTCCACTTGTAGCGTTGATAATCCTATATCTAGTTCCTATATGTCTAGTAGGACCTAGTTCATCTTCTCCGAATAACTGTAATGGACCACTCTTAATGATAGGCATTAATGGGACAGTACTATCTAATGTAACATTTAGACCTAATGCTCCGTATCTAGGAGTTTTATACTTTATAGTATCAGACCACATACTTACTACTTTAACTCCACTCTTAAGACTAGATGTAAATCTATATCTTACGAATACTTCTCTTCCTAAATCGGCTACAGTAGGTTTCCATTGTTTCTTATCATCTGGTAATGAATGGGTTATAGCTGGAACATCAAAGTTATCTTCGTAGTTAACTTGCCATTCCGTATTCTCGTGTGGACCTACGAAATTATCAGATGTCTTATAGGTTGCTACTTTTAAAGGTAGCATATTACTATCAGGATTTATTATACCAGCATTATTCTCCCTTATGTTAGGTTTCTTTATAAAATGTAAGAAGCTACCTTCACTACCCTGTAGAAAATCTCTTATCGTATTAGTCGTAACTATCTTACCAGCTGTATCAGGTAGTTCTATTGTTATATCATCGTTATCTTTAAACTTAAAAATGATATTTTTACTCTTATCGGTACGACTATCTTTAAAGTGTAATTTACTCATAACTCATCTCTCCATAAGTGTCAAATTACAAGGTAAACCTATGGTATACCTTGGATATCAACCAACTGACCGCCCTATATGACGTATTTTAAACTATATATTATTAATATATAGAAGCATTTTAATAGGTTTTTTAAAATGCTTATGAATTAACAAAAACAACATAAAGGATAGACAATGGCACTTAGACAAGGGAATATAGTTCCTACTGTAAATGTAGTTCCGGCTACTGAGCCGGTTAAAGTTATGAGCAGATTTGATACCTATAACCTAGATATGAATCAGACTCAAAATCAGACAGCTAATGATAGACTAGTATTACCTACGTCTAACATAATAGATGTCTATGCTTCTAACTATAGAGGTGATCAAGTGGCAGTGCATACTTCAGTAGGTACTGGAACAGCTACTGATCATAGTCCACACTCAGCTGTTACTAGGTTAAGTAGTACAGAATCTACAACTTGTGAAGCCGATAGGGAAACTATAGATAGGTATAACCAACTATGCATAGAGATAGATGCTTGCGAGCGTGAGATCTACGAACTTAGGAACCATCTTAAGACTACTGATATGCCTATGGATAGTTATGTTAGCAAACTTGAAAGTCTTAAAACTGAAAAGGCTACATTAGGAGATATAACTATTAGTAATGGTAGAGCATATCGAACTAAATATGAAATACCTGTACTTAACCAGTTATTTTTTAGAACTAGTGTTAAACCTAATGCTCCGGTAGATGTAGAAGGAAGTTACCAGGTAACAGATCCTGATTTTAACAAATGGGCTTATAAGACTTGGGTCTTTACTAATATTGACCCTAAGGATAAAACCATTCACTTTACAGATAGAACTAATAGACCTGGGTTAGTTCCTTATAAAGCGGATATGGGAGAGTTCCTATACACTACGTTAAAGATACCGTTAAATGCTAAAGGTATATTCGTAGTTAAGGATACCGTATGTGGTAGACCTGAGTTTACGGAAACTGGTCTAACTTATCCAGGCGAAGTTAAGAGATTACCGGATGTTGCTAAACAAGCTGGTTATCACGCAGGTAACAGAGTCTATACTCAAGAAGGTCATTATGATACCTTAAGATATCCTGCTAAGATTAATCCAGTTCCAGCTGATAAAGAAGATCCATTACTTAAGAACTCGTTGTTCCTACATAATATAGAGAACAGACGAGACTTCGAAGAGCGTAATGCTTCTGGTATGCCTTATAACCAAGACTACTTCTCACTGTTCAACGACGGTCTAGATAGTGCAGCTATAGATAACTTAAGACAAGGTAGAGATAGAGTTGCTATAGATAGATGGCATACGTTGGTTAACTTACATTATAATAACCCTAATTTTGATGTTTGTTTAAATCCTGAAGTAAATGATAAAAATATCTATAGCACTTTCGTAAGAGAGAACTATGGGTATCTAACCAACTACTTAATAAGAACACCTATAACTAATGGAGAAAAGAATCTGTTCTATCTTAAGAATAGATCTTATGTTCCTAATGTTGGTTATGGTCATGGGTATTATAAACTACCAGACTCATATTCTCCAGGTTATAAGTTCAAAAGTCAGATAGATACTCTTGCAGACTTACAAAGACAAGAGCCTTTCCTAGATAAAGGAAGTAACCTATATGAGCTTAATGCGGTACAGAATAATATAGCCAACTATATGACTCGTGCTAATGTTATATCTTTCCAGGATATAATATTTATCCCATATGAAAAGCTTATAGAAAACCACGGTAATTACTACTGCGATAAATCTGATTTACAGTTTACGTTAATCGCTAGTGCAGATATGCGCCGTATGCCACACCCATACTCTAAAGAAGGGTTAGCATTGGATAGACGTATGTATCAAGAGTCAGTTGCAGAGCCAGATGTTATCATCTACGAAGACGGTGCTTATACTAGAGGTCTTAAGTTTTACACCAAGATACTAGGAGAGGTGGTAGAAGTTCCAGTCCGTCAACGTGATGCTAACGGTAGATCTGGATATATCAGTGTTAAAAGGCAGACTAGTACTGGATATACTTATAAAGAATATCCAGCATCTGAACCAGGTATTAAAATGTTAGATATCTATATGTCGCAAGATCAAGCTGCTAATAATGGGTATAAAGAAAGTGAGCTTGAGAAGCTTAAGACAGAACTTGAGTTTACCAAGACTAAACTACAAGAGAAAGAGCTGGAGGTTAAAGCTAAAGAGATAGAAGCTAAAGAGAAAATCAATCTTATTAAGCTCAAGACTGAAGAGGTTAAATACGATAAGACTTTAGAAGATAATAGGCATAGTGCTGCTATAAGACGGTTAGAGTTTGAAACCGTTAAATGGAACGATATGACTTCGTTACATAATAACAGACTAAGAGTAGAACTGGAGAAGGCTAAGGGAACTAATATACTAACAAGCTTTGAAGCTGATAAAATACTAACACAAATGAAAATAAGAGGAGAGGAGAATAAACAGCGTCATGAAGAGAAGATGATGGAAATGAAGTCTAGACAGGCGTCTATGGAGTTTGTTTCTGATATGATGTATTTAGCTAAAAATGCATTAAGTATGTTTAAATAAATGTTTTTATTAAAAATAAAAACAGAATTAGATAGGATAATGAATAATTCTACACTACAAAGGAGAACTAAGCAGCTATGAATCCTATTCTTTCAAGAGCCCTTAAGTCTACTACACCTGAAATTAACCATAAGTTAGTTAGAGGTATAGCCAAGGATACATTTGCTAAGATACCTATGTATCTTAACGAAATGATACAAATAGGTCTAGGTAAGTTAAATCCTAATATTGATTTACAATATAAAGGATATAGAATCATCACTCCAGAAGAGGAACTTATGGAGGATGTGTATTCTAGACTTTCTGCTAAATCAGCAGACATTGCACATAACAACACTTATTTGTGTTGTTTCGAGTTTACATATAATGGAATACCGTATCCTAAGTATATATACCTACCATATGCAGATGATGGTAATATATTCGTAGTATCCGGAACATCATATGTGGTTATGCCGGTTCTAACGGATCTCGTTATATCGGTTAAACCTAACCAACTATTCATAAGGTTACATATAGATAAGATTAACGTGTTCTCGGAACTACGTAGGGTTATCCTTAATGATAAGCCTAACCCAGAACTTATCCGTATGATTTATACCTCTATGCTAAAAGGTCCTTCTGACAAAATGAGGACACACGCTAAAACTCCATTAGGACTATACCTATTATGTAAGTTTGGACTTAGATACACTATCGAAAAGATATGTAGACTTAAGTACGAACAGTTCCAAGTGGTATATGATCCGAATAACCTCATAACTCCAGAAACGCATCCAGATTATAACATATATTCTACAGTAGGAGAAAAACCTAAAGGATATGAACGTAACCTGTTTTATAGAAAACATGCTATTAAAGTTCTTATAGATAAGAACGTAGATATGGATCCTATGGTAACTAATGTCTTAGCAGGTATAATGGTTACGTTTGATTTAGTCAATGGTGCAGTTGAAGAAGATATGGATAAAGCGTTAAAAGAACATAATACAGCTAAAGAAATCTCTATATGGAGAATAATGTTAGGTAGAGCTATGTATAAGAACGATATCTCTATCGACAAGATCATAGACGACGTTAAACAACATATAGATGCTATAGACGATTACGTAGATGTTATACTTAAACGTAGACTAGCTAGCGGTAACGTTACGATAGAAGATTTCTGGGCACTAGTTATATACGTAATAAATACGTATACACAATCCGTAAATAATGCAAAGGAATATAACCGCGATATAAACAATGTATATTTAGGATTGTTATATTATATCTGTTACGATATGATAACTGGAATTAATAAAGCCATTAAACAACTTAACCAAAGGTATAATAAGAACGGTGGTAGACCACCATCTAAAGATGAGTTACGTAGGTTGATCTCTACAGAGCTATCTGAAAAGTCTATCTTTAAGTTGGTTAAATCATCTAGCTCATCATTAGCTCTTGGCCAGGCTGATGTTAGTAACGATAGTTTATACTTTAAATTAACGGCTTTATTAGAAAATCAAAATAGAGGTAACGGTGTTCGTAGGGGTGGTAAAACGGTATTCCCAGAATCCATACGAACTCTATCAGCTACACACGCGGTATTCGGATCTCCTTTATATCTAATTAAACAAGCACCATCTGGAACATTACGCGCGAATCCATTTGGACAATTTGACTTCTCTACCGGTAGAATAATAATCAAAGACGATCTCAAGCCTGCAGTTGAAATGCTAGAGCAGATACTGAGAGGCGTAACGGCTATTCCAGATGAGTTAAAAGAATTGGATAATGATATAGAGGAAATTGACGAAGAACAACATTTAGAAGAAAACAACGAGGAGGAAGAAGATGACACAGATACAGCAGGTAGTGATGGGTCTGAGGAATGAAGCATCTGTAAAAATACCTAAGATTATGCAGGATATCAATGCATTGCTACATTCTGGACAAGCTAACACTACTGTATATAGAGATGCCGTATTTGCATTACTAGTAGAGCAAGGCATACTGTGTGCTCTATCTCAACTAGAGCAATATAGTACGGTAGCTCCACAACAGTTACCAGAGTTTATACGTGGACAAATCCCGTATGAGATTTGGGCATATGCACAGTCAGGGCAGTTAGTTCCAGCTGCCATAGATACAGTTCTAAAGAAATTAGCTATGGTAGGTTTATTCGGTACACAGCAGCAACCTAGTTATGGTAATATGTCTAATCCAGTAATGAATACTGGATATAATACTGGTTTAACAGTAACCACGCAAATGCAACAAGAATCTACATCCTATACTAATAATGTAGGTGGTATACCCGTAAGTGGTAAGTTTGCTAATACGGAACCTACGCCTGTTAACTATACCCCTGCTCCGGTAACTATGGAGCAGACGCCAGCACCAGCACAACCACAAGTGAAGCCTGTAATGAAAGCTAGAAATATTGTATTAGCACCTGGATTAGAAGTAGCTCAAGGCGATCTTAGTATGGATGTTAAAGGATTTATTAAAGATGGGGCTAATGATCCATTTGAGGTAACTGTAAATGACGGTTCTAAATACCTTAAAGAGATTATAGAATCTACTTTATTTAAATCCGATAATCTACAAGCTGATATAGGAACACGTAATTTAACTGTTATCAATGTTAAAGCTAAGTGTTCTGATATAGTAGCATATCCAGAAGATTTACCCTATAAGGATAGATATGCTACTGCGTTATGTAACTTACATATGTCTAAATATGATACACAAGTTATAGATAGCTATGTAAGAGATATCACTGCTCTATCTGAATACGTTAAGACTAAGATGTTATCTGTTAAGAGTAGAGATATTACATTACGTAATTTAGCTAAGGTTGCTGATTACTACCAGACTATGAAAGATAGATATACTAAGAGTATCCGTAGTAAAGTAGATGTTAATGTCTATAAGGAAATCTATACAGTAGATAAAAAAGCAGTAGTGCTATATGATATCATTACGTTTAATAGTCTTGCTGAGTGTATAAGTAGTCCAACTGAAATTATCTTACTAACTAAGTATTCATATTCTGCTCTGTTTGAAGCACTTAGTAAGGTTAAAGAAAATTTCGAAGATGAAATGGCTATTTCTCTATATCTTATTACATATACAGGTTATCTAGAATATGTAGTTATGTATATAGAGGAACGAGATGAGTTTAGGTTGTGTTTGATCAATAACACTATACGAGAATAACGAGTATAGTAATAACACTATACGAGAGTAGTGGATTCATCCACCACTCTTTTTCTAATTTTAAATATAAGGATACGATGTGAAAAAAGAGTTGTTCGATTTTAACAATGTTACAGGATGCAATCTTAAGGAATATAAATATTTTCTAAGGAAACCTGAAAATCCAAATGAATTAGTAGGTGAAGATATTGCATTTCCATATACAACATTCCATACTGCGTCAAACACTATAACACATGAGATAAGATATGAGGCTTCTAGTATCATTAAGGAAACACTAACTAATGTAACGGATAATGATGTTAAAGTATTCTTTATGGTACTAACTGTTCTAGCTGGTAAAGCTGCAGAGTATAACAGTGAATTGTTAACCTTTGTCGTAGAGAATATAGATAGAAGGCTAACTAAGGAAATCAATGGTTATTTAGGAAGATGTAGTAGATATAATGTTCTTATAGATTCATTCCTCGAAGACTGGGAAGCGTTATACGACGATATGGTTAATAGAACATCGGATTACAGTGTTATCGTAAGTAATCTTAATACTATCGTTAAGAAGTATTTTACAGCTCTATCGGATCCTGATAATAATATAACAGTCAAGATGTCAGCTGGTAGTCCACAATACGGAATAACGATAAGTTTAAAAGAATACGTTATACTAGGTATACCATTTTTATATACAGGATATGATACACCAGGTCAGTTCCTTATAGGATATGAAGATCCTAGGTTTGATAGATTGGCTAATATAGTTAATACTACTAAATTAGTTAAGTTTAAACTATACGTTAACAACGAGTTCCGAGAGTCTGGTTGTATAGATGTATACTTCAATCAGTATAGCAATAATTTCATTGTGTTGGTATAATATAGCTGGCAGTAGTGGATATCCACTACTGCTTATTTTTTATCAAAATCTCAAGGAGTTAAAATTATGGAAGATAAATATACGGTCGTTAGAAATATAAAAGTGTTAGATATTAACGAAGATCCAGATCTAGATGCATCTTCTATTCGTTCTACTATCAATACAGATATTGAAGTACTATACGATAATATGATAGATATGTTACAGGATAAAGGATTTGCTAAAACTACAATAGGTCAGCTTGAGTATACCGCTACACAAATATTTGCGGAGAATCTATATGATTTTCTATTTGCCTATTCTGAATATGTGCTAAGTATATTCAATAAGATAGTAGGCGTAGATAATAGTGATTACGATTACCTATTGAAATATCTGCATACTATCATGCAGCAGGTTAGAGAATCCACTGTTAATATATCTGTAGATAGATGCAGCATCCGTTTGGAAGCTGATTATACATTAATGTTAGATATGACGTTACTAACAGATGATGGATATGACGTATCTAATCTACCAGCGTTTGAAAGTGATGAGGATGAAGACGATGAGTAATGCTAAGTTAGATTCATTTACATACATACAGCCATTTGAAAATGATATAGTATGTGGTTCTATCGGAGATATGAGTAAGCTTAAAACAGCTATAGCAAATAATCTTAGCGCTATAGAGAATATGGTTTATAGATTCGGTGAAAGTACCTTTACAGATGAACGGCATATAAAGAACCTGGAAGATAACTTTCTAAATGTTATGTTAGTTAAAGGTTTGTTTATGTATATACAAACCAAGGTTAAATTAGAAAATCTAACGTTTAATACATTAATGTTTAATTCCGTTATCATCCCTATAGACGAAAAGAAATCTGAGTTTAAAGTAGAAGTTATAACTATTAAGGAAAATTAAAGACACCCTAGTAGCCTTAAGGCTACTAGGGTGTTATATAAAAGTAAATGATTTTCAGTTGTATATTATTTACGTAGTATGTGTTTAGGAACAACTTAAATATATACTACTAGGAAGACTAGCTTCCTAGTATAAAATAACATCTCCAACTGAAAGGAGTCGCTATGTCATATAGTAAGCACCTATATGATAAAGTCGGTGAACTTCGCAGTAAAATGCGAACATGCCTAAAAATAGTTCACGACTATAAGGCTCCTAAGAGCGCGGTTGAAAAGGTTACCAAAAACGTTAAGTTCATGGAAACCCAAGTAGATAATGCTCTTAAGAGCTATGCGAACGAAGCTAGCATACTATCGGTTATAGAAGATAAGTATCTTCCGTATACAAATAATATGCTAGATAACGTCCGGTGGTATATGAATAGAGTAACTTAGGTTATTCCATATACTACTCAGCACCACCATACTTTATAGTATGGTGGCTTATTTTTTTTTTTTAATTTTCATGTCCATCTGGACATACATATTCTACTATACGTTCTCCGTTAGTATAAACTACATATCCTTCTTCATCTACTATATTGCCATATTCATCTACATACCATACAGGTTTCTTATAATGCGGATTTTCTTTAGGACCTTTAGCATCTGGTATACAGTCTAGTAGTGCTAGATATTTCCTATTTTCCTCTACCATATATTTATCAAGTTCTTTTAAGTTAGCTAGATGAATATAGTCTAGATCTTTAACTATCCTTATGATAACTCTATACGTAGATTTGATTTGCATAGGGAACTCTGTAGTTAAGTTACCATCTTTATCAAGGACTATAGGATTTTTATAATCCCGTTCTCCATTCCTATATAATAGGAACTGAAATAACCCACATCTAGATTCGCTTATAGTCTCTGGAAACTCTAATAGGTATCTTAAGAAACTAGAACGTAATGTAACTTGTGGTAAATGTTTTATATTAAGTAGATTATATCTATCCTTATCATCTACCATTATAAGGAATGAACATATGTCTTGGTAAATACCATCATTAGGCCAGTTATCGAACTTATCTACTGCAGGTATACTTATAGCTGTTTGCCAGTTATAAAGTAACATTTCAGTATATGGTTTACCTAAATGGTATAACCCATACCATACTGGATCTGGTCTACCTTTAACTGGTATTTGAGCTACCGGTCTAGCTACTACTTTAGTATATCTAAAATCTATAGGAGTATTCCATATTAATATAGGATAGTCTAAAAGTAACATAGTAGGTTTCTGATACCATATATCGTAGTTGAATGTTATATACCAATATCCATTCTCTCCTTTTTCTTTTTCTAATGTATAAGTATCGTCCATAAGTACACCTTGAACATCATATTGATGTTCTCTTACTGCTAGGTTATATTTATACGGAAGATTACCGGATACATTCTTTCTAGATATAAGTTGGTTACTGAACTTGATAACGTAATCTACTACGTCTAATCTTTCTTCTGGTTCTAACCGTTTATTACGCAACCCATTAACATGGGCTAAGAACCTAGTAACTCCATATGGAATATCAAAATGGTATTCTATCTTATGTCTTTTTCTACCATAGTTCATAATGTCACAAGTTCTTAACTTCTCTATAAGAGCTATAGCTTTTGTTTTAGATTTAGTATAGTACGTTAAGGTCAAATGTCTATGTTTAAAATAACGTAATGCTGATATAGAAACTCCAGTCTCATAATCTTTAAATATTTCACCTTGACGTAGTCTTTCAGGTGCAAGTACGGAAGATTGATTTTCTTCACCTTCTTCAGTAGCTGTTACTACCATATATTCTTCTACCATCTTATTAGTATTACGCTTACCAGTAAGACCACCATTTTCCATAACAGTATGATCTTCACTATCGAATGTAGTGTATATATCATGTTTTCCATAACGTAAACCTATAAGTTCTTTAAAATCATTAGAGACCGTTATATCAATAGGCCTATCTATAGTCTCTTCAAGGCTATATAACATAGATTTAGATTTCATATTGTATCCTTAAGCTTAATCATCAGCGAACAAAAAACCTACTACCCAGAGTAAAATACTCTGGGTAGTAGACAAGATGTAGAAGAATATTAAACGTATCAACTTACAGTTAGTTCGATACGTTCACCTGATTTAAGAATAGCATAAATCTTAGGTATGTCTACAAATGGCTTACTCACGTAGTATTTAAACATATCTTTAGTATACACTTTTTCACTAGCACTATAAACCGCTGGATCTCCGGTTATTAGCCTGCACTGTATTGTATTGTTCCATTTATTACCAGCCTGTGCTTCTGCTACAGTATATTTTAGATAATCCATATTCTGAAATGGCAATCCCATTTTATATTTATATATCATTGGGTTACCGTCTATATCTAGAGATGGCTTTTCTAACATAAAATGATCTATTAGATTCAATAGACTTTCGTAACAATAACCAACTACGCTTATAGCAAATATTCGACCATATACATTATATTGGTTTGGTACTAGATAATCTGTTGCTGGTGGGTTATGAGTACCATATGGACTTGTGTTAAGATTATTCTTTACAGTAATATACCTCTTTAGATCTTCTATCAGTACCAGGTATTTTAAATCTATGTTTAATCTTAATAGATCTATTAGGTTGGAAATAGAATCCACCAGTAAATGTACCTGAGACAACACTGTTATATACAAGATCCGCAGTGCCAGTACCAACAACGCATGGTTCGTTATTTATGTTATCGTACATAAATAATGTATCATATCCGCCATAGGTAATATATCTATAGAATGTAAGACTTGGTAAGTATGCGCTTCCATGGTATAACATATATGTACCAGTCGTTAATGGATCTTGTGGGTATGTAAATGTATCATCGGTATTAACTACACCATTTTCATCATAAGGTTTTGGTTTTATATACGTTAGTAAATAATCCAACTCATCTGTATTAAAGCTGTAGCTATTTACATTAGCACCAGGTAGACTAGATGTTAATCCAGTGGCATTTAGATAAGCACTAAATACAGTACCGTACCATGTATAGTTGCTATAGTCAGCTTTAGTATATCTAACACCATCATCTGTAATATCCTCATCTTTGTTTGTAGCTATGACATTTATTCTAGGAGTTATATTAGACGGTGGTATCTTATCGAACGTTACTACATAAGTACCTTTATCTAATGTTTTATATTCATAACTTACATTACTAGTAATCTCTGCATAATGAGCTACGCTCCCTTCTTTACCAGGTAGATTTTTAGTTGCTCTAGAATCGAGCGCGTCTAATCCGCAAAGTATAGTCTCAGGATCTATATCAACACCATTGGTTGTTATTAAATATCTAAGCTTATCTTTATGGTAAGATACAAAATTAGCCCTAAAATAACTCTCGTGGTTAGGCATCTGTATAGGCTTTTGACCATTTGGAACACGTCTAATGCGTTTACTAGCAGCATTACCCGGGCTATATCTATCTTCCTTACCTCTATAATGTACAATAACAGAATACTGTTTACCAGCTGTAAATAACTTAGGAGTTATATCTTCATCTGTTATTGTAAAATCATACTTCTTATCATCTGTGTATTTAAGAACTTTGATCTTAGTATGGTTTTCATAAACATGTACTTCAGTCTCTAAGTGAGTTTGATCCGTACTATGGTTTATTTTAAACTTACTTTCATCTAGCTGTATATGATAACTATATGTATCATTGTCAGTATCATGTTTAATCTCGTCCTTAATAAACTCAGGTGGCTCTATGGTTATATTAGGTCGACTTGGTGCCGTGAATATGAAACTATTTACCCCTGATACTAATCCAGTATCTGTAGTATATGTAATGGCTAACTCATACTTACGTCCATATTCTATATCTACGCTATCTAAATCTGTAGATAATCTAGGTGGGTTGGTATCTGAACGTTTAATACTAAAGTAATTTCTAGGCTGTCCAGTAACATCTAAGATAAGCTCTTTTTCTTTAGTCTTATCAGCTTCCCACTTCTGGTAATCATATAGACGAATGGTGGTAGTAGCATGATTAATAACTTCGTTATCAATGTTACCTTGTATTTCCATATTAGCACAAAAGAACTCCATTTCAAAATCATTTTGATTATGTCTTGTTATCTTATTGTCTATAACATATGGAGTTTTAACCTTAATATCCTTAAGGAAGAATGGAACTGGTATATATGGCCATTTTGGATCAGCTTTCTCGTTGAAAGTATTGATCTGGTAAGTTACGTTACTGGTTGCCATAGCACCGGCATAATATCCTTTACCTACTTCCAGCTTACCACTATCTATATATGGTTTAAGATTAAGTTTTAGCTCACTGTTGGTTTTTAGGTTATCTACAATTATAGTGTTCTTAAGATCCGATATAAACCATTTAACATCACTATACTCGACCCAATCGTAACCATTATTCTCAAAGTCTACAGCTAACGTAGGATTACCTCCATCGTCTATCAACCTTAGATTTTTAAAGTATACTTCAGGTTCCCATCTATTCTCGTCAGTACCGAAAGCATCACCTTTAAGCTTAAGCACGGTATTATCAGTTAGTGTTATACTACCACCGATACGTTTACCATAGTGCCATAGCATACTACGTGGTCTAACTTTAGCATAGTTTTTAAATAGTTCATATGTAGTAGTGCATTCGAAACTATCCCATACTTCTGTTATAGTCTTACCTACAAATCCACCAGATGTTACATTAGGTATGGTAACTGATACAGTTGGACTATTAAACGCATGATATGCGCCATTAGCATACATATCGTACATAAAGAAGCTATAGCTTTTGATTGTTTTAGTCTTAATATCTTCGTTTTTAAATACAACCTTATACTTAGGTAACTTATGCTCATCTAGACTAAGCTGTATCTCGCCGTCATATTTTTTAGTTAATGTTACAGGATGTACAGATACCCAAGTAGTTAATGTCTTACTGCTCATAGTCTCACTATGGAACGTTACCTCTACGAACCAACCTTGCGGCGTAAGAGGTGAGTTAACTACTAGAGATGTTATATCCAACCTAGTTTTGCTCTCAGTATCTTTAACCTTAGATAGAACTGGAGTTGTATTTCTAGCATTAATGTTGCTAGAGATATTCCAAGTAGTACTAACGTGTGTTTCACTACTATTATGGATATTAAACGCTTTTGTATCTATATAGAACTTAGTGTTATCTTCGTTTTGAGTTATAAACGTTTCATTCACTAACTCTGGTGTATCTATATATGCAGCTACCGTTTTGAACCTTTTAGTAACCATTTTATCAGGGACTAATGTATTCTCACTATGCTGTATAACTTTAACTAGATATTCCTTATCAGTATCTAAAACTTTATCTGCTGTTAAGGTTAATGGGTTAGTAGTATCATTAGCTGCTTTAAAGACTTCAGTTCCACTCTCTACTTCTGATATAATATAGGTAGTAGACTTATGTCCTATAGTACCAGATAGTGTAGTTTCTACTTTATCAAATCCACTAGCTGTTATAGTAGCTTTAAAATCATTACCTACAGTTACATTTACCGTAAAGTCTTTAATACCAAAGAATGGTGTTTTATACTTAAGTACATCAGACCAAGGAGATACTTTAGGATATCCTTCATAGTTAGATTTAAATCTATATCTAATATATACCCAAGTAGATGGTCTATTGCATCTTACGTTAAGTTGTAATCTATACTGCGGATCTTCAGTATCCAACTCTGGACTATCGAAGTTATCCTTTATGAAACTAACTTGCCATTGAGTAGCTGTATGTGGACCAGGATAGTTATTAGCTGCTTTATAACTAGCAACCTGTATAGCACTATCGAAGCTATCTAGGTTAGTTATACCGCCATTATTTTCAGCTACATTAGGTTTAAGTATATTCCAGAACTCTTTATCTCTTAGTACTCTAGGAGGTAGTTGGTTAAAAGGTAACGGTGGAGTTACTGGTGTTGGAGCTGGGACACTACCTAGCTTAGCTAATGTTCTCTCTATACTAGCTTTACCATTAGCTAATATAACTGGCATAACGATAATATTCTGTTTACCAGAAGTTAATGTTTCACTACCGCTACTTCCTTCACTCTCTTGTATCCTTAAGAATGTTCCATCTATAGAACGTAGCATCTTATCCACTACCCTATTATACTCATCCTTATCTAGACCATCTGTAGTAATACCATGTTCATCTACTACAGTCTCTAGTAACGTAGAACCACCATATTTATGTTTAACCCACTGTATTCTATCTATACCAGGTGTTGTTACCAACGGACTTGTTTTAAATATAACGCTAGCTAACTGACCTTGAGGCGTGTTAACTCTAATGTTGTTATTATCTGTCTTATAGGTAACGTCAAGTTTATATCGTTTACCAGCAGCTAGTTCATCAGTAGGCATGGTGACGTTATTCACGTCACCTTCCACTGATGTTTCAAATACGGTACTATTATCTTCAAGATTAGTTATCTTGTAGGTAGTTTCGGTATGGTTTGCACTAGGCATATTCTTATTCCTCTACTTTCTTAGTAAATTTGAACTCATCAGGTTGGATTTTAAGGTTATTAAAATCTAAGTTAATGTTATAAGGAGCTATCTCTGTTCTACCAGGTCCTTTAGGTATTTCTACTCTTTTACCTTTTAGAGTAGGTAATGTAGCTGGTGTTCTATAAGTTATAGATTTACTTATAACAAACCGCTTTCTATCTTTTAACCAAGTGTTATCTAACTGATATGTAGCATATATAGTATATGGCTTATCTAATGGTAGATCTCTTAAGGTTTTTAAGTAAGTACCATCGGTATCAGGACTTATATCAGATTCAATAACGTTCTTATTCTCATCTAGGATACTTAATAATACATAGTATGTATCTGTTTTACCCATTAGATACTTATTAGGTATCTCTATAGTAGGTTTAGCAGTTACTTTAAGGTAAGCATAATCAGTTTCTGCTTTGAACTCTAGTTCTGTTAGACCAGTCTTATAAGGTATAGTAAGTTCTAACTCCTCTGACATAGCAGAAATCATTTCGTACTTAGTACCATCTCTCATCTTCTCAGTCTTATACTCAGCTTCAAATGTTAGCTTCATACCCCAGTCTAAGTTATCCTTAACTCTAGGATCGTTAAATAAATCATAGGTTATAGGCGTCTTAGTAACATCCATAGTTAGAGTCATAGGACTCAACACTTTAGTAGGATGTCTCTTGGCAGATTTAGCAGCATCTGTTATATACTCCACCTCTTTAAGGTATAGTTTACATTCAGTAACTTTACCATCATATCCACCTAGACCTCTTAGGTCTATGATATCTATCTTACCATTAAAGTTTTTAAAGTTAGCTTCAGATCCATCGTATCCACCGTTGAACCTTAACTTCGGTGTATCTAATCTCCAAGTAGGATGCTGTTCTATCCTAAACGGACTCACTTTTACAGCTGTACTTGCTCTATCTATAACAGGAGACTTAAGAACTGATGTTACTCTTATCTTATAGTCGTATTTGAACTTAATCGGAGCTATATCTATAGTAGCAATATTATGTTCATTAGCTATAGCAGATGTTACAACTGTATTTCCGTCTAATACTTCTACCTTATGTTCATATACCATTTCTTCCGGTATATAGGTAGTATTATAAGGATATGTCTCTGTAGTAACTGTTACTAATAGATCTGAACCATCTATTTCATATTCAAAGCTATTAGATTTAACGCCTATCTTAGGAACATATACTATTTCACTAGCTTCAGATGCTAACGATGTTAGTGGATGTTTCTTAAACTCTGAAGCATGTGTAGCTGTTACCTTATAGTATATATCAGCTTTCCTATAGTTGTTAGGTATTTTAAACGTAGATAGATCGTAACCACTCTCCATCTTAAACGTACTTGTCTCACCTGGTTTAAGATCGCGTTTAACTAACGTTATAGGTAAACCTGCATATCCATAACCTTGTGTAAAGTCTCTAGTAGTAGCCCATTGTATACCCCATATAGATTTATCAAGGTTACCAGGATAACTTTCTTTTACATTATAGGTAGTTGAATATTTACCATTGAATGTAATACCAGGTTCTTCTTTATTATAGCTAGTAGATATAGATACTACTGGTCTCTCTATAGCCCAGTTAGGGTTAGCTATAAATGGTATCTCGTCTTTCTTATAAGTTTCCTCTATAGTCTTACTAGTTATACCTAATGTGTTCAACACTGGGTTAACTAATGTAACTTTAATAGTTAACTTATACTCAACTCCTTCTTCTATATCTAGGTATCTAAACCTATAACCACCAGGAACTACACTTAGCAATACTCTATCATTTTCATCACTAGCCTTAACCATAGTTACTTCAGTCGTATAGTTAAGATCTCCGAAGAACGTATAGTAATTAGATAGTCCATATGTTAGTCCAATATTCTGGTATAACTTATCAGCACTATCTGTAAGTTCTCTAGTTAGGTTTAACGTAGGCTTATCGTATTTAACTTTAAGCGGAGCTGACCATTCAGAAGCCATCTCTGGATCACTATCTGTTTTCTTATAGTTACTTATATATCTAGCTCTTACATATATAGGTTCATAAGGAGGGAAGTTAGTTTCATTCTCTTTAAGTAGACTATATAGATCAAGACTAGTTACACTAGTAAATGTTTTCTCTAGTTTCTCAGTTGTTTCCCAAGTAGTAGATGCGGTAACGTCAAAGTCAGTTTCTATACCGGTCTTATCTTTTATTACTTCATATTCTAGCTGCTTGAGTTCACCAGGGAATCCAAACTCTACTGTATAGGCAGATATATTTACTTTACCTGTTTTAACATCAGTATCACTAACTCTAGTAGTAGCTTCTGCTATTTCAGGTTTAACTACTTTCCATTTAGTACTAAATGGTTTCTTTTCAACACTCCAAGTTTGCTCTACGAACAAACTGTCTATTTCAGTACTACTATAGTTAGCAGTTACCCACGGACTAGTTGGAGTAAATTTAACTCTAATAGTATACTCAACACCTTCTTTAACATCTGCCATTTGAATATAACCTTTACCATCAGCAAGTGTTACGCGTAATGCAGTGCTAGGATTAGCTTTCTCTACCATAGTTATAATTACATTACCTATGTTAGACTCTTTGTTAAAGTAATAGTATTTAGTCAAATCTATTTCAGGCGTTATAGCGAGTAATGTATTCTCTTCTACGTATTCTACAGTTTTAATTTTAGGTGTTATAACAGGATGTTCCCATTTAGTATCGAAATATCCCCAATCTGAAAATACCTTAGGTCCATCAGGGTTATCGTACATACTATAGTATCTAGCTCTAGTTACATAATGGTAACCTCGTAACTGATTCGTTAACGATAATGCAGCAGGCATATTATAACGTATACCTGTAAGACTACCATTTGCTGGTAAAATACCACTAACGATTCCAGGGTTGTTAATCTTATAGGTATCCCAAGCATTAGCTAATTCAGTTTCATAATCTGTCCATGTATCAAAGACTGTATCAGGAACTTTAGCTACTTCTATTTCAGTACCTGCAAGTACACCAGGGAACCTATTAACAGGTCTATAGTATCCTAAGTCTATAGTACCAGATGGATTCCTTATACCTGTAAAGTTAAGTCCCATTTGTTCATTAGTAGCTGGTAAGTGTCTAGCTACTGGTTTAGCTATACCCCATCCTGGTCTAAATGGTTTTAACCCTAACCTAAATGTCTTCTCTATGTTTACAGTTTCTAAACCATTTCTAATGTGTTTATCATCTGTAGTAGACATAGTAATTACTACTTTATAATTGGTATTATCACTTAGGGTATCCCAAGGGTATTTAAATACCCATCCGGTTATATTACCAATCTTAACCGATTCACCTGCAAACTCTAACGTACTATCTTCTTGTATCTTATAGATTTGCATCTTAAGCATATAGAAACTATTAAAGTCTCCAAAGTATAATGGTTTATCATTTTCAACACTAGGATTAGTACTAACCATAAGATGTAACCCATTAGTTAAATCTACAGTAGGTTCAGTTAGTTTCAATACAGGTTTATTAATTTCTACCATATAGAAGTTACTATATGTAGTTTCTTCAGTTCTACCATTATTACCAGTATAACCTACTTTATAATTACCTGTTATAGCATACCATTTATCATACTCAAATCCCTCTTGATCATATAGGCACCAATCACTCCAGTTAGTAGCGTTAAGAGTTACTTTCTTAGCATCACTAGGAATAACATTGGTATCGTTAAGTTCAGTAGGTTCTGTATCAAACTTCTTATAGGCGATATTTAACTCTAATAGAGTTAAGTCTTGAACCTCTATACCATTAAGTAGTAAATTAGGTAATCCTAACTTACCAGAACTTTCTACTATAGTAGTCTGTCCAGATTGATTAACAGTATAGTTACCTATAGGAGTTTCCCAGTTATTAGTAGCACCACATTGTGTTAATGCAGTAGTTCCTAGTCCTAGATCTATAATAGATTCTAACCAAGCATTAGCTAACTTATAAGTAAATGTAAACGTATAAGTGTTTTTCTTAATTAGCTTACTATTATGTATCTTAGCTACATTACCTTCTATAGTTATATCTTCAGTAGGTATAGCACCTAGTGGAGAAGATATAGCCATTGTATATGTTTCAGTACCATTTAGTAATCCGGGATAGACTCTTTGGTATCTTCTAATCATAGGTATCTTGATATACTCACCATCTACAACAGGTGTAGGTGTCATAGCGTCTAATATTGGTGTTTCTATTATAACGGTAAATACTCTAGACCATAATGATTCCTTATAGACATCTTCACCGTCTATAACTTCTTTACCTTTATATTTTACATATACACCATATATCTTTTCAAATCTTAACTGTTTATTACCATTAAGGTCATACGGTTGTAACCCAACATCAGGATCGTAGTTAATCGTAATGTTATTAGGATTCTCTTCTATTTGCTCTACTACTTCTGGTAACCTACCACCACTCTTTGGTAGTTCGAATACTGATATAGTATAACTAACGAACTCACCTGCATACCCTACTACAGGATCAAATGGAGAGAACTTAATCTTACCGTCAAATCCTAATGGGTTATTTATAGATATAACAGGTTTAGCTATACCAGGCTCAGTTGCTCTGGTACAATTCCATATAGTTGCTTTATTATAGCTATAACGTTCTGCATTTACAGCATCAGCTGCTAATAGGTTAGCTAATACACCAGTATAGGTATAATTAGTTATATCTATCTTATATTTTATACCCTCTTCAAGACCTTCAAAAGGTATCTTAGCTAATAGACCAGAACCTATACCTCTCTTAAGGATAGTATCTGGTTCATCTTCTTTAGCTATAGTAACGTTAAATCTAGCTGAACGTAAGAACGTACCTAATGCTTTTACATTATGGTTATATTCAGTAGGCACTAGATTGATATCTACGTATTCACTATCTTCGTCTACTATAGGTAATACTTTCATATTCTTAAGACCTAACTTAGGTGCTACAAATGAAAATACTTCAGACTCTTCAGTTTCTTTCCTAACATCCATAAAGAAACTATGGAACTTAACTGTTAGGAAATATGTTCGCTCAGGAACTAACTTTAATGTTTCACTCCATGGTATAGGTATTTCAACTCTATTATCTTTATAATGTATAGGTAATGATTGGAACGTTAACTCCGTATTAGGGGTATCGTCCTTATCTCCAGTAGCTGTAGACCATATATGGAACTTAGCGAACTCTAGTTCACCAGGATATCCTCTTCTAGGTATAAAATCTGAAGTAACTATAACGTTACTAAACGTTTCAGGTTTATTTACACCCTGATAGTCTTTTATCTCTAGTATAGAAGGTTTAGCTACATGCCACTCTGCTTTATCCCTTACACCTACATAGTACTGCCATCTCTTAGTAACAGTTCTATGTTTACAAGATTCTAACTTATCTTTACTTACCCATTTCATCCAGTTACCATCTGGTAATGTATATTCAACTTTTAGGTTATAATATTTATTATCCTGGAATGTTGATAACGGAACAGTCTTAGGTAGTGATACTATTGTAGAGGTTCTAGCCGATCTATCCTCTAGTTCATATTCTAGTCTTAGATCTTCGGTATTATCCTCACTCTCTATAACTAGAGTAATCTTAGCAGGTGTCTGTATCCACCCATAAACTCTATGGTTATACTTATGTAGTTCTGTTACTACTGTAAATGTAACATCTCTTTCGCCTCTAGCTGCTACTATACGACAATCTTTAATTCCTAACTCTGGAACTTGATGTGTATACCAACCAGATGTTTCTGATAGTAGTTTCCTTTGGCTAGGTTGTATTATACCTTCCCATTGGGTTTGAACATGGAAGTACTGTCCAGCCTTAGGCATAAACCTATCCGTTAGATCTATACTAGCTATATCTATATCTATAGCTGGCTGACCTTCAAATCTACTTATATCTATATCATTTTGTTTTATAGTATCAGTAGCTTCATCTACCGTAGGGTTATCGGATACACAGTATCTAAAGATACCTCTGTTTAACGTACCTGGATAATCACCAAGTTTCTCCATAGGTTTATAACGTATAATACCAGTATATTCATATGGATCTTGGTTAGCAGCATCATACTTAACGATCTCTTTAGCCTCAGGTGTTCCTATTTCCCAATCGTTAACTTCAGGTAGTTCTGTAACATTCCATTCGAACTCTGCTTTTTCAAATGCAAACTTATAAGACATAGAGACTTGTCGTAGTTTAAGATTATCAACTTCAGCTACTACTTCTACCTTATACTTAGTACCTTCTGTTAGTTTAACAGTAGGTATATTATAAGTATTAGAACTACGTTTAAACGTACCTGTATAGATTAGGTCATTGGTTCCTTCTTTATATAGGTTAACTTTAGTATCCTTAACTCTTACTCTACCTATGATATCTTCAAATGGGTTATTAAGTGTTACATCCTTAGTAACTACTAAATATTTACCATTCTGACTATATTCACCACTAGCAGTTATATTTATAATACCATAGTCTGGTACTTGGATAATAAAATCATCCGACCAAGGTGATCTAGCTTTACGACCATCAGCAGTCTTAGTTATATATCTAGCTTTAACAAACAATGCATGCGCTGGATATAGGATATTACCTATAGTAGCTAGATTTAACTTACCTTCTGTAGTAGGTAATCTATCTTTAGTAAACTTGATAGAACTATTGGTATATTTAATATCCGGATCAAACGGACTATGGGATATTCTAAACTCTAAGTATTCTATCTCACCCTCATGTCCAGGTCTAGGTCTAAACTCTGAGGTATGTAGGATACCTGTAAAGTCTCCTATGTTATTACTACCGGATTCATAGCCAGGTGAAGTTATAACTAACTTATCTACAGTCTCTGGTAAGTTAGTAGTATCTTCAGGAACCTCAGTAGCTTCTAACCTAAAGTTCTTTTCTACCTTAGCTTTATTTATGTTATGTTTAACATACCAAGCATTAGTACTCTCTATCTCTATGATAGCTTTATACTCACCTGGAGTAGTTCCTTCAGGTAGTACAAATCTATGCTTTAATCTAATAGATACATTAGGTTCTATCTCAGGGTCTGTTATAACTTTAGATAATACCTCAGTATCATCTTTCATTATCTTATAGGTTAACGTATTAACCTTAGCTTCACCTACGATAGGAGTATTAGTCACACTTTGTAAAGCTTCAGCTTCTAGATCTATATAGTACTCTTCAGTATCACTATTACTCGTTTTATTCAAAGTCATAGGTTCTAAAGATAGCCCATCTCTAGCAGGTATTTCTATACTATATTCTGCAGACCACTGAGACTCAAGATCTAAATCTTCATAATCAGTCCAGAACTTAGCTATAACGAAAATCTTATTGCCAGGTTTTACTTCAGGTCTATTGGTTACATTAAGCTCTAGTCCTGGAGTATATATACTTTCCCAACTACCACCTTTAAAAGCATCTTTATCTAGATCTGGGTTATCGGTATTTGTAAATCCAATTCTCCACTCTACTTTCTCCAATACTCCAGGATATCTACCCTCAGTTTCCATAGGGTTACATTTTAGTATACCTGTAAAGTCTTGGAAGCTAGTTACTTCTTCAGTGTTGTTAGGAGCTACTTTAAACGATTTAATAACTGGCACTTTAACATTCCAACTATTTTCGTCAATCTCTTCTACTACTTCAGGAACACTACCTGTATGATATAACTCTGGTAATGCAGTAGCTCTAAATGGTATAAGATCAAACTCTGATAACTGTGATAGATAAGCTTCTAGCCATTCTAAGTGTGCTGAGTTAAAGTTAAAGTCTTTTACGTCATTAGCATTGATGTATACTAATACACTGTCAAAGTCTTCTCCAAAGGATAGTTTAAATCTATCCCATTCAGAAGCATCCATAGTAGTAGCGTTCTTAGCTCTTAGTATAACTAATCTATATATTTTAGTAACATCAAGTTTTTCTTTAGATACTAATGTACCATCATCTAGGATGTTAAGTAGATTAGTTATAAGTTCATTATCCTTATATAGTTCTATAGCTATACCGCTGATATAAGTAGTTAACATACTTTTCTTATCGAACATATAGGTAAGTACTTCTTCTGGTATATATAGACCAGGTAATGTTTTTAAGTTACCTATAGTATCTAACCTATCATCTAGTGGTAATGCTATAGTAGCTAGAGCTACATAGTTCTCGTTTTGTACAGGAGGTACAAAGTTATCGTTAATAGGTAAGTTAAAGTTAAGATCTTGGTCTGTTAGATATGTTGTATAGATATCTCCAAGTTCTTTTACTATATACTTATTAGAAGTACTAGAGAACTTACCTAAAGTTTTCATAAACTTAGTATCTAATACTGTATTGTTAAATAGTATAGAATGGTCTATGAATAGAAGTAGATCTCTATTATATACAACCTCTACGGTTATAGCTAACGTATATTCAAAATCCTTACTCTCTATAGGTTTTTTCTTTTTAAATTTAATCTCATATGCAGATAGACGTTTAACTTCTTTTTTATCTACAGGTAGATAATTTTCCATACTTACGTCATCAGCGTCGAATAGTAATGTATTCTTAGCTTCTCTAATATGATTAATAAAATTAACCATATTTTCATCTAGAGGATATTTAAGATCTATACTACCTCTATAGGCAATATTGTTTAATTTACTCTCTATAGATTCTATCTCTCTTCTATCTCCGCTATGGAACTCTATGTCTAAGACACGCTTGACCCTATTACCGTAAGATTCTATCTTAACATAGTTAGGATCTTCGAACAAAGTAGATAGGTTAGTGTAATCTCTACTATCTATATACTCTTTCTTATGTTCCCGTATAGACTCTTTATCTTTAACAGATATATAGAGACTAACTATGTTTAGGTTAGTTTTTCGTACAGCAAGGTGTATATCGTCTAATGGAGTATTATAAGCTGTATACGCTGTCTGAGGAACATTAACTATATTCCTTATCTGCGTAAGTACTGCTTTATTCAACTCCATATTACTTTCATCGGTTAGACCTCTGATTTTATATTTAGATTTCATAAGCTTTCCTTACTTTATATAAATATTTAAGATCTAGTATACACATACTAAATCACCTTATGGTTAGTAACACGTCACTGATGATAAACGTTCAATGGTACCTACAGTAGGACCTATTGGTCCTACTGTAGGCTTCATATCTATCAAGGGACGAACCCACCGGTACCTTCGTGTAGATACATATGTGCAAGTCTGTGTGTCTCGATCCTTGTTTGGTATCTATCTAGGGTATCCCTATTACTTATAAATCCATAATGAACTACTAGACCTAACATAAGATGTAATATACTTACGGTGTGTTGTAATCCATATATAGCAAGTAACTTGGTTATGTCTTTACCGTCTAATATTCTTTTTAATATAATATCATTACCTGTAACAGGTTCTACAGTTATATTAATAGGAGTATGAGAAGTTAAGTTATACTCTCTTATAGAAGTTCCTAGTATAGCTACATTAGATAATAACGAAGTTCTCTTCTTCCTATATAATGTATTATACATATCTTCTATAAAGATTTTGGTAGCTGGTTCTAACGCTGGTCTTGTACGTAGTATCTCTACTACCAAGTTACCAAAGTTAAGATCTCTTACTGTATATTGGGTATCTAGGATTAAACTATATAAACCATTAAGTAAAAGACTATATAGTTTATTTAGTGTCGTAAAGAACCCATATGTACTAGCTGTGTCTTTAAATACAGCATCTTCATTCTGGAACTCTGTTAGATACTTATAGCAAGATAACATATCTTTATATCTAGGAACCGGACAACCATATTGTTTTTCTATAAACTCACCAGCAGATATTCTATTAGAAGTTATCTCTCCAGAAGTTCCAGTTATATTAAGCGGATACACTGGCATTATTGTTTCCTTTCTGTGCTTTAAAAATCTTTAATCCTATTTCCAGTAACATTTGATAAGCATTGAGCTTATCTACTATTCTATTCTTAACCAGTTCTATATAGTAGTATCTAATAGCAGCTAATGTTTCTGTTGTTCTACTATTAGTATTACTATTAGGCATAACTAACGGTTGTAATGTTTCAGCTAGGTTACTGTAGTTAGTCTTAAGTAATAGGAATGTATTTTTAAACTTAGTTTCAAAATTACCTATAGCATCTATTAGGTTATTCTTTAGACCATCCATATCTACATTAGAAGTATTGATTACAAACTCTTTATAGTTCTCAGTTACGGTTACATCCTCTCTAGTAGACTCTTTAAGAACTTCTACTACAGTACCACCTGTTAATCTACTAAATAATGTAAATATAGCAGTGTTTGGTTTATTCTTAACTTTAGTCTGTATAAGAACATTTAATGGATCACTAGCTATAGAAGTTCTAATGTGATCTGTTACTTTATTAAAGCTATCAGTATCTAGTAGATCTATGTTCTTGATAAGGTTAAGATCTCTACTATCTATCTTAGGAGATGGAGTATTAGCTATATCTTCTAATAGATTAATAAAATCTACTAATGGACCATTATTTTCCATAGGATTTAGAAAATACCTTAATGCTCCTATAGTAGGTAATGCATATGTAAAATCATAAGAGGAGTTAGTAACTTCGCCGTTCTTAATGTTCTCTATAGATTTACCTTTTAATTCCTCTTTAGCTTTAATAGATTCCAATGCAGCATCTATAAGTTTAGCTATGTTGTTACAATCTTCTTTTATAGTGCCCCAAGTTTGTTCATTAGCTTTGTTATTAAGCACTTGTTTTTCATTAAGGTATATTTCAGTAGCCTGTAACGGATGGTTAGCGATATCAGACTCACTTACTTCTACTGGAGTAACTTTCAATACTTCATAAGCTTCTTTATTTACTTCTATTATCTCAGATAGCTTGCTATCACCAGGTAACATATCTAAGGTTTTAGCTATTGCATCTACCTTATTACTATCTAGAGTATTTTCGTCTATATCACTAGCTAGAGCTATAACTTTCTCATCTGCTGTTAGATTAGTTATTTCTTTAGTAGTAGGATGCCTGTTAGCTATTTCGATAGCCTGATCTTCTTCTATAGGGTTAACAGATTGTATATCATCAGGTACTTCTGGTACATCTGTTATATCACTTACTATAGGTTTATCTTCTGTAAGACTTTCTAAGTTATATTTCACTCTGTCTATTTTCATTATTTATCCTTAACGTTCTTAAGTTGTCCGTTACTTATCTTCTCTATACAGTTAACGATATTGAAATAAGCATTACCTATTTCAGATAGAGATTTATGTAATCCGTATATACCATAAATAACTTCATCTCTATATAGATTAGCTAATGTTGTTATAACACCTAGTACTAATACTATATTATGTAGATGATTAGTTTCATTAACTTCTAATTCTCTACTCTTAAGTAGAAGTACCATACTGGCAGGGAATTGAGTTAGTAAACTACTTGTGATATTAATGGTTTGTAATACGTTAGTAAGATAGGTTAGTTTCTCGTTATTAAGTACTGGTAACTTAATATCATCTGGTATATTTACCTTAGCTATAGACTTATCTTCTTTAAGCGTATAATAACCATCTTGATGGTATAGATATAGTTTGTTATCATTATCTACACCTACTGATTCTGCAAATGCTGCTATATACTTATTGATATCAGTTTTTAGTTTATTAGTTATTTCATTAGGCTGTAATGTTTTAACCATAGGATCTTCAGTATGTAAAACTTTAAGTAATGTTTTATAAGCTGTATTTAGTCCTGGTAATACTTTAACTACAAATGAAGATAATGTATTGCTTATATCATTCTGCCAAGTAGTATCATCATCAGCTGTTGAGTTTAAACAATCTATAGCTACTTTATTACTTCCTAATATAGTAAAGTAATTCCTAACAGCTTGTGTTAGGTTAACTATTTGATCATTAGTAAGTCCTTGTTCTACTCCTATAGAGTTAGCTACAGTTACGTCATTTTTATGTAGAGCATTAAGACCATATTCCATTTTCTTAATAACATCTTGAATACTATTTTCAGATTTATCTTCTACAGCTGTAGTAGCCTTAATCAATGCATCTGTTATACCTACTATCCTAGCAGATTTATTCTGTATATCAGATTGTATCTTAATAAGTATTTCTTTATACTTATCTACTTTGATACCATTGATTTCAGATTCTACTTTACTTAGTAGTGTAGCTAAGCTACCTCTAGTAGAATCTATGTTATCAGCAGTATTATTAAGGATACTATTCATCATCTCTGCATAGCCTACTATATCTTCGCTATTAATAGTAAAGTTACTATTAGTTCTACTATTAATAGTATTAAGCAATTCGTTTACATAGTTATAGTCTATAGACTCTGAGTTATGTTGGTATTGTTTAACTATCTCTTTACTAAACCCTACTTGTTTCATTATGTTATTTATATCTATTGTAACCTTATAGACACCTTTATTCCATTGGACAGTTTGTTCTTTTCTAGCTTGTAGATTATGATATGTATCTAACATACTGCATCTTACTACTTTAGGTTCTGTAATAGTACACTCTAACTCTCCAGGTTGTATATTCTTAACAGCTCTACCAAACTTACTTAATCTAGTAGGTTTATTTACAGGTCTTGTAGATTGAGTAACTTGGTTAGATTTATCTAGAGATTCTAAATTAACACTACTTGCATCAGTAGGTGTTTTTAAAGTAACGCCTGCTGAACGTAGTATATTTCGATAGCTCATCGTTATTTCCTTTCTATAGGGGGTATTAAATCAGAAAACTTGAACTTTCCATTGTATAGCAATGAGAAAAGAAATATAACCCAGTAGACCGTTATGGTCTACTGGGTTACAGCAAATATTTAATTTTTAAAGAGGTTCACTTATATCTACTCTTTGTGGTTAGCTATAGCTAAACAGAATATGTATAATGTAAATCCTATGGCTATAGATGGAATGATATTCCTATTCTTAGTACCGATGATGTTCTCTACTATATAGATAGCCATCTTCTTAGCTTCGCTAGCAACAGGGTCTTTGATATTACCAGCTGACCAATAGTTCTTAAGATAGACTAAGCACTTCTGGACTTGTTTATAATATCCATTAGTTATACCTTTACTAGTTAAATAAGAAAATGAACTTACCAATATCTTCTCTACATAATCATCATTAGGATCAGTAGGATATGGAACTTTACTTAGTCCTAGTAATAGCTCTTCTAATTTATCTTTACTACATCTAGGTATAACGTGTGTTATTAAATAGATATAGCTATCGTTAACTAAATCAGTTTCACTATTGATAACGGATTTGATAAACTGAACATATCTTACGTGTTCTGATACAGTGTCTTTGAACATATCAGATGTTTCATCTCCATCTCCACTTACTATCTTACTATCTAAAGTTATCCTGTCATTATTCTCCATAGTACTTAAGACTTCTCTATACAGGTTGATTAGCATATCTTTAAATCTAGTATGGATACCTGTTACTACTTTAACAGCATCATCTACGGAAAACGATTTTAATTTAGCTTCGAAAATACCTTTAGGTTTAACATCATTAGCCCTATATACGAATACATCATACCAAGTACCATATTTCTTAAGTATATATTTACCATTAAGGTTTTCATATACTGCTTTAGAAATATCAGTAGAGGTACCCCTACTGAAGAAATGGTTGTACATACTAGAGAACATCTTAAATCCTATAATAAGACCTAGATCTTCTAAAGCTTTATTCTTTTCAAAGTTGCTAAGCTTACTTACATATACCATATGCATTAATGTAACGTTAGTTAGGTAGAATGGATTACTAGCAACATTGAAGCTAGTATTAATTCCATCCAACTGAGAATATGCATCTTTCATTCTGTCTTCAGATTGGTATACTATATTCTTATAGAACTGTTCAGCATCTGTATCTGAGAATATGATTTTATCAACGCCTATAAGATTCCCACCTAGGAAACTAGCGTGATCAGCACTTCCTGATTTCTTATATTTCCACTTATAGATATATTGGTCTAACTTTTGAATAAACTTTTTATCGATAGTTACATCTCTAAAAACATCGTTAATTAAATCTTTCATATTTCTATACATAACTATCCCTTACATATTTAAAATAACTTAGTCTTTCTTTTGGTAGACTTTGTTAAGATCATTGGTCATATGCTCTGCTATAGAGTTGAACTTAGTTATAGCTTTCTTATCTTTACCACTCTTACTTCCATCACCTACGGCAACGTTAATATTAGCAGAACCTGTAAATGCCGTTTTAGCACTTGTAGTCTTAGTAGATATACCACCAAATGTAGCACCATTAACATATAATGTATCGCTTAATGTTTTAGTTCCCATTGTTTACTCCTCTAGTTTGGTTTCTTTAACTGGATGTATATTCCAACCATTTTTCTCATCATAGGTTATCTCTTGGCTATACGCCTTGCCTTTACGAACATCCTTAGCATCCCAAGATAATCTACAATCTCCATATATAGATAAGACTGGTGCTGGTGCTGTATAGAACTTATCTAAAATCCATTTACCGCTTATAGCATCGGATATAACATCCACGTTACCCTTTACAGCATACTTAACATCTTCGTAGATTCCTACAGGTATGCTCCATAAGACTATTTGATCATTATCTAGGTTATCATACTCTTTACTATTAGATACGATATATAGTTTATTACCTTTACCATCTGTATATGGCGTATTCTTCTTTTTATCTATAACGGTCTTAAACGTATATAACTTATCTTTAAGTTCTAACTTTTCATCTTTAACTTTAGGCGTACCTAAGTTATTAGTAAGATGAAATGATACTCCCCAAGTATCTTTACCAAAAGAACCGTGCATTAACATAAATCGTAATTTACGTTTCTCACCTTTTTTATCATATTTAGCTACAGCAACTGCAGGTGCTATAGAGTCATATGCTAATCTCAAAATCTTCATATCCACATCCTTAAGACAGTATAAAATCAGGTAAAACCCAGTCTTTTATTAGTTAATTACGATTTTTGACTGCATTATATAATAGGAAAGGTATATAAAATGTTAAATCAAGAACAACTGTTATTAGAAAGAAATATAAGGTTAGATATAGAAGGAAATTGGAGAGATAAGTTAAAGTCTAAAATGGTCTATGACCAACCATATAGTCCTTATAACCATTTAAAGGACCTAAATGATATAGAACCAGCTTCTAAGTTATTTTATCATTACTTACAGGATACTGATAGTAAGATTATTTTAGTTACTGATTATGACTGCGATGGAGTGAGTTCTGCGTTAGTATTAACCAAGTTCCTACAGGGTCTATCTGTAGATACATCTAGATACATTACTATAGTTAACCAACGTAAATGGAGTAATGGACTTAATGATAACCTTATGAAAGAAATCTTAGATATAAGGTATAATAAATGGGTATCTGATAAAATCCTACTTATAACCGCTGATATGTGTAGCTCTGATAACTTACCTATAGGAATATTACGTTCTAAGGATATAGATGTTATATTAACAGACCACCATAAGATACCGGTAGATAACTATCCTAATAACGCTAATTATGTTATTAACGTTATGAGAGAAGACAATAAGTTTCCTTATTATATCTCAGGAGCATATACTGCTTATTTACTATGCGTAGCTACATTAGAACATTTTACTTCTATAGTTAATAAAGAAACCATACTTACTGATATAGCTAGTTATGCTGGTATATCTACTATAGTAGACCAAATGCCTCTTAATATATCCTATAATAGAGAGAATGCTATAGTAGGTATAAGAGCTATAAATACTCTTAAGGATAAAAGTATAGGTATACTTAATAGAATGTTAAAGTTACCTAGGTTACTTTTAAACAAATCTATATCTTGGTCTATAGGACCATTTTTTAACTCTGGTAATAGATGTAATACAGAACGAGTTCTATTCGATGGTATGTTAACTACAGATGAAAGTAAGATAAGATATGCTTACCAAGAGAATAACAGACGTAAGTTAAACCAGAGAGATCTTAATAAACAAGTTCTAGAGGATATAGCTACTATATATCCAGATATGGCAAATACATATGGTATAGCTGTTGAGATAGTAACTGAATATGGAGTAGCTGGTCCAGTAGCATCTAGAGTAGGTGAAACTTTCCATAGACCTACTATAGTATTTAGACGTGGTATAGACCAAGATATCTTATCTGGTTCAGGTAGAGCTATAATAGACATAGATTTATTAGCTATATTAAAATCTATCCAAGCCGAGCATCCTGAGGTTATATATAAAGCAGCTGGACACGCAGGTGCTTGTGGAATTGAAATCTATGCTAATCAGTTAGATAAGTTTAGAACATTACTATCGGATAGAGTAAAAGAAGTAGTTAACGGTAAACTACCATTACCTTATTTAGATGTTATAGGATATATAGAACCTGAAGATATATCTCTTAAGTTAGCATTAGAAGTAGAACACTTTGGTCCATATGGAAATAGTTGGCCGGAACCTTGTTTTATTACTAAGGCTAAGTTCCTATCTAGCTATAACTATGGAACTTCTAAGTTATGTAAGTTTTCTAGATATGGTAGAACTACATTCCAAGGTGTATATAGTTTCGATAGAACTAATGGTATAACTTTGGATAACTGGCAGGATACTGTTATACAGGATAAGTATTACTATATAGTATTTACGATACAGTTAGGATATGTCAATGGTAGTTATACTTTAGATATAGCTATTAAAGATATAATACCTGTAGAGTGAATTACTTATACTTATATATTATTTATATAGTATAACAATCTAAATAAAAATAAGGAGCACTCATATGGAGTTACATATTCAGTTACACGGTAAAGAGTATCTAGAGGAACTAGATACTCTAGGTTTAAAATACCCTGGTATATCAGAGAGGGTAATAGGGGATTCATTAGTATGTGTTATGAAGTTAACATTAGCATATCCATTATCTGTATACCTATCAGAAGTTACTGGTATTGATTTTACTAATAGTTTACCAGTAATCAATCCAGACTATCTACGTAATAAAGAAGCTATAATGGATGTAGCTTCTACTTATATAGATAAGGAAGATAATCAAGTAGCTATAGAAGCACTTAAGAACTTCAGTAGACGTAAAGGTAATATAACGGATTTAAAATCAACAACTAACGGTATAGAGTTAGTTATAGATATACGTAAATAAGGAGAGTTGAAAATGTCATTTCGTTCTAGCGAGAAAGAATACCTAGCTCAACATCCCATTGAGGCTAAGTATAAATATATTACACCAGTAAGACTTGAGGATATACCAGAGCTTAATAAGCTAGATAGTGATAATAAGATGTTGCTATTATATTCCTTTAATTCATTTTACAAGGGTGATGTTATATCGAGGGTATTTGGACTATTTGTAAATGATAAGGTAACTTACTATAGGCTTAGAATCATACCAGAGTTTCTAGAAGAGACTGTATATTTAAATATATCCTTAGATACTCTAGCTAGAGTAGTTGAAACATCAGGCGCCTATATAAGGGATACTAATGTATGGACAGAACGTATCTTACTGTCTAATCTATTTCCTACTATAGAGGACTATAAGAAAGCATTCTATATACGTCCTAACTATGTAAAGATAGATGTTATATCTTCTGTAGGTAGAATGTATCTTAACTTAGATACTCTATCTGTATATATAGATGTAATAGATAGTAAAGGTCATACACCTAAGCTATATGATAAGTTTAACCTCAAACTTATGCCAGAGCATATACTTATCAAAGGTAAATATAAAAATAGCAATGATAAATATGAATTGGTTAAACTAGACGTACCAGTTTATAAAGTAGCATAAACTAGCTGTTAAGGATACTTCTAGTAGGTATCCTTATTTTTTTTTTATAAATTATAAGGAGTTTACACATGCCTAAACCAGTTATACCATCGCTTACTATAGATGGTTGGGATACTAATCCATTATCTCAGATGTCTAAACTGTTTGAATACTACCAAGCATCTGATTATTCTCAGTCTGATTACTTTATGGGTAGTATTATATCTCTTAAGTATACGTTATCTAAAGATATACGTCCTAATATACTTAAAGAGAATATAGAAGCTGATTTGAGAAAATTATACGGTAAGTTCTTCGATACAGTAGAACCTATCATAGACGTACAAGAAGAAGGTGATGGGATAGTTAATATTATTATTAACCTAACTACAACCTATAATGCACAAACTTATACATTAGCTAAGTCTATCAAAGGTAGAAGTTCTGGTATAATAGAATACCAAACTAAACTTACTAATAAATATAAATACGATCAAGAAGGATTATAACTATGGATTTTTTCGATCAGTTTCAGCGTATAGATACTAAAAAGAAATATACATATACAGAGGATATAGAAGACATCAATAACTTACTTAAAGAATTAGAACCTAATATGCAACCTGAACTAGGTGGTAGTATGACAGAGTCTACATTCGTTAACCACGGCTATTTAGAAATGTTCTATAATATAACTAAATATAAAGGTAATAAAGAAGAGTTGGATAAAGTATTAGCTAATCCATTATTCCAAAAATGGATGTTCGCTACTAAGGGAATGAGAGAAGTTGCTATAGTAGATGATACTGATAATAACGTAGTGTTATATAAAGTTCCGCCATTCCATAGTAATAAAGTTATAGATAATGAAAAACTAGATCTTGTAGCTCCATATCTAGATAACGTAGCATTACGTTTCGAACAGGATAACAACTATATACCAGGAGAAGGACTTAAGTTCATTAAGTTCCTGTTAGTTAACTTCCAGAATGCTGCTACTGCTCCTGATAATGAAACTAAACAACGTTGGGTAGAGATATTTAAACGTTACGTTAGACCAGATGGTTCTATAAGGAAAATAGGAGAAACCCAAGAAGAAGTAGAAAAGCCTAAAGTAGAAGTTAGTAGTAAATGGAAAGCTAATGACGTACCTGAAGATGAATGGGAGTAATGTATGTTAACGTTTGTTAAAAGTAGTCCTGGTAACTATGTTATAGGTAGTGGTGTTGATGTATTAGCAAAACACGTAAATGAAATCATCTCTAGTATATCAGACGGTAAACCTTATGATTTTATATCAGAGTGTAATGAACTACTATTCCAAGATATTGCTTCCAGAATAGTAGCTACAGAGTTCTTTAAAGAAAATGATGTAGATGATGAATACCTAACAGTTCTTATAACATTTACCCATATAGATAAAACCTATATGATATCTCTAGGTAAACTTCCGGATCCTAATGATCCATCAGGTCCTGTTAAGATAGTAGAATCAAGATATGTAAAATAACAGAGAGTAGACGTTGTCGTCTACTCTCTGCAACTCATTGTTGGTTACTTCTACCTATAGCAGATTTAACATTAGTATCTTGGTATTGTTCATTATCCATAAGTACAGAAGGAGACATAACAGCTATAGTGATCTGAGCATGCTGTTCTTTCTTATCGCCTAGATAAGTCTGAGTAACAGCTTGAACTTGACCTCTTAGTTTCAATAGTCCGTTCTTACTATGTTCTGTTATGAACATACAAGGCATACCTGGATATATAAGATCTATATTAGCGTTATACCAAGTAAGCTGGTATTTAGCCATCATACCATCCATAACCTCAGATCTGTGTTTATAAGCATTACTTACTATACCTGCGTATTTAGTTCTAACAGAACCATCGTTCATAGACTTAGCAGTATGGGTAACTAAGTTATTAGTATTCTTACTAGATAACGTAACTCCGTTATCTATTTTCCTATAGGAACGATATACGTTATCAGGATGACCATAGGTTATAGAATCTCCCTCTAAGAGTTTATCCTGCTTAGGGTCGTTGAACCCATAGTTATAGTGTGGTATGATTTTAAGTATCTTACCGTCTAACATATATGTATTACCGTAATGACCTGCTCTTTGATGGCTAGTATGGAATATCATAAGCCTATCTTCTTTTTCGTCAAACTGTTTAGGATCGAATAATGGATATACAAATACACAGGTTTTAGATTTATACTTCTGTACGAACCTGCCTAGACCACAGTTATAAATGCCGTAGCTATCATTGTTTTGTAAATACCTAGGTAATGCTAATATCTTAGTACCTGTAGGTATATTAATATGTCCATAGGTATTAGGATTATCTATCTTAACTACATCGTACTGTAACTCAGGAGTACCATCTTGATACTCCATCTTAGTTTTAGTACTATCCAGTTCAGATAGGATAACTTTATCTAGAGTAGTATTCTTATATATACCTTCTATCATTATGTCATTAAGTGCATATGATTCTCTAGATACACACTGACCTTCTAATTCTACAGGTACCATAGCTTTTAACTGTTCTTCTGTCATATAGTTAAAACTATCTTGGTAATACTCTGCTGTATTAGTAAGTAAAAATAACTTATACCTATTAGTATCTATTATTTGCTTACCCATACGTTTTTCTATAACTACTTCTAACTGATCTTTATAGTCATGTACATATTCTCTATATACAGAACCATCCATAGTGAATAGTATACGTATGTCTTCCATAGCGTTATCGTTAAAGTTACGTGTCCACTCTATTTGCTTAAGTAACATACCTATAGGATAATCTCCATATGGAGAGCATATAGTAACGTTATAGTTAAGATACTTATATTTCTCTTCTACATCAGAGTTAATGATTTGTTCAATATCCAGATCTAATAACCCTGATAATAATCTCTTCTCAGCTGTACCCATTTATATACTCTCCTTACCTTAACTTATTTAGGACCTACTTTACTATTAACCGTTCTTATATCCATACTATAAGCCATAAGCATATTATATAGTTGGAATAGTGAAAGATATCTAGCTACTTTAGTAGACATTGAATCAGATACTTCTATAGCTACTTCAGTTACCGTGTTATCTATATCTACTAACTTAATAAGAAGATTAGTTAGGTTAGTAAGTTTAGCATCATAGTTCTCATCAGTAGTTTTAAATCCTATAAACTCATTAACCGTAGTACTAAATGCTGTATAGATTTTATCTAGTATTTCTTTAAGATATACAGGATAACCTGTCTCCAGGACATTCTTAACAACATTAACATCAGCTTCTAGTTTCTGATAGACTTTATCTAGATCTTTTTGAATTAGCTCTAGAGATGGTAATACTAATATATCATTAGTCTGGTCTATATTAGGCGTATCAACTGCTAGTTCTTTTATAAGTTTACCAATCTCCTGTTGACTATATATAGGAACAGAACATTTGAACTCTAATGGATTTTTAGGTAAACTAGCACGTTCGATAACTTCAGAGCTTACTACTACTTGTAAGTCTGATAAGTTAGTAGCCATATCTGCTATAGAACGAACTGCTTCATTAGCAGCATCTAGTTTACTAACTAATGTATCTTCTAGACTTCTTACTATATAGTATTTATATATAATAACTAATTTCTCCATAGTAAGAACAAAATCAACTCCCCAGTTAGAAGAGTTAATGGTTGTTAAGAAATCTCTATCTAATCTTTCCATAAAGTAATCTTGGTATAGTTTACTACCATTGATAGATGCCCATCTAGTTACCATAGCATCTGAAGTTAGTACTTCGTCTATAGGACGTAACGCAGTATCTAATACATTACCATATTTAGATATAGTAGTATATCTCTCTGCAAATGATTTATTTATATTAGCTAGTAGTTCTAATATAGTATCAGCTACTAGTTTTCTACCTGTAGCTACTGCATAAGCATGTGTAACTTCAGATGTTAGTCCTGTTAAGATATTCCTTACTTTATTTTCATCTAGGATATTATCTTTAACTAACGGACTACTAAGTAGGTCTTTAAGTACCTTATTAGGATCTTCTCCGTATACCTTAAGTGTTCCTACTAACTCTATAAGATATTTAATCTTTTGGATTATAGTTTTCATTTAGCTTTCTCTCTTTCTTTAAGTATTCGTTTAGCATTTTCATATTCAGCTTCTAGCTTACGTTCTTCTGGAGAAACGTATCTAGAAACATAATTAGGTTTTAGATTTAACATTGGCTCTTGAGCAAATATAGGAGCTAATGGATTATCAGGTAGTATAGGTTTCTCTTTAGGAGTTACAGGAGGTAACCATTTACCTGGTATAAGTATACCATCACTGCTTACTGCTTCAGTCTTTCTATTATACTCACTTACCTCGTTCATATTTCTAGGTATATTCTGCTGTATAATAAGTTCAGGATACAATGTACCCAATCTAACCTTATTAATAAGCGCTTGTCTAGACTCTACTATCTTACCTTTATTCTGTTCAAATAGTGATCTATTAAAAGCATCTATATCTTCTAGTCTATCGTCAAACTCAAAGGCATCCATACTTTCGCTATTGATTATTTCATTAACCCTATCAAAATATGCTTCTATATGGTTATGAACGGTTATTAGATCTTCTTTCCTATAGAAAGAGAAACTATAACCATTAATATAACCATTAACCATATCCGATATAGTCCATTTTACAAATGTCCTATCATTTCCATATACACCTACATACTCATTCTCTTCATCATCTAGATCCCTATTAGATACGGCTAGTACACCAAAGTCTTGTAGGTATTTCTCGTTAAATGTAGCCATTACAGGTACATATCCCCAGAATAGATCATTAGGTAACTCTATAGCTATCTTACTATCTGTACCTACTGGAACATCAGATGATTTTATTATATCCCATCTAGACCACAACATATCTTATCCTTATTACTCTATATCTGTGTTTTCATACTTGCTATGTAATCACGTAGCATAAGTATCAAAATAGGAATAAAATAGTATTTATTTTCAGTAGTCCAAGTAGGATATTCTTTAGCAAAGTTCATAAGCATAATGATATCCAACTGTTGTCCACGTATAAACTTAGTAACCTCTAATTCAAAATACGTCATCTTAGTAAGATCTTGAGCATAGAAGTTTTTACTTAACACGTATGTATGTATAGTCTCTTCAAGTTCTTCATCTGTTAGAGTTCTACCAGTTAGTTCTCTATGTAGATCTGTAAGGAAATTACTTTTACTATTAGATAGTTCAGATAGTAAATGTTCTTCTCTCTCTAGAACTCTTTTAAGGTTCTCATCTCTAGTAGTATCTTTAAGTTTCTTAAGTTCTGATTGGATACCTTCTTTAAGTTTATCTTCAGATGTTACTTTATCCTTTATATTACCTATAAGCCATTTGAATAAATCTTTCTCAGGTTGACTTATAGTTATCTTACTAGGATCCTGATGTTTCCTTAGATCTATCTTAACATTAGGTAGGACTTTAGGATCACTACCTGGAATACTAGGTCCTAGACTAGGTATGGTATCTGGCATATTATGTTCTCCATTTCTTTAATACATTTATAACTTTGCTATAAGTTATACTAACTACAGCACATATCTGCCCTGCTAGAAAAGCTATTATAGTTATACCAATAGTAAGGATACTAGTAAGTACTACTAATATCCATTCTAATATGCATAATAGTATCTTCATGGTGTTTCTTTCTTACTAGCAAACCTTTGATACTGTTTCGTAGATCTAATAGGTTGTATATTAGATTTGATAGGTGGACTAGGTGGAGTTGGAGCAGGTCTAGGTGCTGGAGGTGTGGGTGGTGTTGGACTAGGTAAATTACCATTAGAATTACCTATATCAACAGGAGGTACTATCTTACCTGTTTTCTTTAGAGATTCTAAATCCTTCTTTTCCATCTCCTCTACTTTAGATTTAACACACTGATCGCAAGCTTCCTTATCATCGTTATGTACAGATGCAGCTAATGGTTTAGATTCATTATGCGTCTTAGGGAACACTGGTTTCTTAGGTTCTGGTTCTGGAGTTGGAGGTACAACTCTAGCTTCAGGTTTATTTATAGGTACTGTTGTAAAATCCATACCAGGTATAATAAGATCCCAAGTTTTCATAGCAGTAGATTTATTCTTACTATCAGTATTCTGTATAGCACGTAAAATCTGATATACGTCTACTCTAGGGTCTACATAAGTTCTTGTATCTTCTATACCAGGTAAGTTAGGAATGATCTTTTGTACTTTATCTATAATAAAATCAACATCCATCCATCTAGGCTCTAGAGAGTTAAGGTTACTTCTAGGATATGGAGATCTTGTAAATCCTAAGAATGGTTCAGCTCTAGTTATCAATCTGTAATCTCTACGACGTAATACATCCCATATAGTATAACGAACTGTTTTATCCATAGTATAATCTATACATTGTATATTAACTACATCTGGATAATCTTCTACGCTAAATACAGCTCTGCAGAACTTACCTAGTTCTTGGTCTACATAACTAAGACTAGAACTCTTTTCATTAGGTAACTTAAGGAACTTAGTCTCAGGGTCTATAAACATTCTAAAATAGTAATCAGTTAGATCTGATATAGCAGATTTGATATCATCTACTAGAGCCATTTCATCCCTAGTAAGTAATTTAGTAGTTCCGTCTATACCAGCATCATTGTTATATACGTAATTACGAACTACTTTACCCATTAGGTTATTATAAGCTTCTACATCCTCGTTAAGATTTCTTTCTAACTTATATTCTATCTCGTGTACTTGGTGTAAGTTATAATCATTCTTAGTTACAGATGTTACTGTAAATAGAGCTATCCTACCACCTACTAACGTAGTCATAAACTGATCACCTACTACTGGAGTAAAATCAGCATTAACTAAAGCACTACCTGATAGATCTCTTATGCCAGATTGGTTAAGAGCATTGTTTACGAATAATATAAGCTTATGTATTCTTATATAGGATTGATTAGCTACTGAAGTATTGACATCCAATGGGTTGTTATCTTCGTTAGTACCTTGATACTGACTAAAGTATTCAACTTCCCATCTCATACCAGAGATATATTGTCTTATACCCTCTAGAGGTTTTTCTTCGTTAAAGTGTATAGACGTACCCATCTCTTCCATAGTTCTAAAACGTTCTATTTCAGGTAGATAGTCATCGTGTTTACTACCGGATACATCCGGTAATTGATAAATAGGCATATTAGTAATCCTCCATTCTAAATACAGTTCCTGTAAAGACCATTACGGTCTTAGCGTAATGTCTATATGTTTTCCATACTTTACTTAACGCATCGTGAGTTGTTAACGTAGCATCATCTACTTCAGGTCGTATGTTAAATATACGTAAGTAGTCTATAAGTAGTAATCCATCGTCTACGTGGTTAACGTTAAAAAATCTTTTAGCCATACGTTTACGTCTTTCAACTTCATATAGGCTACATCTAGGTTTACTATTAGGAGTATACTCTTCTATATCTATATAGGATGGAGTATCTCCGAGAACAGGATGTCCGTTATCATCTAGGATAACTTTACCTTCTTCGTCTATAGCAACACCTTCAGGTGTTATAAACCTACCATGTACGTCTATATAACAACCTGTCTTGATATCGCCATTATAGACTCCTAGTTTTCTACCACCTTTAACCCATCTACCAACTTTACGTTTATTACAAGTGTTACATCTTATATCCATATGTAATTCCTAAGTGTCAAAATTGCTTATCCATAGTATAGGATAGGCTAAGTCAGTGAACAAAATCAACACCTAGGCATACCTTAACGGTATGCCTAGGTGCTAACAAAAAATAAAAATAAGGACATACTTGCATAAATGCAAAATGCAAGTAGATATATGCTTGGAGATATACTTAATGAAAATATATCGCATATAATATATGTATATGAAAATTATACGACTATATATTATTTATATAGTACAACATTTTAAGAAAGGTTAAGTTATGAAAGATTTATATCATATTTCGTTTAACTCCAATTTACCATCAACACTGTTACCTAGAGAACCTGATATGCTATCTGAAGATAGTAATGAACATAACCTTGGTAGTCGTGTTTCATTCGCTCCTACTGTAAGACAATGTGCCATTGCGTTGTATTTTAACCTACCTAAGGATTTTACCTTTAATAAAGAAGTTAATTTCTATGTTTATAAATTAAACAGTACAAAAACTTTAAAGGAAATACCTAGAGTAGAATTAGAGAAGCATATCTTCGATGTTAAAGTTACAGACGAAGTATGTATAACGGAACCTTGTCCTATTAAGAAGATAGGTAAAATAGCAGTTAAATACGATAAGAATAAACCTATCTATACAGAGTTTTATAGTAAACGGTTACTAGCTGGTTATGAACCAACTATAAAAGTTACTGAGTTCTATACTAACGATGTAATTAATATAGATGGTATTATACATTTAAAGAAATCTAAATAAACATTTCATAAGGAGGAAACTATGTTAGTTTTAACGTTGGGTCAAGCTTTAGGCCTATCTTTTATATTAGGTATAATCCTAATGGTTCTATATGTTAGGTTTATAGAACCTAGATATAATAATATGCCAGAAGATTTACGTCTTACAAAAGAAGAACGTGAGAGAATGAAAGAGATGGGTTTTGATACCTACGAAGCTCATATAGATTATATTAACGATCTAATGGGTTATAAGTATTTAAAATAAGGAGTAATTAGATACCTATGCAAGTTATTAACGATAATATTCTAGATAAGGATACTATAGGAGAAGCTACTAGGCATAATGGTATGTATGTAAAATCTAAACTTATAGAGTTACTAGCATATCGTAGTGAAGAAGAGCTTGATAAGATAGTAGAGTATCTAGCAGATGATCTTTATTATTATAAAGATGAAAATGAGAACTTTATCTTCTTAGATCAAAATGGTAATGAAATACAACCAGCTTATGTAGGAAAATATACAGGTAGTCAAGCTTGGAATAAAATGGTAGATGATAATGAAAAGATCAATCGTGATATTCTAACGCTGACTGAGAAAATATCTAGAGCAGCATCTAAGAAATCTAGTCGTGATGAGTGGACGTTAGATCTAGTATTCTTAGGTATATGTGCATTGATAGGGTTCATAGCCATAGTTTGGTATGGAGCTGATGCTATAGCATATCTAATACGTAACATAGGAGTGTAGGGTTGTTACCCTACACTCCTATGCATTATTTGTTTTTATTTTTGGTTGTTTATTATAGCATTGCAGTAATCAAGTAGCATTTCATAGTTAGACTTAGACATTTCTACAAGACCCGTATATGATTTAATATATGTATCTGTTATCCATTCGGTAAACGTGTTACCGTAGAATATCATACCGAAGAACCAGCTTATTGGACCACCAGTAGCCATATTCATCCACCCAGCTACCTCTTGTCCTAGTCCCATAGGTATAGCTTTTTCAAAAGCTGTTGATATACCAACACCTAAGAGTTGATAACTCTTAACGATATCTTGCCAGTTGGATATGAGTATAACTTTAGCTATTTTATCTATTCTAGAGAACTCAGCATCTATTTGACGTAAAGCTACGTTCTTATCAAACTTGATAGTTTTTCTATCGTTTCTAAAACCTATAATAACACTCTGAGTAGTTCTTACTATTACATCAGAACCATCTATGATCTTGATACCTTTATAAGATACATTTTTAAAATCTCTTACTGAGAACCCAGCTTTAACAACACTGTTCTTAGGAACTTTAAACTCAAAGTTGATATAGGCACGTATAGTCTCACCTCTATTTTGATATCCTATACAAATAGCTCTGTTTAGTTTCATACCCATATAGTTTCTATACGTTGTAGAGTCTATAATCTCATCAGCTCTATCTTTTATCTCTGGGATATTAACATCTATCTTAGCATCTATACCACGTTCACCATCTGGGTATTTACCTTGCATCATAGAGCGAACATAGTCTTGTAACGTATCTATCTGTCTAAATGTTTTCTCTACGTCATACTCAGATAGTTTTAACATACATAGATAATCCTCTACGAAATCATCATTTACTTGTTTAGGTACTTCAAACTTATTAACCTCGCTAAGAGCAGCTTTAAGAGACATAAGTTTTCTACGTCTATGGTTAATAGCTGCTGAGAACAATGTACCTGTAGATTTAAAGAATCTACCAAAGTGCATAAGCATATTACTATAAGCTTGAGTTACTTTATTAACTATCTCTGTAATAAGACCTTCAGTGTTAAGAGCAAGATCTTCTTGGTTAGTAGTTAAAGTAACACTATCTATCATACCTAGTTTATGAGCTAATGCTTGTGCTCTAGTATAAATAGCTTTATTGGCATCTATAGTATCACTATCCATACCTTCTAGGTTATTAGATTTTAAATCGTTATACTCAGACTGTAAGTCTGTTATCTCTTCCTTAGCCTCTTGTAGAACAGTCATTGCTTCTAAATTAGCTTTAAACTTCTCTATCTCACGGTTAAGTTTATGCTCATAACCTTCTTCCTTAATAAGAGCTATCATATAGCTCAACTCTTCGGCATTTAGATTAGTATCTACCGATGGTGTATAAGCAGTAGCCCTAACAGAACTTCTAAATGACATATTTAGATCCTTTATTTATATAGTTTATCTTTAAGATACGTTGATTCTTTATAAACACTAGATGATTTACTATTAGTAAGACTTCTATCATATAGTCTTACTATAGCTTTAGTATCAGAGCTTATATTAACCAACCTCTTCACAAAATCTTCGATATACATAAGCAGTATATTCATATTTGTACTTATCAAGCCACTTACTACACCATAACTACCTTTAACCGATGTTATATTAGATTTGTTTATATAATATTCTATCTTACTAGTATAGATAGAAAAATCTCTAGATATATCAACTGCTATATTGTAATCTTTTAAGATATCATTAGCAGCTACTTTAACATCTTGAATAGTATACTTACTATCTGTAGTCCAAGTAGGAAATAAGTATGTAAGACTTTCTTTCTTTATATAGAATGGTAAGTACCAATTACTGGTATTATCCAAACAAGCTCCTATAATGGATACATATCCGGTACCATTCATAGTGACTCTATATAAAGAAATATTTGCTTTAGTTATACCTTTACTTACTATACTACTATAACCAGATTTAGATAATGTACCGATAAAATGATTAAAATGTAAGTGAGCTATAAGTGGACTATTGTTAATATTCATATAGTCTTTATAGGCTTGTTTAATTATAGGTAGATTAGGAAACGTTATAGCTTCTAGTACATTACTAGCTTCTAGATTAGGGAATTGGGTAGCTATTTTCTCTAATTGCCTATTTAGCTCTAATGTAGTATTAATAAACCTTTTAAAAGAACTAGATTCACTTTCTATAGATAAATTTAAGTTATCTATACTAGTTACTATAGGTACTTCAGTTAGGTTACTTAGAGAGTTATGGATAGATAAAGCATCCTTAGCGTTATATACAGACGCTAGTACATTATTAAAAGATTTAGAGCATTTATTCCATATAGACTTAATGCTATTAGATATGCTAGAAATGTTTTCTAAAATAGACTCTTGAGCTACCGATAAGTTATATAACGGATCTATAGTGATAGATTCTTTATTTATATATAGTTGTTTATTAGTACCATATATCGAACTTATCATATTACTTTGTTTATATAAAGATAGTATTTCCTCTTTAGTAGCCGATAACGATGATTGGTACAGATTACTATATATTGTTAATAGCTTAACTTGCTTATTAAGCTCTTCTCGATTATAGGCTAATATAGAGAAATCTTCTAAAATATCTAATAGCATATTTATTCCTTAAAAAAAAAAATATAAGTAGTAGTTAGGATTGCTCCTAACTACTACTCGAAATATTAACTCTTAAGATTATTTCTTAGCGTCTTTAAGAGCACTTAGGGTTGCTTTACCGTAAACTAAAGCATAGCCTAGAATTGATCCGTCTATTGTTGTTATAAGACTTAATGTAGACATGATAGTTTTTCTAGCAGCTTTCTCGATTTTACCTTTTGCTCTCCATTGTTTAAATTTACCAGAAGCTTCATCTTCAGCTGTTTTCTTAGCAAATTGCTCAACTTTCTGATCAATCTGAGTACCCATTTTAGCAAGTATCTCAGCGCCATTATATATAGCACTTAGACCTTTAAGAGCTGTCTCTTTACTAAATGAAATACCGGTAAATGTATCAGAGGCCACATCTTTAACGCCAGTTAGGATAGCAACTTCCTGTTTATCCTCTACTTTATGGATAACTTTATAGGTATATTTTATTGTTGTACCTTTTGCAGTAGCCATAATAGGAATTATCTTATCGACATCCAATCCGGCTATGCTATCGCCCAATATCTTAGTAGCTTCGTCTTTAGCCTCTTTGACAACAACGCTGATATCAGGAAGATCCGCAAAAGATACAACCCATCGGCCATCATCGCTCTCGCCAGCATTTTTTAGATTATCAACAAGTTTAATAACACTATTAAGAGATGCTTTAGCTGTTGTTACATATTTTTCGGCATCTGCAAAATTAGGACCAACCAAAGATGCTACAGCTGCAAATCTGTCTTTGTTATTTTTCTCAAACTCTTTAGCAGCTTTTGTAACTTTATCATTATTTAAAGTGCCAACACTGTACTCGCGAATAGCGTTAAGCAACCATCTCAAGCGGTTAAGTTTAGTAGGAAGTACTTTCTTAATCTTCTCGACGATCCATTTGAAAGCTTTCTTAATTTTCTCCCAAATCTTTTTAAGACCTTCTTTAATTTTCTTACCGATCTCTCTTAGACCCTCAAGATTCTGAACGAATGTAGCGCGGCTATCGTTGTATAGAGCCTCACGGTTACCGAATGTAACGTTATCTACAGTCTCACCTGTAGCAGCGATTAGAGTCTTAAGAGCCTCTTGAGAAGATACGATGTCCTCTACAGGAATAACAGCCTCTTCACCAGTTTCAGCAGCTTTAGCATCGGCTTCAGCTAGAACAGCTTCGCCATCTTCTACTTCTGCATCAGCCTGCTCAGCTAGAGCTTCACCCTCTTCACTATCGTTAATAGCGGTATCAAGATCGCCCTCTGCTTCACTTAGAGCAACTTCATCCTCTAGAGCTTCGATTTGATCAAGAACTTGTGGATCGTCTTGCGTATACTCAAGACCGCCCTCTAGGCCGTCAACATCTTCAAAATTATTGGCATATCTCATAGCGTTTTTAAAAGCCATAATGATTCCTTTTAGTTAAATTTAAATATTTTTATAAAAATATTCTCTATAGTATATAACTATAGAATTGGTGCACTATACTAACATTTTCAGTCTTAGTATAAATAACCGGATTTATTCAGTTGTTCTACCTACTAGTATATTTCAGTCTTCAACTTTTTCTATTTTAGCTATCTTAGTATCAATAGCTTCTAAATAGTCTTCGTAGTACTCAATCTGTTTCTGAATAGTCTCATTGTTAGCATTACCAGCTTCTATGTTACGTAGCTCAAGAAGCCTTAACTCTATCATGTTCTTAGTCGTTAACAGATCTTCCCTTTTAGACGCCTCTCTATCTACCAGCCATTTACGGAAAGTATATATAGGATTACCTAGAAATCCTAAAGATTGAAACTTATCCATACCTTGGGTAGCTATAGGATTAGGCGTTCCGCTCTCATACCTATCGTAAATACTATCATTAGGCATCTTAGATATTTCTTCTAAGAGCTTTTTAATAGTATTCCCGTTAAGTACGTCAGTCTTAAACTTCGGTAACATCTTAAATACGTCTAAACTATATTTCTTACTTAGTACCGTATTCTTAGGATCAAGAAGTATTAAGTAGTTAATACGTAAGGCACATCTAAGGTTACCTAATATATCCTCCACTAGCCTAAACAGACTAAACTGTTTAAGACTAATGGTTTTTTCATTTATATTATCGTTCACATAGCCTTTTACAGCTTTACGAATAGCATCTATGTTACTATTTACATCTTCTCCATAGCTTAACATTTTACTTATAAGCTCTTGAAGGTTTTTGATTTTTAAATCATCTTTAACTAATTTAAAATTAGCAGAAGATTCAATAGTCTTAAATAGTTGTTTACTATCGTTAAGTAGTTCTATAGTAGGTATATATACATTATTAAGTTCTTCTTCTATTATATCTACCATATTTAACGTTTTACTACCTAACTTATCATGTCCGGTAGGCAGTATCTTAGTTACTGCATTATATAACTCTTTTATATCTAGTATCATCAAGTTACCTTTCTTATAGTATATATTTAAAATCTAGGAGCAGTGTTATTAGACATAGCTCTAAACAGTTCTAACATATTGATATCTTTATCCTCACGTTTCATAAGCTTGTTGAAACCTACATCCATAGAGCCTTGTATATCCGAAATGAAGATTTGAACACGTTCAGCATCGTCATCGACTACTGATAGGTTATGAGCATTAAGAACCTTAAGGAAAGCATTCCTATTATTATAACTATCAAGTTTTTTATTATAAGCTTTCTCTATCATCTCTAACTCATAGTCTGTAACTTGAATCATATTATAGGATACTTCAGCTCCTATAGTTCCAGTAACAGTTTGACGTATACCAGATGCTCGTTTCTTAGTTTCAATATCCGACATAAGTTTACTATCTTTAGATAGTTTGTTTTTCTTATATTCTTGTATAAGATCAGATGCAAATACTAGATCTGCTAATGATATACCACCGGATCTCCATTCTCTATATCTATAAGTAAAGGATTTCTTATAATCGTAGTTACTTATAGCTACTATAATCTCTTCCACTGGAACAACTTTAATCGTACCTACTATAGTAATAGGAATGATATATTCATCGCCTGCCGATGCACCACCGCCACTACCAGCACGTCTTGCTTTAACGTTAATGCTTCTAACTAGAACCTGATTTAAAGATTCGTACATAGCATCAGCTTGTTTCCTATACATATCTATACGATCTGTTATTTTCTCTCTAGTTAAACTTCTAGCTGTTACTCTGTCAACTGGAGTATTATTGTTATTATTACCATTATTATTGTTACCTTTACCATTATTGTTATTTTGGTTATTGTTAACTTGTGGTGGTTGAGGCGGTTGCGGTTGGACCGGTTGTCTAGCTTGCTGTGCACGTCGAGCAGCTGCGTTTACTATGGCTCCTATATTTATCGGTGGATTAGCTTCCATATTCATATCTAACTCTACAGTATATTCTAATAGAGTTTTTAATTCATTTCTATCTTCCTGATTAAGTAGGAATATTGGGTTAGTAAAATCAATATCGCCTAGACACATAGGTGTATCTAATGCTTCTTTATTTAATAGGAAGTCATATACCTTATTACGAGTATAACGTTCCATAGCTGCACCTGTATATTTATTAGTGCTTAGGATATCTATAGCTTCTATAGGTCTTTGACCTAATACATCCGATAAGATTTGAAATGCTTGGATATAGAAGCTGGTAAATAAGTTAATGTTAAGGGATACTAAGTTATCAAACACTTTACTATTCCTAACATTAGGTGTAGTTATTATAGTAGGTTCTACTATAAGGTTTTTAGTTATACCAGTTAAGGTTCCCGATTTAACACGACGTAAAGTTTCTTCAGTAGCATTATAACCTTTGGTTTCTAACGCTGTACGACCTTCATCGACTATCCAGGACTTAAACATTGATAATGCATCTACTAACGTAGTAGCAACAATAGACATGGATCACTCCTTTATAATATAGATAAAATTATTATCCATATTATCTATGGATAACCAATCACATAAAAACGCCTTGTAAAACCGCAGTTTTCTGATTTTATACCCTTATAAATAAAGGAGTTAGACGTGGGTGACCTAATCAATTTTAACGACTTACCTACTATAAATATGTTTAATAAAGTAGCTTCTCCATATGGAAGTAGAAAAGATGCATTATCTACGGAACTTAAAGGGTTCCGTATGTCTATAGGAGAAGCTAATGGTCCAAGTCATATGGAAAGACAAGGTTATGTATTCTTTACAAGACCACATCTTAATCTTACAGTAGGTAATTGTTTAAAACATAGACATCTTATACAGATACTTAATAGTAGTCCTAAGTCTGTTCAGTCTTGGGTACGTTCTACATTATCTCCAGGATTATTCAAATCAGCAGAGAGATTACAATGCCCGTTAACGGATAATGAAAATATCTTTATACCTATATTAAGTAATTCCATTAAGTCTCTATCAGGCTGGCCTGATTACGTATTAGAAACTTATACGTCTCCAGAAGGACAAGCTAAAGAAGTCCATACTATGGTAGATAGTAAAATGGATTATTTAAAAGAGTTTGACCTAGATGCTACATTCCATAATATGGCAGATGAACCATTGAACTTACTATTCTATATATGGGAACGATATATGGGTATGGTATTTGAAGGTTTAATAAATCCATTACCTAGATTTATAGCAGAGAATGAGATAGACTATAATACACGTATATATAGGATCATAACAGATAAGACTGATAGATACGTATCTAAGATAGCAGCATGTGGTGCTGCATTCCCTATATCATTACCTACTGGAGAGTTTGCTAACTATGATAGTAGTAATGTATTTACAGCTAGGAAAGATATAACTATAAGGTTCAAATGTAACGGAGCGTTATATTACGACGATATACTCAAGATGGAGTTTAACGAAGCCGTTATGATATTTAACCCTAAGATACGTCAAGAGTTTAATAATGGTACATTAGCTACTGATAGATCAAGCTTTATAGACGTATCAGATTTTCCTCAGAAAGGAATGTTTAGAGGCTTAGCATATCCATATATTAACCTATATGACGATAGGCTTATGTGGTTGGTAGATATAGCTAACCCAGAAGTAGGTTATGTATTCCAGGCATTAGATGCTCTAGAGGTATCGCTTAAAGAATTAGTAGGATAAGGAGGATATTATTAGTATGGCTACAGATAGAATATTAAGTAGAAATGAACTTAAGAAATACGCTTATAACCCAGAGTTAGGTCAAAAGCGTATATTAGAACTTATAACTAAAGCACATGATGAGAATGTAGTACTAACAAGTGCTACATCTCCTTTCAATATGCTATTAGAAGGTATGGCTATGTTAACAGCTAACTCTATACAAGAGTCTATGGCCATTATGAGAGGTAAATACCCTGATATAGCACTAACACGTAGAGATATAGCACACCATATATCAGACGATGAGATATTAGGGTTGTTTAGTAAACCAGGATCTGTTAATGTTATATTTAAAGTATCTATAACAGATATAGTGTCTAATGGAGTTAGACCTACAGGAGCTAGGCATATAGAGTTTACTATACCAGAAAGAACTGTTATTACAGTATATAATACTGATTTAACATTACTTAACGATATAGTAGTTAAGTATTACGATAATAACACATCGTTTGTAGAAATGATGCCTAATGATAATCCCGTATCTATTAAGGATATAGGTATTATACCATCTGTTATAGTAACTACTGAAGATGGACATCCTTATATATACTTCGAGGTACGTATACCTCAAGTTACATTAACGGTAAAATCATTTCCAGTTATAGGTTCTGAAGGTTTTACTAAAACATTACCATTCCAAGCATATGATAACAGATTCTACTTCGCTAAGGTAAGTTACCTTAATGGTAGTAATACTACTCCTGTTAATATACCTATAGGATATAACGATGAATATATGGATCCTTATATTCCTAGAGCATATTTAAATATCGTAGATAACGAAGTAACCGATAAGTTGATTATAGAAGCTGCTAAGATACATATACCAGATATATATTTCGTTAATGGATCTATATCAGGAACTATCTATATAGAACTATACGAAACTAAAGGTGGTATATATCTACCATTAACAGAAGCAGTAGCTGAAGATTTTAGTTTTAAGTTTGGGTTAACAGGTAAATCATCTTCTACTGCAGCAGCTCCTAATATCAATATGCTATTAGGTAGTAATGATATTATAGCATCTGGTTCTAATGGATTAACATTTGAAGAACTAAGGAAAGCTATTATCTTTAATACTAAAGGAACCCAGAATCTACCTATAACGGATTATCAACTAGCTTATTCTAATAAGTTAGATAAATTTGAAGTTATAAAAGAAACTGATACATTAACAGAACGTTCTTATCTTGCTATGCGTAATATAGATAAAGAACCTATAACAGGTATAAGAGCTTTACAAGATGTTTACTTCAATACTGTTAACATCATATTGGAACATTACTTAGAACATCCATATGTTTCTACATTTGAGGATAACTTCATTATCAAGTCTGGTGCAGTATTCGTAGCTAAGAATAGTGTTATAGATATAGTATCTAAAACAGAACTTACTGAAATAAACAATATGACTCTTTCAGATCGTATTGGATATTTTAAATTAAACAAATATTTCATAACTCCGTTCTACTATGTTATCTCTAGAGAAAATAACTACTCTAATGCTAGAGTATATGATCTTGATAAACCTATAATTAAATCTATGCGTATCTTGGATATCAATAGGGATATACAACATAGGATCAATACAGTTGCCTATACTATATTTAAAAATAAAAATGGATATGAAGTAGTTAGTAAGATTAAGAAGAATGCTGAAGGTGAATCTATATTACCAGAGTATCTACATAACACATTAGTTATAGAACTCATATCTGGTAATAAGGTATATATAGATGGAGTATATGACGAAGTACACGATGTGTGGAGATTTGATATCAAAACAGATCATTACCTAACACCGAATAACGAGTTAAGGATACTTAATGGTAGAGCTAATACAGCTAGTAACTATACTAAGCTAGTAACACAAGCTTATTTCGTTATACATACTACAGATAGTTCTGTATATACTAATGATACATTCTTAGGTAATATACTTCCTTTACATACAGATAGCTCTAATAGAACTATACTAGCTAATGAATCTATAGTACTAGAACTAGGACATAGGTTAGAATCTATACTATCTAAGATAGCTGTTAGTTATACTGCTAGGAAGTATAAAAGATATCCTAATGATGTAATGGGATATTATACGGAATCAGCATTTGAAAAAGATGAGAAATCAGGTTGGGGTGTTAAGGTAAAGAATGGTAGACTTATGGCTAGGTTTATGCATAAGAAAGGTGATCCTATCCTAGATGAAAATGGTAACCATATAGTTTTACATAAGAAGGGTGATGTTATATTAGATCATAGAGGTATGCCTACTGTAGATGATATAGGAGGTATGGTACGTCATATAGATATATGTATGTTAGACTATGAGTTCTATATGGCTACTCAAGAGTCTTATGGTAAATATAACGAAATGTGTATAGACCAGTTACGTTCTTTTATATTAGAAACATTACCATCTAGAAAAGATGTTCTACTAGAGAATACTTCATTGGCTTATAAATCCTATAAAACTATTTTACCTATCAAAGCTAGGATAAATAATATAGTATATGGACTATCTAGTCATATCAGACCTAAGGTAGTTCTATATTATAATGTAAATACGGATTTTAAACTATCTGCAGCTGATTTAGAAACAGTTAAAGATAAGGTAGGATTTATTATAGACAAGTACCTTGAGAATACTACTATAAGACTTAATGAGATTGAAGATAACATTAAGAAAGAGTTAGGCGAAGATATCATAGCTGTTAAGATAACTGGTATAGATAACAATGACTCTCGTATTATAGTATTCGAAGATACTACATTAAGATTATCTTTGTATAAAGCACTGATACTTAATGACTATAATAAATTAGAAGTTAAATACGACATAGACGTATCTATACAAACGCTATAAAAGATGACTACAGACACTACCTATAGGTAGTGTCTGTAGTTCTTATCATTTCCTTAAGATTCTTAATGTAAGGTTACTATTTCTAGTATAACCTTTCATAGGTCTTTTCGTATATACGTTATATAGGTATTCTATATCAGAACCTATAGTACCGGTAGTATTGATTCTACATTTGATATATTCAGAACCAGCTATATTGTCTTTAAAGTTATTAAGTCTATTTATAACTTTATTTATATTAGATATAAATAAACTAATATTACTTTTAATCCATAAGACATCTTCTATAGTTATAGTATAACCTATAGGAAGATCTGAACTGAATGGTAACGTGAGTAAAGCCATACGGTCAAATACCTTTTCATCGTAGATATTTTGATTACCACTGTTCTGTAAGTACTGTTGGAACTTTTCAATATACTTTAATATATCAATAGCATTATCATCGCAGTTGATATGGTATTTAGTTATCTCATAGTGCTCATCTTTCTCACTACCTACTATAGCAGCTTTTAAATAATCAGAGCTTAATGACATACTAGCTTGTTCAAATGGAATAAGTTGTCTTAAGTCAGTTTCTAATAGAGCTTTGATTATAGAAACTCTATTACCTAATGAAACAAACTCACCTAGCTCATTAACTTCTACATAGTTAAAGTCCATAAGAAGTTTAATTTGTTCTTCTGTAAGTTGGTTAACCCATAGTAAAAAACGTTTAATATCCTCGAAGTACTCTATATGGACTAAGTTAGTACTGTATACACTAGCTAACGAGTTAATTTGTAACTTAGGAGCTAATTCAGTTTCCTTAAGTAGATTAGCTAGTAGTCCCATAGTAGCTTCGTAGTTAACCGTAGTTCTACTACTAGAGAACTTCTCTATAGGTATCTGACTAGTTATATAGTTGGTATATTTGCCATCAGATACGCTATTGATCATAGTTTCTATTTCAGTAACATCTTCAGCGTTGATAGATGTGAGGAACTTAAGTTCCTCTATTTTATCTTTAACTAATCTATGTAATGTTTCCATATTAACATCCTTATAGTCTAATCTCTAAGTATGTTGCTAAGAAATCATTATCAGATAGTAAGAACTTGATACTTCTATCTAAAGATATCATATCTTGATTATTTTTAGTTATAGCTTCAAATACTTCTTTAGCTAGATGTGTACCTGAACCAAAACCTTGAGCACACATACATCCTTGTGTTACAGGTCTCATATTGATATAATTTACATTATCTTCTACTAAGAAGTATAGCATACTAGCTATTTTAGAAGTAGGCATATTTAACATACCCCAGTTAGCTATATTAGTAGCTATCTTAGCACATTGTTTAGTTAACCAATCTGCATTATCCAATTGAGTTATATCATATTTGTTTATAAGCTTCCTAACTATATTAGAACATATGATAGCTATCATAGCTTCTTCTAGATAAGGATCTCTACCTGTAAGTTTAAGTTTTAATCCCTCTAGAGTTCTTAATACTTCACGCTGTACATTCATCGTATCACCATTTTTCACTGTTAGTAACATAATATATTCCTTCTTTCTTATTTTGTTTTAGTATTCCATCTAGCAGAAGCTAGTATAAGTTCATTAGCAGTTAGATCTTCTATAATCTCATCCACTATGGTTTCATCATAGGCACGTTTACCACTATGGAAGAAATTGCTTAGTTTCTTAAAGAAACTAGAATCAGTATCTCGTTTGATATCTACATAGATTTTATCTATAACATCTATCTGATGTAATACTTCAGATCTAACTTCATTATCAGTAACTGTATTCAATCGTCTTATAGTTGCATTACGTATACGCTTATATCTTCTATAGGCGTCATCATATGTTATTGGATAATCTTTATCATATAGTATACTTAATGTATATCCACCTAAAGCAAATAACATAAGTGCGCCTAGTCCACCTGCTGCTAATCCTATCAATGGTGCTTGTATAGCTATACTAGCAGTAACACAAGCTATGAATGGTAGGAATATAGAAGTAGCATAGAATGGATCTAAAGATCTATCATACCAGCTAGATAAACCTAATTTATCTAGAGCGCTACTAAGATCACCACCTAGACCAAATCTAGAAGAGAACTCATCAGCTTGCTGTTCACTATCTATAGTACTATGATTACCATATAGACCTTGAGTACTACCTCTTAATATATCTGTATATGCTACTATAGTAACTTCAGTTAGTGATCTTCCACTAGTCTTGGTTTGTTCAAGTTTAGTTTTATTATAGAAAATCTTAATAGCATCAGTAGGTGTCTTATTACGTTTACTATATTCTTCCCTTATAACATCACTAAGTATTTGAACAGAACTAAATACTTTATACGCATATTCTATATGTGTCCAACAATGACCTATCTCGTGTAGCATAACAGCAGCTATTTCACGTTCTGACATTTTATACGTATGACCTAAGCTATACCAATCTATACTTATATAGAACTTCATACCTTTAGGAGCTTTAACTATCTTAGCTCTCTTAAGGTCTAACTCAACCCCATCTTCTTTAGCTGCATTAAGGAATGAAAACATAGATCCATTAGCATCACCTTTCCAGTATTTACCAGGACTAAATCTAGTATCTGGATCTACTGTTTCATTTTTAACTATCTTTTCAAAATCCTCAGGTCTGGTATTCTTTAGATGTTCTAACTCTTTATTTATATCGTGGTAGTTAAAATAGTCATTATGCATAAACTTACCTTTACTACCGGATACTAAACAAAATGCTCCTAGACCATCGTTATACCCTGCTACGAACTGAACTCCAAATCTAGCAGTGAGTAATGCTTCTAATTCTTCTACAGGAGCTATATTCTTTTTCCTTACTAAGTTAACGTTACCAGGCATAACAGTTTCTACTATAGCAGCTATTTTACTTTCTAACTTACTAATAAAAGAAGGATCGACTTGATAGTCGATCATTTCCATATTATATTTTATCTTAGGTTTAGTTTTAGAAGTGTTTATACTTCTAATAGTTTGTTTAAAACTCATTTTGTATTCCTTATATTACGGATTAGGTTCATCATCGTCTCTAGTAGTAATACTAGCACCGTCAAGAACGAATATGTTCTTATATGTTTTATTCTTAGTTAATGCATCAACTGTATTTTCATATAGTACCATAGAACGTGTTACGAAGAAAGTATCAGCGTCATACTTACGTATACCTCTAGGACCTATAACCGTTAGTTCTCCAGAAGTACCATCAGCTACACTTCCTTGTATTTCTATCTTATTATATCTATATAGGTTATCTACAGTTACACTAGTTCCAGCTGGTACTATAAGATCTTCAGCTGGACTAGGCATAAGATCCATATTTTCTAAATCATCTGCTACGTAATCAGAAGTTCTATACATATAGATCATCTGTGGTTGTTTTATACTAGATGATATTCTAAATACATGTCCTGTATTAGACATTAGTGTTTTAGTATATATTCTACCATCTGAGAAATCGTTATTAAGTTTACGTACCAACTGAGTCTCAGGATCGTATATTACTATAGACTGATCTTCAGCTACTCCTATTCCTTCAGCGTTATTGAAAATTGCGATCTTACCATTCTTAAGTATAGTAGCGTGTAAGTTATACCAAGTTGGTATATTAAGCTCTGTAAGTTCTCCTACCTTAGTAAATGATTTATCCTCTATTTTAAACTTATAGATAAAGTCATTACTACGTCTCCAGTCTTTAGGATCGTTAGCAGATGTATCGTTACATCCTCCTAGTACTAAGAACTCTTCGTTGTTTAACATACATAATGAAACGAACTCTTTAGCTTCGAATGGTAAATCTGCTACTTTATCTATAGACATAGTAGCAGTGTTTAACTTATATAGAGCTAATTTCTCTTTACTCCTAGGAGCACCCTCTATAGCCGATACATAGTACACGCTGTTATCTAGCATAGCTAACATACTACCACTTACACCAGTAGAACCATAATGCCTATTCTTAGTAGCAGTTCCTTCTAGTTTAAATATAATATTAAAACTATCATAGCTATACTTAAGGAATACTAGTTTACCTTGTCCTATGTTATCTATATCCCTTACTATTTCAGATTTACAAATGATAACTTCTCCGTTATATAAAGGAATAACACTTATAGACCAGTTACTTAACGGTTTTTGAGTACCTGTATTTTCAGTACCTGGTATATCCTTAATATATCTAAATGTTCCACCGTCGAATATGAAGTATGATAACCCTAAGAAGTTCTCAGCTTCATCTGTTCTAGGCATAACATATCCACCTGTTAATAGTTCTCTACTATATAGGAACTTACTAGTAGGTAACATTATAGGTTGGACAAATAGATAATTATCTATGTATACTTTAGTAGGGTCTATATCAAATACACTATTATCTTTAGCTATATAGGTTTTAATCAATTTCCACTCTGTATACTTACCTGGTTCATATTCTAACCTAGCATATAGCCTATAGATATCACCGGCTCTAAGAGCAGGTACTCTTATAGAAGGATATAAATCAGGATGATTAAGAGTTTGTGTTACTATATCATCTCTCTTATCTTTAAGTATTAAAGATACAGATATGAACCTAGCACTATTAAGTATAACTTGTGTACTTAATATCCTACCTGCTATAAGCTCATCTGGTGCTATAACTTCAAATAGGTCTTTGAAACTTAATCCACTATTAAGTATATAACATCCCCAATCAGACTCTACGTTAGTAGAGCTATGGAACTTGCATCTTATTATATATACTTCATCGTGTTGGAAATCTTCTTTAGGTATGGTTATAGAAGTTAACATATCTTTAGATTTCTTCCTACTAAATATAGTAACTCCATCTGAGTTAGTTATTTCCCAAGTAGTATGCGTATGTTCTCCATATCCTACGAATATTTCCATAGGAGAAGTTTGAACGCTAACTCTTATAGTAGAGTTATTATTAGTAAGATTAACGTATAACTTAGGAGTAGCTAATATAACATCAGATACTTTAAACCCTTCTTGGTCACCTTTCATATTGACTGGTCTAGACCAACCCATATCTGCTTTAACTTTACTACCATCTGGTTTAGTTATTTCAAGATGTAATTGGTATCTAGCGTATATATCATCATCTTCTTTAAGATTAGGTATATCTATCCAATACCCATTGATATTAACAGTATCTTCTAAGTTGGATACTATTATAGCAGATTCATCTCTAGTGTTATTACTAGTAGTCTCGAAGTAAGGGGATCTTGAAACTTCATAACTACAAGCTATAACTCTCATTCCGGTAGGTAGTTCCGGTATATCTGGTAATATTTGTAAATTACGTACCATATTTTTATTCCTTCTTAAGCATTGAAATATAATCCTATAGCTTCGCTAGTAGTATTAGTTTCATTGTTATTTTCATCTGTAAGAACTACAGGTTGACTCTGTTGCGTACCTATAGCTACTTCTGTCCATGGACTATAGAAGATAGTTCCAGTCACATCGCAAGCTAACCTAGTCTCTTCATCAGTTGCATAGTTATGTAACCTAAAGTCAGTAGGTATCCTACCGCAGAACACTCTACCTCTTGCATATAGTTTTTCTAGGTTAGTATGGAAGTTACCTGGTATATCATCTTTTATAGGTAATGGAGATGACCATTCTTTCAAATGGACTGTATCGAAATACGTAGCATCTATAATATCTGTAAAGTCTGGATCTAATGCAAACTCAAAACTAGCAGCCACTTGTGGACCGCCAGAACCTATATCATCGTAGTGTTTCATAATTATATTCCCATCGTCGTCGTAGATGGGAAACTCTTTAAATTTAGCAGTTGCCATGTCTTAACCCTTTATTTTACGGAGCTTTAAATCAAAAAACTTCGACCCTACAGTAGGTATACTAGTATGAAAATATTATAACTATATATTATTTATATAGTATAGTAAATCTATACATATTTTAAATATAGAAAGGAGACGTTATGTCTAACCAAATGTCTAACCAAGTATTTCCTAACCATTCAGTTGCACCAATATGTATTGGTAAACTCTATTCCCTATATAGAACACATGGGACTAACGTATACAGATTATACATTAATGCTACAGATGAGATTGCAGCTATAGTAGATGATAATGATCTAGATACGTTAATACATACACTTAATGAAATAAAAGCATGCCATTTAACGTGTGGACATCCTTATATCATTAAGCTAAACCTTGATGTAATAGAGATGGACATAAGCGTATTTAAACGGTTGTATAGAGCACTAGTTCAGCATTATGATAATATGGATACATATATTTATAATGCCGTTGGCTATGGTGCGTTACTAGCTACTCTGGGTAGAGGTAAGATTATACATGTAGATGCGAATTATTATTTATATCTACCTAAGAAAGATGTGGATAATAACCCTAATCTTATAGAGTTTACCAAACGACATTTTGGTCCAGTTGCCGATATATGGGGAACAGATGATTCAGAGGCTCGTAGGTTTTCACTAGGTATGAAGTTTTCTATAGACGAACTATATAGTCGTAAGTTAATAGACTTTGTAGATACCTACGATGAAGTTATTGCAGCTAAAGACCATATATGGCGAAACGATAAATAAGTACAACACCCATAGGCTCTAAGGCCTATGGGTGCTGTTTAGTTATATTTTATTTTCGTAAAAGTGAGTAAATTTCTTCGTACTACAGCTATGCTGTAGTACTACGAATATTTTCACTTCGTAAAAGTGAAAATATTTCAATTGTATATTATTTACGTAGTATAGGATTAAGAATTATTAATTCTAACATAGGACTAGCATATGCAATCCTATACTTAATTCTATATCGCGAGGAACTTAATATGTTTACACAAAACATTATTAAGGTCAAGCCGCTCTCGTCACAGAGCGACTTAGATCGCAAAAATCTTTTAGATTTAGCTAAAGCTGCAGTTAGCGGCGACACAAAAGAGCTGAATCTAAAAGCAAAAGCTATGGACCTTAATAGCTTCCAAATGGATGCTGTTAAAGAAATAGCGCGTAGATATTCTAAGTAATATCCACATATGCTGGATAATTAATTATCCAGCATATAATATCTTATTAAGCATATAAATAAAACTTACAATATTTTTATACTTAATAAGATAAGAGAACGAGTTGCCGGGCATGGCTATATAATCTATTAACTATTAAACAAGGAGATTACTATGCTAAATACATTTGATTTTGATTCTGCAATGGCTGCAATGAATGCTAAATTTGAGGCAAACGTTGCTGAAATGCGCGCCCGTCACGCTGCAAGCGTGGCTGAAATGCGCGCAGAGAACGACGCACGATTCGAGGCGATGCGCCTCGAACGTGAGGCAATGGATACACAATTCCAGGAGCGCCTTAGCGCTCTTGAGGAAAAAGAGTTGGCGGCCAATGTTGACCGCCTTATCACTAACATTTGCATGTTAGTGAATACAACTAGGAGATTTTCATAATCTTCCTGTTGGATAAGGATAACATCTAATGTTATCCTTATTTTTTTTTTCTAGATGGTTGAAAATTAACCTTAAAGGATTGACTTATGTTTTTTACACAACCTTATGAAACGTTAACGGGTAAACTTGTTAACACTTCTTTAATAACTAATAGTATCCTTAGATACATAACTGGAACAGGAGGTATAGATCTTTCTTATGGTTTCCCTATAGCTGGTTATGAGACTATCTATATTATAGGTAAAAATAAAGAAGAGAAAGATATGTTAGTATGGGATTTTCCATTGCTATTTAAAGACGTTAGAAATAGACTATGTGTAGCTATAGATCTAAGACCTTATGTAGTTAACGCTAATAAACCTTTTGAGTCTCTATCTGAAATAGCTAGGGATAAAACGGCTATAACTCTACTTCAAGTTCTAGCAGCTGTTACTGAAAAAGTAAATCAAGATGTTAATTATATTAAACCTATACTAGCTAATATCTCAACTGCATTTGCTTCTATCATACTTTCAGCTGTAAATAGAATAACTGCTCTTAATGCTATAGATAAAGTAAACATTGAAATAGCTTGTCATATCTATATGCATATGCAAATGTATCCTAATAATAACATACACGATGATGCTGAAAGAATAGTTAACTTCTTACATAAGGTTAAACTATCTGCTCCATTAGATAGAAGAACGCTTCAAGTTAGAGTAGATAGTATCTTAGCTAATAAAAACCTTGAAAATAAACTAATCAGTTTTTCTTTACTAGGAGAACTACTAAGAGGATCTATACCAGAGGATATGAGTTCTGTAGTTAATATGGATGCTATAACTAATATGCTAAATAACTCTTGGTTTGGTCCAGGGTCTACTAAAGCTACTTATATAGCTCTAGAGTATTTACCTATGTTAACAGCTATGGTATATTCTTGTGCTACTAGTGGACTATATAAGAATACTAAAGTAGGACTTGCTATAGAAAATAGTAAGAGATATATCAAACTAGATGAAGTTGAAAACTTCATATTTAACAACATTGTTAAGAAAGAACTAGGGGAACTATGAAAAAACTTAAGAAGTTATATAACTGGATAATACCAACATGTATGTTCTTCTTTATGGAAGGTATTAATATATTCTTTCCATACTACCCAGCATGGGTTATGAAGTATGGTAAGAAAGCAAGAGCTATCGTATATGGGTATTGGTTAGTAAATAAACCTATAAGGTTCTATAACTTCTTATCTTCAGAGTTAGGAACCGTTACAGGATATAATATAGATAAGGACTATGCTACTATACATTTATGTTGTAGAAAAACCAATATCGATACGGTGTTATACTTAGGTAACTTTAACCAATTCAACAACGATACATATCTTAGAAGGGTTTATAACCATCTAAGATATTATTTCTTTTATAATTTCGTTTGGATATGGCTAGATGATCTAAATAATATAGTAGGGATTAATAAATCTGCACTTACTAAAGATAATACCGTTTTAGCTTCAGAGTTTTTAAAACTTCCTATAGCTAAGAGAGTTAAACTTGTAGATAAGATTAAGTTATATCCTAGTGTATTCGATAGAACATATCAAGATCCTACTAAGTCTATAGAACTTAATAAGTTTAAAAATAGGATTTGGTTTGTTAAACATCAGTACCTATATAACTACCTAAGGGATAAAGCTGTTAAGTCTACATATGAAAATCAATATTGCTTAGGTAGTAAGAATGGATTTATTTATAACCCTGGATTAGATAGAGCCTGTTTAACTATTATAGGCTATAATATTATACTAAGGAAGAAAATATGAAAGGTAAGTTCGTAGTTATAGAAGGATTAGACGGTGTAGGTAAAAGTACGTTAATACGTAACCTCAATAACGTAATGACTAAGGTTGTTACGTTCTCTCCATCTACATTATGTAAAACAGAATTATGGAAAGATAAACTAGACTGGTTAACTGGTATGAATGGTTTACCTAATGGTATTCCATTATATAAGATAGACTATGATGCAATACACGATATAATCAAAGTTATCAATAGTATCTTAGATATGCTACATGAAGAAATCAAAATCAATGGTCATAAGTGTAAACATAATGATAGTTATAAATATAACTCTCTTATGTCTGCTTATATAGAGTTAGGAGTGTTATTAACACCATTGATAAACTATTTAAAAGATCAAGGTTATGTAGTCATAGCGGATAGATGGATGGCTTCTAGTATAGCTTATAATGGTCTAATAGAAAATACCTATGTAAGTAAAGCTATGCAACTTAGTACTAAGTTATCACGAGGATATTTATGTTACAATCCTAATATAGAAATAGAAGATGATGATATCGAGTTATATCAACACCTAACTAAGTTTCTACATACATCTGTTCAAGATGTTATAGTTCCAGATGCTTTTATATATCTACAAGAGAATATAAGCGGTATAATAGAAAACATAAATAAACGAGGTGAAGCTTCTATATTCGAGAGTGAGCGTAAGTTAACCAGAACATCAGAAGTATATGGAACACTGATACGAACTCAGCAGTTAGGAGATAATGCAGTATTAAACCTGGGTGAATCCATAAGCGTATTTTCTAATGTACTTACGTTAGGAGAGAAGTTAGTTACTGAGAAAGTCTTAGAGAGATTAAAATTACTCTTAGATACTCAATACTTTTTATAAAATACAAATCTATACTACCAGTAGACCACTTAAGTGGTCTACTGGTAGTTAATTTTGTTCTGTTAATTAGAAATATGTAAATAACACTATGTAAAAGTGAAAAGATTTCAGTTGCATATTCTTTACGTAGAGTAGGATAGGGTGCCTAGAAATCTCCTATAATTTACCCTACTCTACGTGGAAAGGAAAAACCTTATGGTTAATCCATTCGACGAAATCTTTGGTGCTATGATGCGTCACAAAAGCGAACATAGCGATGAAGAATATTTTGCTATTATAGATAGCATAAGAAATATTCTTCACCAAAGAGGAGGCTCCATAGAAACTTCTAACGTGTTAAAACACATTGAAGCTCTAGAGAGCTACAGACGCAACATGCTGTTGCAAGGTGCTATTAAGGAACAGTTGGATAGCTTCTATAAAGAAGCACTATCTGACTTGTATCCGTTAGAAGCCAACATTCGCATGCCTTACGGTATTCGATAGTCCTTTAGGGACAACTTAGGGAGTAATCCCTAAGTAATTATATCCAACAACAATAATAAGGAGAAACAATTAGTCAAAGACAGCGAGTACTACAACGAGATTGAGAAAGAATATATCATTGATTGCTTAGCCGATGATAGCCGTATAATCGTTTATGATATGAACGGCGAGCGGGTGGAGCGATGCTCTACATTCATTTGCCGTATAGGCGACGATGGGCGTATCTATGTAAAGAAAATGGATGCCGAGGGACATCCAATCGGACCTGAATATGAGGCCAAATCGGGCTACTATATTTCAGGATGTGAGTACGCAGAGTTGGAGATCTAATCTCCAACTCCTGCCAAATTATAAATAAATAAACTAAAGGAGTAACAAATGGATATGGCTACATTAATAAAAGAGGGAAAGCAGTATAATAGCATTGAGACGGACTACATCTTAGACCGATTGTCGGATGACAGCAGAATGACTGTTTATGATACAGAAGAGAAAAGAGATGTTCGTGTCTTTATTGCTCGTGTTGATAGCAGCATTGAGCGCTTAGGTACTGTGTTTGTCAGAAAGTTAGATGCTGAGGGTAAACCAGCGGGCGTGGAACGTATGGTAGAACCGGGGTATTATTTATCCGGCTGCGAATATGCTGAGTTGACGATTTAGTCGTCAGCTCTACCAACGGCTTATTTTTTTTTATAAAAATACCATCCTACTAACCTTATTGGTTAGTAGGATGACTTTCTAAATAAAAGGAAACTTTGTTTAAGTTCAATTATAGAGGTTAATGAATAACTCTTCTAACTTCTTACCATATTTAAAATCTGGTTTGTTAAAGTTAATTCTACGTTTAATAACCTCAGGGTCTTTGTTATGGGCTAGTGTTGATAGTGTAGTCATAACGTATTGATACTCTAGGTAATCGTGATCTGTTCCTGGGAAGTATTCTGCATATAGAGAATATATAGAAGGAACAAATGATGTTTGGTAATACTTTCTAAATAGAAGTAGAAGTATTATTAGTTTAGCATTAGATACATATGTATCTTCATCATCTAGGATACGTTTAAGTCTACCGAATAACTCATGGACTTTATTAGCAAATGCTGTCGGATCATTAGTTAAACCATTGACTACTGCTGTGTTATACTCTTCGAACTCTTCAATAACTGCTTTATAAGCAATGTTAGTTCCATTAGAGATAATCTCAAGTTTCTCATCATCTCCTATATCTTGTCTAGCTAATGTAGACTTAACCAGAGTATACGACTCATCTAGGTCTATGTTACGACTAGCCTCGTATTTATCAACTGGTTGTTCTTCAGAAGCAGGTGTTACTGGAGCTTCTTCAGATCCTTCAGAAGCATTTTCTGTATTCTCTTCAGTAGTTGTTGTAGTCTCTTCAAAGTTTTCAGTATCTACCTGAGTTTCCTCTTGACTCTCTTCTTCTGTAGTCTCTACAGTCTCTTCTTGGTTTTGAGTATTCTCTAGAACACTCTTATTGTTTTTAGGCTTATTACTCTTAGCCATAATCTTTCTCCTTATATGTAATTATTTAGGTCATATAGCCTAAAGTCATTTATTTCATTAGACTTTAAGCTTCCCATATATCATCTACTTCAACTGGAACCTTAGTAGAGAACTCATTAGTCTCTTGTGGTTTGGGTTCTGGTGTAGATAACGTTACTTCTTGAACAGGACTAGGTTGTTTAGCTTCTATGTTTTCTACTACTCCATTATTAGTAGCAGATAAAAAGCTTTTAATATCCTGTAGATAGTTTTTATTTCTTAGGTTAAAGGCTGATATATTAGCTGCATTTGCTAATTTCAAAATGAACCATACACTACGTGAGGTTTTAATATCGAAACTTTTATTTAACGTATTATTACCACAGTTAGTATAGATTAGAACTAAATCTACAGGAGTATCTAGATTTTCACCTAGTAACATCTGAACCATTCTAGCAAAATAACATCTTACTATATCTTTAGGTATCTTAAGGAATCCTTTATGATATGCACAAGCTACTTGATAACTTAACTTAGTAGTTCCTTTAGAACCTATAGCTGCATCATCGGCATCACTCTTGGCTTTATCCCAGAGTTTAAATAACTCAAATTTAGCATTAGGAATATTTCTAATAGCTAAATCTATAGGATTCTTATTATTACCTTCTGTTCTATAGATATACCCTTGTTTAAATAACGAAGTGCATGTAGCCTCTAAGAGCTTCATATACTCATCTGTTATTAACCCATTGTCAAATACGGTAAAGTATTTCTTACCGTTACTCTTAAATAGCGATGTATCTATTTCTTTAGGAAATATATTTTTATCCTTAAAGAAATTATCCTCTTGTTTTTTATTATCGGACTTACTGTTAGATTGCTGTTTAACAGGTTCCGGTTTACTCTCCAACATGGATTGATAGTTATCAAGATCCATAACATTTACTCCTTGTATTCTTTAAAGTTAATTCAGTCTATCCTAGTTTATCAAGATTAACTTACTTAATCATATCTACCATTTCAGTCTTATGTATTTTCTTAGTCGCATTATGCATCTTTTTAAGAGATAATGTTAAGATAGTATTAGACATAGAGGTAGCTTCTATAGTAGCTCCTTTTCTATAGTTAGCTAAATTATCACCTGCACATATAGAACAATATGTAGGATGTTTATATCCACAATACATAAAAGAACGTAACATAATAGTTTTACCTATTAACTTAGTACCATCCTCTATCCTAACAGACTGATTACCTACAATCATATACCTACCGGTTAATGAATGTGCTATATCTTTATTAACAAAAACTTCTTTACCTCTCTTAGTACCACAATCTCCAGGTTCTATAGTAGTACTAGCTGTAGCACGTAATGCTACTTTAGCTATAACACCACCGTCTCGAGTTTCAGCACCACGGGAGAATGAACCAGCTCTATTTGCATTATATATAGCAGTTAACTGTTTCTTATCTTCCGGGTATCCTTCTAGAAGACTATTGAATACTACAGGAGACTCTGAACCTACGTTACCAAATCCAGCATCACTACCGAAACTTAAGAACATTTTAGATCTTGCATTTTCTTTAACTTTACCAGACACTAACTTACCATTAGTAGGATCATCAGCTAGATACTTAGCATCTTCTTCTTTTAACCTATTACCAAATTCAATAACTCTAACGCTATCTTTATACCAGTTCTTACCGTATAACTTATCAAACTCAGCAGCTAAATCTTTCTTAAACTTAGCTATACCTGGAGGAGGAGTCATAGCTTTATAAGTAGCTGCTATAGTTACTATTCTAGATACTCCTTGTAACATACCACAACTATTAACAAAATCAATATACTCTTTAACGGTTATTTTATCCGCTTTTAGTGCTTCGCATACTAACGACTCAAAGTTACCTGCACTACTAGATTTATTAACGTATTCTATTTTATCGTTAAAGTTTCTAGCTAATAGGATATAGTTAACTATAGCTCTACCTACAGTAGTATCTATCTTATCTTTAATATTAACTATATCTGCGTTAAATAGAAGTACTTGATCTTTTAACAAAAGTAAAGGTTCTTTAGTAGTTCTACCTTGAACCTCTTGATACTCATCGTTCATAAGCACGAAGTACTTATCTTTCTCTATTTTAAAGTAATCATTACTATTTTGTAATGGTATAGTCATAGTAGCGTAAAAGAACTTAAGTTTACTTAATAGGTCGTGTCTAAGTGCGTATTGAAAATATTCTGTCGTACTTATCATTTAGTTATCCTTTTATAGCTTCTATATATTCTAGTACTTTAGGTGCTAGAATATCTAAAGCATCTTTATACGTAAAGTTAGTTAAAGCTCTGAAGTTAATAAATGTTGTTAACGTAGATAAATCTTTTATAGGTTTATCGGCAGATAGGAAGTTAACAGCTACTATCTCTAAAGCTATAGGTTCTACATCAGTAGCATAACTATCTATATTATCATATAGTTTATCTAGATAAGTATCGAAGTTAAATACAGCTTGACCATAGTATAATAGATCTTGTACTACATAAGTAGTTACAAATCTTTTATCTACTAATAATAATGGTTTAATAGCTAATATATCATCGTTATTGATTTCTTCAATACCTCTATGTAACTTAGCTCTAAAGTAACTACGTATATAATCGAACCATTCTTCAGATACATTACCTATCATATCGAATATTTCAGATTCTCTATAGGTAGCATATTGACTTACTATAGAAGTAAATCTTTCTATAGGATCAATAGTCTCATCACCTAGTTGTTCTAACAGATCTTCTGTAGATGGTAAGTCTACGTTAAAGATAGTTATGTAAGCTGATAAGAAATCTTCTAACTGATAGAACGTACATTTAGTTATATCTATAGTTATATTATAGAACTCTAAATAGTTCTGTATAGAACGTTTCATATAGATTTCAAGTTCATCTGGTGTAGAAGTCTCATCTTCAGTTCTCTTAATGATCTCTATAAGTCGTTCTTCTATTTTCTCTAGGAATATTATATTCTTATTATGTCGTATCTGGTTAAGACCGTTAAGATGTTGGAATATATTAACCCATCTTACAGTATTATCTTTATAGACATTTTCTAAATATAAATACAACTCATTTTCTAATGGATAATCTACAACATATGTTTCTACCGTAGATACCGTATCTTGATCTTCATAGACATTATCTTCCATAGTCCTATTCCTTATATAGTTAATTGTTTACTCGTAGAAACACTAAAAAGAGTAAGAGGTAGGTTACTTAAACCTACCTCTTACTCTTACCGCTAAAAAAAAAAGGTAAGAAGTAATCTACTTCTTACCGCAAAATGCTGAAATGTCTATATAATGGAAATCGCATATAGTTCTAAAGAAAGCTTTAGTATCTTTAATCAACTTATCATTAACATTATTAGAACTTACAGTACCTATAAGTCTAAATGGTGCTAACATAAGAACATTAATTAAAGGATGTTGATATATACTCCTATCTAACAATGCAAAGTTTAACCACTCTATAGCATAATAGGATATAAATAAATCTATGTTACTTCTAACCCACTCTACGTCTAGTTCGTGTATCTTCCTATTAATAAACTTAATAGTAACATTAGGAAACATTCTATTAAGAATAGTTAATAGTAACGTAGACCCAGCTTGACTTAGTCTATATGGGGATACATTAACGAATATAGCTATCTCAGTATCATCTAGATCTTTCTCTAATGTATCTAAGATATAATCCTTAATGATATCCTGTATCCTAGTAGCTGGAGCTAGGTTAAGTAACTTATCAGATCTATATTTATAGTAATGGTTAAATATAATATCCGATAATGTTCCAAAGTTATCTCTTACTCTCTTATGGTAGTTATGTTTACCTACAGAATACTCACCTTGGTTGGTTAGTAACCCTAGCATAACTACTCTAGTATCGAATAGACTATCTAGATCAGTATAGACGGCTTTCATTTCTCTTCTCCTCCATAGCTTCAGCTTGTATCCTATTTTCTTCACTACGTAGATCACCGCATACTTCTAAAATAGTCTCTCCTATAGGAATAGGTAACTCTAACCATTCTGTAAATGTAATACCAGTGTATTTTAAACATTGAGATACGTTATAACGTTCTAAGTAATCTGGAAGCTGGTTAAAAGCTTCCAGGTCATCCTCTTCCCTATACATAACATCTAAGAACAATTCAACCTCTGTAGGATCTCTTTGTAACTTAGACGTAACTGAATGGTAAGCATATCTTAGAGACATGATAGCATCCATAGGAGATATTTTAATTTTTCTATCTAATGTCTTTTCTACTAAATCTAGCCACTCGTTGTTAGCTATATACCTATCTTCTAAGGTATAGAAATCATTAGGTCTAGGAGTTTTATTATCTACTCCGCTTTTCCTACTGTAATACGAGCGGCTAGGTCGAAAAAAAGTGTCTCCATAGCTAGAGGTATAAGTTCTTTAAATATAGGCTTACTATGTGCGTGCTGTTCAGCTTTACAATTAGGGCAAGTGAAACTAGGTATAGCTACTATAGCTATAGAACCATCTTCTATAAATTTCAATATGTTACGTATAAACATATTGACGTTATCTACTTCTCCAGTAGTACTACCCATAAGCGACTGAGAAACAAGTTCTCTTTCTTCTAGCATCTCACCTTCTACCTCTATACCTTTTACAAATGAATTATAACTAACCATTCTCATAATGTAAGTTACGTATTGTATCATTTGTTCTTTTTCACTAGGAGTATATTTACTAGTTAAAGAATCCCTTACTATCCTAGTTACTTCATTTCTCCAATATTCAGACTCTGATAGATAGTCGGATAATGTAGGTATCTTAAGAACTACCTTAGCATCAATAGCTAATGTATCGCTTGTAAACGTAAATGATTTATCTTTAATTAAGTTATAGACTTCCTGTTGGTATTTAATAACCTCTTGCTTACCTACACTACCAGATCCATTAGTAGATATTTGTTTAACCATCCACTCTGGTATCTGGCTATCGTTAACCCATAATATCTTAGTAGGGTCAAGTTTACAAGATGCTGAGAAATCACATTTAGGTTTACCATCTTCTATAACGTTAACGTTATTACAATTTACATTAACGGATAATCCTTGTCTAGTTATAGAAGATATAACTGCTAGATATAGTATATTTAAATCTAAGATAGAAATATAATCTAGAATATTATCTTCCATTAGAGATACTTGTAACGTAGAACTATCTAATAGATCCATAAGTAACTCTAAGAAGTACTTATGTGTTAGTGATGTATAGTTACTATAGATAAGACCCATAGTATTAGCACCTACTTCTGATAGTTCCTTAGTAAGCTTATTATAGAACCCTAAGATATCAGTTGGAGCTGGTGGACGTACTATAATCTTAAATCCACTATGCCATAATGGAACTATGATTCTATCGCCTTTATTAGACTTGGCCATAAGCTTATAGAAAAGTTTCAATTGGTCAGTCTTAACACCAGGCTTACTATACTTATCAGGATCCATAGCTTTTATATTCAAATCTTTACCAGCTATAGATGGTTGGTTAGTGAATACATCAGACTCGTTAAGTTTTGTATTAAACGTATCGTAAGATACGGTTAAGTTCTCTTCACCTACGTTTAGAGTTTCTGAAGATGCGTTATATTTACCACCTAGTCTATCTAAGGTAATAGCCTGGGATGATTCTAACGTAAGATTATCAAAATCTACATCTGATATCTCAGCATCTCTTTTATTAACCGTCTTATTACTAGTAGATGGAAGTATGATCTTAGAGAATGGAGCTTCTGACATAGCTTCCATAACTTCACCTGGATTAACCTTAGTTACATCCTTATAAGCTTCATCTGTAAATTTAGTAGGTTTACCTACAAACTCATTAGGAGCAGGTTCGTTAAGAACCTGCTCTTCTTTCTTGTCTTCTAATTGGATATCATTATTCTCCATTATTTCCTCCTGACGAACTTGTATCGGTAGACGGTGCATCTACTGTTTCAGTCTCTATGATAGCTTGGTCGTGCTGATTTTGAACAGTCTCTTCTATAATAGCTGCAAACTCTGGGTTGTTCTCCATAAGTCTAGCAGTTTCTGAAGATACACGTTTAACTTCCTCTTCATACTCTCTAACAGATTTAACCATATCTTGTGTAGCAAGAGATGTAATATTTCTAAGCTGACCTTTAAGAGCATTAACAGCAGCTTGAGTTTCTTTATTAGCACCTATTACAGCAACTAGGTCTGGTAGTACTTGTTCTATCATAGGTTCGATGTTCATAATCGACTCTTGATATTCGAACATTAGAGATGTACATAGACCACTTTCAGTCTCGTTGAGACATTTACCTTTCTTAAAGATAAGTCCACCTTTTTCATTTACCTTAGGTTTACCATCTTCGTCTTTCTCAGCGTGCATAACGTTAATCTTACTTACAGATTTAATTATATCTCCTAGGATATGATAGTAACCTTTGAATGTCTCATTAGCTTTACTATCAGACTCTATTTTCTCTTTATAATCATTACCTATAGCTCTACCTACAGTATCTAGGTAATGTAACGCCATAACTAAATCTTTGTTTAGTTCTATAAGTAGATTCCAGTCAACTTGTCTAACATGCTTCTGGTTAAACTTGGCTTTAAGTTTAACTCTGACTCTCTTAGTATTCCTATTCTTAGCCATTTAGCTTTTTCCTTTCTTTTACTTGGGTTTAGGTCAAGTATATGTTGGTTTCTTGTATATTAGTGATATCTATAACATAAAACGTATTATATTTCTATAAGGGTTTTTACAAATGCTTTTTCCTACATTGGGTAGATTAATGCGAGGTATAGGTATCAACAACCAATTCGTGATGGAGTGATGCTAGGGAATACCTAGCATCACTTTTTTATTTTATTTATAAATAACATATGAGAAATCTTTAACTGTATATTATTTATATAGTAGGGGTTTAGTAAGAGCTCTACAAGTCAACTTTATAAGGAGTACACTATGAGACTTATCCTTGCTATCTTATTGATAGCTACATTTAGTTTCGGGAAGACCTATAAAGATCAGCTTAATGGTCTAAATAAGTTCCAACGTGAAACGTTGGTTAGTAGCCTTAGGGCGGGTAAAATGTTTAAAAACAAAGAACATGGAATTATCTTAGCTGCTATAGCCTGGAAAGAATCTAATCTAGGTATGCGTAAGATAAACGATAAAGATGGCAAACACGGTTCTTGGGGTGCACACCAGATACTTTTAGATTCTGCGTTGAAGCGTCTAAAAGATCTTGAGAAAGTTGTAGGTAAGAATAATATAGCAAAACTATTATATTATTCAGATACCTTCAGTGCTGCTATGGCTACTAAGGAACTTACTTATTGGAGTAAAGTTCATAAAGGTGATCTAGAGAAGACGTTAGCATCCTATAATGCTGGATGGAAATCTATAGAGTCTTCTAGAGGATTGAAATACGCTAAAGACGTTCAATACAGAGCGAAGCTTATAGCAGAGTATATAGAAGCTAATAATATAGCTGTTTAAGTTTTTGAAAAGTAAGAGATAAGAGTTCAGGTAGGATAGGGAGACGTCCCTATCCTACCTAACTGATTTTTTTTTTATTTATTTCAAGCTAGTCCAGCCTTGTGTGATTAAACCACCTTGGAAATATTAAGGAAATATACGATATGTCGAAACCTATAGATATGAATATATTTAAACGTCCTATAGAGACGTATTTAGTAAAATCTAATCCAGTTAAAGACTATATAGAACAATCTGCTACGTTTATATCTAAGATAAAAGATATCCCTTACGACGATGCTGTTCTTAGGATAAAGAAAATCCTTAAGAATGGTAATATTAAAAATCCTATAGTTAAATACGTAACTAAGTTAGAAAATGGTGATACCACTATAGAACAAGATACGTTAACTAACTATATTAAATCTACTCAAGACGCTAATGAAGTATTAGTCCCATCATTTACATCATACGTTCATCCTAGTGTTAGAATGTCGTTACACTCAGCGTTCATTAGCCTTAACGTAAATGCTAGAAAAGAAGATAAGAAACTAGCCTTTATGTATAAACAACAAGGCAATAAAGAAAAAGCTGCTTTTTACGATAATATGCAAAAGACACGTAAGATCTTTAACAACTCGTTATCGGGATCTTATGCTTCTAATGGAACTATACTATATAATCCATCCGCTCACTATACATTAACTTCTATAACAAGATGTGTTAGTTCTATAGGTAATGCAGTTAGTGAGTCTATGATAGGCGGTAATAAATTATTTAAAGATCCTGAAAGTGTATTTAACTATATAACTGCTATTTTAACCTATAGTAACTTTAAGTTAATACAAGAGGTTATGACTAAGTATAATCTTCATTATCCTACTGTAGATGAAGTTATGGAATCTATAATGTATTCTACACAATGGTATTGGAATATACCTAGATGTATGGGAGAGATAAGATACTATGTAGAAAAATTAACTCCATTAGAAAGAGCTGCTGTATTATATACTAATGATTTCTATCATCTACGTGAATATAACCCTGATATAGTTAGAAAACTTATAACAGATATATCCCAATTGAAAACTAATTATAGCGATGATAATATAAAGGATATATACAATTCTCCAGAAGGAGTATCTAACCATGCCCATAATATCTGCTCTGATATGATTAAAGGTCTAGCTATAGATTACGATGCTATGAAGGGAACTAAAGAACTAGATGCTATAGCTTCAACTACTAAATACGTATCTGAAGTCTTAGTGGATTATAAGGATTTATTCCACGCATTCTTTGTTACAGATATAGCCCCTGTTAATATAGCCTATATGAAAGATATGTTAAGACGTTCTATAGTTCTATCGGATACAGATAGCACTTGTGGGTCTTACGACGATTGGGTAAAATGGTATTTCGGAGAAGATAGGTATGCTAACAGTAGTAGTCATATAGCAGTAGCTTCATCTGTTATGACTATAGTAACTCAAGTTATGGACCATTATATTAAAATCCTATGTGGAACTATGAATATAGCTCCTGATAGATTTGAATTATTAAAAATGAAAAATGAGTTCTACTGGTATTCGTTCATAACTACGAATATGACTAAACATTATTATGCAGATATTGGAATACAAGAGGGTAGAGTATTTACAGTTCCTGAGAAAGAAGTTAAAGGTGTTAACCTTATAGCTTCTAAGATTAACATAATATATAGGAAAGTAGGTGAATCTCTTATGGAGTATGTTAAACAACAAAGTAGAGATGGTAATCAGATAGACCTACATTATCTTATAACTAAAGTAGCTGATACTGAACGTTCTATTATACAGAAGATGAAAGAAGGTAGTTTAGATATCTTTGGTATAGATAAGATTAAACCTGCTGGAGCATATAGTTTAGAACCTACTAAATCCAACTATGTTCATTACTTACTATGGGAAGAAGTATTTGCCCCTAAATATGGACATGCTATGGAACCTACATACCAAGTTATTAAAGTTCCAACGTTACTAGACACGGCTAAAAAGATGGATGACTATCTAGCTAACTTAAAAGATCAAGAGTTAGCTACACGGTTACGTAATTTTCTTAATAGGGTAGGTAAGAAGTATTTAGGAACATATAGAATACCTATACTTATAGTAGGACAGCATGGATTACCAGAAGAAGTATTCCAAGCTCTTAACTATAAAAGATTAGTTCTAGATAACTGTTCACATTTATCTACTATCTTAGAGACTGTAGGATTTTATAAACCTACAGATGTTCTTATATCCGAAATGGGACCATATTAAGTTAATTAGTCTTTGTCGTAAATTTAATTAGTGTTAGGAACTGAATGCTATGTTGAAATTATATAATTTAAAACATGGTCAACTTCCTGAAGTAAATATAGCTAGTGTATTAGAAGTAACTAATGGTATCAAGAGAGGTTATCCTTATATCACTCCAGTTCATAATGTAGGATTATACTTACCGTATGATTCTAATAAAGAACAAAAAGGAGTATCTGTTAAAGGTAAACTCTCCGCTCCACCTATGATTGCTTTTAAACTATTATCAATAGCAGATATTGGAACTTCTTTAGATAAACCTTTACCTACGGATGTATGGTCAAGTGATGAAGAGACTTTTGTAGTTCTAGATGTTATAAGAAATATAGTATACCTAACTAATAAGAATGAACTGGATTTTATATCTAAGACAATGATATTATTCAATAACCTACCTGTAACTGATTTACAGATTATTAATAATACTAAGGTATGGTTCGTAAGTTCTAATTTACATATAAAGGAATAGCTATGGACTCTAGTATGAATACTAGATTTAAATGTGTTGGTGTTGGTATAGCTACTAAAGATAAAGAAGAAGACAGTGTGTACTTAGAAGTACACCCTGTCGAAAATATGCCGTCTATGGAAGGTGATTTTAATCAACCTGATAAAATCAATTACCAAGGACAGGATACTTCAGGTAGCCATACTTCTTTTTCTACAGAACGAAGTAAAACCATAACTTGTAAATGGATAGATCTATATAATAGTAATAGATCATCTGCTCCAGATGTTGTTATAGGAGAAAAAGTACACTTATGGCAAATGGCAGGTGAAGATATCTACTATTGGACCTCTATATCTGTAGAAATGAGAAAGTTAGAAAAAGTTATCTATATGTATGCTAATAAGAGAGAATCTAAACCTAACGATGATAATGGAGAAGAAGCTTATTACTTCCTAGTAGATACTAGGAATAAAGAGTTAGTGTTACATACAGCTAATAATGATGGTGAAAAAAGTCTATATGATTTTATCTTAAATACTCTAGAAGGAGAGTTTACTATAAGGGACTTACAAGGTAACTATGTTCACCTTGAATCTACGTTAGTTAATGGTAGATTAAGTTTTAACGTAAATGATAAAGTCCAAGGTACTACTACTCATACTGTATTAGAGTCTAAAGAGACTATAACTACAACAACTAAATCAGAGGTTAAGAATAATGAAACTTCAGTTACCAATACAGCTCAAAGTCACGTTATCAATACTACTACTTTTAATGTTTATAGTGGTAACGACAATCTAATAGACATCTTTATAGATTGGTTAAAGTACGACCAAGGAGAAGTCCATATATGTCCACATGGTTCTACGTATATGAGCGGTGGTAGCGTTGCTCAGCACCAAGCTATAATAGATAGGTTACAGAGATTAAAAGCTGGAGAAGATAGAAACCCTGGACTTAAGTTCGATCCACCCCCAGAGGGAAGATAACTTATATTTAATTATAAAAGGAAAATATAATGGCAGATAACAGAGTACTTCCTATAGGTTTAAAAGCAGTATTTACTTTTTTACCACCGTATGATGAAAAATATAGTAATAAGGAATATGAAGTAGCTGAGATACGTAAGTTAAAAGCTATAGTAGATAACGAAGGTTATCCGTATGAAAATATCTACGAATTATTCGGTATGTCTAAAGATGACTATATAGACGATCTTAATAACGATGTTCCTATAGTATCTTTAACACAAGATAATGAAACATACTTATATGTTCCTATAGATAGGATTAAAGATATACCACCATTCATAGGTAGAACTGCTACTGAGTTACTTATCACATTTTCATTAGGATTAGTTCCAGATGATGTTAATATAACCCCTATGGTAGATAATATAAGGATGATGATAAACGATACGTTAAACATACAACCTGAAGTTATAGCTATACCAGGAGGACCTACAGTCCTTATGACAGATGAGGATTACAATAGATTCGTCAGTATGATGAAAGGTAAACAAAGATCCTATAATAAGTCTTATAGAGTTTTATACTTAGAAGAAGTAGAACGTAATAGACTTATGAGAGAAGAGAAAGCTGAAATAGAAGGTTTCATAGGGGATATATTAAGTCGATAATAAATACTAACAGGTATAGGAGAAATCCTATACCTGTTAGCTGTATTTTACGTTAATAATCCAATCATCGTAGATGTCATCATAGTCATCTTACGACTATCGTTAAGGACTGATATAACAGCCCATTTCTTACGAAGCTCTTGATATTGCTCTTGAGCATCTGCATAACTATCTACTATATCTTTTATTATAGATAAATCATGTCCTGCATACAGGAACCCTTTATCTAGTTTAACTCTTAGAGTATTATAGATATACATCTTAAGTCCTATAGTAAACATTTCAGCTACTGCCATATAATAAGGAGGTTGAATATTTTCTAACATAGCATTATTAGCTATAGAACAAGATAACATTCCACCATATAGATCTTGTGGATATGCTTCTACAAGAACTTGATTTTCTCTAACTATTTCTAACCTAGCAGTTTGTACTATATTATTAGGTAACTGAGTACCCATAAGTTTTCTACCTTCGTATACCAACGATGACATACACGGCGGTGTATATGCACTATTTTGATATACAGATTGTCCACTTACTATAGAGTATACAGAAACTATAGGTCTATTAGCAGTTAGTGATTTAGGTACTGTTATGATAAACGAACCCATATATGTAATATCAGTTCTATCCACAGCTGTCATTGTACACTGTGAAATATCTATTAGGGTTTGAACGCCACCTATAAGCGACATATCTAGCATAACTACCGGACGTAAGAATTGTGTTAATATTCTTTCATCTAGTTTAGTAACATCTAATGGATATTTCTTAGGGAATGCTAATTCTAATATCTCTATTGGTATAGCAGAACTTATAATATAGTTAAGACTATAAACTACTGCATTCATACGTCTTTCCTTTCTTCTTTTATTTCTTTCTGTTCTACATCTATTATAACTTCAGTAACTTCTACATCTGTAGGAGCATTAGGAGCAACATATAGTTCCTCTTGCAGTCCTTCTGTAAGATGTGCTTGAACTAGTTCTGAAGTTTCAGATGTTTTAATTTTACCTTTTATACCATAACTACTAGCTATCTTTTTATTAGCTACTTTAGTAGCTGTCTTGGTAAAGATAGTTTGAAATGCATCTAGGAACCTAGCCATTAACGGAGATAACATATTTCTTTTCTTAAGGAACAGTTTTACTTTATGTACTATAAAGGCTACTAATATAATAATAACTAAAACTGATATACTAAAGAAAAACTCTGCCATAATAGAACCATCTGTTTCTTCCTTAGGTCCATTATAATTAGGATTATACTCTGTACCATAATTATGCTTTTTAGGTTCTTTAGGCATATATGGGTTATCTTGCTTATATGGATCGTAATCCATATGTTCTTCATATTCTGCTGGATAATGGGATTCTTCTGTATAAGAAGAACCTATATCGTCAATATCATCTGTATTCATTTTCTTATCTCCATAAGATCATTCTATTACCTACGAATGTATCTAAATGATCAGTATATGTAAAGTCATTTACTTTCATATCGTTAACTACATTTATAGATTCTAAATTAAGAAATGCTTGTTGGAATAATGCTTGTATAGTTTCATCGGTATTAACGGATGATTTAAACCCAGTCATCTCTTCAACAGCTTCGTTAAAAAATGCTATAATATCAAAGTTACGTTGGTTAATATTAGGAGCATCTCCAGTATCTAATGTAGGCATATAGATAAGCACTTGACTATCTTGACCGTTTCTCCAAACTCTAGCTATAGCTTGTTCGAATATATACATACGGAATGGTAGATCCATAGCTATAATAACATTAGCTGCTGTTAGTGGGACAGCTGTGGATAATGACTTATACGTAGTTATTAACGGATTACGTTTCTTATCTTTAGAGAATATGTCTACTTCCTTAGTAAGGTTCTTAGTGTTATTACCGTATACTAATACTGGTTTCAACTTCTTAGACTCTAGAACGTTCTTAGCTATATCACATACTTCTATATAGTTAGAGAATATAATAGTTTTCTTAATGGTATTAGAAAACAACTCTATATAGTCTAACTCCCTAGCTATATCCATATGGCATTTTATTCTAGCACCCATAACTACTATACCTAAACATTCACCTTGTATCTTTAACATAGGATATTTCAATATAGTCTTAGTCTCATGCCAGTCTCCTCTATATTTACTATCTAAGAACATAGCCATTTCTTTTTCTATCTTATTACATAGAGCAAGTTCGTTAGGTATGAACCTAATGTTATTCTTAGCAGCTGCTGTTTGGACTGTACGGAATACTGATAGGTATTCTTTTAACGTATATTTAGATTTAGATTTCCATCCAGCTTTTAATATCTGTTCTAAGTATATATTATAAGCTTCTTGGTATCTATCCATATTTTTGTTTATGAACGATATTCTATTATCTATATACTCTTTCATCTGTTTACGTATATTATCTAACGTATAGTCATTACCATTCTTAAGTTTAACAGGTATATAGGTTTTGATTACAGGTGGTAAGTTAGCTTCTTCTTTCTCTATAACCACTGAAAGATCTTGGAACCTATTAACTAATGTAGGTTTAAGAAAATTAACAGGTTTCTTATAGATAGCTAATAACCTGTTTAATATATCTCCTCTTATATCTACGTTAACAAGTCTTGCTAAATTAATAATCTCTGTAGAATAAGACTTGATAGGTGTACCTGATAGCAATAAGATATGATTAGACATAGATTTATCTATTATATCTATAAGTAAGTTAGTTCGCTTGGATTTAGGATCTGCAAAGTTATGAGATTCGTCTATGATAACTACGGTTTCTTTATCTGCTATTTTATTTATAAGCAGTAATACTTGTTCCATAGCTTCATAGTGAGTTAGTATAAATCTTTCATCTTTATATTTACCTTCAGAACCTATAACATATACATGGTTATCTTTAGGATTCTTATATTCAGATTTTTCATTACTGTATCCTACTATAGATTTAACCCATACTTTATATACAGCATTATTAGGAGATATGATTAGTATCTTCTTAGCTTTTAACATTTCTGCTATAGCTAGAGAATTAGCTGTTTTACCTAACCCAGCTCCAGCATATAGAAGTAATCCTCTATTACCAGTATTTTCCTTATATCTACCATATTCTTTAAATATAGGTATCCAATATGGTAGTAATTCTTTATCCATAACTTTTCTAGCTATATTAATATCTAATTCATATTTATACTTTACATTAGAAGAATCATCTTCTTGTGTAAAATGTTTTATTACGTTATTAAGGTTAACGACATTAGCATATACATTATTACCGGATATTACGTGTTGAAATAATGCTAGTACTTCAGGTAGGAATACTTGGTGAAATGAACATCTATTATTTTCTTTAATATAGAAGATATTGTTACATAGATGTCTAAACTGATTATACATATAGTCTAATCTAAGTGGACCTGAAATAGTTATTTCCTTAGTAACATCATCTCTAGTTATATCAACCTTAAAAAACCCATCTAGAAACCCCATAATATCAACCTTATAATTTAATATAGTAAGAGCTAAAAGCCCTAAGTCACTGAAGCGAATAAAAAAACAAGCTACTGATAGGTATTAACCTATCAGTAGCGTAAATAAAAATTAATTTAACATAAGTGGGGGTCTATGGTGTGAATTGAGATGGAACCGACCCCCTGAACAAGAATACCAGTTACAAAACTCAAGACGTATCGAAAAGGCCTTAGTGACGACAACACTAAGATTCAGACGTTTTAAACATTTCGGACTAACGAAGACTTACCTACATCTTACTCCACCTATTCTATCTTTACTCTGTTACCAGCATATAATACTATATATAGCAAATAAAAAATCAAATTATCTTAATTATATATTCTTTATATAGTATAGATATTACAGGTGTATAACTCTGTAGTATCTATACAAATTATAAAGGAGACATAATGGACAGAAGTACATTATTATCCCGGATGTCACAAGAGCTACAAGCTCTTGTTGATATGATTAAGATGGAAGGCTCGCCAACAATCGATTGCCTTCCTCTTATAAAAGTTGGACTAGTTAAATATAATAACTACGTCCGAGAGTTCAGAGAGTCTAACTCATCTGATAGTTTTGAAGGTGCTATGAAAACCCATAAGGGAATTATGGGTATATATAACATAGCTCTTCAGAATAAGGGTAGATTTTTATACTTTCCTACCATAAGTTAAAAAAAAAAGTATGATAGTCCTATATCGTTCTATAGGACTATCCAATCTTACACAATTAAATCAACTACCGGTAGGACATTAATCTACCGGTAGTCTAACTTGGAAAAAATAATATGAAAAAAAAATAATTTTCACATATATATCATATTATTTCTTCGTACTACAGCATAAGCTGTAGTACTACGAATTTTGTCATTTTCTAAAAAAAAAATGACAAAATGACAACTATATATTATTTATATAGTATAACATTTCGATATACAAATACATTTTAAAAAGGAGACTATATGTCTAATTTATTTCCGGTTCAAACAGTTGCACCATTGTGTGCTAGTAAATCATATGCTCTATATAGAGAAACAGAGTCTAATGTGTATACTCTATATATTAACGATGTAATGGAAACTGATGACTTAATGGATCTTAGACATGCTCTAAATGATATTAAATCATTATCGCTAAGACATCCATATGATTATACCATTAAGTTATACATAAACGCTACTGCAGGTACGTATGCTGCGTATAAGATTTTATTCCCTGCACTAGCACAACATCGCGCTCATCTTCAAGCTCATATTGAATATGCATATGGGTATGCCGCGGTATTAGCTATGTTAGCTAGGGAAGTAACCATAGATGTAAATGCTGTATACACGCTATCATTTACGTTCCTTACCCAAAGGACTAGCAGGGATGATACAAGTATTGCTCTTTGGATACATAATATACTTAAAAATAAGTTACCTAAAGAAACTATCACTGCTATACAAGCTGGTAAAACTATAGGTTTTTCCATAGTAGAATTATGTAACTTACAGATGGTAAGTGCGGTATATGAGAACGATAAAAAAATACCAGCTAAAACATATGTAGAATCCATTGCGGGTATACAACAGAACTAATTAGTCATTACACTACGTAAAAGTGAAATAATTTCAGTTGTATATTATTTACGTAGTGTAAGTATACATAACAAAAATTTAAATCAAAGGAGATACAATGTTAAACTTAACACAACACGCTTTGACAGCGGAGCAATGGAGAGACGGTGCTGTAGAGCCAGAGGCAGATGTCAAAGCTCAGATTCAAGAATTGATAACCTTCGATCGTTCTGTTATCGAGCATCCAGAGCAAATCCTGAATCGCGCAAAAGCATTGGTGTCTCTCATAAAGAGAGAGTACCCGCTTGTTAACCAGGCAGTAGTAGGGGGCGCCCTCTACTTTATGCCGGCGCTAGTTAGGGAACTAAAGGAGGTTGGTATTCAACCTTACTTTAGTTACACCGATCGCGTCTCGCAAGAGACGCATAACCCAGATGGTTCAGTTACCAAAACACTGGTATTTAAACATCTGGGTTGGGTGGAGGCGTAAGCCTTACCCATTGGTAAGAGACCACGTGCCCTGAAATACGGGCTAACAACCTCTAACTTACGAAAGGAAAGAAATGAGGAAACCGTGCACATTTGCAGCAGTATGGGACTACATGGAAGAGACTGGACGTGACCTAGAGTTATTTCCAGGTATCGAAATGTCAGACTTCCTATACCGCCTGCAACATGGTAAGTGGGAAGATCCCGAGGACCAACTTGATGATGCCGTGCTAACTGCACACTGCCATCAAGCTATGGGCGAGTGGATCGACCTTAAGAGAGACTTTGAACTATCTCTAGAGATTTAAGTTCATAGTTAATCTTAGGTGCCGCTAAATCCTAGGTAAAAGCTGGGTCCGTTGTGGGGAGCGTGATAAACCCCAAGAATTAATTTAACATAGTATTATATATTTATAGTATTAGATTAAATTAATTTTTTTTATAAAGGAAAAACAATGACAAACACAAACATAAGCGTAAAAGCAGCATTCGAGCAGGACTATAAGAAATTAGTCGTTGCTCGCAGTGAGGCGCTAGCAAAAGTTGCCGAGATTGAGGCAGGACTACGCCGCAGGGAGTATCTCGATACCGTTATTAATAATGAGTGGGCGATAAAGATCTTCTGCCCGAATGAATGCGAGGGTGGGATAACCTTTGCAACGCGAGTATTTCGCGCTGTTTATAAAGGCAAAGCCGTTTTGGTTGCAGTGCAGCCCGACCTAACATTGTCAACAGTATCATTTGTCAATGGGCGATACCAGTTCGACGATAATGATCTAGGGTGGGCAATAGGAGGCGGTGATAGAGTCCACTGCGAAGGTGATTATAGCGACGGCATCCTATCAGTCGAGATGGATATTGGACATCTCGTGGTAGAAGGCCTAACAGCAGCGGAAGCTACTGCTGTAATGGAAATCTCCTCTAAGAGTAAGAGTAGCTAGGATATCCTAGCTACTCTTACTCCATTTATTTTTTTTTTTTGTTTAATTCCACCATGTGCATTTATAAGCTGGATCTTCAAAGTTATATAGTAATGTATATCCTTTATTAGATTTGCCTGTTATAGAACTTATGTTCATATCCCTAAGGTATATTTGTAATTCTATGTTTTTAAACTTAACATCTATTTCATTTTCATTAGGGTATGTTATATCTACTTGATTAAAATCATATTTATCTATAATCTGATTTATCTCTATGTATAATTTAGATATAGAAAATATTACATACTCACCAGGCATATTAGCAGCTTCTAATATTTTATCCTCTAACTCTTCTATAGCTCCTATAGTAGATAAACTATCTCCTATTAATTTACACTTAAGATATTGATATATTAAATTACTATATAACTTAGTAATATACATTGCTCCTACATCTGATAAATTTATAGTAACATTATCAGATGGTCTATGTTGATACTTATATCCCATATTTTAACTCCTTATATTCTTTATACCTAATAAATCTTCATTAACCATAAAAAGACTACCATAGACCTTATGGTCTATGGTAGATATTTAAGGCATAGTGGTAGGTGTTGTAAACTCTTGTGTAGTAACTGGACTATTTATGTTACCTCCATTATGGAACGTAACTCTTACTTCATATGTAGTATCTGCTACTAATGAAGTTTTAGGTATAAGTATATGTAACTTATCAGTTTGAGTCTTAACTTGCTCCCATACTTTCTCACCGGTATTCTTATTTATAACTACATATGTAGTAGAATCGTGAGCAGCATTAGGTCCTGTATAGTTAGTTAAACTATATCCACTAGCCGTTATGCCCCAAGTACCAGATTCCTGGTTGATAGCTACGGTAGGTGCTGCCATAGTATAACTAGCAGATCTAAACTCATAACTTTTCTTAAACCTAAAGATATTAGCTTTTACTATAGCATCTACTTTATAATCTGTATCATTATCTAAGTTAGATAATCTCATTTGTTTATTAGTAGATGTATTAGTACTAATATGTGTCCATATAGGTAAACCATTACCATCTAATCCTGTTTTCTTAAATAGACTAAATGATGTATTTACATAACCTAACCAACTTACATCATTTCCAGTAGGATCTGAGAGTTTAAGTAATGGAGATAACGTGTTGCTATCTTCATATGTTGGAGTTCCTAAGTTATATTCAAATCTCTTAGTTACGTTAATAGAAGAATAACGTTTCTCAGTTTTCAATCCCATCCTAACAGCATAACCTGAAATCTCTAATATAGGATTGATTTCAGTGCTACCTCCTAACCAAGCTAAATAGCTTTGAGTTGGAGTATAGTTATACAACATCTCTTGGTTCCAAGTAGCTTCCATAGTTTCAGATGTATCGGTATAAGTTTGTATAACATTTCTAACATCTGTTGTAGTACTATCTGTTATTTTAAACTTCAACTGCCATCTAGTATACTGGATGTCTTCTCTAGTAGGAGAATTGAACGTAGCTAACTTAATAGATAATCCTCTATCTGCTAATGTAGGGTTAATTTCCATACCACCATATGCATTGCTACCACCAGATAGATCAGGTACAGGTAATGTAAACGTTACTTTACCTCTAGGAGATTTAGTATCCTCGTTGATATATCTTACTTCTACCCTATACTCTCTACCTTGGGATATAAAATCGTCCATAGGGAAAGTAGTTAAGTTAGTAGTGTCATAGTTAAACTCTGCGAATAGTACACCTAGACTATTATATATCTTCCACTCAGATGCCATATGACTACCTACTCCATTATAAGAACTTCCCCTAATGACTGGTTGTATACCATTGTCAAATGTTAACGTAGGTTTAGCTATTTTAGCTTTAGGAGTTTTATATCTACCTATAGCAGTTTTACTTTTATCAAATGGTCTTTCAGTTTGGTTAGTATGTTGAGTAACATATATCTTATAGACTTTTCTAGGGTCTAATACATCATCTTCTATCTCTAACTCAGTTCTATTTATAGTATCGTTAAGTTTACTTAGAACTACTCTTTCATCTTCATCCTCTATGATCCAAGATGTACTCATATGTTGTAAATCTGTAAATGTACCATAGTGCTGTAACTCTGATATTTTAATAGTAGGAAGTAAACCATTTTCTATTATATCTATAGTAGGAGTAATGATTCCTTTATCAGCAGCTTTAAACTTAACAGTATCACTCCAAGGTGAAACTATATTACCAGATCTAAATCTATATTTAACATATGCTTGCTCATTAGCATTATGTAAATCAGGATACCAACTATCTTTAAATATCTTATTGTTACTACCGTCTGTAATACCAGAGAAGTTTTCAGTACTACTTGAGATCCATTCAGTTCCTTCGTGTGGACCTAAGAATGTAGGAGATGTAAGATACGGTGCTATAGGTATAGGTCCTGCAAAACTATTTTCGTCTATAGGTGTTTGTTCTATATCTGGTTTATATATAGTTTCAGCAGCTACTCTACTTTCTCTATCCAGAAGTCTATGAAGTTCAGTTTCCGTAAGAATCAGTCCTGATTTACTAGGAAGATCTAAATCAACGTTAACATCAGTACCTGCAGACTTTAAAGATTTAAAATATTCGGATGATTGGTCGTGTATTCGTAGTTCAGCCATCGCTCAACTCCTTTTATATATTGGGATTTCAAGCAACAAAATCAATGGTAAGCAGGGTTTTACCCCTGCTTACCTGCTGTTGCATACATAACATCTTTTAAATCTTCCGTTCTTGTATCAGAAAGTAAGTTGATATATTTATCAACAGCTTTCGTCTTAAGTAACGGCTGTAGTTTATCCGAAAATAAACCTTCAACTCCTTCCTTAAGTGCTAATGGAACAGATGTTAGTATAGCGACTTTAGAATCCGTATTACGTTTCTTAATCTCACCTGCTATATCCAATCCATTATACTCTAAGAACTTATCTTTATCCATAAGTAAATTGGTACCTGTAAGAACATCTAAAATAGCTACGTCTACATGATGTTCCTTAATGTACTTATAAGCTGCTAAGTTAGCAAACTTACCATTACATTTAACTACCTTATAATCACCGTATGGATTATTTCCTTCTTTCTCCATAGTATTAAAATCAAAGTTGATGATAGTATCCATAGATTTTAAATCATTAAGGATAAGTAATGTCTTTTCCTTTTCAGGATTTATTATCTCTGGTTCACTAACATCTTTAGTTTTTAACATATACTCTAATAGCTCAGTTTCGCTTAGCTCGTTCTCTTCTATAGGTCGGACGGATGTATTCTCTAAAACGTCACGTTCCTTACTCTCTTCTGGCTTGATGATGAACCAGCCAGCTAATTTACGTAAGACAGTACCTATGAACATTTTATCTCCTTTACTGGCCTAGTATTAGTTTAACAGTTCCATGGAATATACTAGATATAAACTGGAACACCATATGCGTTGCATCTTTTTGAAGAGTAGCCATACCCCATAACGTCATAATCGTTACTAAGGCTAACATGATGTAAGTATTTACTCGCTTACTTTTGACTTCCTCTTCTAACCGATATATCCTCTCAGCACGTTCATCTACTATTTCCATACGATGTTGGGTTTTTTTAATAATAGATCCACACATTCTGAAAGTCTTAACCATCTCATCTACTATGATACGTCTAGTACTAGCATAGTTATTAGCCCTTACTGTAAGGAACAAATATAGCTTACTATCTGTAGATAGCAAGTGTTCTATACTAGCACTAGGATCTTCCATCCTAAAAGCTGTTTCTAAAATAGTTTGTACTTTAGAATCTAAAAAATCAATCTGTTTATCTAACTCATTATTCATATTACATTATCCTTATATGTGGATATAACTATATCTTAGGAAAAGTATTAAGAATAGTATGTTTCCAGCTAGGAGTATTGTTATACGTTATGAGTAATAAATAAATACTTCTAGGTTCTAATCTAGTTCTAGGGACGATCAATCTGTTATCCGTACCAGTAAGTTCAACTGTTTTCTCAAAAGCTAATGAACTAGTTCCATTATCAAATGCAAGTAATCGAACAGTTATGGAAGTAGATGATCCATTTTTACCTAACTTAACGTTCAAATCAGCTCCCGAATCAAAGTTATAATCCATAATAGCAGCTCTTATCCTTATAAGGTTAGCATCTGTAGATTTACCAGATACATAGATAGTCTTAGTACTAACCTGACTATCATTATTAGAACTACTATGGAAAACAGCTTTGATACGGTATACCGTATTATGCTTTAAGATAACATTATCAACTAGAATCTTATTCTTGTTTATTTCATCCCTTAGTCTTTTCCAAACTACTTTACCTTTTAAAGTCTCTATCCAGTAACTAGTAGCTACATGAACAGCTTCTCCTAATGCTCCAAAATCTTTACATAGGATATAAAAGCCGGTAGGTAGATGATCTTTAAAATTACTATCGGTAGTAATATGCGGAGATGAAATCCTAGATGGAAGATCTGTTAATACTTCAACATCTTCATGGGCTTTATGTATCCAGCTTTTAAGATTACTCCACTCATGTGCACCTTTATTAGTAACAACTTGTGCTCTAGCATAATATCTCTTACCTGGAATAAGATCCACGTGAAAAGCTATACTATGCTTATTTATAGCATCTCTATAAGATGTAGCTACTAATGAAGAAGGCTCATAGTTTCTAGCTGTACCTAATTCCCAGTTAGTATAGATCCAGTCTAGGTTACTGGCTCTATCAATGTTGTTCAGTTTTAAAGTTGCTATCGACATTAATATATCCTATCTTTACATTTAGTTTAGATTAAGCTATCTACCCTATTATTCCATCCTTTAAGGAACTTACCGAATTTTTCAGGATTACTCTCAGCTAGTCTTTGATACTCATATTTGCAGTGTGATAAAAATTGTCTCTTGAACTCTTGTATTAAACGTTTGTCTAATGTAGAAACTTTCAAGAACCAAGCTTTAGTAGCTGGACCAAATGAACCATCTATAGCGAAGTCACTAGGGAATGATGCATCTTTAACATAGTCTCTGTATAACTTACATAATGCACCCTGCATACTTCTAATGCATAGTTTAGAACCGTTAGCATATATACTTGCTATAGCAGGAGTAATGATTTCATCACATTGCTCTAAGCATATAGGAGCGTAATAATCCTTATAGAATAAATAACTCAGCCATAATTCCTCAGCTGGGTCTACATTAGCTTGGATTACTTTAAGGTTAATGTCACTCCAGTTATAACTAGGTTCTGTTATACCTACAGCAACTGCTAACTTATTATAGTATGTCCATATATCTGCATTAGGATGTACATACTTATATATACCATAACCATTGGTTATATCTTTCTCACCAGGGTTACGATGTAACCTACCGCCTTCTTGTTTCTTAAGCATATTTAAAATAGCTTGGAAATTACTAGGTATTGTACCTATGTTTGCCATATTGACTCCTTGTATTAAAATTGGTATACCTATATAATAGGATGGTAACTATCAGTTACCATCTTTACTAAATATAATCTTATCCTCTAGTACTAACCTAACTCCATGGTCATTTCTAGCATTATGTATATCTGTTAGATATACTGCTTCTAGTTTAGTACCACCTCTAGACATAATTCTACCGTTACTTACGAAAGATAGAACATAGTCGTGACATCCATTGCCAGAGAAATGTTCAAATACGCCTATATTAATATTATCCATACTATCCCAGTTACGACCTATTTGCCATCCACCGTGGAATGGATTTCTATCTTTATGGTTAGGTATTTGTAAAGCTACTCTATAGATAAGCTCATTCCACTCAGAACCTTTAAATAGGTTATTAGCAGACATCATAGTATCGCTATGTATTTGATCTTCATCTGGTAAATCTATATAGCTAAATCCACCTCTTAACAACCTTACGTTATAAGTATGGTTATCGTTATTGAAGTTATCTATAGTAACACCATTATATCCATTAAGTTTAACATCTTTACCATAGACACATTGTAGTTCTACTAGCTTATCGAAGCTAACACCATAGCTTATAGACATCCTATTAACCAAGATACGTTTACCGTGGTAGTAAAATGCTAATAGACTAGTATTTCTATTTATCTTAGTACCGACTGTAAGTCCTATAGCTCCTTGGAAGTCATAGTTGTTAGCATCTACAGTTCCAAAATATCCAGTATCTGTATATCTATCATATTGTAACGTAGAATACTGACGTCTAGCGAATAACCAAGGTTCTTCATATGCAGGTATATATTCTAATACTAATCGTAGTGCTTTGTTACGTTTAGTGGCAACTTCACTTCCTATAGTACCATCAGCTAGACCATAACTACTTTCAGTTTCACTTGTAGTTTCATTAGCTAACCAAGTTTCAACATCCTTATTGAACGCTATAATACTACCGGTATCCTCTTCCCTTATGAACCTATGTAGTTCTGTATGCTCAGCTTCTGTTAGTAACCTTAGCCAGTATAACCTTTCTCCTATACGTATGGTTCTACCTCTACCTACTAACCCTACTATAGCAAGATCGTTCCTAGAGATATTAATTATCTCAGTATCGTCATATACGTATAGTACTTTCATACCTACCATATATTTAGATACACCTGAAGTATCTTTATCTTTATACTCACCACGTTTATTACTTAATGTAGTTATACCAGTAGAATGGTTATCTTGTATATTAGGTTGTAAACCTATTTGTTTCAACAACCATTGATACGTAGGTAATGTATAGCGTAAATCCTCTTCCCAATAAGTTATACCATTAGCAGATAGAACTCCAGGTTCCCTATTAAGGTTAAGATGGTTATTAGTTCTACTATACATAGTAGTATCTAAAGCTCTCCATAACCTACCTCCATATAGAACTTGACTATCATAAGGATATTCATAGGTTCCATCCCATACGCCTAAGTATTCTCTAGTACTATTAAGTCTATCGAATGTATATCTACCATAGTACTTAGTAGTTTCATTACGACTATCATCTCCTATAAGGACTGTATTAAAATCATCTTCAGGCACGTCTATGAAGTTTCTTCTTGTTTTAAACTCTATACTAACAGTTTCAGAACTACCATATAGATCACCGTGATATGTTACTTCTAATATATAGTCAGTATTAGGCATAAGTAAATCATCTAGAATGATATACTCCGTTAGATAGTCTCTATCCTCTACTCTCTCTAAGATAATGTTATCGGATGTATCCTTAAGTTTCCAAGTAGTACTGATATGCGTATCAGTTTCCATATTAGTAGCAAATGCACTACCTTTTAACGTAGGGAACTTAGGAACTTGATTAGGAGCACCTGTTACTGTTAATGTAGGTTTAACTACAAATATGTTAGGAGTAGTTATATACTTAGGTTGTGATACTGGAGATGTATAACTGTTACCTATGATTTTACCTTCTATCTTATATTTAGTATTACGTTTAACACCATCTCTTACGGATATACGTAATTGTTTCTCAACCCAGATCTTCTCTCTATTCTCTATAAGATGTCTAACTACTTCTTCAGTAGGAGGATCATTAGGATCTAATGGAATAACATCTCTTACTTCATATACGTTCCATACTACGGAAGCTGGACTATCTATATCACCTACTACATTATAACCACCTATATCAGCAGTTATAGTAAGACCTAGTGTTGTTACAGTTACTACAGGTTCACTTACTACTATATTTATAGTCTTGAACGCTTCTTCTACCCAAGGAGATCTATACTTATGTCCTAGGTATCTAACTCTTATCTTATAGTTAGTATTAGTCTCTATAAGAGATTTAGGTATCCTTAAGAATGTATCGTTATTTTCTTTTAACCAACGTTCTATAAGTCTATCACCTTCTATATTAGCATGGTTATAGAGTTCCCATTCCGTACCACGCATCCTATCACCGCTATTGATAGTTTCAAATGGTGATAAAGTTATATAAGGTTCCATACCTCTATTCGCTATATTGATCCTAGGAGGTCTTATACCAGTGGGTGGCATAGTTATACTTATAACACCTGGATCAGATGGTCCATATTTTCTACCTATAGCTATAATAGAAAAATCATATGTAGTATTAGGTTTACATATATCTTCAGGTACATTATAGAAGTTAGCTGGTGTAGATATAGTATGGACTGTTACAGGTCCAGTATCAGTTCTCTCTATAACAGATATTCTGTATTCCTCTAGTGTATCACTACCTCCAGTTACTTCTAAGTCTCTTATGGATATTTCAGGTTTTAACTCAAACTGTCTTACTGTAAACTTAGGAGGTAATACCTTATAGTTACCTGCGGTAAATATCTTACCTACTATAGAAGATACATATCTATTACCTACTAACGTACAAGTTACTACATATCTCTTATTAGCTTCTAGTTTAACATTAGCTCCAGATACTAAATCTCTAAATGGAATCTCTAGAGTATAATGGTCTGGATCAGTAGCTAAACGTTTAAATCCATAGTCTGGAGTAAATCCACTAGCTAACAATCTATCTACATATTCAGTATCAGCATTATTAGGTATTTCACTTAGACCCCATATGACTTCTTTTATATCATCCTGACCTTCATCCCTTATAACATCTGGTGTTAATGTATATGCACTAACTGTAAACTTAGGAGTAAGTTCGTTATCTTCCATAGTTATAGTAGGAACTTGAACTTTTAAACTAGGCATATTAACTTTTAACGGAACTGACCAAGGGGATGTTATATTAGCTATAATATAACGTAACCTTAAATAGTAGAACCCTGAACCTACTATAAGATGTTTAGGATCGAACTTAGTTATATCTTGATCTGGACATTGATCTTTAGTATACTTACGATCAAATACTATAGTACTAAAATCTTCGTTAGGGGAAGCTTGCCAGTGAGCAGCATCTACTAGACCTATGATAGCATCGTTAAGAACCGGCTCTGATGCTTTACATATAGTAGTAGGAGTTATCAGTGTCTCTGGACTTGGATAGGTTATATAAGGAAAACCTAAAACAAATTTAGTTTTTAGATTAGCTAATGTTTGGCTTAATGTTAAATCACTCAGTATGGTACCGTCTACTATATCTTCTATAGTTAATACTACATTTTCTCTTAGAGTATTACTACCGAACTTAATAGTCGTAGTAGTGTCATTCTGTTTAGAGTGTGATACTATGTTAGCTAACATTTTTATACCTCTCTTTTTAGTTATTAAATCTACCCTAAGTATAAGCAAATAAGGCTTAAGATAGGTTAAATCAACGAACAGCTCTAGGCTATACCATAGCTTTCTAGTGAAGTAATTCATATTTTACGTTATATAAGGAGATAACTTATGTTAAAAGAACTATCTAGACAGCAGAAACTTTATTTGCTTAAAATCATGTGTATAGAGTTTCCTATGGATATCATTAGTTTCTTTATAGTCCCTATTGCTTTATTATTTTGTAATAAAGAATCTAACAACTTACCTAAGATCTTTAGCTGGTTTGACGATCCTGATTATGGGATCAATGGCGATGATGGGTGGAAGAATGAACATTTCCCAAATGGTAAGAATACTACCTATTGGGCTAGATGTCAGTGGTTATGGAGAAATAGGATAGGTAACTTCTCTAAGAAGTTTTTTGGATTAAAAGTTGCAGATATCGATCCATCTACTGTAGTAACACAAGGAGATCCTAGAGCTACTTATGTTAAAGGATGGAGAGATACGTATTGTTTAGTTACTTGTAAGACTAAAGACGGTAAAGAGTATTTTGGTCTATATAAGGAAATAAGATATAAAGGTATATTTAAGAACTTCTATTGTAGAATATACGTTGGTACTAAACTTATGGATATAGCTGGTATGACACCTGAGAACCAACATGAGTTCATGGACGAAAATGATAAGCCATATCTATTATCAGTAGCTGCTATACATCCGCTGAAGAGACTAAAGAATGAGTACAATCCAGACGTGAAAGGAATCTAATATGATTCGTTTTATACATATCGTATTTATGTTATATACAATCTTTATGATGGGATACCTAACTAGAGTATTCCCTATTAACTATGACGCTATTGCTGTTACATATAGTGAAAAAGACCTTATGATACTCTATATGATTATAGCAGCTTGTTATGGTTTATGGTTAAGGTTCGGTAACTCAAGTACTATAAAAAATGATGACGATAAATAAGAACAGGTAGATAGGTATTAACCTATCTACCTGTTACTATGTTTTTATACTTCAAATACGTCTTCACCATCACCTACTACATCTTGAGTATTATCAGTAGTCTGACTATTGATATTCTCTAAGATAGGAGCTTTAGGTGGGAATGGTAGAACAAAATACATATCGTTATCGTCTATGATACCTTGACCTCTATGTTTACCTCTCTGGAATGTTAAACACCATTGTTTATTTATTTTAGCTTTATGGATATAGATTTCTAAATCCACTACTTGGTCTATCTGTTTAGATCCTTCTGTATAACCCTTACCTGCAATCTCTTTAACAAAGTTAGCTTCGGATACTCCATTCCTTATAAGAACCTTAGCATCGACACTGAGCTGATGAGGAGTCAGCGTGAAGATGCCTTTTGAGCTTGAGTAATTTCTTAGGCGATTAAATAAGTCTCTAAGTGCATTACCAGGAACGCCATTATTCTCACATCCTATAGTAGGAAGCTTACTTAGGTAGTCTATGAATAAAGCTTGGACTTCATAACCTAATGCTTCATATTTATTTACAGCTGCTATAATATTATGGTATGTCCATAATGCAGGGTCTGCTCTTATTAAGATAACTTCAAACCCATTAACTCCTAATCTTTCCATAATATAATTCTTAAGCTCATCTGGAGATAACTTAGTTAAATCGTGTTCTGTATTATCAGGTAGTTCTCTATTTTCATTATAGTATAGATACTTATACATAAACTTAAGAACATTAGCTATTTCATCTTCTAAAGAAATATACATTATAGCAGGTTTCTTAACCTTATCCCTAAGTATTGCTTTATTATATCTAGCTAACTGCATAACTAAAGATTGTGTAAATCCTGATTTATAGTTATGTTGTAATGCGCAAGCTACTGCAAACTCTGATTTTCTAAACCCACCTTGTAACATAGTATTTAACTGTCTCCAACCTGTTTTAAATATACCACCCTCTTGTTTCTCTTCTAGTAGCTTACTCTGTATCGTTTTTATTTCTTCAGTGCTAGATAGAGTTAATGTATCCATAAGACCTGGGTCATTAGTTTTAGTTTTCTTACATAGTGCTTCTAACTCAGGTAGTATCTTCATAACGTCTTCCTGAACGGACTTTTCTATCTTACCATTAGATAGGTTAAAAGATAATCTATTCAATTGTTGTATTAACAATGTTTCGTTATAGTATGTAAGTAACTTATTCCTTAATGTGGATATACTACGTTTCTTACCACCCTCTGTCATTTCTGTATTCAATTGGTCTTTGATACTTTCGTAGTATACTAGGTTATTTCTAAATATGATTTTTAATTCTCCTAGTAATGTAGTTAAATCATCATAGCTACTAGGTTCGTTAATCATCTTAGTTACAAATGTTGTAACATCATTATCCAAATCACCTACCTCACCGTCATATGCAAAATCTTTTTTCTTAGGTTTATTCAAATTTATTATACTTCTTATCAACTCGCTACTATTAGCATCGTCCTTTATCCCATTCTCCCGTTCTCTATATAATAGAACTATAGATGCTACTAGTATATCCATCTTAACCATATTATAATATACTCCTTCGTGATTATTTTTTACTTCGCATAAAATCTCGATATATAAACAAAATGTTTTTTTACTACCTTATATATAGGTATATAAGGGAAACTTGGTTGAATTTTGAACTAAAGCTATATATACAAGGAGCAAAAGATGAATGTTAAAATAGAAAAACCTATTTTATTTATTCCAGAGTTTCTAGCTAAATCCGGAGTTAAATATAACGAAACATTATTTAACGGTCTAGCTAATCTATTCGATATCAGTAGTAGGGAGATTATAGATTTTTACGTTAATGATGTATATCCAGTTACCAATGATAAATATCGATTAGAAACCAAACGTATACCTTGGCATCTAAGGAACACTACTGAGCAATACATTAATTCTCAAATAGGTAGAAAGACTGTAACCTTAGGTAAAGAAGGTGAAGAACTTAAGGATCCTATATTTACTACTAACTTTTATCCTATACTAAGCGATGAAATATTTAGTTTAGAACAAAGGAAAGTTAAACTTAATATTACCAATAGTGATCTTCGTAATTTAAAAGATCTAGATATATACATTAAGAATGTAGCAGGTATAGGAAACTGTCTATTAGGATACGATGCTAAAGAATCATTTGCTAATAACGAGAGTTTCAACAGTAGAGCTAAGGCACTACTTAACCTATTGATAGACGATACAGAGGGAGACTATTGGGACGATAAAGACAAGCAGAGGCTTGTATTTGCCGATATTGTTATGAGTAAGAGGGATAAACCGTATGAGTTTATCCCTAAAAGCAACATTTTGTTTATCATACCTAGGACAGGATTTGCTAACTTACTATATAGTAATACCAGAGAGTTTTCTTCATTACTGTATTCCGATATAGTTAGAGAATATCGAAATGCATTCGGAGGTGAGGAGCTTTACGGTAGTACACTGTTTAATTCTTATTGTTGCATGCCAGAAGTACGTTAAGTAGCTATTAATAGTATGGAAGGTGAGAGTTGGAAATATCTAAGATGTGGATTTTAGAGTTGTGAGATATAAAAATAAAAATTACTTAAAAGGAATTACAAAATGAGTAAGCGCAAAACTGAAACACTTACTAGTTCGTCAGATCATGACAAACTAATCAGTGCTGTAATGGGTACCCTATCTGGTAAAGAGGGTCAAAACGATAACGTCCTAAATGCAATCAATGGAGTTAGCAAAGACCTACTAGGTAAATATGCGTATAACAGCGAGAGTTTGAGCGGTAATGAAAAAGCTCTAACAGAGAACAAATTCGAAACACTTATGGGTGGTATCGAAGCATCTCTACGTGGTCTTAACCAAGCTAGAAAACTTAGAGCAGACGAAGACTTTGCTCACGGTGTTATTAACCAAGAAGCTTATAACGCTATTATAAGTGGTAACTATATTTCAGACTTCCAAATCGAAGCTGCTAAAGCTGCTGCTTCTATAGCTATTGCACCACGTGCATATGTTAATAGCCTAGCTGAGTCTTTTAAAGAAGCTGGTAGAACAGATGCTAATTCGTTCATTACGAACGCTGAAGCACTAACTGACGGTATTTCACCAGCTGATCTTATCACATCTTATAACCAAGAGGCTTTTGAAGGTCAAGCTCTTGATACCGTATTCTACGCATCAATCGCTCTAACTGTAGCTACTGCTAAACAAGATGATTTTGCAGACGCATTCTTCCCATCTATTTTGCTACCTGCTACAGATGCGTTCTACGAAGTAGATATTGATATTGATTACTTTACATCAGACTACAAACACTTGTTAGCTGCTGGCAAACGTGATCTAGATGATAAACTACCTCTATGGAAAAACATCTTCAATAACGAACTACTGGATGATAACAAACTAGTAATTAAACCTGTTGAGGCTAACGATACTACAGGCGATTACCTATTGAAAGATGCTAAATATCCAGTAACTGTACGTGGTGAGGCTTATGACTCAGCACCATATAAGTTCGATTCTCTATGCGATATCCTTATGCTATGTAACACAGCAGGTGAGGTTCGTTCTTCTAACGTAAGAGATTACACAGATAGACTAGATAGAGCTATCAGCTTGAAAAACATCTATATCGGTTATGAGAATAGTGCACATGATAAACTATACTACAGAATCGATATGGCTAATAGACCTAGAACGATCTTCAATGTTCCACCTGAAGGTAATGACCAAGAGCTAGAAGTTAGCTTCGATGGTATGGTTACACTACATACTAAGAATGCTAAAGACTTCCGCGGTAAAACACCTGGTAACAACTTCGTATTCGGTTCTACTATCGCAGCTCTACCAGATGCATACTCTGTAACATTCAGATTTACAGTTAACGGTCGTGTATCTGTAGCAACTTCTGGTATTAGCTTAGTAGCTGGTAAAATTGAACCAATCGAGATTGTTAAACTAGGAACATCTGGTAACCCTGATACTGTTATAGCTCTTAACTCAACTGTAGGTACACAGATCGTTACAGAACTTAACGGTCTTAAATTTGTAGGTTATGATCTAAATACATCTGTAACTAACAGTAACTTTAGACATCGTGGTCTAATGGTAACTCGCTTGAAACAAAAAGTAAGAGCATACTGCGAGTTCAGAAGCGGTCTAACTATCACTTCACCACGTCATAACCTATTCGGTGGTCAAAACGATGCTATGACTACTACAGTAGAAACTCAAGCACACGTTATCAACTCTATGATGAGCGTTGGTGCTGTTAAAGCTCTAACTGGATTTGCTAATAACCTAAAAGGCGTTCAAGAGTCTCACGGTCTAGCTAGATTCCAAACACGTACAATTGCTACACACATGGTATATCCATGGTATAGACATACTGCATTGGATCTAACTACTCTAGTAGATAGCTTGGTATCTACCGATAAACGCGATAACATCGCAGCTGCTATCTGGAATAAAATTGCAGATACAGTAACTATTATGGCTAATGAGTCTAACTATGGTATTCTTTATAAGAAACTATACAGAAACTCTAATATGACGGTAGTTATCGGTACTGATCCATATATTGCTATGTACCTTGGTAAATCTCTACAAGATGGACAACATGGTTCTGTAACTTCAGGAACATTCCCTCTAACACACGAGATTGATGCTAAGATCGTAACAACATTCAACGAGCTAATGGCTGGTAGAATCATTATCTCATTCGTTGTTAATAACGACCCTGAGAGAAACAAGATTCCAAACCCACTAACATTTGGATATAGTCTATATACTCCACCATTCACACGTGAGGTAGCTGTGTATAGAGATGGTTCTAACCATAATGAAGTTCATATCGATCCTCGATTTAGCTTTATTAACTCTCTACCTATTATAGCAGAGTTCACAATCAGCGGTATCCAAGCTGCTCTTGCGAAAAACACATTCAACCACCACTTGATCCCTTGATATGTAAATATCAGATTATCATACTGGTTCATATGTTACCACTCAGTAGGACTTATCCTACTGAGTGGGTATTTTTATTTTTGGGTATAGTGGACATATGAAATCATACTTAAGGAGAAATAAATGTTAGTTAGTACGCATGAAGATTACAGTAAGCAAATAGCCGAGATTAAAAGACTTCGTATAGAGTTAGAAGATGTACGTACATATTGGACCTATACAGAGAAATACGATATCATTTTAGCTACACACTATTTTACTAGTATGCTAGGTGATATGGTAGAGTATAATGATAGTTTTCTAGGTGACTTCCTTAGAACAACTGAATCTAGGTTTCGTAAGATATTGAGCAATATAAAAAAATCAAGATAGACAAATAATCAATGCATAGCACTATGGGATATCCCATAGTGCTATGTGTAATTTGATTTAAATACAATTATATATTATTAATATAGTATAGAGAATAAGATAGTTAGTTCTCTATATGCTATATTAATATCTTAACTACCAGAAAGGTAGGAATAGACCTTGAGTCTACAGGATGAACTTCTGGAGGAGGTAGAGTTAGTACAGGAACTACTATACCAGCTCCAGACGCATAAAGATGTTATGCAACCATTCGAGAACGAACAACTCAGTTATGATTGCAATCACATCAACACTATGCTAGAGAAATACCAAGGTAAGTTAGATAACAAGCTTATCGACATGCTAAGATATTTCAAGTTAAAGTTCTCTGGTATATACAGAAGTATATTATCCAGATATACTAAACATCCTTGGTATTTTACCAGGAATCAAATCCTGAATCCTTTCCAATATATTGGACTAGGATGATATGGGTTACTGAGACTAGTATTCTAGTCTCAGTATACTATACTATATGACTAATTTACGACTATATATTATTTATATAGTATAGTATTTAGCTATACAAATATTTTAAACAGAAAGGAGACATTATTATGTCTACAAACATCATTTCACAGTCGCGTGCTACTACGCTTGCTTATTTACTAGAAAGTTATATAGAGAGAAGTAACCTCCTTATAGCTTTATCCCTTGTTGAGACTAGCCATACCGATAGGCCCTTTGAAGGAACTGTCACAGCTAAAAGGAATAGAGAAGATATATTAGCTAGAATCAAAGACCTTAAGAATGATATAGCTAATAGCATGGAACACTACAGAACAGAGTTCATTAACCGTATTGATCCTAATAATGATTCTACAGGTTCTGATATACTATATAAAATAGATAGGAACCTAGAGATACTTATTAAGCAACAAGGTAATGAACCTATAAGTAAAGAAGGGTTCGTTAGCGAACGTAAGTTCGCCCATATAGATCAAATAGAGATTCCTTACACTATGAACGTAACCAACACTAGAGGTAATATGTTCTCTGTATTACTGTATAGCGATGGTACGATTGACGTTCAGTATGTATACTACTGCGTTGATAGTAAAGGTGTCGTTGACTACCTAACTAAGGTACATAACGATATATCCGATAAGTTCAGTAAGGTAAGTAGATACAACGAGCTTATCTATAGGATAATTCAGAATACCATAAGCCTTAAACATATGGAAGCAAAAAGTCCTGAAGATGAGAATCTAAGATCTAATAAGAAATACAACGATCTTAGGAATACTCTAATGTTCTTAAAGATTTCTCTAACTAAATGGGGAAATGATGGTAAGGTAGTAGGTGACGCTATAGAGGAACATATAGATAATCTATACTTGGATTATCTAAAGGATAATGAGTCAGGAGATATACTTAGGCCTACGGTTAAGTTGGCTTATGGCACTACTTACGAGTGCATGAGCTATAAAGTGTGTTTAGAGGATTTTAGCGTAACGTTTAAATGTTACGATAACGGATTTAGAGTAGAGTTATAATAGCGTAGGGAAGTTGGGCTATTCCAACTTCCCTACGATTCTATTTTTACTAATGAAAGGAACAACAATGAAACAGAGACAGTGTGATAAGATAGTTAATTTTCTAGAGTATGCATATCTATGTGTTAAGAGACAATATATCCTAGAAAATACTGACCCTATGCTAGCTACAAAAGCTAGAGAGTTTGATAATAAAATACTCGAAGAATTAGAGAGTAGCGTTAAAGAAGATATGGATATTTTAACATATACTAATCTTATAAAAGCTAGAATGGTGTTGGAGTATAAGAGTAATCTTACATCTTAGTTACAGATAGCGGATAATCCATATGATAAAACCATGCGAGATATAAGTGTAATGGATAAGTATGGAAATCTTATAGTTATCCATATTCTACTTAATGGCGGTATCACAGTAGCAGGTAAGTTCGATATAGAAGCCTGCATAGCAGATGATGTTAATAACGATGATATTTCGAAATATCTACTTATCCTAGGTAACTATCTTAAGTCGTATTTACAAGGTAATGATCAACAAGATATGTACCTTAGTATACTAGATACTATAAGGCTACTGGATCCGCTTATGTATACCTATCATACACCTAGGTTTGAAGAGCTTACGGAGTATGCAGCGTTCTTTAGCACACTCGTATTCGAGAATGATAAGTTCTTTCCGTGTGATGCTAATTATAGAAAGAACTTATTCGTACTAGATGAAATAGAGGATGAGAATTACTACGTGTGTATTAAATCCCTAGATAAACTATGCACGATTAAATATAATAGTGATAACAAATCATTATCCTTTAGTCTATCAGAACTAGATGAATAAATGTAACACAGGGAGAGACCATTTGGTCTCTCCCTGTGCATCCGTTAAGGATTTTTTATTTTTGATAGTATTACAAGTACTATCCTAGGAACCTCCTAGATCTTTTTAAGAAAGGAGGTAAACTAATGTTTAGATTGCCGTTTAAACATTACTTAAAGTTAATCATAGAATTACTTAAGATTATTAGACTTATAGTCGAAATAGTTAAATTAATCGTAAAATGATTAACCATAGGAGTAGGTCGACCTACTCCCCTCCATAAGTAATGGGTAAGATAAACATTATCCTAGTAAATAACTCAACAGAGTAGACCTATGATGGTCTACTCTGTTATCTTCTCTTTAAGTTCTTCTAAAGTAGGAGCTTGGAATAATGTAGATACATAATCTATCCTATTAACCTTACCGAACATAAAATTAATATTCTTATGTTTAATAGTGTCATTATCAAACTCTCCTATGGTTTTAAGTTCTCTAGATGTGGTATCTTTAGATACATTTGCACTTAGACCGTCATTTGGATCATTTTTATTATGCATATATTACTATATGGATCAGACTATATCATCTTCCTACATAACTCGTAAGTTAAAATAGGAAGCTTCCCGTTTCGATTTAATAGAGCATCACTGCTACATTACACTATACTACTATCATATAGTTACTAACCTATATAGAATATATAGGCTCTACTCTACTTACTTCTTCATAACTATATTACTATAATTACTATGCTTTCGATAGTCGTTACACACTACTCCCATATAATGGGAGCTTGGCACGGTATTGACCTGTATAGGCTTTCACCGTTTAGGGAAGTTATTCGACATATTTTACAATATGAAGGGGCATCTTTAGTTTACCCGGAAACTTGGTCCGCGTCACTAGCGCTTAATCTTATTTGTGTTGGTAGATTTTCACATCCATTGATAAATCCATACCCGCCATCCACTACTGTATCGATAGGAATAGCCAAAATCCAGTCCGACAAATCCTGATATATACCATTCTCATCTGGCTCAGTCTCCTCATCATCCTTAGCTATATTAGGATCTCTAGTTCCCATAACATAACCTTTTTCTAAACAGAAATAATGCATATTCATCATTATTTTCTTAGGACCTGATTTGAACATATCATAATGAGCCATACCAGATAATGGTCTTATCTTAGTTTCAAGGTCTTTAGTTTCTCTATCTATAAACTGCATACCGTAAGCATCCCATTGGTTATACACTACGTATTCCAATGGTCTGTTTTTAGACATAAAATAGTGCCATTGTTCTCCAAAGTATTTATCACTTACATCATCTGGTATCTTAACTTTACCATAGGAATCTCCTAAGATAAATTTAGATAGATTATCAAAACCATATCCACCAGGAACTCTCTTACCTCCAGATCTTACAAAGTTATAAGTGCACATTTGATCTATTATATAGAATGTAGATGGCGTATTAAATATAGACCATCTTTCTTCAGGTCCAGAGTTCTTAGGTTTACCAGAAGCTGATACTGCTCTAGATTGAGATTTCTTATAGTAGAAATATTTATACTCAGGTTTTAACCTAGGATCTGAGAATATATCCTTAGCATCTACTTCAAATAGTTTAGCTCGTTCTACCATATGAGGTATATCGAAGTCTACATTCCATACTGCTAGGAAATCAGGTTGCCAAGTATGAACCTGGTTAATACATCTCCTTATAAGATCTATTTCAGTATCACATACCGTATATATAAAGTTAGTTCTATTAGCTACTTCTTTATCTGGAAAATACTTCTTAGCCATTTTTTCTAAAATCTCTTCTACCTTATTAGTATGTGGTAAAAATGATTTTAAAATAAACGTAGAGATAGTATTTCTACAAGTTACTGTAGCTACTATAATTTCTTTAGTATCTACGAATATCTCGATATCTAATGTAGCTACTATATTTGGAGTTATAGCTGCGTGAGGATATCTCTTCCTATATAGATAAGCAAGTTCATCTCTACCATCTATATCTAACCCATAGACATATGGAGAACCTGCAACATCTCTCTTATATTTACATCCTACATATCTACCACCTAGTCTAGTAGCTACTTCCTTATATAGATCAGATTGAGTAGCTCTATAACTATTTAAGTTTTCTAAGGACTCAGACTCTTTCTTATCCTTATGATTTTGCTTATGTGGTTTAGTAATCCAAAACTCACGTTTAAAATTAGCTATAGGTTTAAAGTTACGTATTTGAGTTCCATCTTTATATTGGTAAACTTCCATAACGTAATGCATATCAGGCCTAGCTAACATATCATCCTTAGGAACCCACTGGATATTTTTAGCTTCTATACCTATAAGACCACCATAATCCGATGGGTCTGGTAGAACATTAGGTTTTATAGTTACCTTATAATCTAAAATAGTTTTTATATTCTGTTCATTCACTCGTTACCTCCTATCCTCTTAGTCTATAAAACCCTATAGAGGGATAAATATGTTACAGGTAAGAGAGATAACCCTCTTACCTGTAAGTGTAATGATATCTACTTGTATTATTAGCATACAACTTTTCTTCTTTAAGAGATTTAAGTAATTCTTCTAGGTTCATAGCTACAACATCCTCGTGTTCTAAATGCCCATATAGAACCATAAGTCTATTACGTATCATTTGTTTAATATAAGGATCCATAGTTTGTTTTAACTTAAGGAACAACATATTAATCTCTTCTTTTATACGTAACTGTTTCTGACGTTTAAGAGTTTCGGATATACCTCCAGCATCAGTAGTATTTTGAACTTTAGCTTTTAACAACACTTGCTCATGTTCTATACCATAGACTGACAAGTTCTTACCGTTAACTAGGAACCAATACGGAAGTAGCCAGCTAATAACGGCATCGTCGTGTCCACCTTTAGGATGGTCTATACGACCATTGTTATTAACTAATGAAAGTAATTGGTCTATAATCTCAGCATCTCTTACACAGTCTGATGTATATCTAATAGAACTATTAAAGGTATTAGAATATAAGTTATCTCTAGACATTCTACCTGAACCTGAAGTTCTATAACCGAATAACTTTCGATATTGTTCGTAGGTATCTTGTTTATAACGTAAACTTAGGTTCATAAAGTCTTTATACTCTGGATTAGTTTCCATATCATTAACTACTAGGTTAAATATACGTCTAAATGGATCGTGTCCTTTAGCAAACATAATATCTATAATATTATCTACCATAGATACTCCGGTAGACTTAGTCTCTGGAACTAATGTTATATTAGGATACTTAATAAGTAGCTCTGCTAAGAACCTTGATAACGTAATAGAGTTAGTATCGTTATAAGAACCAGTACCTACAACTTCACCAGTTACTATATCTCTTATACATATATTAGTACCATCAGCACCTATGAGCTCTGAACTATCTAGACCCATAACTAACGTTCTATTACCTAAGTTATTTTCTACTTCAGACTCTGGTATATACCATCTAGTTAAATATCCTTCCTTAGATATAGAAGTATATTTAACTTCCATCTTAGAAGCATTGATAGCTTCTCTAGATTCCTTAGATATAGGAGAAGTAGCTGAACCTTGAGACCACTTATTGAAAAACTCAGCTTCTATTCTATCTTTATCTGTAATCTGTGCTTCTAATATACGTTCTCTTATCCATTCATCTGTTTTACCTAGTTGTCTATGGTTAAACTCTACTAATATCTGTACTCTACCAGATTTACTATTTTTCTTAATAGTCTCGTATAGATCCTCTTCGTCTTTACAGTCGTAAAACTTCTCATCCCACCTTACACAGTTATCGTATATGGTTTTAAAATACCTACCTGATTTTGTATTTAAATATCCAGGTGTTGTAGTAAATGCATTATAGTATTCTGAATTAGCAGCTTTAGCTTTTTCTCTAGCAGCACCTGTAGCAGCTAACGCTACTGGTAATGATATATCTACGTTAGGTATAAACGGACCCTCATCGGCTCTTAGTATAGGTAACGTAGTACCACGACCCACTTTTAACGCTCCCTGTTCAGACTCTTGACCAACCATAGTATCTAACCTATTAGAATAAGCATTGATAGTTATATTCTCAGAGTTATTGGAATCTGATTTTGTTATAGGATTAAAATACCAAGGTAATGTTTCAAATAGGTCTTTTATAGCTCCTATGTTTTTAACACGTAGTGAGTTGTCTTTAGTATAAAGACCCATTTTAACGTTAACCTTAGTAGAACCTACCCATACAGTATCAGCATCTGCTATAAGAGATTTACCAGTTTGACGTGGCTGTATAAGTAATGTAGTAACATGGTTCCTACATAACCATACATAAGCTATATTAGCCCTATTAAGATCTATACGAGAACCATTGATAGAACCTGAAGATTTAACTCTTATTATTTCCCTAAAGAAATACCAAGGGTTATCTATAATCTCAGAAGTTATCTTATTTATAGTATTAGCATCTAGATCATTACTAAATGGATCTACTCCTTGTAATGTAGGATCATGTAGTGCTAATGGAAATGCATAGTTTTTAATCCCCATTTCTTTATATAGTAAAGCTAATCGTATAGCAGATTTATTTTCT
>QWCT01000210.1_pt1 | contig 108097 bp, 89 predicted proteins | sample 1972681 | NCBI WGS metagenome assembly QWCT01 (sample SAMN09866701, study PRJNA288562) | Human oral metagenome isolate pre3_saliva, whole genome shotgun sequencing... | isolation source: mouth | host: Homo sapiens | place: USA: California
GCCCCCGAGGCCGCGCCCCTCATCAACCTGGCCGACAGCGACGACGGCCGCGCCCTGCAACATGCGCTTCGGTCGGCAGACGAGACCGTCGACATCGGCGCCGCCGGTACCGCCATGCGTTTCCTCACCGCCTACTACGCCGCCCGGCTCGGCCGCACCCGCCTGCTGACAGGCAGCGCCCGAATGCGTCAGCGCCCCATCGGCCTCCTGGTCGACGCCCTCCGGGGGCTCGGGGCCGACATCACCTACACCGAGCGCGAGGGCTATCCGCCGCTCCGGATCGTCGGCCAGAGGCTGCGCGGCGGCGAGGTGACGATGGATAGCGGCGTCAGTTCGCAGTTCCTCTCCGCCCTGCTGATGGTGGCGCCCACGATGGAACGCGGCCTGCAGCTTCGGCTCACGGGTGCCACCGTGTCGGAGACTTATCTCAGGATGACCGTCGGGCTGATGCGTCGCTTCGGCGTTGTGGTAGAGGAGTCCGATGGCGGGCGGACGTTCCGCGTGGCACCGCAGCCGATCCGCGCCATGCCCTTCACCGTAGAGGCCGACTGGAGCGCGGCCTCGTATTGGTACGAGATGGTGGCCCTCGCTCGGGATACCACAGCCACGGTAGAGCTGTTGGGCCTCACGCCGGACAGTCTGCAGGGCGACGCCGCCATTGCTGCGCTATTCGAGCGCCTCGGCGTACGCACCACCTTCACCAACCGCGGCCTACGCCTCGACCGGCTGCCCGGCCATCGCCTGCCCGAGCGCTTCACGTGCGACTGCGTTCTGATCCCCGACATGGCCCAAACGCTCGTCGTCACCTGCGCCGCGCTCGGCCTGCCCTTCCGCTTCGACGGCCTGCAAAGCCTGCGCATCAAGGAGACGGATCGGCTGGCCGCCTTGCAAACCGAGCTCCGCCGCTTCGGCTTCGTCCTTACGGAGCACGACGGCCGCACCCTCCAGTGGGACGGCACGCGTTGTCCGCCCGAAGCCGCGCCCGTGGTCGCCACCTACGATGACCACCGCATGGCCATGGCCTTCGCACCCCTCGCGCTCGTCCGTCCGGGTGGCATCACCATCGCACACCCCGAAGTAGTCACCAAGAGTTACCCCCGTTTCTGGGACGACCTCCGCGCCGCCGGCTTCCGGTTCTGACGCCCTCGTTTCGCCCCCCTCATATTTCACTTTCCGCTTCTTAGAAATTTGTTTCACCATGTGGTATATCCTGATCAGTATCGTAGTGTTAGGCCTCGTGGCCGCCGGCCTGGGGCAATGGGATCGCCGCCGTCGTCGGCAACGATTCGAGCGGGGCGAGATCGCCTCGATGGAGGATGAAACGCCTCAGACCGTCATTCCCGAGGGCTGCTGTGGACAGCACGAGACGTGCGAGCGCGACAGTCTCTTGGCTGCCGTTGCGGCCGGTCGAAAGGCCGAGTATTACGACGACGAAGAGCTTGACGCCTACCGTGGCACGCCCTCCGACGCCTACGCCGAACCCGTCGTGGAGGAGTTTCGCGAAGTGCTCTACACCCTCCGCCAGGACGAGGTGCCCGGCTGGATACGCAGCCTCCAACTCCGCGACATCGCCCTGCCCGACGCCCTCAAAGCCGAGACCCTACTCATCGTCGAAGAGCTGCGCGACAGTCGAGGGTGAGACGCTGAAAACTTTCATTCATATCGAGACAACATGATCCAAACCCACGCCATCACCAAGCGCTTCGACCGGCTACAGATCCTCAAAGGCATCGACATCGAGGTGCATGACCGCGAAATCGTCGCCATCGTCGGACCCAGCGGCGCCGGCAAAACAACCCTCCTGCAGATCGTCGGTACGCTCGACCGACCCGACTCGGGCCACGTCATCATCGACGGCGTCGACCCCTTCACCCTCAGCGAACGGCGCATGGCCGCCTTCCGCAACCAACACATCGGATTCGTCTTCCAGTTCCACCGACTCCTACCCGAGTTCACGGCCCTCGAAAACGTCATGATCCCCGCCCTCATCGCCCGCGACTCTGCCGCCGAGGCCGAACGTAAGGCGCGCGAACTGCTCGACTTCCTCCACCTCTCCGACCGCATCACCCATAAGCCGGCCGAGCTCTCCGGCGGCGAAAAGCAACGCGTCGCCGTAGCCCGCGCCCTCATCAACCGGCCCAGCGTCGTCTTGGCCGATGAGCCCTCGGGCAGCCTCGACTCGCACAGCAAGGACGAGCTTCACCGTCTCTTCTTCGATCTTCGTCGAGACCTGGGCCAGACCTTCGTCATCGTCACCCACGACGAAGCCCTCGCCGCCCAAGCCGACCGCACGATACGAATGAGGGATGGCGTCATTATCGATTGACACCACCCCTCGTTACGATTAAAAACACAGGCCGCAGCCCGCGTTCAGCGCTTCTTCCCGGCCTGATATTCGACCCAGCCTAAGTAGCCCGTGTCCAGATTGTAGATCACCCGGAAGCCTGCCTTTTGCAGCATCTGCGCCGCCCGCATGCTTCGCTTTCCGCTGCGGCAATAGACGGCCACCGGACGCTGCGCGTCGAGCGACTTTTGCGCACGGTCAAGGAAGTCCGACGCCGTCACGTCGATCAGCTGCGCCCCATTGATATGGCCCGCCGCGAACTCGTCCGGCCGACGCACATCCACCAACTGTACCGCCTGATCGCGTGCCAGCAGTGCCTCAAACTCCGCCGCCGTCAGCGACGTGATTCCACCTTCGGCCCCTTCCGACGGCGCGCACGCCATCGAGAGCCATACCGAGAATAATGACATAAGTAACTTGATCATTAGTGTTTGCATTAAAAATATCGGCGCCAAAAATAAGGCGTCAAGGCCGCCCGCCAAGTTTTGCCCGGCGCCCGGCTTCCCCGACCTCAGTAGAGGCCCTTGCATCAAGGCAAGAAAAGGAAGACATTCATTCACCTCATTAAAACCATCACCCATTATGCGTTACGACAACACATCCGTCCGGCGCCAAGACCGCCTCCTCGACGAGGCCCGCGCCCTGCAAATCCTTCACGAAGGCGAATACGGCTTTCTGGCCCTCGTCGAAACACGTGCCGACGCCGTCGCTGGCTACGGCATCCCCATCAGCTACGTCTTCGAACCCTCCACCGACCGCATCTACCTGCACTGCGGCCCCGAGGGCCACAAGCTCCGCTGCCTCGACCTCCGTCCATTAGTCACCTTCACCGTCGTCGGCCACACGCGCGTTGTCCCCGCCGGCTTCACCACGGCCTACGAGAGCGTCCTCCTGCGCGGCCGCGCCCTCCGTGGCCTCCCCCCCGAGGAGCGCATGCACGCCCTCGAGCTCCTCATCGATAAGTACAGCCCCAACGACAAGGTCGTCGGACTGAAGTACGCCGAAAAGTCCTTCCACCGCACCGAGATCATCCGTATCGACATCGACTGCGCCTCGGGCAAGCAGAAAGTGATCCGTCCCACAGGCGCCACCCCGGATTGACGCCTCTTTTGTAACTGTCGAAGCCTCGTCTCCACCCGGAGTCGAGGCTTTTTCTTTTTTCCATTGGCCAGATACTGCTATAAAACTATTCTTTCAATCGAAACACGACTTTCATCAGCTATGAAAATCGTATTTCATATAAAGAACAACTTTCATAGACTATAAATATCACTCCTTCTTTGAAAAGCCATAGCCATACTCTATGACGAATTGTCTCTATCTCTACATGATAATTCATCAGCTATGAAAATCGTATTTCATATGAAGACCAACTTTCATAGGCTATGAATATTCTACCTTCTTTGAAAAACTATATCCATAGTCTATGACAGATTGTATTTACCTCTATACAATGTTTCATCAGCTATGAAAATCATTTCCCATAAGAGAACTATCTCATATACCATATAATAACTTGATATTATCCGAACAACATCTCTCATCGTCTATAAAAAATATACTTCGTATAAATACTCCTCACCTATGCGATAACTTATCGATTACATCTAAAGATGTATCCTCATAGTCTATGAAAATAGATACCCAATTGAAGGTGAACTATCATAGCCTATAAAAATAGATTTCCGATTGTTCATTTACTTTCATAGCATATAAAAGTCTTATTTCTCATGGAAAAAATACTCTCCTCGCAGTTCTATTGGGCTTCGACGGGCAACAATCGGCTGTCGGACGCGCTGCCGTCGTTTTGACGAAATGAAAAGCCCCGCCTGCAGATGCAGACGGGGCTTTTTGTCAAGAGATCGGCCGACCGCCGCTCCCTTTATGGCAAAAAAGAAGGAGCCACACCTCACAGGCAGCTCCTTCTCCTTACTAAACTGAATTCTTGTATGCGAAAGTCCAGTTATTTAGTCCACGTTCAGCGTGACGCGCTTGAAGGCGGTTACGGTGAGCGTCTTGCTCTGCTGCTGCAGGTATTGTTGGACGGTCAATTTGGCATCCTTGACGTACTCCTGCTGCAGGAGGGTGTTCTCTTTGAAATACTTCTGGAGGGCGCCCTCGGCGATGCGGTCGAGCAGATTCTCGGGCTTACCGGCCTGACGGGCCTTGTCGCGGGCCACCTCACGCTCGGTGTCGAGCACATGGGCGGGCACCTCGTCCGGGGTCACAGCCACGGGGTTCATGGCGGCCACCTGCATGGCGATCTCACGCGCTACGTGGTGGTCGACCGGCTCGTTGAAGGCTACAATCGACGCGAGCTTGTTGCCCGGGTGGATGTAGGAGACGGTGGCGGCGCCTTGGACGGACTCGTAGTATCCGAGTTCCATCTTCTCGCCGGTGACACCGATGCGGTCCGTGATGTGGTTCTCTACCGTGCGGCCTCCCTGCAGCGTGGCTGCGAGAAGGGCCTCTTTCGAGGCGGGTTTGCCGGTCATGGCGGCGTTCAGGATGTCCTGTGTCAGCGCCACAAAGTCAGCATTCTTGGCTACGAAGTCGGTTTCGCATTTCAGGGCCACGATGGCGGCGAATCCGCCCTCGTCGGCTGCGAGCACGCAGCCTTCGGCGGCCTCGCGGTCGGAGCGTTTGGCGGCCACGGCCTGACCCTTCTTGCGAATGATCTCCATTGCCTTTTCAAAGTCGTTGTCGGCTTCTTCCAAAGCCTTTTTGCAATCCATCATCCCGGCTCCGCTCATCTTGCGGAGGTGGGTGATATCTGCCATTGTTACTGCCATATTGCTATGATTCTCCTTTGTTTGGTTTATGTGGATTCGTTATTCCTCTGAGGTGGCTTGTCCTTCGGCGGCCGGGGCTTCAGCTTCGGCTGCAGAACGGGCCTCGTCGTCACGACGTGAGCGGCGGGCGTTCGACTTGGCGCGGCGATCGCGACGCGGATTGTCTTCGCCGGCTCCCTCTTCAGCGGCGTGGTTGCGCTCGTCTTCTTCCTTATCGCGGGCTTTGCTCTCTTGGAGGCCTTCATGAATGGCCTGGCAGACGGTGCCGACGATCAGCTCGATGGACTTGGTGGCGTCGTCGTTAGCGGGGATGACGAAGTCAATGTTGCTCGGATCGGAGTTGGTGTCGACGATGGCGAAGACGGGGATGCCGAGGCGCTGTGCTTCGCGTACGGCGATGTGCTCCTTGAGTACGTCTACGACGAAGAGTGCCGAAGGCAAGCGGTTGAGGTCAGCGATAGAGCCGAGCATCTTCTCGAGCTTGGCGCGCTGGCGGGTGATTTGGAGTTTTTCGCGCTTGGAGAGGTTATCAAACGTGCCGTCCTTACTCATCTTGTCGATGGTGGACATTTTCTTGATGGCCTTGCGGATGGTGGGGAAGTTGGTAAGCATGCCTCCGGGCCAGCGCTCGATGACGTAGGGCATGCCTACGGAGGAGGCCTTTTCGGCTACGATCTGCTTAGCCTGCTTCTTGGTGGCCACGAAAAGGATGCGTCCCTTACCGGCGGCGATGTTCTTAAGGGCATCGGCGGCCTCGTCCACCTTGGCGGCTGTTTTATACAGATCGATGATGTGAATACCGTTGCGCTCCATGAAGATGTATGGAGCCATGGCAGGGTTCCACTTCCTTTTTAAGTGTCCGAAGTGTACGCCTGCTTCTAATAACTGTTCGAAACTAAGTCTTGACATTTCTTGGGGTGTTATGATCGTTTACTTTCTCTGTTCGTAGGATCAATCGTGCGGTAGTCTCTATCTGCCTCTCAGCATGTATGGGCTGAGAATCCGCATGATTTAGATACTAAACGTCTTCTCTCTGTCTGCTTCCCGTTTTGGAGGTGTATATATAGGTATACATCAACGTTTGCTGAACTGGAAGCGCTTGCGTGCTTTGGGACGTCCCGGTTTCTTACGTTCCACCTCACGGGGGTCGCGGGTGACGAATCCTTCAGCCTTCAGTGCGGGCTTCGACTCGGGATTGATCTTGATCAATGCACGGGTGATGGCCAGACGGGCTGCTTCGGATTGTCCTTTGAAGCCTCCGCCTACGAGGTTGAGCTTGATGTCGTACTGCTCGGCCACGCTGAGGGTGTTCAGGGGTTGCTTAACGACGAACTGCAGGATGGAGGAGGGGAAATAGTCGGCCAGTTCGCGGCGATTGACCGTGATCTTGCCCGTTCCTTCGCTGATATACACGCGTGCGATGGCGGCTTTACGCCTTCCGATTGCATTTACTGTTTCCATGAATTCTTCAGTTGAGTGAATTAATATCTATCGACTTGGGTTGTTGCGCCTCATGTTTGTGTTCGGTGCCGGCATACACGTAGAGGTTGCCGAGCAGCTTATCGCCCAGACGATTTTTGGGCAGCATGCCTTTTACCACTTTGCGGAAGAGGCGATCTTCACCCTTGGCCTTGAGGCGTGCGGGGGTTGTCTCGCGCTGTCCACCGGGGTAGCCGGTGTAGCTCAAATAGACGCGATCGTTCCACTTGTTGCCGGTCAAAACGACTTTGTCGGCATTAATCACGATGACATTGTCTCCGCAATCCACGTGCGGAGTGAAGTTGGGTTTGTACTTGCCCCGGAGCAACTTGGCGATCTTGGAGCACAGGCGTCCCAACGTTTGGCCGTCTGCATCGACGACCACCCATTCCTTGTTTACGGTTGCTTTGTTCGCAGAAATGGTCTTGTAACTTAACGTATCCACTTGCTTTACCTTTTAATTAGAAAATCTACAATGGGGTCTTTCCTCGTCTGCCGTTTGATTCTCCCGGACACTGTGGTGAGCATTCAGCAAGACGCTAAAGACGAATCATTTAACACGTTTGATAATAATCGGGTCGCAAAAGTAGACCTTTTCGCCACATACGCAATCCAAGGCGCAGGCCTGCGGTCAGGCCTATGGGAGGCGGGGAATCGCCTCTAAGCGGCGACTTTCTGGCCCATTTTTGAGCGGTTGCCTCTGGCAGGCCGCCTGACAACATCACCGGAGTGTCCGATGGCTCTGGCAGGCGGCCTGACAACGTCACCGAAGTGTCCGATGGCCCTGGCAGGCGGCCTGACAACATCACCTGAGTGTTCGATAGCCCTGGCAGGCGGCCTGACAACGTCACCGGAGTGTCCGATAGTTCTGGCAGGCGGCCTGCCAGTGTTTTTCGGGGCCGATAAGCGAGGGTTTGGCTCGGAGTCGCTGTCTCAAAGCCTTCCGGAGACGGGGGCATAAAAGAATCCGGGGACGGGCCCCGCTCCTGTTCATAGGTGGAGTGAGGCGCCGTCCCCGGATGGCGATGAGGTGTGGGGGAAAAGACGAGATCGGCTTAGAGCAGCTTGTTCATCTTCTCCACGAAGGCGGCTTTCTGTCCGGCGCCGACTTGCTTGTCGACCACCTGTCCGTCTTTGAAGAAGAGGACGGTGGGAATGTTACGGATGCCGTATTCGGCCACGACGGTGTCGTTCTCGTCTACGTTGACCTTACCGACGGTAATGCGGCCGGCGTACTCCTCGGCCAGCTCGTCGATGATGGGGCTGACCATGCGGCAGGGACCACACCATTCGGCCCAAAAGTCAAGTACTACCGGCTGGCCGGCTGCTAACACTTCCTTGTAGTTTGCATCTGATACGTTTACTACTGACATGATTGATACTGTTTTTTGATGTTGAATTATGATTGATTGATGGTGAAGTCCATGTTGCCTGACTCGCGAATGAAGTCGACAAGCTCCTCGGTGACGCGGATACGGACGTCGTGGGAATACAAATTCAATGCCACGTGGTCGCGGCCGAGGATGTAGAAGCTGAGCTGCGTCTTGCCGGGATGGCTCTTGACGATGGCTGAGAGCTCGCTGATGGTTTGTTCGTTCAGGGCGTCGATGGGGGCGTTGATGCGGATCGATTGCACGAGGCTGTCCTTGACGTCCTGCAGGAGGCGGATGGTGGAGATGCGGAAGTCGAACTCGGACTCCTTCCAGCGCCGCGGCTGCACGGTGGCGTTGACGAAGAGATAGAGCCCCTCGCGGCCGTACTTGCCGAAGTTGATGTAGTCGTCGCCAAAGAGGGGGATCTCACCGCTGCCGGAGAGGTCTTCGATACGGATGATGCCGTAGGGCTTGCCGTTTTTGGTGAGGCCTTCGCGATAGCCGGTGACGATGCCGCCGAGTGAGAGCTGTCGGCCTTGGAAGCTCTCCCAGTCGCGGCTGTCGACGTCCTGCATGGTCATGTTACAGACGTGGTTGAGGATGATGCGATACTCGTCTAAGGGGTGGGCCGAGAGGTAGATGCCGACCAGCTCCTTCTCGCGATTGAGGCGCTCCAGCGCGCTCCAGGCGTCGAAGCGCGGGATGTCTGGGCGGGCTATCTGCACGGCGTCGTCGGCGCCAAAGAGGGAGAAGGAGGTGCTCTGACGGTCGAGCTTGAACTTGTTGCCGTAGCGCAGGAGGACGTCGGTGAAGGTCTCCTTGCGATCGTTCTCCACGAAGAAGGGTTCGCGGTCGACGCCGAGGCTATCGAAGGCGCCTGAGATGGCCAGCGTCTCGAGGGTCTTCTTGTTGCACGCCGCGGAGGGCACGCGCTCGACGAAGTCGAAGATGTCCTTGTACGGCCCATGCTTTTCGCGCTCCTCGATGAGGGCCAGCGCGGCGCTCTCGCCCATGCCTTTGACGGCCACCAGTCCGAAGCGGATGTCACCCTTACGGTTGACGCCAAACTTGCGGTGCGACTCGTTCACGTCCGGCCCCAAGACGCGGATCTTCATGGCTCGGCATTCGTCCATGGCCTTGGTGATTTCCTTGATGTTCGAGAGGTTGCGACTGAGCACGGCCGCCATGTATTCTGACGGATAGTGGGCCTTGAGGTAAGCCGTCTGGTAAGCCAGCCAGGAGTAGCACGTAGCGTGACTTTTATTGAAGGCGTAGGAGGCGAATTTCTCCCACTCGCCCCAGATCTTCTCCAGCGTCTTGCGGTCGTGACCGTTGCGGGCGCCGCCCTCGAGGAACTTCTCTTTCAGCTCCATCATCTTATCGATGAGTTTCTTTCCCATCGCCTTGCGGAGCGTGTCGCTCTGCCCGCGTGTGAAGCCGGCCAGGAGGCGCGAGAGGAGCATGACCTGCTCTTGATAGACGGTGATGCCGTACGTATTCTTCAGGTAGCGCTCCATCTCGGGGATGTCGTAACGGATCTCCTCGCGTCCCTGTTTGCGGGCGATGAAGGCGGGGATATGGTCCATCGGGCCGGGACGATAGAGGGCGTTCATGGCGATGAGGTCCTCAAACTCCGTCGGCTGGAGTTCCTTGAGATACTTCTGCATACCGGCCGACTCGAACTGGAACGTAGCCACGGTGCGTCCGGCACAGAAGAGGTCGTAGGTCAGTTTGTCGTCGATGGGGATGTTATCGATGTCGACCACCTCGCCCGTCGTTTGACGGATGTTCTCGATCGCCTCCTTGATGATCGAGAGTGTCTTGAGCCCGAGGAAGTCCATCTTGATCAGGCCCGTTTCCTCGATCACGGAGCCTTCATATTGCGTCACGAGCAGTGTCTCCTTCGTCTCCTTATCCTCGGCCGTAGCCACGGGCACGATGTCCGAGATGTCCTGCCGACCGATGATCACGCCGCAGGCATGCACGCCGGTGTTGCGCACGTTGCCCTCCAGTTTCTGCGCGTATTTCAGCGTGTCGCGCAGGATGGGGTTCGGACTGTTGGCCGCCTCCTTCAGCTCGGGCACGACCTCAATGGCCGTCTTGAGCGAGTTCACGCGGTCGGGGACCAGCTTAGCCAGCCGATTCGACTCCCGAAGTGGCAGTTGCTCCACACGCGCCACGTCCTTAATGGCCAATTTGGCAGCCATCGTGCCATAGGTGATGATGTGGGCCACGTGATCCTGCCCGTATTTCTCCGTCACCCATTTGAGCACCTCGCTGCGACCGTCGTCGTCGAAGTCGATGTCGATATCAGGCATCGAGATACGGTCCGGATTGAGGAAACGCTCGAACAGCAGGTCGTACTTGATCGGGTCGATGTCCGTAATGCCGAGGCAATAGGCCACGACCGATCCTGCGGCCGATCCTCGCCCGGGCCCTACGGATACGCCCATCCGACGCGCCGCTGCGATGAAGTCTTGCACGATGAGGAAGTAACCCGGGAAGCCCATCTTCTTGATCGTGTTCAGCTCGAAGTCGATGCGGTCGCGCGCCTCGTCCGAGATCACGCCGTCGTAACGGTTCAGCTCCCGGGCGCGCTCGAAGGTGAGGTGGCGCAGGTAGTCGGCTTCGAACTTGATGCGGATCACCTTCTCGTATCCCCCCAGACGCAGGTAATTGTCCGACACGACGCGCCCCTCGGCATCCGTATCGTTGAACTCCTCCATGAGGTCTTTGGCGGTGTATTTAGCCCGATACGCCTCCTCCGATCCGAACGACGGATCGATCTGGAAGAAGGGCATCAGCGCGGGCGAGTCGATGGAGTACATCTCCACCTTGTCAGCGATCTCTATGGTGTTGCGCAGCGCCTCGGGCACATCGGCGAAGATGGCGTTCATCTCGGCCGTCGTCTTGATCCACTCCTGTTTGGAGTATCGCATGCGGTTCGGGTCGTTGATCTCCTTGCCCGTGCTGAGGCAGATCAGTCGCTCGTGCGCATCGGCGTCATCCTCGTTCACGAAATGCGCGTCGTTCGTAGCGATCAGTTTCACACCATGCTTTCGCGACAGCTCCATCAGCACCCGGTTCACCTCCACCTGCTTCGGGTACGTCGTCGTGTCCGCATCCGGCGCATGCGTCTCGTGGCGTTGTAGTTCGAGGTAGAAATCTTCGCCGAAGAGCCCCTTGAACCACAGCAGCGACTCCTCGGCCTTGTCCTGCTTACCGGCCATGATCAGTTGCGGGATCTCGCCCCCGAGGCAAGCCGAGGAGACGATCAGCCCCTCGTGATAGCGTTCCAAAAGCTCCTTATCGATCCTCGGATTGCGATAAAAGCCCTCCGTCCAGGCCAGCGAAACGAGTTTGATGAGGTTCTTGTAGCCCGTGAAATTCTTAGCCAAGACCAAGAGGTGCCAGCCGCCCAGGTCGTCCTTTTCCTGCTTCTGAAGCCGACCGTTACGCGCGCAGTAGCACTCGCAGCCGATGATAGGCTTGAAGAGACTCTGGCGACAGGTGCTGATCTTCTCCGAGAGTTTGCGTATGCGCTCCGTCTCCTCCTCCGTCGGATGCTCCTTATCGCTGAGCGCACGCAGCTCCTTCTCGCAGTCCTTGATGGTGGCGGCGTACTTACTATTCTTCTTCTTGACCTTGTTGTAAAACTCCTTGATGCCAAACATGTTTCCATGATCAGTCAAAGCGATGGCAGGCATGCCATCACGCTGCGCCTTATCGATCAACGCATCGATAGACGACTGGCCATCGAGCAGCGAGTATTGCGAATGAACGTGTAGATGAACGAAGGGTTCCATATGGTGTGTGATAGTGGTGGTGGGACGGCTTCTCCTGCCGGTAGGGTAGGGGCGTATTGCATACGCCCCAGCGTGTACCCGGCTGTTTGATTATTCGCCCCTTGCGGGACGTTCGTGGGGCGTATTCAATACGCCCCTACCCAGAGGGGAAGGTAAAAAAGAAGAGAAGACGCCCCCCAAAGCGGATCAATAAAATCTATACCCAAACGACAGCGCCACGCTGTTTTGGTAGACCTGCGATTCAAAAGGCTGCTTCTGGCGCAACTTATCGATGAAGCCCGTGCGACCGTAGACAGAGAAAAAGACGCTGTGATACTCCACATAAAGCCCTGCGCCAGCCCCCACATCGAAGCGACGGAACTCGCGGCTGATCCACTCGTGGTGCTCACGTTCGCGTGTAGAGACAGAGGCGAAAGGCCCAGCCATGATGCCCATCTGCCAGTCGGCAAAGCGGATCTTGTAGACCATATTGACCGGCAGGCGGAGCGAGAGATAGCTGCTGCTGTGGCGTCCGGTGATCATCATATCGTCAAAGAGATAGAGATAGTTGTACGCGCCGCCCTCACTGGCGACGGCCAGTTCCGGGACGATCGAAAAGCGCTGTGACAGTGGGATGTCAAGCAGCCCCGCGGCCTCAAATCCGATGCGTCCGCCGTAAGTCACTTCCTCGTCGACGATCTGCGTGAGCTGGTTGTATGACAGCCCCAGGCGCACCCCAGGGATGATCTTAGCTTGTGCGGCGCAGGTCCAGAGCCCGGCCAGGAGAAGGAGGAGATACTTTTTCATCGTTGGTCTCTTGTTACTCGTTATTTATATACACAAAAGTAGACCTTTCGCGGCACGCGCGCTGCAAACGCCCCCGCAGCCCCCCGTTTCGCCCCAGCTCACCCCCGCACAGACCCCGTGGCATTCTATTTCTCCTCAACTCACCCCCGCAAAGGCCCCGTGGACACCTATTTCTCCTCAACTCACCCCTGCGAAGGCCCCGTGGACATCTATTTCGCCTCAGCTCAGCCCTGCGAAGATCTCGCGGAGGTCTGTTTTGTGGCTAAACTGACAGGGGAAGGCCCCACAGACTGTCATTTTGTCCCCGATCGGCCCCGCGCAGGCCTTACGGGCTGCGTTTGGAGTCTTTCGGAACTTCCCGAATGAGCTTGTCTAATTATTTCACCTATTCGGAAATCTCCGATACGTATCTACATACTTATCCTAATCTCCGGAAAACTCCGAAATATCTATCCATTATATTACAAGCATTCGGAATATTCCGATCGATTAAAAACATCATTCTAATCCTTTCGGCAATCTCCGAAAATAATAAATCCAAGATTATAACTCTTCGGTGAAATCCGAATAGCTATTTCATTGATTTTATATAGATCGGAAAATCCCGGAGGCTTGTATTCCTGTGTTCAATCGCCTCGGGAAGTTCCGAAGAACTGTATCTATGATTAATTCTTCTCCGGGAAGTTCCGAGAGCTTATATCTATGAGTAGTACGCCTTCGGGGGATTCCGAAAGCCTTCAAACGCAGTCCGTAAGGCCTGCGCGGGGCCGATCGGGGACAAAATGACAGTCCGTGGGGCCCTCCCCTGTCTGTTTAGCCACAAAACAGACCTCCGCGGGACCTACACAAGGCTGATCCGAGGCGAAATAGAACGCCGCGGGACCTGCGCGGGACGTTTCTGGGGCCTGACCGTGCGACATGGGGCCCGCACGAGCCGTATCTTTGTCGTCAGAGAATGGATTAACAAGCGACTGTTGACAATGGATGATTTTGCGGCAATAGATTTTGAGACAGCCAACCCGTACCGGAGTAGCGTGTGCAGCGTGGGGGTGGTAGTGGTTCGTGCGGGGCGGGTGACGGATTCGCTCTATCGACTGATCCGCCCGGAGCCGAATTATTATATGTCATGGAATACGCGTGTGCATGGGCTCACGGCGGCGGACACGGACAGCGCGCCGACGTTTCCGGAGGTGTGGCAGGAGGTGGTGCCGCTGATCGGGGGGCTGCCATTGGTGGCGCACAACAGTCCGTTCGACGAGAGTTGCCTCCGGGCGGCTTTCAAGCGGTACGAGTTGGAGTATCCGGACTATCGGTTTTACTGCACCTGTCGGGCGGCACGGCGGGTGTTCAAACAGTTGCCGAACCATCGTCTGGAGACGGTGGCTGCGGCCTGTGGCTTCGACCTCACTCAGCATCATCATGCCTTGGCCGACGCGGAGGCTTGCGCGGAGATCGCGATCCGGATCTTGTAGAGGGTAAGGGTAGGGGCCTATCGCATACGCCCCGCAAGAAGTCTGCTCCTATCTTCTTTTCTTGCCTTGATGCAAGAAAAGAAGTAAAAGAAAATCAAGGCCTCACCGAGGCCGGGGAAGTTTGGCCGGGTACCAGACAAACTTGGCTGGCGTCCCTGACGCCCCTTGATGCAAGAAAAGGAACAAAAGAAAATCAAGGCCCCACCGGGGCCGGGGAAGTTGGGCCGGGTACATGTTTGGGGGTCTCTCCGTCATGTATCCGGCTTTTTTCGTTAGAAAGGGAGATCCCCCGCCACACGGGGTGCGACGGGGGATCTGCTTGAGAAATGAAGAAGCTGTTTGGAATTTATTTCGGAGGATATTCAGAGGATATTTCCGGGGATTTTGTTTCATCTTTTGAGGAGCATAGCAGGCTATGTGACGAAAAAGATGGGACAAAAGAGCGGAAATAGACCTGAATAGCCCCGAAATAGAAAGGGAAAAGCTCCGAGCAAACGCTGCCTTAAAACAATCACTCAATAAATTCCAAACAGCTTCTTAGCTATGAGTAGCCTCTCATTGGGAGAGGATTTTCTTGACGGCTGCGGAGATGGCTCCGCCTTCGGCTCGTCCGGCCAGTGCGGCGGTGGCGGCTTTCATGACGCGCCCCATGTCTTTGAGACTGGTGGCGCCTGCCTTCTCAATCAGGGCGCGAACCTCGGTCTCGAGGGCTTCGGGCGAGAGTTGCTGCGGCAGGTAGCCTTCGAGGGCAGCGACTTGTGCTAGCTCGGCTTCGGCCAAGTCGGGACGACTCTGCTCGGTATAGATGCGGGCGGACTCGCGGCCTTGCTTGACGAGCTTTTGGAGGATGCTGAGGGCGGCCTCGTCGGTGAGGGTGTCGTTCGCACCGGGGGCGGTTTTGGCTTCGAGGAAGCATTTCTTGGCGTTACGGAGCGCCTCGAGTTTGACCTTGTCTTTGGCCAACATGGCGGCTTTGATGTCGCCGCTGATTTGATCGAATAAATCCATTGTTTACTTGTATTTAGAGGGTAGAGGGTAGAGGGTAGAGGGTAGAGGGTAGAGGATAGAGGATAGAGGATAGAGGATAGAGGATAGAGGATAGAGGATAGAGGATAGAGGATAGAGGATAGAGGATAGAGGGTAGAGGGTAGAGGGTAGAATAGATGAGTACCCGGATCTACCCTCTACCCTCTAATCTCTACCCTCTATATCATCCCATGCGAAAGCTAATGCGCGGGCGGCCACTGGGCTTGCCTACGGGGGGAATATCGGTGCGGGTGGTGGAGGTGTTTAATGTGCCACCGCTTCGGCTTCGGGCGCGGGCCAAGAGACGGGCGTCACGGTTGTAGGCGGGATTTTCCTCGAGGAGGGTGATGATGGCGTCGTCGTCCAACTCGCCCACGGTGAGGATGGCCAGGTTGTAAGTCGGGCGACGTGCAGGCCGTCGGTCTTCCGTCTTCCGACCGTAGTATTTGGCCATGAGCTCGCGCTCGCGCTCCTTCTGGCGGAGGATCTCCTCTTCCTTGATAATCTCGTCTTCGCTTTTGAGCAGGTGTTGCTCGTCACGCTTACTGCGGATCTCGGGGATGTCGTTGAGGTCGAAGCCGGTGGCCAAGACGGTGAATTTGACCTTGCCCTTGAGCGATTCATCAATGGCGGTACCCCAAATCACCTCGATATCGTCGCCGAATTGTTTCATAAACTCCGTCATATAGTTCACCTCGTCCATGCGAAGCTCGTTGCCCTCCTCGCCGATCGTATTGCTACTGAAGGAGATGTTGAAGAGGATTTTCTTGGCGTTGGAGATGTCGTTATTGTTGAGCAAAGGCGAGCGGAGGGCATCCTGAATGGCCTGCTGGAGGCGGCCTTCGCCCTGTCCGTAGCCGTTACTGATGAGGGCCACGCCACCGTCCTTGAGGGTGGTCTCGACGTCGGCAAAGTCAAGGTTGATGACACCATCAAGGGTGATGATCTCAGCGATGCTTTTGGCGGCCACCGTGAGCGTATCGTCAGCCTTTTTGAAGGCGTTGAGCATGGTGAGATCAGGGTAGATCTCGTTCAGGCGTTCGTTATTGACCACGAGCAGCGCATCGACGTTTTTGCTGATGGCCTCGACGCCCTTGAGCGCTTGAATGATCTTGGGCGGCCCCTCGAAGAGGAAGGGAATGGTGACGATGCCGACGGTCAGGAGGCCCATCTCTTTGGCCACACGAGCGATCTCGGGGGCAGCGCCCGTACCGGTGCCACCGCCCATACCGGCGGTGATGAAGACCATCTTCGTGCCGTCGTCGAGCATGGTGCGGATATCGTCCTCGCTCTCCTCTGCGGCACGTTCGGCGCGTGCAGGATTGTTGCCTGCGCCGAGTCCCTCGGTGACGGTACGTCCGAGGGCGATCTTGACGGGCACGTCAGAGCGTGACAGCGCTTGGCTGTCGGTGTTACAGAGTACGAAGGAGACGTCATGTATGCCTTCCTTGAACATATGCGTGACGGCGTTGCCACCGCCTCCGCCCACGCCGACCACCTTGATGATCTTTCGCGTGTCTCTTGGGAAGTTGAATTGCAGGGGGGTTGTATCGTTACTCATTGCTGTATGTGCTTGGTGTGGGGGGATGATTGTGGATGTTATTCTTCGTCGAAGAGCCCGCGGGCGATGCGCCCGAAACTACCGAAGATTCCGCCGCGTTTCTGCGTGCGTCGGTTCTGACGTTGCTCTTCTTCTCGGTCACGTTCCGGCTCGATGCGTTCGGGTTCCGGCTCGGGTTCCTTGACAGGCTCGACAGGCTGAACGGGAGGTGCTGGCGCTGGTTCTTCCTGCTTCCGACGAATCGGACCGACACAGCTCTCAGTGCCTTGCAACAGCAGGCTGAGGGCCGACATGTAGCGTGGGTCACTGACCTTGTCGCTGGCGTCGTCCACGAGTCCTTTGCGGATGGCAGAATAGCGTACCTCTTGCAGTTTGAACGTATCGCGGATGAGCTCTTGCAGGTTCTTCAGCGATGCGCCACCTCCGACCAGGACGATACCTGCGCCGAGGGCGTTCGTGAGCTTATTCTCCTCGATACGGGCGTAGACGTTCTGGACGATCTCCTTCGCACGCGCCTCAACGACCATATCGATCTCGCTCAGATTGATCTTGCGCGTACCGATGCCGTCGACGGTGTCGAGTGAAATGCTGCCTTCTTGGTTCTCGTTAGGCTTGGCGTTACCATAGGTGATCTTCAGCCGTTCGGCTTCGGACTCGACGAGACGGAGACTCGTCAGGTCGCGCGTGATCAGGTCGCTGCCAAGAGGAATGACGCCGAGGTAGGCTAGGTAACCGTTCTTGTAGACGACGACGGAGGTGACGCCTGCGCCAAAGTCGATCACAGCGCAGCCTAACTCCTTTTCGTTGCGAGTCAGGATGGCTTCGGCCAGTGCCAAGGGCGACACGATGATTCCGGCCACGGTAATACCAGCCTGCTGCTCGATGCTATTGATGATGGATTTGCGGATGATCGGCTGTCCGACCACGAGCTTGTAGCGCGCTTCGATGCGACGGCAAGAGACCCCAACGGGATTCGAGGTGCGTTTGTCATCGAGATAATAGACGGGCGGTGCGATGGCCAGGACGTCTGACATTTCGGGGCGGTAGCTTTTGCACTGTTCGTTGAGCAGTTGGATGTCTTCTTCTGACACGAAAGCGTCAGCGCGGATAGTTCGCACCTCGGAGTGATCAATGGATCGTAGCGATTGGCCTCCGATACCGATATAGACCTTTTCGATACGGAGGTTGGGAAGTTTGTTCTGCAGTTCCAGCACGAGTCGTTTGATGCGTGCGGCCGTCTCAGCCACGTTGTGGATGCGTCCACGCCGGATGCAGCCGCTCGACTCCTTCACCTCTTCGGCTACGATGGAGAGCGCGCCCCGACTGTTCTTTTTCCCGACCATCCCCACCAAATGAGAAGTGCCCAAATAGATCGCTACTATATAGTCCGTCACCATAAATTCATTTTTTAGTACATACAATCTGGTTCTTGTATTTCAAATTGATCATCTCGTATTTATCCCATCCTACCTTAGGTATAGCTTGCTCGTAGAACAGTTGCAGATGATCCATCTTCTCTTCAAAGCCATCTAAACTGCCCAAGAATATCCGAAAGTCGCCCACCCGTGGAATCAGTTCTATCTCCTTATTGGGGTAAACAAAAATCTGTTCGATTTGGTTGTTCCAGAAGTCATGCTTGTGCAAAAATACGGCAAACTTGTACAAGTCTGTTGTGGCAAAGGTTTTTTCGATTTTCCCGCAAGCTACGGGCAAATAGGCCGCATAGCGAGAGCTGACCGCCATGGCATGCCCCTGTTCATCGACGTAATAGCTCCCGCCATCGGCAAAGACTCGAAGGATGGGCGTTTTCTGCGTGATCTCGATGTGAACCATTCCCGAGGGTGTCTTGTAGACTTTCGTCCGCTCGACAGGGCCACTTTCTAAGATGCGACGCTCGATGCGTGCCGTGTTGATGGCACGGAGAGGAGTGTCGACGGGGTAGAGATTGGAGCTGCGGAGCAGACGGATGACGTCGCGACGGGTGATAAAGTTGCGGTCGGCACTGTCCTTGATTTCCACCGTCACGCCACGGCAAACGGCGTCCATCCCCTTCTCGTTCACCAAAAGAATCGAGAAGACGATGTAGCAGACGAAGACGACGGCGACAATGACAGGCAGCAGCTTTTTCATCGTTGGGCGAGGATTTGGCGGATGGGCTCGACGAGACGATCAATGTCACCGGCTCCAAGGATGAGGACGACATCGAATGTACCCGCGGCGATAATGTCGGGCAGCTCGGCTTTCGTGCAGCAACGCTTGTCGGCGATGGTGACGTGCTCGAGGATCATCTCTGAGGTGACACCGGGGATGGGCTCCTCACGAGCCGGATAGATGTCAACCAAGATCAGTTCGTCGAGTAAGGAGAGGCTACGGGCGAACTCGTCGGCAAAGTCGCGGGTGCGGGAATAGAGGTGGGGCTGGAAGATGCCCGTGATGCGACGGCCAGCGTAAAGCTCTTTCACGGAGAGGATACTGCGGGTGAGCTCCTCTGGGTGATGGGCGTAATCGTCGATGAGGACGACGCGATCATTACGGAGGCGGATATCAAAACGACGCTCGGCACCGGGGAAGGAGGCCATGGCCGATCGGATCTCGTCGGGGCGGACACCGTGGAGCCAGGCAGCGGCAATGGCTGCGACACCGTTCTCGACGTTAATTCGGACGGGTACGCCAAGATGGATGTCAGCGATGCGTGTACCGTCCGAGAGAACGCAATCAAAGACAGCCTCACCGTCACCAATACGGACGTTCTCGGCGTGAAAGTCGGCCGAGGTGTCGGTGGCGGAATAGGTATAGCAACGGACATCGGGCTGGAGGCGTGGGGTGATGGGGGCGCCCTTCTTGATGATCAATGTGCCGCCAGGCCGAATGAGTGAAGTAAAGACCTCGAAGGCCTCGCGATAGGCGGCGGGAGTGCCGTAGATGTCGAGGTGATCGGGGTCAGCGGAGGTGATGATGGCCGTGGTGGGATGGAGGCGATGGAAGGAACGGTCGTACTCGTCGGCCTCCACGACGGTCAGGTCGCTGTGATCGGAGAGCATCAAGTTGCTGGCATAGCCCTTCAGGATACCCCCGAGGAAGGCGTTACAATCCACATGCGACTGCTTGAGCAGGTGTGCCGTCATGGAGGAGACAGTCGTCTTACCGTGCGTACCAGCTACACAGATGGCGCGGCTGGCCGACGTGATCAGTCCGAGCACCTCGGCACGTTTCATCACCTCGAAACCCGAACGACGGAAATGGTTCAGCTCCGTGTGGTCAGACGGGACGGCGGGCGTGTAGACTACAAGCGTCGTTTGCGGATCTGAGAAACCGTCGGGGATGAGGTGGACGTCGTCGTCGAAATGGATGGCGGCGCCTTCATCAATCAGGTGGCCGGTGAGGGGTGAGGGGGTACGGTCGTAACCCGCTACGCGGACGCCACGCGCCATGAACCAACGAATCAGGGCGCTCATGCCTATGCCACCGGCGCCGATAAAGTAGGCGGAACGAATGTGTGCTATCTCGATCATCTTTTCTTTTCTGTTTGAGGCGCCTTGGTTGCTCCGAGGCGCTTATTGTTTTCGATTAAAGCGACCAGCTCATCCACGATTCGCTCATCGCTATCCCGTTCGGCCAATTGACCGCTGTGGAGGCCAAGCGTCTTCAATTGCTCGCGGTCGCCAAAGAGGCGGCGGAGGGTGTCGGGAAGCAACTTCCGCACTTCGCCGTCAGCGATCATCACAGCTCCACCCCGATCGGCCACAGATCGGGCGTTCTTCGTCTGATGATCTTCCGCCACGTTAGGCGACGGCACAAGGATGGCAGGCTTACCCAACAGACACAGCTCGGAGATCGAGCTGGCTCCAGCACGCGACACGACGAGGTCGGCTGCGGCATAGGCGTAATCCATCCGCGTGATGAACGGACCGACCCAGCGTTTGGGCTCTGGCTCGAGGTCGGCGACACGGCTGCGGATGGCATCGTAATAGCTGCGGCCCGTCTGCCAGATCAGCTGAACGCCGAGGTCGGCCAACGTGGGGAGGGCGACCTCTACGGCCTCGTTGATGGTGCGTGCACCGAGGCTACCGCCGAGTACGAGCAACGTCTTGCACGCCGGGTCGAGGCCGAAGTGTTTCAGTGCCTCGTCGTGACAATTGATAGCTTCCTCCAAGTCTTTTCGCACCGGATTGCCCGTCAAGACAATCTTCTCTGCGGGAAAGAAACGCTCCATGCCCGGGTAGGCCACACAGATACGCGCGGCACGTTTGGCTAACCATTTATTGGTGATACCGGCGTAGGAGTTCTGCTCCTGAATGAGTGTTGGCACACCGGCCGCTTCGGCCGCGCGAAGCAGGGGACCACTGGCGTAGCCACCCACACCGACAGCCACGTCAGGCTGAAAATCGCTGACGATCGTACGGGCACGACGGAGGCTGACCCACAGCCGACGCATCACGCCGATGTTACGCCATGGGCGCCGACGGTCAAGGCCACTGACCGGTAGCCCGATGATCCGATAGCCGGCGGCGGGGACGCGCTCCATCTCCATACGCCCTTCGGCGCCGACAAATAAAACTTCGGCGTCGGGGTAACGACGCCGAAATGCATTGGCGATGGCTATGGCGGGGAAGATGTGGCCGCCTGTCCCGCCACCGCTGATGATGATTTTATAGTGACTCATGAATGTTCCTTTATCCCTGATTATTCAGCCGTTTCGGCCGCGAAGATAGATTTTTCGGCTGCCTGCCGGGGGGATTAGAGACGTTGCGCCGCCGCGCACCCTTACGACACAGCCTCGGCTGCTTCGGCTTCGGCCTCCGCTTCCTCGACAGCTTCTTCCTCGGCGGCCTCTTCATCGCCCATGCCGGCGCCGAAGCGACTTACGCTGAGGATGAGTCCGAAGTAGACGCAGGTGAGGACGGTCGATGTGCCACCTCGACTGATCAGCGGCAGGGGCTGACCGGTGACGGGCATCAGATTGACGGCCACAGCCATATTCGTCAGTGCTTGGATGACGATCATCAGGCCACAACCGATAACGAGGTACTTCTGGAATAGTAGGTTGCAACGCCGCGCGATGATGCCCACACGGATGAGCAGCATGATGTAAAGCAACAAGACGACTGTCCCCCCGACCAAACCCAGCTCCTCGATGATGATGGCGAAGATGAAGTCCGAGTAAGCCAGCGGCAGGAAGTCGCGCTGCACGCTGCGCCCGGGCATCTTGCCGAAGAGGCCGCCGCGAGCGATAGCGATCTTGGCGTGCGAGACCTGATAGTTGTCGTCGGTGATGACTTGCGGATTATCGTCTTTGACGAGGTCGTTGTCCGAGGCACGATCGTCGAGATGCTCCGTCAGACGGTTGCTCCACGTCTCGAGGCGTGGCAGCACGCGGTGCGTCGTCTCCGGGGCGATCTTGGCTAAGCCTAACAGGGCCACGAGCAGGAGCAACAGCACGAGCATCATGCGCCCGATGCGGATCAGGGAAATGTGTCCCACGAACATCATCAGCAGGCAGACCAACCCGAGGAGCACCGCTGTGGAGAGGTTGTAAAGCAGGATCAGGGAGCAGACGATGCCCACGCCGCCGATGATCCAATAAAAGGCCGTCTTTTCCGTGAAGCGAACGCCGATTTTACTGAGCAGGAAGGCCACGTAGACGACGCTGGCCAGCTTGGCCACCTCCGAGGGCTGAAACTGGATGCCAAAGAGGCGGATCCAGCGCGAGGCATCGTTCACGCTGATGCCGACGAAGGGTACGGCCGCCAGCAGGATGATGGCCAAGACCATCAGGACCGAGCCGCCCATGGGGAAGTAACGCGTGGGCATACGCGTCAGGCCCAGAACACAGAAGAAGCCAATCGTAAGGTGCATGGCATGGCGCGCGATGGGCGTCCAGATGTTCGCCTCGTTGTAGGCCAACGTGCTGGTGGCGCTGAACACCTCCACCAACGAGAGGCTACAGAGGAGCATGAAGATGATCCAGATCGGAATGTCGCCCTGGAACACTTTCCGGGTAAACGTCTCCTTCGTCACGGCCGCGCCTCCTTTCCATCCGCCAGCGCGTGGACACATTGTTTGAACTGTTCGCCGCGGTCTTCGTAGTTGCGGAAGAGGTCGAAGCTGGCGCAACAGGGCGAGAGCAGCACCGTATCGCCCGGGCGAGCCATGCGGGCGGCCTGAGCGATGGCCTCCGCCATCGAGCGGGCGTCGCAGGTGGCGGGTACCTTCCCATCGAAGGCCGCGTGGAGCTTCCGGTTGTTCACACCGAGGAAGACGAGCCCGCGGGCCTTCGCCCGTACCATGGCCTCGATCTCCCCGTAATCGTTGCCCTTATCTGTGCCGCCAAGGATGAGCACGATCGGCGTCTCGACGCTTTGCAGGGCATAACGACAGGAGTCGATGTTCGTGGCCTTCGAATCGTTGATGTATTCCACATCGGCCACACGTGCCACCGGCTCCAAGCGGTGCTCGACACCGCGAAACGTCTCCAGACCACGACGGATCGACGCATCGTCGGCTCCGGCCAGTCGGGCTGCCGTGGCCGCGGCGAGGGAGTTATAGAGGTTGTGTGTGCCACGCAGCGCGAGGGCCGTGCGGGGGATGCGGAGCGTGCCGCGGGGCGTCTCGATACAGATCTGCCCCTCGGCCGTGAGGCGACCCTTCAGCTCCGGCCGGTCGGCGTCGGAGAAAGGGTAGCAGGTGGCCTCGGGGTGATGCTTGGCCACCTCGCGGCGCAGGATGGGGTCGTCAGCCCAATAGATGAAGGCGTCCGCCCGGGTTTGGTTTTGCAGGATGCGCAGCTTGGCGTCCACATAACGCTGCATCTCGCCGCCGTAACGGTTCAGGTGGTCGGGCGTGATGTTCATCAGCACGGCGATGTCAGCCTTGAAGCGGTACATGTTGTCGAGCTGGAAACTGCTCAGTTCGATCACGTAGCACGCGTGCGGCTCCTCGGCCACTTGCAGGGCGAGGCTGCGCCCGATGTTGCCCGCCAGGCCAACGTCCATACCGGCCTCGCGCAGGATGTGGTACGTCAGCGACGTGGTCGTCGTCTTGCCATTGCTGCCCGTGATGCAGACCATCTGCGCGTCGGTGTATCGTCCGGCCAGCTCGATCTCGGAGAGGATCGGGATGCCACGCTCCACGGCCGCGCGCACGATGGGCGCCGTGTCGGGTATGCCAGGGCTCTTGACGATCTCGTCGGCGTTGAGGATCTGGGCCTCCGTGTGATGGCCCTCTTCAAAGGGAATACAACGCTCGAGCAGCATCGCCTTGTATTTCTCGGCGATCGTGCCGCTGTCGGAGACGAACACGTCGAAGCCCTTCGCCCCGGCCAGCACCGCGGCTCCCACGCCACTCTCGCCCGCGCCCAGGACGACGATTCGGCTTGCGTGGCGTGTCGGGAGGCCATCTTGCGACCCGTCTGGTTCGCCGCACGCCGGGCGGAGGCAAACAGGCGCCTGTTTATTAAGGCACAGATCATGCATTGAGTAAACAGGCGCCTGTCTATTAAGGCACAGATCATTCATTGAATAAACAGGCGCCTGTCTATTAAGCCGCAAATCATTCATTGAGTAAACAGGCGCCTGTCTATTAAGTCGCAGATCATTCATTGAGTAAACAGGCGCCTGTCTATTAAGTCGCAAATCATACATTGAATAAACAGGCGCCTGTCTATTAAGGCGCAGATCATTCATTGAATAAACAGGCACCTGTTTGCCTTCCGCGCGTTTGGTGAAGGCCGTCCGGGGTGTATCCGGGGGCAAAACGAGGGTTTGAAGCCCGGCTGCGATGTGTCCGGGAGTATGAATCAGGGAGGATGGGTGGTTGTACATGATCTTTGATCAATTATGCGTTGGCTTCTAAGAATTGGGGCTCTATCGCAGTTTCAACGTGATGATGGCGATGGCAGCGAGGATGATGCCGATCAACCAGAAGCGGACGACGATCTTCGACTCTGGCACCACGTTGAAGGGCTTCTGGATGATGGCGTCGATGCCTGCATTGCCGGGTTTCTGGAAGTGGTGATGCAGGGGGGTCATCTTGAAGATGCGCCGACCTATGCCTGTCTTCTTTTTGGTGTACTTGAAGTAGAAGACTTGCAGCATGACCGACAACGCCTCGACGAAGAAGACGCCGCAGAGGATGGGCACCAGCAGTTCTTTGCGGATGATGATGGCGAAGACGGCGATGATGCCGCCGAGGGTCAGGCTGCCCGTGTCGCCCATGAAGACTTGCGCGGGATAGGCGTTGTACCATAGGAAGCCGATCGTGGCGCCGATAAAGGCCGAGGCGAAGACCACCAGCTCCTCGGCGCCGGGGATGAACATGATGTTGAGGAAGGAGGCAAACTCGAAGTGCGACGAGGTGTAGGCCAGCACCCCAAGCGCGATGCCGACGATGGCCGAGCTGCCCGCCGCCAGTCCGTCGAGTCCGTCGGTGAGGTTCGTGCCGTTCGAGACGGCGGTGACGACGAAGATGGTCATCAGCACAAAAAGCAGCCAGGTGACTTCCGTCTTATAGCGACCGGCCCAAGCGGCCAGCACGGAGTAGTCGAAGTTGTTGTTCTTGACAAAGGGGATGGTCGTCTTGGTGGACTTCACTTCGCTGGGGTGGATACGCACCTCCTCGATCGTGTCCTGTCCCGCGCGGCGGATCTCCATGTTTTCGCGAATCACGACGTCCGGACTGAAATAGAGCGTCAGGCCGACAATCAGCCCGAGGCCTACTTGGGCGATGATCTTGAAGCGCCCGTGCAGCCCCTCCTTGTCTTTCTTGAAGACCTTGATATAGTCGTCTGCAAAGCCCAGTGTGCCCAACCAGATGGTGGTGATGAGCATAAGGATCAGGTAGATGTTATTCAGCCGGGCGAAGAAGAGCAAGGGGACGATGATGGCAATAATGATGATGATGCCGCCCATCGTGGGTGTACCTTTCTTGCTCAGCTGACCTTCAAGGCCGAGCTCGCGGACGGTTTCGCCGATCTGAAGGCGGCGCAGGCGGTCGATGATGCGACGCCCGATGGCCGTGGAGATGAAGAGGGCCAGGATGAAGGCCATCACGGAGCGGAAGGAGACGTATTTGAAGACGCCAGCGCCGGGGACGTCCAGTTGATCCAAGTAGTTGAATAGTTCGTACAGCATGGGGCCTTCGGTTATGCTTTAGAGGTGGAGAAAAGGGTGCGCAATACCTCGCGATCGTCAAAGGGGTGCTTCACGCCGCGCACCTCCTGATAGTCCTCATGCCCCTTACCGGCCACGAGCACGACGTCGCCACGGCGAGCCAGTCGGCAGGCCGTCTTAATGGCCGACAGTCGGTCGGTGATGCAGAGCACACGCACCCGAGCGGCGGTGTCCAGCCCGGCCTCCATCTCGCGAATGATGGCGTCGGGATCCTCAAAGCGGGGGTTGTCCGACGTAAGAATGAGCTGGTCGCTCTGTCGGTCAGCCTCACGGGCCATCAGCGGACGCTTGCCCGTATCTCGATTGCCACCGGCGCCGACCACGGTAATCACGCGCCCCGTGCCCCGCAGCACTTCGTGGATACTCGTCAGCACATTGGCCAGCGCATCCGGCGTATGGGCATAATCAACGATGGCCGTAAAGCCCTCAGGCGACGTGATCGTCTCGAACCGTCCGGCTACGGGCCGGAGGCTGCTCAGCGCCACAAGCACCTGCTCCGCATCCTCGCCTAATGCCACCGCCGTGCCATAGACGGCCAGCAGATTATAGGCATTGAAACGGCCGACGAAAGCCACCGTCACGTCGCGCCCATCGATGAGCAACTCCGTCCCCTCGAAATGCGCTTCCACGATCTTGCCCTTGAAGTCGGCTGCGGTGCGCAGCGAATAGGTCAGCTTGCGGGCGGCCGTGTTTTGCAGCATGACGGCGCCCGACTTGTCGTCGGCGTTAGTCAGTGCGAAAGCCGCGGCGGGCAACGTGTCGAAGAAGCGCTTCTTAGCGCGGAGGTAATTCTCGACCGTCTTGTGATAGTCCAAATGATCGCGGGTGAGGTTGGTGAAGACGCCGGCGGCGTAGTGCAATCCGGCGATGCGCTGCTGATCGACCGCATGCGAGCTCACCTCCATGAAGACGTGCGAGCACCCGGCCTCGGCCATACGAGCGATCAACGCGTGCAGTGTGACGGGGTCGGGCGTCGTGTGATCGGTGGGCAGTGTCTCCTCGTCGATGCGGTTGCAGACGGTGGAGATGAGCCCCACGTGGTAGCCTAAGCGGCGGAAGAGGTCGTAAAGGAGCGTGGCGACGGTTGTCTTGCCGTTCGTGCCCGTCACACCGACGAGTGTCAGGCGACGGGAGGGGTGGCCGTGCCATGCGTCGAGCAGTTGGCCGAGCGCCGCAGCTGCATCCAGCACGACGATAAACGGCACGCGAGCCTTTACGGCCTCATCGATCGCCTCCGGGATGCGTTCGCAGACAATGGCTGAGGCACCGCGTTCGATGGCCGAAGCGATATAGTTGTGCCCGTCGACGGTTGTGCCTTTGACGGCGACGAAGAGCATGCCGTCGGTGACGCGACGCGAGTCAGCCGCGATGCCGGTCACGTCGATGCCGTCGGTTGAGGCACCATCGCGGCGGGTGATCTGTAAATCGTGTAGCAGTTCTGTCAAATTCATGTGTGTATGCTGTCTTTTTCTTGTTTCGAAAGAATCCCTCCTCCCTCAATTCAATATGATATCAATCGTCTGCCCACGCGTCACGGCCTGCCCCGACGGGACGGATTGCAAGATGACACGACCGTGACCGGCCAGGTTGACGCGCAGTCCGCATCGCTCGAGCGCATAGACGGCGTCTCTGGCTCCCATGCCGATCACGTAAGGCATCATGCCCTCACGGACCGTCAGCTTGCGGACGTTGAGCGTGTCACGCGTAGCGTTGCGCCAGAAGGCCGAGAAGTCGGCGTCCACACGCTTAGGCGTGGTTCGTATGTCGAACCATTTGACTACGGCCTGTGCCGAACGCGACTCGCCATTCTTGACCGGCGGCATGAGCGTGCGACCCGCCTCAGGCTTCATGGAGCTGAGGTCGTAACGGATCTGGTTGGAGTAGACCTTTTCGGCGATCTCCTTAAACACCGTACCCGCCATCATACCGCCCGAGACGATGCCCCGACGTGGCCGAGAGATGACGACGATGCAGGAGTATTGGGGGTTCTCGTAAGGGAAATAGCCGCAGAAGGACAGGTTGTGCGCGGCCTTGGAGGCAGCGATCTGCGCCGTACCCGTCTTGCCGGCGATGGAGACGACGCTCGATCGGGCGGGCTTGCCCGTGCCGTCACGTCGGCCCACGGGATCTTGATAGTTCACCACGTTGTACATCATCTCCTGCACCGCCCGAAGCGTGCGCTTGGAGCAGATCTCGGGGATGAGCACTTCCGGCTCGTAGACGCGCAGCTCCTTGCCGTTCTTGAGGATGCTCTTGACGAACATCGGACGCATGAGTCGGCCGTTGTTGGCGATGGCGTTGAAGAAGGCCAGCGTATTGATCGGCGGGATCTGCACCTCGTAGCCGAACGACATCCACGGCAGCGTCATGCGCGACCATTGCGGATCGCCTGGCTGACGGATCTTGGCGTGACCGGCACCGGCGATGTCGAGATTCAAGTCGGCATCGATGCCCGTGCGGTGGAGACCGTCGATGAACTTACGCGGATTGTTGCCGTAGCCCTTGAGGACGATCTTGGCGATGCTCACGTTGGAGGAGTACCAGATGCTCTGCGCTACGGTGATCGTGCCGTAGCCTCCGCTCTGGGCGTTGTGGTCGCGGATAGTGCGGCCGTTGAATTTGTAGGTGCCGTTGCCCACATCGATGGGCGATTCGGGGGTGCAGATCCCATCCTCGAGGGCCACCATCATGGAGGCGATCTTGAACGTCGAGCCCGGCTCTAACTCGTCGGCCAGCGCATGGTTGCGCAGCTCGGCATAGACGCCCGGACGGATGCGCTCCATATTCGATATGGCCTTCACCTCGCCCGTCTTCACCTCCATAACGACTGCCACGCCCGACGCCGCGTCAGCCTCCTGGAGCTTATCCACCAGCGCCTTCTCGGTGAGGTCTTGAATCTGCAAGTCGATCGTCGTGCGGATATCCAGACCGTCGACCGGTTCCTCCTCGACGACGTTCGTCCACCGTCCGCCCACGCGCACGATGGAGTTATAGCCCGGCTTGCCGTGCAGCAGCGTGTCGTAACGCAGCTCCAAGCCATTCTTGCCCTTCGACAGTCCGCCGGTTTCTATCTCATTATAAATGTCGCCGATGGTGCGTGAGGCCAGGGATCCGAACAGCTTCTGCCGCTGCACCATCTCGCGCTCGTAGAGCCCGCCAATGTTGCGGCCGAGGCGGAAGAAGGGGAACTCGCGGATCTCTTTATAGTCGGCGTAAGAGAGGCGGTATTCATAGAGCGGATACTGTCGGCTCTTCTGCCTCAGTCCACGGAGCAGGTAGGCGCGATAACCCGCGGCAGTACGATTTTTCAGCTTGCGAGAGAGGTAGTAGGCCAGCGAGTCGATTCCGTTCTGGCGCGACCGCATGAAGGTGTCTATGTTCACCTCCTTCTTCCCCTTGGGCGAGGGCGCGCGGAAGCCTGCGGCTTGAAAGTCGACGTAGAGGTAATAGCGCGGCACGCTCGTCGCCATCAGCTTGCCGTCGGCTGAATAGATATTGCCGCGGCTGGGGTTCACGAGTCGGTTCGGCTTCTTGCGGCTCTCGGCCACCTTGGTCCACTTCGTTTTCTCTAAGATGGCCGTCTTGAAGGCTAGGAACAGGATGCCCGCTGCCACGGGGCTAAGCAGCATGACGATGATAAAGTATCGCGTCAGTATCTGCCCGCCCTTTGCCTTACGCGCGGCTTGCTCGCGGGCGCTGTCTTTCTCTTGCTCTGACATATCTATTTACAGCTCCTTAAAGTGTGAGGCCAGTAAGCCGCTCACTGGGTGGAAAAAGGCTTTTATCGCTGGCATATCATTTACGAATGATGTAAGGCGGCGTCTGAGCCGTCTCGATGTCTAAGCCTTTCTCCTTGACCAATAGCTCGATTTGCGACAGACGATTGCTGCCCGTCAGCTGTCCCGACACGGCCAGCGATTCATTCTTCACGTCCTTCAGCTCGCGCTGCAGACGGTCTATCTCGCGCAGTTTCAGCAGGCAGGTGTAGCGGTTGCTGATGAAGATGAAAAGCATCACCACCACCAACACAATCAGGCGGGTATGGCGGATGATGAAGTCCTCCTTCAGCACGCCTCCGCCCAGGATATAGAGCAGCGTGAGCTGCCTTTTGGGTTTGCTTGATGTATTCGTTTCGTTCGTCATTGTTCCTCTTCGTTTATGATTTCCCCCACGCGCAATTTGGCGCTGCGCACCCGCGGATTGCGTGCCACCTCATCGGCCGTCGGCACGATGGGCTTACGACCCACGGGGCGGATCGGCGAGAGGCGATTGCCATAGACGTCCTCCTCGCTCCGCCCGTCGATGCGACCGGTACGCATGAAGCGCTTCACGGGCCGATCCTCCAGCGAGTGGTAGGTGATGACCGCCAGCCGTCCGCCGGGCCGGATCACACGCAGCGTCTGACGGAGCAGGTCGCTCAGGGCGCCCATCTCGTCGTTCACCTCGATCCGTAGCGCCTGGAAGACCTGCGCATAGTAGCCCAACGCATCTCGTCGGCCGGCCATGGGTTGCAGGATGGCGGTCAGCTCGGCCGTCGTGCGGATGGGGCGTTCGGCACGCGCACGGACGATGGCCTCGGCGGCACGGCGTGCATTCGTCAGCTCGCCGTAGGTCTGTAGTAGGCGGGTGAGCTGCTCTTCGGTGTACGTATTCACCACCTCGGACGCAGTGCGCCCCGCACGATTGTTCATGCGCATATCGGCTTCGCCGTCGAAGCGGAAGGAGAAGCCGCGATGAGGCGTATCGAAGTGGTGCGACGAGACGCCGAGGTCGGCCAGCACCCCGTCCACCTGTCTGACGCCGTGATAGCGCAGGAAGGAGGCGAGATAGCGAAAGTTGCTGCGGATAAAGATGAACCGCGGATCGTCGGTCGGGGCGTTGGCCTCGGCGTCGGCGTCTTGATCGAAAGCGAAGAGTCGGCCGTCGGGGCCCAGTCGGCTGAGGATGGCACGGCTATGGCCGCCGCCGCCGAAGGTGACGTCTACATAGACGCCATCCGGCGACAGGTCGAGCGCCTTCAAACATTCGTCGAGCAGGGCGGGGACGTGGTAATCGTTTCTTTCTCTATCCATCATTTATGCGGTGTCTGCTGATCAGCAGCGGGGGAAGTCAATTGTTAAAACGCGGGCAAAACTACACACGCAGACAAGAGTTTGCTGTTCCCTCCGTGCAAAACAGCTTCTTAGGCCCCCGCCAGACTGTAATCCGTGAGCAGGGGATGATACTGGCGGCAGAAGAAGCGGATGTCCGGTTCGGTGATAGCTTCGGGATAGGTCATGACGAGCAGGGGGACGGGCTGACTGCTCTTATCGTAAGCCGGCTGCGTGTAGTCATGCTCGTTGAGGGTGAAGCCCACGCGACGGTAGAAGCCCACGCGACGGTTGCGCAGCTCGTTATCCGGCGGCTCCACCTCCAGCCAGACTGGCATGTCGGATTCGGAGAGGAAGTGCCGGAGGATGCGTTCGCCGTGCTGCATGCCGCGCAGAGTGGGGACGACGGCCAGGTGTTCGATGTAGCGCACACTCTCAAAATCCCACCAAAGCAGGATGCCGATAAAGACATTGTGATCCATCACGACATCAAAATGGTAGATCGATCGGAGCATGATACGGCGATGAGAGTTCAGCCGCCGACGTTCGTCAACGGGGAAGGATTCTTTGTAGAGCCGCCAGGCACGAGCAAAGTCCGGGTGGCCGGGGTCAGTCAGTCGAATACGTTTCATTGTGTCGAAAGTGGGGGGAGTAGCTGTTTGCCTTACGAGACTTCAAGAGCGATGGCGATAGGTCTGTTCCATGTACTGAATGAAGGCACGGTTGACTAAGCGTGTGCCACCGGGCGTGGGATAGTCGCCCGAGAAGTACCAATCGCCGGGGTGATGTGGACAGGCACGGTGGAGACCCTCGAGGGGCTGGAAGACGATGCCGATTTCGGCGTGGATGTCGGATCCGGTGAGCATACGCGCCATGTGATCCGAGATGTCCTCGTCAGTGAAGGGCGCGTAGATGGCTTTGACGCAGTTCACGCGCAGCTCGTCGGGCGTACCCTGCTGACGGCGGGCACGATCGTAAGCGTCCGTGATGACGTGGGCCATGCCGCGCGTTTTCAGCAGGTCGATGGCCGTGCGGAAGGCGATGAATTCGCCGAGGCTAGACATGTCGATGCCGTAATAATCCGGGTAGCGAATCTGCGGCGAGGAGGAGACGACGATGATGCGACGCGGGTGGAGCCGATCGAGGATGCTGATGATGCTGCGCCGAAGGGTGGTGCCGCGCACGATGCTATCGTCGATCACCACGAGGTTGTCTTCGTAAGGCTCGATGCTGCCGTAGGTGATGTCATAGACGTGCGCCGCGAGGTCGTTGCGGGTGTTGCCCTCGGCGATGAAGGTGCGGAGCTTGATGTCTTTCAAGACGACCTTCTCGCTCCTTACGCGTTGGGCCAAGATGCGGCGCACGGCCTCGGGATCGCTGAGCACTGCGGGCGCGGCCAGCTGTTGCTCCATGCGTCGATCGAGGTGCTTCTGTAGGCCTTCGAGCATGCCGAAGTAGGCCATCTCGGCGGTGTTGGGGATAAAGGAGAAGACGGTGTGCTCCAGGTCGCCGTCCACCTTACGGAGGATCGGCGCGACGAGGTTTTCGCCCAGCTGCTTACGCTCGCGATAGATGTCGCGGTCGCTGCCGCGGGAGAAATAAATGCGCTCGAAGGAGCAAGCGCTGAGGGCGCGGGGTTCGAGGAGCTGCTCAGTGCGCCAGGCACCGTCGCGGCGGATGAAGAGCGCTTCGCCACGGCCCAGCTCGCGGACGTCGGCGGCTTGCACATTCATCACGGTCTGAATGACGGGGCGCTCGGAGGCGATGACCACGATCTCGTCGTCGGCGTAATAGAAGGCGGTGCGGATGCCCCACGGGTCGCGGATGGTGAAGGACTCGCCGCTGCCGGTGGCGCCACAGATGACAAAGCCGCCGTCCCAGGTGCGGGCTGCGGGCTGCACGATGCGCGAAAGGTCGATGTGCCGCTCCACCTCACGCGTCACCTCCAGCCCCGTGCGCCCCTCGTCGATTTCGAACTGTCGGCGCAGGCGGTCGGCCTCCGTGTCGAGTAGATGGCCCACTTGCTCGAGGATAAAATACGTGTCGGCATACTTGCGGGGGTGCTGCCCGGAGGTGCGGATCTCGGCGAAGATGTCGTCCGTGTTCGTGAGGTTGAAGTTGCCGCAGAGGGCCAGGTTGCAGGCGCGCCAATTGCTGCGGCGCAGGAAGGGGTGGATGTAAGCGAGGCCCGACCGGCCGGTGGTGCTGTAACGCAGATGGCCCATGTAGAGTTCGCCGGCGAAGGGCAGACTGGCCGCGGCGTGAGCCGGATCGGCGAGGCGCTCGGGAGCGATGTCGCGATATTGACTGTAGACCGTCTCGAAGATCTCCGTGATGGCGCCCGTCCCAGCGGCCCGCTCACGAAACATATACTCCTCGCCGGGCGTGGCGCTGAGCTTTACGCAGGCGAACCCCGCGCCGTCCTGCCCGCGATTGTGCTGCTTCTCCATGAGGAGGTAGAGTTTGTTGAGGGCATACATCCAGGTGCCGTATTTACGATGATAATACTCGAGCGGTTGGAGCAACCGGATCATTGCCACGCCGCATTCATGCTTCAAAGTCTCCATTTCGTTTGTCGTGAATTTATTCTGAGGCGGCAAAGGTAGAGGCGGAGGGGGGAATTGTCAATTGATCGTTGCCTACGATGACCCGGGGAGATGATCTGCCGCAGGATTTAAGGGATTTCTGTTTCTCATTCGCCGGCAAGCCGCTTGACGGGCCCGCTGGGTCGAAAGCGACGCTAAAAAGTCGCTTGACGACGCCGCTGGCACGCAGCGACACCAAAAAGTCGCTTGACGGGGCCGCTGGCACGCAGCGACGCTAAAAAGTCGCTTGACGGGGCCGCTGGCACGCAGCGACACCAAAAAGTCGCTTGACGACGTCCCAGCGACGCCAAAAAGTCGCTTGACGGAGCCGCTGGCACGCAGCGACACCAAAATGTCGCATGACGGGGCCGCTGGCACGCAGCGACGCCAAAAAGTCGCTTGACGACGCCACTGGCACGCAGCGACGCCAAAAAGTCGCTTGACGGGGCCGCCACCCCCGCTTCACACCGCGGGAAGGCTCATGCCGGTGATCTTGCGATAGAGGTCGAGGGCGTAAACGTCGGTCATGCCGGAAATGTAGTCGAGGGCGCACTGGATCTTGCCGTAGACGGTCGGCGCGGCGGTGTCGTACTGGTTAGGGATGCGGCTGAGCAGGAGCCGACTGTAGGCGTGCGTGGGGTGGAGGACGGCGTCGATGACGGCCGTCAAGAGGTAGCTGAAGATGCGGTGACCGGCCAGCTCGATATCTACCACCTCGCCCGCGGTGTAGATCTTCTGTCGGGCCACCTCGGAACAGGCGCGGTAGGCGGCAGCGGCATGACTGCTGATGCTTTCGATGAGCGTCTTGGCGGGGAAGGCACCTCGGAGCAGGGCCTCTTCGCCCTCGACAAAGGCGCGGGTGCATTCGTCGACCAGTAGTCCGATGACGGACGAGCGGAGGTAGGCGATGCGTTCGTTCGTGTCGTCCACAATCATCATCGTGCGGCTAACGTGCTCCAGCTGCCGGCCCTCGAAAAAGCCGAGGAGGAGGCCGATCGCCTCGTCGGCGGGCAGGATGCGGAGCTTGTGGGCGTCCTCGATGTCCATCACCTGGTAGCAAATGTCGTCCGCCGCCTCGACCAGGTAGACGAGCGGGTGGCGGGCGAAGCGGCCGTCGAGGTGGGGGATGCCCAGCTCGTTGGCGATGCCGAGGTAGGTGGGCTCTTCGCTCTGGAAGAAGCCGAACTTGCCGCGGCTGCCGGCCAGCGTGGAGGCGTAGGGATACTTGACGATCGAGGCGAGCGTGCTGTATGTGAGCGCGAATCCGCCCTGTCGACGGCCCACGAAACGGTGGGTGAGTAGGCGCATGGCGTTGGCGTTGCCTTCGAAGCAGACGAAGTCCTCCCAGCGGCTGCCTTCGGCACGGACGGCCGTCTCCAACGTGCGACCGTCACCGTCGGTGAAGAAGGCCGAGATGGCGCGCTCGCCAGAGTGGCCAAAGGGCGGGTTGCCCATGTCATGGGCCAGGCAGGCGGCAGAGACGATGGCGCCCATTTCGTGGAGTGCGGCGGCCGTGTCTGCGTCGTGTCGGGGGGCGAGGCGGGCGGCCACGTTGGCCCCTAACGAGCGCCCGACGCATGAGACCTCCAGGCTATGCGTAAGCCGATTGTGTACGAAGATGCTGCCGGGCAGGGGGAAGACCTGCGTCTTGTTTTGCAGCCTTCGGAAGGGGGCGGAGAAGATCAGCCGATCGTAATCGCGCTGGAAGTTGGTGCGCTCATGTTTGCGCTCGTGATAGGATTCGATGCCGAGTCGGCGGCCTGAAATCAGTTGTTGCCAGTTCATAGGGGGGAGTCTAAGTGTTACAGCGTTGAGGGAACGGTCCAGGCGACTACAAACGAAAGCCGGGTACAGGAGGGAGACTCGCCCCCATCCGGTATCCGGCCGTCCATTCGCCTTTAGACGTGCGTTATTAGTTCATCGACGGGGCTGCTTCCACCTTGACCTCGGCGGGGATGGCAAATTTATCGGCAGGTACCGCCACGTTCTCCTCCACCTCGGAGGCCTCGTCGGTCACCATCAGATTGCCCTGATAGCGCGCCTCGTAACGAAGCATGATGCCCTCCCAGATCCAGACCGTAGCCTGGAGCTTGACTCCGGACTGGGTGAGTTCCATCTCGTACTTCTTGCAGGGCTTTCCGGCCACGTCGCCCGTGCCCACCTCCTTGATCTTGAAACGCTCGATGTCCTCGGGCGAGAGTTGGCGGAAGTTGCGCGGCTGGTCGGGGGCCGGCATGCGGAAGGCCTTCTTCTGGTCGAGATCCAGGGTGACGTTCATGCGGCCACCGTCCTCAGCCACGACACGGAGGTGCTTCTCCTCTTCGCCCATTTTCATCGTCATCTCGGTCGCCTCACGGTCGCCGAAGTTGTCGAAGTAGAGCGTGTTGGCTATCGCGCCGGCCATGGACTTCGTTTCTTTCTTAATGATGGCCGAACGGATGCCGTAGCGATGGCCAGCGGTAGGATCGAGTTGCGCCGAGAGCGTGCCCGTAAGCAAGAGCGACGCAAGAATCAAAAGTGTTGTCTTCATATCGTTTATCGTATAAAATGAGGGTGGCAAATGTAGACGCGGCAGGGGAACTCATTCATTCGGACTCTCCTCGATCTTGATTCCCTTGGGGATCTCGAATTTTTCAGGCGGGATGGGGACGTTCTCTTGAAGGGACTCAATCCAACGTCCTGTGCGAATTTCTCCAAATGAGGTAAACTGCTGCATCAGTATGCCATTCCAAATCCATAAAGAATCTTCCTCATCAGGGCCCGAGGGATCCAGCTCCGATGGATTGCGCCTATAGATCTTGCAAGGTTTATCAGCCACCATCTCCTCTCCGACCTCCTTGTAATCTTTCAAATCCTCTGCATTCATGAAAGTGATCCCGTCCATAGCCTCGGACGGCATGAGAGAGGCTGTCTTATCAACCAGATTGACATGAATTGCAACCCCTCCACCCGGTATACGAATCTGGAGTATTTGAATAATCTTTCCCGATACATATTCCTCTGTTGTCTCAATGGCCTCCTTAGCGCCATAGTCATCAATATAAATGATGTCAGGATATGTTTTCTCTGGAATGTTTTTTTTGATGATCGCCGACTTGAAGGGATAGCGTGCGTCGGCCGGTGGTTGCTCTTTGCATCCTGCCATCATAAGCAGAAGCATGGCTGTGATCAGTGTAATAGTCGTTTTCATATGCGTGTGTAATTAAAATGTGTGCGGGATCTATCCCTGCCGCTGCTGCCACTTCCAGGCGTTGCGGAGGGTGTCGGAGAGGGGAGTGCGGGCCGTCCAGCCGAGGACACGGTTGGCGCGCGTGGGGTCGGCCCAGACTTGCTCGATGTCGCCCTCGCGCCGACCCACAATCTGATACGGCACACGGACACCGGTGGCCTCCTCGAACGTCCGGATCAGCTCCATGACGGACACGCCGCGGCCTGTGCCGAGATTGAAGACCTCGAGCGGCTCTGTGGCCTGCCCCTCGACGAGTCGACGGACGGCCTCAACATGCGCACGAGCCAGATCGACGATGTCGATATAGTCGCGGATGCAGGAGCCGTCGGGCGTGTCGTAGTCGTCGCCAAAGACACGCAGCTCGGGGCGGATCCCGGCGGCCGTCTGAGTGAGGTAAGGTACGAGGTTCTGCGGCGTACCCGCGGGGCGTTCGCCGATCTCGGCCGATGGGTGCGCACCGATGGGGTTAAAGTAGCGGAGCAGGATGGCGCGGAAGGGCGCGTCGGCGTGAATGGTGTCACGGATGATCTCCTCGTTGATCTGCTTGGTGTTGCCATAGGGCGAGGTGGCGGGCCGAATGGGCGCGTCCTCGGTGACGGGCAGATCGGAGGGTGCGGGCTGGCCGTAGACGGTGCAGGAAGAGGAGAAGACGATGCCCTCGACGCCGTGCCGAGGCATGAGCTCGAGCAGGTTGAGGAGGGAGACGATGTTGTTGCGGTAATAAAGCAGCGGCTTGTGGACAGACTCGCCAACGGCTTTGCTGGCGGCAAAGTGGATGATGCCGCTGACGGGGGCGTGCTGGGCGAAGATGCGGTCCATCGCCTCGCGGTCGTTGCAGTCGGCCTCGTAGAAGGTGGGGCGCCGGCCGGTGATGCGCGCAATGCCGTCGAGCACGTCGGCGGTGGAGTTCGAAAGGTTGTCGATGGCGACGACGTCGTATCCGGCCTCGATCAGCTCCACCGTGGTGTGCGATCCGATGTAGCCTGTGCCGCCTGTCACAATGATTGTCTTACTCATATCGTATGGGGGTTGGTTCTAAACACAAAAGTAGAACGAGGTGCGAATGGATTTTGTATACCCATCCCAAGAAATCCGCACGCCCCAGATGGCTTTCGGGTGCAAAAACAGCTTCTGCTTGGGAACCTCCGGGTGCTTTTAGGGGCAAAAACAGGTTCTGCTTGGGAACCTCCGGGTGCTTTTAGGGGCAAAACATATGCTGATTATTAAATCAAATCACTTGCAACTTAACAAGCAGATCCTTCCTAATAAGTCAATTCGCCTGTGATTTAATAAGCAGATTCTTCCTGCTAAATGAAAGCACATGTGACTTAATAGGAAGATTCTTCCTATTAAATGAAAGCACTTGCGACTTAATAAACAGAAGCCATTAGGGCCACCTACGCCCGTCCAAGGGCGCCCATATCATGGGGGAGGGGCGGATGGATACTTTTGCGGCCATGAGAAATGCATCTGATGTAGTGCGCGACATGAACCGGGCCGGAGCGGCGGGCCGACCCTTCCTTTTCGGCTTCGACTTCGAGCTGACGCACGCCTTCTTTATCCCCGCCCCCCTCCACCAGACGGAGGTGCGATTCAACCTGCGCGGCGTCAGCAACGCGTCGGACGACGGCTCCGAAGTGCCTTACACCTTCGAGCGGACGCCCGAGCCTGAGGCGATCTATGCGCACCGTTTCGACATCGTCCGCGCGGGGCTGCTCCGCGGCGACTCCTTCCTGACGAACCTCACCGTCCGCACGCCCATCCGTACCGACCTCGCCCCCGACGCCATCTACCGCCGCGCCCGCGCCCTCTATAAAATGTACTACCCGGGGGCCTTCGTCTGCTTCTCGCCCGAGCGCTTCGTGCGGATCGATGCCGACGGCACCATCGCGTCGAACCCGATGAAGGGCACCATCGACGCCCGACTGCCCGAAGCCCGCGAACGCATCTTATCCGACCCCAAGGAGACGGCTGAACACAACACGATCGTCGACCTGATCCGTAACGACCTCTCGATGGTGGCCGATGGGGTGCATGTGCGGCGCTTCCGATACATCGACCGACTCGAGACGTCGGCCGGGCCCATCCTGCAAGTCAGCTCCGAGATCGTGGGGCGTCTGGCCACGGATTGGCGCAGCCATGTGGGCGACGTGATCGCCCGACTGTTACCCGCGGGCTCCGTCTCCGGCGCACCGAAAGACGCCACCGTGCGACTCATTCGTCAGGCCGAGCAGACGCCGCGCGGATTCTACACCGGCGTCTTCGGACTCTTCGATGGACACACGCTCGACTCGGCCGTCTTCATCCGCTTCATCGACCTCACGACCGACCCCTTCACCTACCAGAGCGGCGGTGGCATCACCGCCCGCAGTCGCATGCACGACGAGTACGAGGAGGTCATCCAAAAGGTCTATCTCCCGTTCTAATAATAGAAGGTAGTCTGGGGTAGTCAGAGGGTAGTTAAAGGGTAGTTAAAGGGTAGTCAGATGTAGTGCCACAACCCTTCTCTCTCTACTTCTAACTACCCCCTTAACTACCCTATACTACCCTCTGACTACCCTTTAACTACCTATACTCCCCCATGTTCATAGAAACTATACGCATTCAAGACGGCCACGTGTGTCACCTCAGCGACCACACCGACCGCATGCGCCGCACCGCCGACCACTTCGGCTTCACGGCCCCCACGCTCCCCACCGATTTAGCATCGCTCGTCCCCGATGAGTTGCGCACGGGCACGGTCCGCTGCCGCGTGATGTATGACCACACGTTGCGCGAGGTCACCTTCACGCCCTACCGTCGGCGGCACATCGAGCGACTCTTCGCTGTGGATGCAGGCACCACGACGTACGCCTTCAAGTACGCCGACCGTGCGCCGCTGGCTCGCCTCGACGTGCCACTCGGGGCCTCCGACGAACTGCTCTTCGTCCGAGACGGTTACCTGACAGATACGTCGTACACCAACCTCGTCCTCCGCCGTGGCCGCGAACTTGTCACCCCCGACACCTTCCTGCTCGACGGCACCTGCCGCCGACGGCTGCTCCGCGAGGGCGTCGTCCACACGGAGCCTGTTCGCCTCCATGACCTCCCGACCTACGACGAGCTGCTACTCATCAACGCCATGATGCCGCTCCGTGAGGCCATTCGCCTGCCTACGACGGCTGTCCACCTCGATTTCTACACTTTTGCGCCGTGAAAGAGACCCCCATCCCACCCGAACCCGATTTCGCCCAGTGGCACAGCCGACTGCAAGATCCCTCCACCCGACGCGCCGCCTTCGCTGAGGCGGTCGAGGCCTTCAGCCAGCGACTCTACTGGCTGATCCGACGCATGGTCATCTCGCACGAGGACGCCAACGACCTGCTCCAAAACACCTTCCTCAAGGCTTGGGCCAACCTGGACACTTTCCGCGGCGAAGCCCGCATCTCCACTTGGCTCTACAAGATCGCCACCAACGAATGCCTCACCCATTTAGAAAAGCAGCGCCTGCGCCGCCATCTCTCGCTCGATGACGCCGACAGCTACCTGGTGGAGACCCTCCGTGGCGACGAGTTCTTCGATGGCGATGCGGTCCAAACCCGCTTCCAGACGGCCATCTTGCAGCTGCCCCCCAAACAGCGACTCGTCTTCAACCTGCGTTATTACAACGACATGAAATACGAAGACATGTCCGAGGCCTTGGGCACCTCCGAGGGCGCCCTCAAAGCCTCCTATCACCACGCGGTCAAGAAAATCACGGCCTACATGACCAGCGGCAACGATTAAACCCGTTCACGCAGCCTCCGTCCTACGGCCGCTTTACCCCCAAAAACAGATCTGATGAAGACAAAAGAAGAACCCCTCACCCCGGACTTTCCCAGCCGTGACACCGAACCGTTTCGTGTGCCCGACGGCTACTTTGAAGGCCTCACGAACCGCATCCTCTCCGCCCTGCCCGACCCTCCGGCCGACGCCCCACAACCGCCTACGGTCTCCCTCATGGAGAAGGTCAAACCGCTGATTTATCTGGCTGCTGCCTTTCTGGGCATGGTGCTCCTGTTCAAAGGACTCTCCGCCCTCCGCCCAGCCGATCGCACCACCGAGCAGCCGCTCTATGTGCAGCACGCCACCACACCCTCCGCCGCGGCCGACGATGAGGCCGACTTTCTGGACTATCTCGAGGCGCAATATGCCGACCTCTTTTTCTCCGACGACATCAATGAATGGGAATAACAACAACGACAGATGAAGACACTCCTACTACTCCTTACCCTCATGTTCACCCTCATGGCGCCCACACCATCCGCGGCGCAAAAGGGTGACCCGCAGAAGCACATCGACCGCGAAGCCTTCTTCGCCCGACGCAACGCCTACATTACCGCCGAAGCCGGCCTCACCGCCGACGAAGCCGCAGCCTTTATCCCGCTCGAAAACGAGCTCCAGCGCCGCAAGATGGAAGTCGGCCGCGAGTGCCGTAAACTAGCCCGTAAGAACCGTTCACATCAAGGCCTCACCGATCGCGAGCGCCGCGAACTCTCCGACTGCCTCACCGAGACACGCCTCAAAGAGGCCCAGTTAGAGAAGGAATACATCGAGCGTTTCAAGAAGATCCTCTCCGTCGAGAAGCTCTCCAAATACCAGCAAGCCGAGGCCGAGTTCCTCCGTAAGTTCCTCCAAAATCGCAAGCGGGACGACTAACCCTCGGGGGGGCGTCAGGGAAACCAGCCAAGTTTGCCTGGTACCCGGCCAAACTTCCCCGGCCTCGGCAGAGGCCTTGATTTTCTTTTCGCTTCCTTTTCTTGCATCAAGGGGCGTCAGGGACGCCAGCCAAGTTTGCCTGGTACCCGGCCAAACTTCCCCGGCCTCGGCAGAGGCCTTGATCTTCTTTTCGCTTCCTTTTCTTGCATCAAGACAAGAAAAGGAAGACACGAAAAAAAGGCCTTCCACTGTGGATCAGTCCACGAGTGGAAGGCCTTCGCTTTTTTATTCATCTGAACACCGGTGATTCGCCTGGGGCTCGAACCCAGGACCCCATCCTTAAAAGGGATGTGCTCTACCTGCTGAGCTAGCGAATCGATGCATCGTCTATCTCCCCGATGCGGCGGCAAATGTAGACCTTTTTCCATATCGCACAAACGGCGTCACACTGTGCAGACCGCCTTTTGCGACGTTCCAAAGAGCCATCCACGACCGCTGCCCATGCTTTTTCTTGTCCCAAAGGACACGATTCACCGCATGACGGCCTCTCTCTTTTCTCAGAAGCACGCTCCTCGACGCATGACAGCTTTTCTCTGTAAAAAGGAGGACACGATCCACCGCGTGATAGCCTCTCTCTTTTCTCAGAAGCACGCTCCTCGACGCATGACAGCCTTTCTCAGCAAAAAGGAGGGCACGATCCACCGCGTGACAGCCCCTTTTTTCTTCCAGAAGTGCTATCACCTAGTTCATTCTATATCTCATCTAAAAATATCGTACAATCTGAACCATGAATCATCTCTATATTTTCTGATACATTATTAGCAGCCTATCCATTCATAGTGTATCTCAAAATATGGTACTATTAGCTTCTATGCAAACATCTCATTTTGAAATATCTATTCGTATGATGGTTCTTCTTATATCATATCTCGAAATGTGATACTATTCGATATGAATTGGATATTGCATCTCAAAATACAGATTAAGACGAGCATCATTTTCTTATGCATCTAAAAATGCAATACAATATGAAGCATGATTTCATATCGAATTTCGAGATGAGATAGTGATGGAAGGTCGGATTATTATGTATTTCGAGATGTATTCCTAATGGAGAGTATGATTGGCATCGAATTTTGAGATGAGATAGCGATGGAAGGTCAGATCATTATGTATTTCAAAATATGATCCTAAAAGGGAGAATGATTGCTGCGTATAAAAAAATGAGATACTCACCGTGGCTTCATTTTCCTTCTTATTTCGAGATATGATATCAACTGAAGCATTTGACACTACTTTTGTGCGACAAAATGAAGTAGAACCTTGTAAGGAGAAGGGATTTAGAGATGAAAATCGGGCATTTGAGTGTGGCGTCACTGCATATGATGGAGGATTTCGGGTTTCATGGGGCCGTGATAAGGCATCTTTCGGATTTGCCTCTCAGTGACGGGGCCGTGGGATACACTCCGGGATTGAAGCAGGCGGCGCAGGCGTTCAAGACGGTCTTCCAAGAATGGGATGACGCCGTGAACGCCACGAGCGGACCGACTCCGGCTGCGGTGGCGAAGAAAATCGACCGACAGCGGGTGCGTACTTGGCGCGAGATGCGGGCTTTCGTGCGGGCGTCGATGGCCTTTCCTGACGAGAAGGTGGCGGAAGTGGCCCGACGGGCAGCCGACCTCTTCAAGGCTTATGGCAATATGCCGCAGAAGTCGGAGACGGGTCGATCGGGGCGGATGAAAAACTTGACGGACACGCTGCGCAATCTGGGGGCGGAGGCGCTGGAAAAGGCGCGTCTGACACCGTTTCTGGAGAAGTTGGAGCAGGAGAATGAGGTGCATTTTTCGGCTACCGAGCGGCGAGCCATGGCACGGGGGGCACGCGTCAAGGGACTCTTGCGTGCGAAGCGGATGGCGACCGATGCGGCTTATCACACGCTGGTGGAAACGGTCAATGCGCTGATCTTGGTCAATGGTGAGGCGCCGTATCAAGCGTTCACGGCGAGCCTCGCCGGAGAGATTTCGCATGCGCACACCAAGCTGGCTACACGGCGCACGATCTTGGCCAAACATCGGGCCGCACGAAAGGCGAAGGAGGAAGCGAAGAACTAAAGACGAACAACTCCATACGGACGGGCATGGGATGGAGCATCGTCCCCCCGCTCTATCCGACTCAGCCGTTTTTCGCCTTCCGTTTTTCGTTTCCCCCGCGGCCCCCTTCCTTTGCAGTCGATTTTAACGGTATATAAACGACACATAAACAGCAAGCAGAAATGAAGACGAAGAAATTCTTACTGCAGGAGCAGGATATTCCCACAGCATGGTACAACATCGTGGCTGACATGGCCACCAAACCGCAACCGATGTTGAACCCGGGCACAAAGGAGCCACTGAAGGCCGAAGACCTCTACCCGCTCTTCGCCCGCAGCCTGGCGGAGCAAGAGCTGAACACGACAGATACATGGATCGAGATTCCTGAAGAGGTGCGCGACCTCTACAAGAACTGGCGCCCCACACCGCTCGTCCGGGCCTACGGGCTGGAGCGCGCGCTGGACACACCGGCACATATCTACTTCAAGAACGAGAGCGTCAGCCCCGTCGGGTCGCACAAGCTGAACTCAGCCATCCCGCAGGCCTACTTCTGTCGGAAGGAGGGCGTGACGAACATCACCACCGAGACGGGCGCAGGTCAATGGGGCACCGCCATGTCGTACGCCGCGCAGGCCTTCGGGCTGGAGCTGGCCGTCTACATGGTCAAGGTGAGCTACAACCAGAAGCCTTACCGACGCTCCATCATGCAAACGTTCGGCGCGCAGGTCATCGCCTCGCCGAGTATGAGCACGAAGGCGGGGCGGAAGATCTTGACGGATCATCCGACGTATCAGGGCAGCCTCGGGACGGCTATCTCGGAGGCCGTAGAGCTGGCCATGCAGACGCCAAATTGCAAGTATGTGCTGGGCAGTGTGCTCAACCATGTGGCGCTCCACCAGACGGTGATCGGGCTGGAGGCGGAGAAGCAGATGGAGATGGCTGGCGAGTATCCGGACGTGGTGATCGCCTGCTTCGGCGGCGGATCGAACTTCTCCGGACTGTCGTTCCCCTTCCTGCGACATAAATTGACCGAGGGCCGCACACTGCGTGTCGTAGCCGCCGAACCGGCCTCTTGCCCGAAGCTGACGCGCGGCCGCTTCCAATACGACTTCGGCGATGAGGCGGGTCACACGCCGCTCATCCCCATGTACACGCTCGGCCACACGTTCGCTCCGGCACATATCCACGCCGGCGGACTGCGTTATCACGGAGCGGGCGCCATCGTTAGCCAGCTGAAGAAGGATGGCCTGATGGACGCCGTCGACATTCCACAGCTTGAGACGTTCGACGCCGCCCGACTCTTCGCCGAAACGGAGGGCATCATTCCCGCGCCTGAGTCGGCTCACGCCATCGCCGCCACCATCCGTGAGGCGAAGGAGGCGAAGGAGGAAGGCAAGGCACGCACGATCCTCTTCAACCTTTCGGGCCACGGGCTGATCGACATGACGGCTTACGATCAATATCTGGCCGGCGACTTGACGAATTATGTGCTTCCGGACGAGGTGCTGAACGCATCGCTGAACGCCTGATAGATACGGCCTGGCCAAACTGTCCTTCTTCCTTTTCTTGCCTTGATGCAAGAAAGGCCTCAACCGAGGCCGGGGAAGTTTGGCCGGGTATCGGCTGCGTATTCTTATAACTACTTCTGACTACCGCGCCATTAGGCGCATAACTACCCCTGACTACTCTTATCACACAATGGACTATACCTTCAGAGAAATCGAAAAGAAATGGCGTGAACGCTGGATCGCCGACAAGACCTACGAGGTGCATGAGGATAATGCACGCCCGAAATACTACGTGCTCGACATGTTCCCCTACCCTTCCGGTGCAGGGCTACACGTTGGGCATCCGCTGGGCTACATCGCCTCCGACATCTACGCCCGCTATAAACGCCTCTGTGGCTTCAACGTGCTCCACCCGATGGGTTACGACGCCTACGGTCTGCCGGCCGAGCAGTACGCCATCCAAACGGGTCAGCACCCGGAGGTGACGACGGTGAACAACATCAACCGCTATCGCGAACAGCTGGATAAGATCGGCTTCTCCTTCGACTGGAGCCGCGAGGTGCGCACCTGCGAGCCGACGTATTACCACTGGACACAGTGGGCCTTCCTGCGCATGTTCGGCAGCTACTATTGCCACATCGGGCAGCATGCGCAGCCGATCGAGAAGCTGATCGCGGCCTTCGAGGCTAACGGCACGGAGGGCGTCAACGCGGCATGCACCGAAGAACTGTCGTTCACCGCGGCCGAATGGCAGGCGATGAGCGAACGCGAACGTCAGCAGACGCTGATGAATTATCGCCTGGCTTACCTCGGCGACACGATGGTGAACTGGTGTCCGCAGCTTGGCACCGTGTTGGCTAACGATGAGGTGAGCGAAGGCCTATCGATCCGCGGAGGCTATCCGGTGGAGCAGAAGGTGATGCGGCAGTGGTGTCTGCGCGTGTCGGCCTATGCGCAACGCCTCTTAGACGGGCTCGACACGCTGGACTGGAGCGACTCACTCAAGGAGACGCAACGCAACTGGATCGGCCGTAGCGAGGGTGCCGAGATGCTCTTCCCGCTGGCCGACGGGTCGGAGTCGCTGAAGATCTTCACCACGCGGGCGGACACCGTCTTCGGCGTCACCTTCATGGTGCTGGCGCCTGAGAGCGAGTACGTCGGGCGACTCACAACCGACGCACAACGTGCCGACGTGGAGGCGTATCTCGAAGCCGTAAAGCGACGCACGGAGCGCGAGCGCATTGCCGACCATAAGGTGACGGGCGTCTTCAGTGGCTCGTACGCCATCAACCCGCTGACGGGCGAGCAGATCCCGATCTGGATCAGCGACTATGTGTTAGCTGGCTACGGCACGGGCGCCATCATGGCTGTTCCCGCGCACGACAGTCGTGACTATGCCTTCGCACGCCATTTCAATCTGCCCATCGTTCCGCTGATCGAGGGGTGCGACGTCTCCGAGGAGAGCTTCGATGCCAAAGAGGGCCGCATGATCAACTCACCGATGGCTGGCCGGGAACGCGCGGGCGGACTCGTGCTGAACAGCATGGATGTACCCGAAGCCATCGCAGCTACGAAGCGCTACATCGCGGACGCAGGTCTGGGTCGGATCAAGGTGAACTACCGCCTGCGCGACGCCATCTTCAGCCGCCAGCGCTACTGGGGCGAACCGTTCCCGATCTACTACGACGCCGACGGTATGCCACGCCTGTTACCCGAGGAATGCCTGCCGCTGCGACTGCCGGAGGTGGACAAGTTCCTGCCGACCGAAACGGGTGAGCCGCCGCTGGGTCGCGCTACGCATTGGGCGTGGGACAGCGCGAAGCGTGAAGTGACGGACAACAGTCGCATCGACAACCAGACCATCTTCCCGCTCGAACTTTGCACCATGCCCGGATTCGCTGGCTCGTCAGCCTATTATCTGCGCTACATGGATCCACACAACGACCGCGCACTCGTCTCCCCAGAGGCTGATGCGTATTGGCGCAACGTGGACCTTTACATCGGCGGCACGGAGCACGCCACGGGTCACCTGATCTATAGCCGCTTTTGGAACAAGTTCCTCTTCGACGTTGGCAGCTCGTGCGAGGAAGAGCCCTTCCGCAAGCTGATCAACCAAGGCATGATCCAGGGCCGATCGAACTTCGTCTATCGCATCGTGGGCACGAACCGCTTCGTGTCGTACGGCCTGAAGGGCGACTATGACGTGACGCCGATCCACGTGGATGTGAACATCGTCAGCAACGACGTCCTCGATCTGGACGCCTTCCGCGCTTGGAACCCGGAGTATCGCGACGCTGAGTTCGTGCTCGAGGATGGGCGATACCTCTGCGGATGGGCGGTGGAGAAGATGTCGAAGTCGATGTACAACGTCGTCAATCCGGACACGATCGTCGAGAAGTACGGCGCCGACACGCTCCGCCTCTATGAGATGTTCCTCGGCCCCTTGGAGCAATCCAAGCCGTGGGATACGAACGGCATCGACGGCGTCTTCCGCTTCCTGAAGAAGCTTTGGGCCACCTATTACTCCGGCCCGGACGGCGCGTGGGGCGTCGTCGACGACGAGCCTACGGCCGACGAGCTGAAGGCACTCCACAAGCTGATCAAGAAGGTGACGCACGACATCGAACACTTCTCGTACAACACCTCCGTGAGCGCCTTCATGATCTGCCTGAACGAACTCACCACACTGCGCTGCCGCAAGCGCGCTGTGCTGGAGCCGCTGCTGATTGTGCTCGCGCCCTTCGCCCCGCATATCGCCGAGGAGCTGTGGCACACGCTGGGCCACACCACGACCATCTGCGACGCCGCATGGCCCGACTACAACGAACAATACCTCATCGAAACCACCGTGCGCTATGCCGTCTCCTTCAACGGCAAGACGCGTTTCAACCTGGAGCTGCCCGCCGACCTCGACCGTGCGTCCATCGAGCGTGCCGCCCTCGGCCACGACGCCGCCGCGAAGTGGATCGGTGACAAGACCCCTAAGAAAATCATCATCGTACCCAACAAAATCATCAACATCGTTCTATGAAAGATTCTCTACTCAAAGTCTACTATCCGGTGAAGGATTACCTCCTCATCATCCTCGGCACCGCCCTCTACGGCTTTGGCTATAACGCCTTCATCCTCTCCAACGAGATCGTCACCGGCGGCCTGAGCGGTATCTGCGGATTGATCTTCTTCGCCACCAAGCTGCCCGTCTCGGTCTCTTATTTCGGCATCAACGTCCTCCTGCTCGGCATCGCCTTCAAGATCCTTGGGTTCAAATTCCTCGTCAAGACCATCCTCGGCGTGGCCTCGCTCTCGTTCTGGTTTTGGTTCTTCGAGCTTGTGTTTGCCGGCCAACCACTCATGCAGCTGCAAGAAGTCTTCATGTCCGTCATCATCGGCGCCATGATCTGCGGCTCGGGCCTGGGGCTCGTCTTCTACGCCGGCGGCAGCACGGGCGGCACGGACATCATCGTGGCCATCATCAACAAGTACAAGAACATCTCCATCGGCATGGGCATGGTGCTGCTCGACTTCGTGATCGTGAGCAGCTCTTACCTGCTGTTCCACAACTTCGACAAGATTGTGCTCGGACTTATCGAGATGGGCGTCAACTCCTACATGCTCGACCGCGTGATGAACGCCAACACACAGTCGGTGCAGTTCATGATCTTCTCGCGCAAATACGACGAGATCGCTGACGCCATCATCCACCGTCTGCAACGCGGCTGCACCATCCTCGAAGGCGAGGGCGGCTATTCGCACAAGCCGATCAAGGTGATCGTGCTCGTGGCCCGCAACCGCGAGCGGACAAACATCTTCCGTCTCATTAAGATGATCGACAGCCAAGCCTTCATCTCGCAGAGTACCGTCCGCGGCGTCTACGGCGAAGGCTTCGACGCGATCAAGGTGTAAGGCCAAACGCCCCCCCGTACCCGTTGACAACTGTCAATGGACTCAAAAACGCGTTTTACACACCTCTGACAGTAGTCAATGGTATGCGAAACGCGTTTTTTACACCTCTGACAGTAGTCAATGAGGCTTAAAACGCGTTTTAGATGCCGCTGACTACCGTCAATGAGCCGTAAAACGCATTTTGCATGCCTCTGACTGTTGTCAACGGGTCATCTCTTAAAAGATTTAACAGATTGCTGATTGCTCATCGGGCCTATCCCTGCTGTACATGTTTGAAGACGGGCAAACCTCCCCGCCCCGGCAGGGGCCTTTCCCCTTTTTCTGTTTTAGGCTTACGTTTGTCCGCCGAAAAAAATTCCCCATACATATGATCTACAAACGAATCCTACTCAAGCTAAGCGGCGAGTCACTCATGGGCGGCCGCGCTTACGGCATCGACGAGGTGCGCCTCGGCGAATACGCCAAACAGATTAAAGAGATCTCCGATCGAGGCATACAAATCGGCATCGTCATTGGCGGAGGCAACATCTTCCGCGGGCTCGCCGGCGCCGCCAAAGGCTTCGACCGCGTCAAGGGCGACCAGATGGGTATGCTGGCCACCGTCATCAACAGTCTTGCCCTCAGCTCCGCCCTCGAGGCTTTCGGCGTAGAGGCCGACGTGCTGACGGCCGTACGTATGGAGCCGGTCGGAACGTATTACAGCCCCTCACGCGCCGCCGAACTGCTTCGCGACGGCCACGTCGTACTCATGGCCGGCGGCACGGGCAACCCCTTCTTCACCACCGACACCGCCGCCGCCCTACGCGGCATTGAGATCGGTGCCGACGTCTTGCTCAAAGGCACCCGCGTGGACGGCATCTACACCGCCGACCCGGAGAAAGATCCCACGGCCGTGAAGTTCGACGAGATCACCTTCGACGAGATCTACTCCCGCAACCTCCGCGTGATGGACCTCACCGCAACGACGATGTGCAAGGAGAACAACCTCCCCCTCGTCGTCTTCGACATGGACACCCCCGGCAACCTCAAGCGCGTGCTCTCCGGCGAGAACATCGGCACACGCGTCACCCTCTAAACAACTTATAACCCCTCATCATATGGCAGCAACAGACACCAAACAAATCATCAAGGACGCCGAAGCGAAGATGAACGCCGCCGTCCAGCATTTAGACGACGAGCTGGCACGCATCCGCGCCGGCAAAGCCAGTGCACGCATCCTCGACAACGTCCGCGTGACTTACTACGGCGACCTCGCGCCGCTCTCGAACGTAGCCTCCGTCACCACCCCTGACGCCAAGACCATCCTCATCACCCCGTGGGAGAAGTCCCTCCTGAAGGAGATCGAAAAGGCCATCCTCGCCTCCGAGGTCGGCATCACGCCCGAGAACAATGGCGAGACCATCCGCCTGGGCATTCCCCCGCTCACCGAGGATCGTCGCCGCAGCCTGGCCAAGAACGCCAAGCAACATGCCGAAGCCGCCAAGGTCAGCATCCGCAATGCCCGCCGCGACACGATCGACGTGATCAAGAAAGCCGTCAAGGACGGTACGCCCGAGGATCTCGGTAAAGACGCCGAAGCCGAAGCACAGAAGATCCACGACAAGTATGTCAAGAAGGTAGACGACCTCTACGCCGCCAAGGAAAAGGAGATCATGACGGTCTGACCCCCCTCCCTATCCCCATGCACGGATTAGTCATTAAAAACACCGGCAGTCGTTATACAGTTTGTATCGACGGCGGCCGGTGTTTCGATTGTAAGATCAAGGGAGCCTTTCGCATCAAAGGCATCCGCACCACCAACCCCGTGGCCATCGGCGACCGCGTCACGGTCGAAGTGCCCGCCAACGAAGCGGACACGGCCTACATCACCGCCATCGCTCCCCGCCGCAACTACATGATCCGCCGCGCCTCGAACCTCTCCAAAGAGTCGCACATCCTGGCTGCCAACATCGACCTCGCCCTGCTGGTCGCCACCATCGATTTCCCGGCCACCACCCTCACCTTCATCGACCGTTTCCTGGCCACCGCTGAGGCCTACTCTATTCCCGCCCTGTTAGTGTTCAACAAGATCGACCGCTACGACGCCGATGCCCGCCGTACGCTCGACGAATACGTCGCCCTATACACCGCCATCGGCTATGACTGCCTGCCCATCAGCGCGCTCACGGGCGAGGGTGTCGACGCCTTGGCCGAGCGTCTGCAGGGGCGAATCGCGCTCCTCTCCGGCCATTCGGGCACAGGCAAGTCGACGCTCATCAACCGCCTCCTGCCGCACGCCGATCTGCGCACGCAAGAGATCTCGGAGTACCACCGCACGGGCGTCCACACAACGACCTTCTCCGAAATGCTCCCCCTCGCCGACGGCTCGGGTTACCTGATCGACACGCCGGGCATCAAGGGCTTCGGGACGATCGAAATGCAAGGCCCGGAGGTGGCCCATTACTTCCCCGAAATCTTCCGCGCATCGGCCGACTGCCGCTTCAACAATTGCACCCACACGAATGAACCCGGGTGCGCCGTACGTCGCGAGATGGAGTGTGGAAACATCGCATCGTCGCGTTACCGCAGCTACCTGAACATCTTGGAAGACGCCGACGGCAACAAGTATCGCGAGGCATACTGACATGCAGAGTGGCACAGCAATGCACGGACAAGCCGCTTCAGCGTTATCGGAAATGCGCTCGAAATACATTTTGAACCCGAGCAAACTTTCCGGCCTCGGCAGAGGCCGGCGCAGGGCGTCAGGGACGCCAGCCAAGTTTGTCGGGTACCCAGCCAGACTCGCCGGGGCCCGCAGGCCCCCTTCGCGCAGTGTGCGCGGACCCAAACAGGCGCTCGATTGGCTTCGCGCAGTGTGCGCGGACCCAAACAGGCACTCGATTGGCTTCGCGCAGTGTGCGCGGACCCAAACAGGCACTCGATTGGGGCGTCAGGGACGCCAGCTAGGTTTGCCGGGTACAAAGCAAATTCCACCTCATTCTTGTACCAGCCAAACTCTCCCAGCCTCGGCAGAGGCCTGCGCGAAGCAAAACGGACGAACGACATCCCCCTATGATCGATTCCGCAACTAAAGACCGCATCCTCGAGGCGGCACAGATTGTCGATGTCGTCTCCGAGTTTGTCACGCTGAGAAAGCGCGGCGTCAACTACGTCGGCCTTTGCCCATTCCATGCCGATAAGAACCCCTCGTTCTACGTCTCGCCCGCCAAAAACCTCTGCAAATGCTTCGCCTGTGGCGAGGGCGGCTCGCCCGTCTATTTCATTATGAAGCACGAGCAGCTGAGCTATCCCGACGCCCTTCGCTACCTGGCCCGGAAATATCACATCGAAATCCGCGAACGGGAACTCACGGACGAGGAACGCCGTGCTCAGGGCGACCGCGAGAGCATGTTCATCCTCAACAATTGGGCGCAGAAATACTTCACCAGCTGCCTCATGGAGCACGAAGAGGGTCGCACGATCGGCCTCTCCTACTTCGCGCAGCGCGGATTTCGCGAAGAGACGATCCGCAAATTCCAGCTGGGCTACGGTCTGGAGGCGCGCGATGCGCTCTACCGCGCCGCCATGGCCAAGGGGTTCAAGCGGGAATACCTCGAAAAGACGGGCCTCTCCAGCTTCTACGAAAACGGCATGGTGGCCGATCGCTTCCGGGGGCGAGTGATTTTCCCCATTCATACCATCAGCGGTAAGGTGGCCGGCTTCGGCGGACGCATCCTGGACTCCACCAAGAAGGTGGGCAAGTACCTCAACTCGCCAGAGAGTGAGATCTACCACAAAAGCAACGAACTCTACGGCCTCTATTTCGCCAAGCAAGCCATCGCCAAGGCCGATAAATGCTACCTGGTGGAGGGATATACGGACGTCATATCCATGCATCAGTCCGGCATTGAGAATGTCGTATCCTCGTCAGGAACCGCCCTCACCCAAGGGCAGATCCACCTGATCCACCGCATGACGAATAACATCACCGTACTCTACGACGGCGATGCAGCGGGTATCAAAGCCGCCATTCGAGGGATCGACCTGCTACTCGAGGCGGGCATGAACGTGAAAGTATTACTGCTGCCCGAGGGTGAAGACCCAGACTCTTTCGCCCGCTCGCGCAATGCCTTCGATCTGTCGGTCTACCTCAACAACCACGAAACGGACTTCATCCGCTTCAAGACACAGCTCCTGCTCCGCGAAGCCGAGGGCGACCCCATCCGTCGGGCCGCATTGATCACAGACATCCTGCAATCCGTGGCCTTGATCCCGGACGCCATTAAGCGCTCGGTTTACCTCCAGGAGTGCAGTCGGATGATGGAGATCAAAGAAGCCATACTCCTGGCCGAGCTGAATAAGATCCGCGCTACGCGTCGATCGGCGCCCCCTCTCGTTCGCCCCGCTGCGCCGACGCCCACTCAGCCAACTCCGTCAGCGCACCATCCGGAGCCATCGCCCGACGACCCATCCACGGCTACCGCACCGACGCCCGCCCCCACGTCGCCTCAGCCAATTCAGCCGGCCACAAAGCTGACATCGCGCACCGTGCGTTCGCCTTATCGCGCAGCCGAGGAGGCACTGATGCGCTACGTCGTGCTCCATGGCGAAGAGACGCTCTATGACTACACCGACGAGGAGTCGGGCGAGCACGTCGTCATCCACATCGCGGAGTATATCCTCTCCGAATTGCAGCGCGACGGGCTTTCGCTCTCCGTGCCTATCTTCCAATCCATCCTGGACGAAGCCGTTGCACACGTCTCCGAACCGGGATTCCGCGCCGAAAGTCATTTCCTCTCGCACCCCGACGCAGAAATTTCGCGCGTCACCATGTACCTCATGGACGACCGCTACCGAACGATCGAAGAGGAACCGGACGACAACAACCGAGTGACAGACGATGAGCGACAAGAGATTGCCAGAAAGCGCCTCAAGGAGCTTGAAAAAGCCATCGTGCATGACCTCTTCGCGCTCAAGGGAGCCTACCTGCTGCAACGTATATCGGCCATCAACAGCCGCATCAAGGAGCTTCAGACCGAGGGGCGCCTCGATGAGGCCATCGAACTGATGAAGGAACAGAAGCAACTGAACGAAATCAAGGTAGCGCTCAGTCGCGAGCTGGGCGACCGGATCATTTTGAAGATGTAAAGCGGGCGACCGTCGGCCACTCGCCCTCCTCATACGTTCCGATAGGAGCGCATGAGCTAAAGGCGCTCCTGTTGGGATGTCCGACAGAAGCGCCTTTACGTTAGTGGCACGAGACAGTTGAGGAGGGGTAGGCCGATGTGTCCGCCCGTGGGTTCATTCATACCTTCCGACGGAAGGTGAATAGAATAGATGCAACTCGACTTCCGCCACTTCTTCATTGATTTCTCTGCACTGCGAGAGAAATACAACGTATAAATCATAGGTTGTCGAGATAGTCGTTCAACGCTTCTTGTGAACGTATCACGGTGCAATTCCCGGATCGGATCTCCTCCCGAGCCTTGTCTATGCGGGCTTGCAGCTCCGGGGTGATCACCTGCTGCGTGGACGACGGTTTGTAGCCGATACGATAGAAGATCGACTCTATGTAGTTGCTGAGGCTTCTGTTTTCGTGTTTGGCCTCGGCTCGGAGCTGCTCCAATACGCCCGCATCTATACGGATGTGTGCTGATGATTTTTCGATTGTTATAGCCATGATTACTTTCTCTTTTGTTGTAGGCAAAGGTAGCGGCTTTAGCAAGGAGGGAATGGGCGCACGGCTTGGAAGGGGGCGGATCGGACTGTACTTTTGCCGCCCTCATTATGCAACACGAACATCATGTATTTTATAGAAGCTGACAACATCGTCAAGCAATACGCTAACCATCGTGCCCTCGATGGGGTAAGCCTGCGCGTACCGGAGGGGAAGATCTTCGGGCTATTGGGGCCTAATGGCGCCGGAAAGACGACGCTCATACGTATCATCAATCGTATCACCGCCCCGGACAGTGGCTCCATCCGCTTCGACGGACACCCGTCGCAACCGGACGACGTCCGTCGGATTGGCTATCTGCCCGAGGAGCGCGGCCTATACAAGAAAATGAAGGTCGGCGAACAGGCGCTCTACTTCGCTCGGCTGAAGGGAATGAGTGCCGCAGAGGCTCGGGCGAGCCTGACGGAGTGGTTCGAACGGTTCGACATCATGGCTTGGTGGAACCGTCGCCTGGAGGAACTATCGAAGGGCATGCAGCAGAAGGTGCAGTTCATTATCACCGTCGTACATCGGCCCGCACTGCTCATCTTCGACGAACCCTTTAGCGGCTTCGACCCCGTCAATGCCGAGCAGCTCAAGCGCGAAATGCTCCGCCTCAAGGCCGAGGGTCGGACGTTGATTTTTTCGACACACAACATGTCCTCCGTGGAGGAAGTCTGCGACGAGATCGCACTCATCGACCACTCTCGGGTGGTGCTCTCCGGCAATGTGCACGAGGTGCGGGAGCGATATAAGGAGCACCTCTTCGAAGTGGAATATGTCGGCGCCATCACCCTCCAACCCGATCCCACGCGATACACCCTGATCAGCGCCACACCCTCAGGCGGCGGCACTGCGATCCGAATCCGTAAGTCGCCAACCGTAAGCAACGCCGAACTGCTCTCCTCCCTGAGCGCCCAAGGTGAATTGCGCGCCTTTCGCGAGGTGCTGCCCTCCATGAATGAGATATTTATCAAGACTGTAGAGGATAGAGGGTAGAGGGTAGAGGGTAGAGATGCGCCTTCTACGTTTGAGATCACAAGACGACAGACACAGGATATGGCTGGAAAGAGTTTTCGAGAATTAATCGTTTGGGAAAGGGCAATGCAACTGGCGGTGTATGCCTATCGCCTTACCCTGCTTCTTCCTCGAGAAGAGAAATTCGCAATCGGAGATCAGATGAGGCGCTCTGCGGTATCTATTCCCTCCAATATTGCCGAAGGGAATGCACGAGGCCCAAAAGAAATGGTGCACTTCCTGCAATACGCCCAAGGATCACGCGTAGAATTAGAGACCCAAGTCGAAATCTGCTATCGAGTCGGATATATCACCGAGGCACATCTGAGACAACACATCGAACTCTCAACAGAAGTAGGACGCATGATCAGCAGCATGATCAAAACGCTATCCAAATACTATTGACTCCACCCTCTACCCTCCACCCTCTACCCTCTACCCTCTACCCTCTACCCTCTACTCTCTACCCTCTACCCTCTACTCTCTACTCTCCACCCTCTACCCTCCACCCTCTAACCCCCTATTCAATATGTCTACCCTCTACCCTCTACCCTCTACCCTCTACTCTCTACCCTCTACCCTCTACCTGATCATCCGCCGCGAGTACCTCTTCCGGGTACGCAAGAAATCCTTCCTGCTGCTCACGCTACTCACGCCCCTGCTGATGATCGGTATGATCTTCGTGCCGCTCTGGCTGGCCTCGTTCCGAGCCGACGACGTCCGCACCGTGGCCGTCATCGACCACACCGGCCACTACGCACCGCTCTTCACCGACACCGACGGCTATCGCTTCGTCACCACGCGGACCGACGACCCCTTCGCCACGTTGGAAGTCACCGACGACCTGCTCCGCGACTCCTCCGCCGCCACGCTCTATTCCCGCCAGCAAATCCCCGCCGACCTCTCGCGCTTAGTCAACGAGACGCTCCGCCAGCGCATGGAGCACGACAAGATGGCCGCCTATGGCATCCCCAACCTCGAGCAGATCGTCCGTGACAGCCGCGTGGATTACCAGATCCGCACCGTCAAGCTGAACGACGACGGCTCCGAGAGCACCTCCTCCACCCAACTGGCCTACATCATCGGCATCGTCTTCACCCTGGCCGTCTACATGTTCATCACCCTCTACGGATCGATGGTCATGCAGGGCGTGTCGGAAGAGAAGACGAACCGCATCGTCGAGCTGATGGTCTCCTCCGTGCGGCCCTTCGACCTGATGGCGGGTAAGATCATCGGCATTGGACTCGTCGGACTCACCCAGCTCCTGCTCTGGGGCGTGCTGACCCTGGTCGGCGTCGGGGCCATCACAGCCCTCACCGGCGCCGCAGTCACCCCGACCGACACCGCCGCAGCGCCCGCCGACGTGGCCCAGACGGCCGAATGGATGGCGGCGCTCAGCTCCTTCAACCTGCCGTTGCTCCTGCTCTCCTTCGCGGCCTACTTCGTGGGCGGATACTTGCTCTACGCCTCCCTCTTCGCCGCCATTGGCTCCGTGATCGATCACCCCGAGGACGCTCAGCAGTTCATGATGCCCGTGATGATGGTGCTCATCTTCGCCCTCTACGCCGGCATTTACAGCCTCGACAACCCCGACGGCCCGCTGGCCTTCTGGTGCTCCCTCATCCCGCTCACCTCGCCCGTGGTGATGATGATGCGCCTGCCGTTCGACATTCCCCTCTGGCAGCCCCTGCTATCCATCGCCCTGCTCTACGCCACAGCCCTGGGCGTGGTCTGGCTCTCGGGCCGCATTTACCGCGTCGGTATCCTGCTTTATGGCAAGAAACCCAACCTGAAGGAGATCGTAAAGTGGATCGGGTATCGATGAATCATACGCTGGCGACACTGTCGCCGGGGCTATCACACCCCATGAGTGTGCTGGCGACACTGTCGCCGGGGCTATCACACCCCATGAGTATGCTGGCGACACTGTCGCCGGGGCTACCACACCCCATGAGTATGCTGGCGACACTGTCGCCGGGGCTACCACACCCCATGAGTATGCCGGCGACACTGTCGCCGGGGCTATCACACCCCATGAGCATGCCGGCGACACTGTCGCCGGGGCTACCACACCCCATGAGCGTGCCGGCGACACTGTCGCCGGGGCTATCACACCCCATGAGGGTGCTGGCGACACTGTCGCCGGGGCTATCACACCCCATGAGCATGCTGGCGACACTGTCGCCGGGGCTACCACACCCCATGAGTATGCTGGCGACACTGTCGCCGGGGCTACCACACCCCATGAGTGTGCCAGCAGACATTCTGCCGAGGCTATCATACCCCATGAGTGCGTCGGCAGACATTCTGCCGAGGCTATCATACCCCATGAAGGTGTCGGCAGACATTCTGCCGCGACTATCATACCCCATGAGGGCGTCGGCAGACATTCTGCCGAGGCTATCATACCCCATGAAGGCGTCGGCAGACATTCTGCCACGACTATCATACCCCCTCCATCGAGCCATCGCTTACGCCGCACCCGCCACTTAAGAAGTGGCTCGGAATAACTCGTCCCCACCCCAGAACATGAAACAGAAGAAATCCCCCTTTATCGTCCCCGACGGTGCCGACCGCGTGCTGCTCCACGCCTGCTGCGCACCCTGCTCCAGCGCCATCTTGGAGTGGATGCTGGCCCACGGGCTGCACCCGACGCTGATCTTTTGCAACCCGAACATCTTCCCCCTCGAGGAGTACACCAAACGCAAGGCCGAGCTCCAGCGCCACGCCCTGCGCCTCGGTGTCCCCTTCACCGATGCAGACTATGACCACGCGGCTTGGCGCCAGCGCGTCCGTGGCTTGGAGCACGAACCGGAGCGCGGCGCCCGCTGTCAGATGTGCTTCGCGGTGCGGCTCGAGACCGTGGCTCGCTACGCACACGAACACGACTTCTCCGTCTTCACCACCACCCTCGCCTCGTCGCGTTGGAAGAGCCTCGAGCAGATCACCGCGGCCGGTGAAGCGGCTGCAGCGCGCTATCCGGGGCTCACCTTCTGGGCGCAGAACTGGCGCAAGGGTGGCCTCAGCGATCGCCGCAACGCACTGATCAAGGAATACAATTTTTATAACCAGAACTACTGCGGATGCGAGTTCAGCATCCGACCAGAGTCGCAAAACCCCTCATCCAATGAACAATCAGAAAGAACCGAAAGCCAACTCAACGCCTGAATCAGACGAGGAGAATCTGCCGCTTGTCGTCCTCCCCGCCGAATGGGAGCCCCAAAGCGGCATCCAGCTCACGTGGCCGCACAGCTTCACCGACTGGGAGCCTATGCTCGATGAGATCTCGCAATGCTACGCCCGCATTGTCCGCGAAATCATCCGCTTCGAGCCCGTGATGATCGTCACCCCGAGTGCCGACATCGTCCATCCCTACATCGAAGACCTCGATCAGGACCGCATTCACATCTGTGAAGTCAGGGGCACCAACGACACCTGGGCGCGCGATCATGGCGGCATCACTGTCACAAACAACGACAAACCCGCGGTCTTCAATTTCATCTTTAACGGCTGGGGGATGAAGTATCCAGCCAACTACGACAACCAGATCGTCTCCGAGATGGAAAGCGGTCAGGCCTTCGCCCCCGGTATCAAAGTCTTTAGTCCTCCCTTCGTGCTGGAGGGCGGCAGCATTGAGTCCGATGGATGTGGCACAGTGCTTACCACCGCCAGCTGCCTCTTTTCTAAGAACCGCAACGAGCGCCTGTCAAAAGATACGATCATGGGCATCATAAAGGGCATATTCGATGCCGACCGTATTCTTATTCTGGAGAACGGATACCTCGAAGGTGACGACACGGACGGCCACGTGGACACCCTGGCGCGTTTCTGCGACCCGGAAACGATCGCCTATGTACAGTGCACCGACCCAGACGACAGTCATTTCGACGAGCTACTGGCCATGGAGCGCGAACTCCTCGCCCTACGCACGGCCGAGGGGAAGCCCTACCGCCTCATTTCGCTGCCAATGGCTGAGCCGGTCTTTGACGAGGACGGCTATCAGTTGCCAGCCACGTATGCGAACTTCCTCATCCTAAACGGTGCCGTGCTGGTGCCTGCCTACGGTAACGACGAGCTGGACGAACAGGCGCGAGAGGTTCTCCAAACAGCTTTCCCCGACCGCGAAATCATCAGTGTGGACTGCCTGCCACTCATCCAGCAAGGCGGTGCCATCCATTGCGCCACCATGCAGTATCCCGCAGGCGTGCTCAACGTCTATGCCGACGACGATGACGCGGAGTCGGACGAATATTCCCCCCTTTAATCCCTATTTGAACGATGAAAATTGGACTGATTCAACAGCATAACACGGCCGACATGGCCGACAACATCGTCCGCCTTACGGACGCTATCCGGACGTGTGCCGCCGAAGGTGCTTCGCTCATAGTGCTTCAGGAGCTGCACAACGGCCTCTATTTCTGTCAGACGGAGGACACCGCCGTCTTCGACATGGCCGAATCGATCCCCGGACCCTCGACCGCGCACTTTGGCGAGGTAGCTCGTGCGTGTGGTGTGGTGCTCGTGCTGTCGCTCTTTGAGCGTCGTGCGCCGGGGATTTACCACAATACGGCCGTCGTGATCGAAAAAGACGGAACGATAGCAGGGCGGTACCGCAAAATGCACATCCCGGACGATCCGGCGTACTACGAGAAGTTCTACTTCACGCCCGGCGACCTCGACTTCCGGCCCATACCGACCTCCGTGGGACGTCTCGGCGTACTGGTTTGCTGGGATCAGTGGTACCCGGAGGCCGCCCGACTGATGGCCCTTCGTGGTGCAGATCTGCTTATCTATCCCACGGCTATTGGCTGGGAACGTTCCGATCGGCCGGAGGAGCAAAGTCGGCAACTCGACGCCTGGCGGACGGTGCAGCGGGGCCATGCTGTGGCGAACGGCCTACCCGTCATTACGGTTAACCGTGTCGGGCACGAAATAGACCCCTCTGGGCAAACTGCCGGCATACAATTCTGGGGAAACAGCTTTGCCTCAGGTCCGCAGGGGGAAATCTTGACCGAATTACCGACCGATGCGGAGGCTATCCGTGTGATTTCGGTCGATTTGCAGCGTAGTGAACATGTGCGCCGCTGGTGGCCTTTCCTACGCGACCGTCGGATCGATGCGTTTGGCCCCCTCACGCGTCGATATTTGGACGAGGAATAAGTGCACAGCCGTTTTTAATCTGAAAAAAGACCTCGCGGGCCTTTGTAAAAACATCGGGCGCCCCCTTCATACGTGAAAGAGGCGCCCGTTTTGGCGATTGGTGTGGAGAAATCCGTCAGACGAATTTAGCAGGATGGCTGCTTACTTGATCAGCGTGAAGTTGCCAATCAGCGGCAGGGGTTTCATCTTCCCACCAGCTGCGTTGATAACACCGATGATGAAAAATACGAATCCAGCAAGGTATCCGACGGTGGTGATGAGCCAGCCAATCTTCGGAATGACTCCCAAGATACCGCACACGAATACAAACAGGAACAAAATAAGCCCCTGGTTGGTGTGATAGCGTGCATAAGCCGACTCTTTTGCAGCCAAGAGAGGGATCAGGAACAAAATTCCGAAATAGGCCAGGATGGCCATCACTTTGTTGCTCTGCACATCGTTCGGATCGGGCGTAACATTTACTTCTTCCATACTTTATCGATTTTTTAAGTGGATAAAAAAGAATGACTTCAATCATCCCTCGGCCATGATTTCCCTCATGGAATTTAGCACGGGGACGGCGGCAAAGATAAAACCCTTTCTTAAACATCAAAGGAGGCAAATAGATAGAAGAAAATGAGTTACGCACGATTCTTGTCTTTTTATAATCTGCATTTTTGTAAGGTGCAGAATGCAAATTCGTCCCTTACAAATTGTCCTACCTTTGCCATCCAATGAATGGCTGTTTAGGATAGATTAAAGGGGAAGCCGCAGAAGGACATCGAAATCTTTCGAGGCTTTTCTTGATGGGCGCCATTCGGAAGGATCTCTGCTCTTCCGCAGGATGGGGTCGCGAGACATGGCACGACCATGTTTCGGACCCAAACGAGCCACGCGGGCAGCGAAACGACCGAATAAAAGCCGAAAAATGTACCTCTGCAGCCCCTAACAAGTGAACATATCAAACTAAGTAGAAAGAAATGAATGCTTTTCTCGATGATCTTCTCCTGAGGCGCCGCCGTGTACAAAGTGCACTGGCCGACGCTGCGGCGGACGGGGCCCTTTTCGCTTCGGACGTCCATCTCTTTTACCTTACCGGGCGCGTCTTCAATGGTTGGCTCTATTTGCCGACGGAAGGCGCGCCGGTTGCGTTTGTAAGGCGTCCTGCTGACTGCGATTTGCCGGTCGAGGCAGTTCGCGTGCATCGTCCGGACGACATGCTCGGCTGGTTCAGCAATGCACCGGGACAATCACGGCCCAAACACCTCCTGTTCGAAGCCGATACACTCTCGTATAGCGATTACATGCGCCTTTACAACTTGTTCCAACCCGAAAAGGCGGGAAATGTCTCCGCCGCCATGCGGCGCGTGCGTATGATTAAGACACCTTGGGAGGTGGAGCAATTGCGGCTCTCTTCCCAGCGTCATGCCGAGGTCTATGCAGAAATCCCGGACTGTTTCCACCCCGAAATGACTGATCTGGAACTTCAAGCCGAGATCGAAAGGCGGATGAGGCTTCACGGGTCGATTGGCATCTTCCGTACTTACGGGCCAAATATGAACATCTTCATGGGCAGCCTTCTGGCTGGCGAGAATGCAGAGGCCGCGTCACCTTTCGACTTTGCTCTTGGCGGCGCAGGACAAACGCCGATATGTCCCATCGGTGCTAATGGCACGAAATTGACGGACGGGACGGCCATCATGGTCGATATGGCGGGCAATTATACGGCCTACATCTCTGACATGACGCGCGTTTTCTCCGTAGGAAGGCTCAGCGAAAAGGCCTACCGTGCACATGGCACGGCAAGAGACATCATGGCGGCTGCCGAGGTCGTTATGCGACCCGGATTGGCATGCAGCGAACTCTACAGCATGGCTGTTGGCATGGCAGAGAAGGCCAATCTGGCTGACTGCTTCATGGGTACGCGTCAACAGGCCAAGTTTGTAGGCCACGGCATTGGTTTGGAAATCAATGAGCCACCCGTGCTCACTCCCCGCTCAAAAGATGCGCTGCAACCGGGCATGGTGATCGCCTTCGAGCCTAAATTTGTGATCCCAGAGGTGGGCGCGGTAGGTGTCGAGAATAGTTATCTCATCACAGAGACAGGCGCAGAAAAGCTCACCCATTTCGAAGAGGAGATTATCTCGCTGACGTAAGGCGGAACGCTGAAAATGAGCATCTAAAAAGGAAACGTGTCCGGGTGCACGTGTCCATCGTGATACAAAAAAGGACCCGAGACATTCACCAGTAGGGTAGGGGCGAAGCATTTTTCGCCCCTGCTGTTTTCCGAGAAAGTAAAACGTGAACAGAATCATTAGTATGCAAGGATATCCAGCCTGATTCTCCGAAAGATTCCTGCCGGTAGGGTAGGGGCGTATCGAATACGCCCGCCAAACGTCCCCGTGGGGACGAGCGATCGAAAAACCTGATACGCGCTGGGGCGTATGCGATACGCCCCTACACCTACCGGCAGAAAAAACGGTTGTTTCCGATGACCGGCTGAGGATCATTCTGAAAAAATATCCCCCTGCCCTTTTGCAGGAAAAAAGAACACAGAAACGATTTCTCCAAACCTAATTTATTCCATCTATCATTCATTCAATCAAATGAAAAAGACAACATCTACGCTCTTGTTGCTCGTTGCGATGGCCCTGTGCGGACGTGCGAGCGCGATTGATCCGGCCGATGTGAAGCCGGTCAAAAACCTGATCCTCTTGATCCCCGATGGAACGTCTATTGCAACCGTGTCTACGGCTCGCTGGTACCAATGGTACAAAGATCCCAATCGGCAGCACCTGGCCATCGACCCGTATCTCTGTGGTACGGTTCGGACCTTCTCTTCCAACGCCCCAATCGGCGATTCTGCACCTACGACCTCCTGTTATGTGACCGGACATCCGAGCCGTACAGGTTATATTGCTACCTACCCGCCGGCTGATCCGGGCAATGACATTTTCCCCGTAGATCCCTCGCGCGCTTATCAGCCTATGATCACTCTGCTGGAGGCCATGCGGCTGGTACAAAACAAGGCTACCGGTTTGGTTGTCACTTGCGAGTTCACACATGCCACTCCTGCAGACTGCTCCGCACATAGTTACAGTCGAAAACGTTATGATTGGATTGCGCCGCAGATTGTCCACAACGATGTAGACGTTGTGATGGGTGGTGGCGTCTCTCTTTTGGACAAAGAAGGCGAGGCTTACCTTCGGTCGCGGGGTTACAGCGTCTATCGCGACGATCTGGCCGGTATGCGCGCTGACAACAATGGCAAAATGTGGGCCCTCTTCGGTAAGAAGGAGATGGATTACGACCTGGATCGCGATCCTGCCCAACAGCCTGCCCTCGAAGAGATGACACGAAAGGCCCTCGAGAAACTGTCCAAAAACGAAAATGGCTTTTTCTTGATGGTTGAAGGAAGTAAAGTAGACTGGGCGGCGCATGGCAACGATCCCGTGGGTATGCTTACCGAATATGTGGCCTTTGACAAGGCTTGTGCCGTGGCGCTTGACTTTGCCAAGAAGGACGGACAGACGCTCGTGGTTGTCGTGCCCGATCATGGCAACAGTGGTTTTAGTCTGGGGCGCCGCGACTGTAAAGGTTACGACAAATTGACCAAGGATCAGCTCTTCAGCTTTGTCACTGGCGTAAAAAATACGGCCCAGGGCTTTGTCAACAAGCTCAACGCCGCGCCATCGACAGAGGTGCAAAAGATCTTCAAAGAAAATGCCGGATTTGAGTTGACCGACGAGGAGCTGCAGGCCCTTTACAACTGCAAAGATTATAAGAACAGCCCCATCCCGGAGGCCGATCGCACGGAAAAAGAGTCCCTGTCGGCCCTCTACAGCAATTCTCTCTACGGATTTGTAGCTAAGCTACTTACCTCCAAGACCTGTTTTGGCTTTACCACGGGCGGGCACACCGGCGAGGACGTTATTTTGGCCGCATATCACCCCCAGGGAACCCTCCCCATAGGTGTAAACACGAATATCGACCTCCATCGCTACATGGCCTCCGCCGTAGGCCTCTTAGGGAAGCCCGACGAACTCACCCAGGAGTATTTTGTGCCCCATACCGAATTGTTGAAAGGCTACAAATACACTATCTTGCCGGCGAAAACGGAGAAGGACAATCCCACGCTCGTTGTTAAGGGCAAAAAACAACAGCTGACGATCGTGCCCTTCACCAACATCATCCGAAAAGGGAAGAAGGCAAACGACGAGATCCGTCTTTCGACCGTGATTGTCTACGTAGACAAGAACAACACCTTCTACCTGCCGCGATCTATCACAAAGTATCTTGAATAAGAAAGTCTTTCGATATGTCTTTTATTCGCCCAGTAAGATGGGATATGTTTTGATTGGGTCTTGACAAGGCCTTTATTTGGTTTCATTACATTATGATAAGAGGTGCACCCGCGACGGGTCCACCTCTTTTTTTATCTCCCGAAAAAGAGGGAGAGGCCAATATGCATGAATATTTCATGTACCTGGAAACGGATGCCGCAAAACCGCATGACCATTTCATATCCCCGTGTAGGGCGCAACAGAATACGCCCCACAAACGACCCGGAACGGGACGAATACGTGCAAAATCGCACGAACGTTTCATGTAATCGGGCACGGATAACGACATCCTGCGCGTAACGTTTTCGTCCCCGTGTAGGGGCGTATTGAATACGCCCCACAAACGACCCGGAACGGGGCGAATTGAAAATGGTACGTGCGGGACTGCGGCGTTCGTTTTCTGCCGAAAACGTCTGTGGGGCGTATGCAATACGCCCCTACACGGGGACGAAAATGGTACGCATGGGATTGCGGCATTCGTTTTCTGCCGAAAACGTCTGTGGGGCGTATGCAATACGCCCCTACACGGGGACGAAAATTGTACGCGTGGGATTGCGGCGTTCGTGATTGGGGACGAAAATGGTACGTGCGGGGTGGCATATACCCGATTCGTTTCATTATCCCACCTTTGCGTTATGAAAAATGAATACACCCATGAACACAAAGTATGATCCGAAGGTGCACCACCGTCATTCGATGCGTTTATACGGATATGATTATTCGTGTGATGGATTATATTTCATCACCCTCTGTTGTCAACAACGGACGTGCCTATTCGGTGAGATCATCGATAATGAAATGGTTTTGAATGAAGCCGGACATGTCGCTAAAGAGGAATGGCAGAACACGATTAACATTCGCCCGGGTCAAGTGCTCCTACATGAATATGTGATTATGCCTAATCATATGCATGCCATCGTTGAAATCACACAGTCCACATCTTTATCGACCCTACGCAGCATATATAACAACTGGCACGCAGGATTTCCGGAGGTTGTGGACGATAATCCCATTCCATGCCGTTCCCCTTCTCATACATTAGGGGCTATTGTAAGAGGGTATAAAGCGGCTGTGTCTAAAAGATTGGGCTTTACCGTTTGGCAACGTAACTATTACGAACATATCATTCGAAATAGCCAATCGTATCAGCGTATTTCGGAATACATCATCATCAATCCAGAAAATTGGCAAGGCGATGATCTATATATCGATGAATAACAGAACCCGCACGACCGTTTCACGTACCCGGGCACGGATAACGACATCCTGCGCGTAACGTTTTCGTCCCCGTGTAGGGCGCAACAGAATACGCCCCACAAACGACCCGGAACGGGGCGAATACGTGCAAACCCGCACGAACGTTTCACGTAATCGGACACGGATACCGACATCCTGCGCGTAACGTTTTCGTCCCCGTGTAGGGTGCAACAGAATACGCCCCACAAACGACCCGGAACGGGACGAATACGTGCAAAACCGCACGAACGTTTCATGTACCCGGGCACGGATAACGACATCCTGCGCGTACCGTTTTCGTCCCCGTGTAGGGGCGTATTGAATACGCCCCACAAACGACCCGGAACGGGGCGAATACGTGCAAAATCGCACGACCGTTTCACGTAATCGGACCGCACGAATCCCGTATACATCCGAAAATGGATGACGCAAATACACGGCGTTCGTTTTCTGCCGAAAACGTTTGTGGGGCGTATGCTGTTGCGCCCTACACGGGGATGAAAATGGTACGTGCAGGATTGCGGCATTCGTTTTCTGCCGAAAACGTTTGTAGGGCGTATGCAATACGCCCCTACACGGGGACAAAAATGGTACGTGCAGGGTGGCGGCGTTCATGATTGGATGCGAAAATGGTACGCGCGGGGTGGCGGCATTCGTTTTCTGCCGAAAACGTCCGTAAGGCGTATGCAATACGCCCCTACACGGGGACAAAAATGGCACATGCCGATCCGCATACATCATTTTAAGCCCCACAAACCCTTTCTGCGTTTTTGCAACGTCCTCGTTTGGGATCGAGAGGGACGTGTGCGGAGTTGCGGGGGGATTGCTTGGGTGGAAAATATTAAATGACGGGGATGTTATTTAGTTGCTCTGATAGAGCAATTAAGCCGTAAAAATGTTTCTTAGTTGCTCTGATGAAGCAATTAAGCCGAGAAAATGTCTCTTAGTTGCTCTGATGAAGCAATTAAGCCGAAAGAATGTTTCTTAATTGCTCTGGTGAAGCAACTAAATAACATGCGCGTTGTTTAGTATTTTGCATGCATGTTGGAGGTATGAAAAATCTTCCCATCTTTGCCGCGTCACAATCTTTTGTCTTGAAAGATGACGGACATGTATCACATCACAAATAAACAGAGTTTACAATGCCAGAGACACCTTCTGCTCCTCAAAATCCGTCGGCGGGGATTGTACCGCCTGTCGAAATCGACACAATTAACTGCACGCTGATGACCAACGGTGCGCACTTCTTGTTTATGAAGAACGTGAGCGACCGCATGGCCACCGAAACGGCCCTTTTGGCACACCCGAAGATCAAAAAGGCTGCCGATCTGCTCGCTGCGGCGACCAAGAAAGAGGACGACTGTTACGCTAAGTCGCAAAAAAGCCTCATTACGACCGACATCCACAAAGCGGATCAGGAAAGGGGACGTATGCTGAACGCCCTACGCAAAACATTGAAAGGTTTTGCAGACCATCCGGAAGCCGACAAGGCTCGATCGGCCGCAACGATCCTCAAGGTGATGACCGCCTATCGTCTCGACGCCCGTATGCAGCTGGAGCGAGAGACCGGGGCCATCATTAGCTTCGTGGGAGACTGCGAGAAAACGTACGCGACCGACGTTTCGTCGCTGGGCGTTAAGCCGTATGTCGACTCGTTGAAAGCTGCCAACGAAAAAATCGAGAAGTGGCTCACCGAGCGTTCCGACAACATGCCGCAAACGCTCGGCTCACTTCGCACGGCCCGTCATGAGTCGGATTTGGCTTACCAGTGGCTCGTCAGGGTAGTCAATGCCTTGGCGGTGGTTGACGATGCACTCGACACGGCCCCCTTTATCATTCATATGAATAAGGTGGTCCATCGCAACAAGACGCAAGTGATCGGATCGAAGAAGAAGAAAGACGGCGAGGATCCCGAAAAGCCGAAAGATCCGAAGCAGCCGAAAGAACCGAATCCCAAAAAGCCGGGAAAGGATGACGGCAAACCCGACATCCATCTCCCTGAGGATAAAGATTCGAAGAAACCAGACCCCAAGACTCCCGGAGGCGAAGGAGAGAAGCCCAAGCAACCCGGAGGCAGTCAAGGCAGCGGGCCAGATATTACCTTGCCAGAAGAATAGACCGTCGTTATTAATGATAAATCATCGGTAGTTATGCCGGGTGCAGCATAGGTTCGCCTATGTATGTGCCCGGCATTTTTCATGGGGTTCGTTTTGTCGAAAATGAACGACATGCGGATCGGCGTGAGTGTTTTTTGTTGAATGTTTTTTGTTGGGGGTTTCTGTATGATTGTTTTACCTAATCGGGAACGGATAGCGTAAAACCGCATGAATCTCGCACACATCCAAAAATGGATGATGCAAATACACGGTATTCGTTTTCTACTGAAAACGTTTGTGGGGCGTATTCAATACGCCCCTACACGGGGATATGAATGGTTCATGCAGATTCGCATGAACGTTTTCCGTCCTTAGATTTTCATCATGCAGATCTGCATAGCCTCCTTATTATCCCCATTATTGGGGATTGTGAACAGCATTCTCTACGTTCTACTTTTGCCGCCGTATTTGTTTAAGTGCAGAATGTATTTTATATTGTATCATAAGAACATGAAGAAGAGAAACACCCTATGGATGCTTTTCGCGTGCCTGCTGACGATTGCCTGGAGTACGTCCACGGCGCAAACGGCACGCATTACGGGCGTCGTGACCGACGCTGCGAACAACGAACCGCTCATCGGAGCCAGCGCCTTTATCGAACAACTGAAAACGGGAGAGGTGACAGACGCCAAGGGCAACTTTTCGATCCAAAATTTACCCCCGGGCACCTACACGGTCCGATTTGATTACATGGGCTACGAAAGCCATTCGGAACGGGTCACGCTACGCGAAGGGGAGGTGCGCCGCATGAAGGTACAACTGCAATCGGAGTCGAAATCGCTCAGCGAAGTAGTGGTAACAGCCAAAAGTGAGGCCCGACAATTGCGCGAACAAGCGATGCCTATCTCTATCATATCCATGAATCAGTTGAGCGGAACGGTGGCAGGCATTGCGGACATCTTGTCGAAGACGGTCGGAGTGACATTGCGCTCGTCTGGCGGAGTGGGAGGCGCTACAAGACTGTCCGTGCGCGGCTTGGAGGGAAAAAGGATCGGGTTCTTTATCGACGAGACGCCCATGAACGATAATTCGGACTTTATCGACATCAACGACATCCCTATCGACATGATTGATCGCATTGAGATTTACAAGGGTGTCGTTCCGGCCAAATTTGGAGGCTCGGCAATGGGCGGGGCCGTCAATTTGGTGCTGAAAGAGTATCCGGCACGTTACGCGGACTTTAGTTACACGCTGGAATCGTTCAATACGCACAAAGTGCAAACCGTTTTGAAGCGAAATTTGCGCAATCAGGGCCTCGTGTTCGGCATCGGCGGCGGATATACGTACTCGGACAATAACTACACCATGCTTTCGTCCTATGTGGACGGCCTGAAGATCCGCCGCGACCACGATGGATTCCGAAAATTGATCTTGGGCGGCTCCCTGAAGGCCTACAAATGGTGGTTCGACAAGGTGGAGATTGAACCGGCTTTCGCTTTGACGAATCATGAGATACAGGGCATTGAAAAGGATATCCGTAAGGCGGAAACGCACTCCATGCTCTTTGCCCTGGCCAATAAATTGGAGAAAAAAAACTTCCTGACGCCTGGCTTGGACTTCGATATGCACCTGGCAGCGGCCATTACGTCTTACGGGCTCGTGGATACGGCCAAGCAATGGTACGACTGGGATGGACGGGCCTACCCCTCGCCATCTATTTATGGCGGGGAATTGGGCAATCGTTATGCGTCGCATTCTTCGGATAAGAAGTTTACCATCAGCCACAAATTGAACTTAGAATACTTGCTGCATAAGCAGCACTCGCTCAATTTCAACTCACTTTTTACCCTGGCAAACGGTTTCCCCAAAGATTCGCTGCGAGAATTGAGCATAGGAAGAGAAGCGGTCTTCAATTCGCGCATGAGGAGTTGGTCGGCAGGCTTAACGTACGATTTTCGCACGCCGAAAGACCGCCTGCTGAACTCCCTGACCGTGCGTTACTACCTATACACGATGAAGACACGTCAGGCGGACATTTTTGGCATCGGTGAGGTACATGATGTGGACGTCAACAAGAGCGCTGTGGGCGTTAATGATGCCCTGCGGTTCCGCATCCTGCCGGATTTGATGGCGAAATTGTCCGCGGGGTATGACGTGCGTATCCCCTCGGAAACGGAACTCTTGGGCGATGGCTACACGGTCTCACCGGCCGAAAATCTAATGCCGGAGCGAAACACGAGCCTCAATGTGGGCTTCTTGTACGACCTGACAGGTCGGGCAGCAAGTAATCTTCAGATCGAAGTCAATGCCTTCTATATGTATCTGCAAGATATGATCCGCTATACGAAGGGAATCCTCGGCGCACAGTATCAAAATTTTGGCGAGATGCGTACGATGGGTGTCGAGGCAGAGGTGAAAGCCGACATAACGCCTTGGCTCTATGGGTATGCGAACGCTACGTTCCAAGATCTTCGTGATGTACGTGAGCATGATGAAGGAAGTTCGCTACCTAATCCTACGAAGGGTCTGCGCATGCCCAACATTCCCTATTTAATGGGCAATGCAGGATTGGAATTCCATCATGAGAATCTTTTTGGCGGCCGCGGACAGAACACGCGTCTTTTTAGCGATCTATCTTTTGTGGAGGAATATCTCTACGACTTCGAAATGGCGGCAGATCAACGGCGGATACCCCGCAGCACAACCGTCGACCTTGGTTTGGAGCATAGCTTTTTCAACAACAGCCTTTTTCTCTCGGCCAAGATCAAGAATCTGACCGACGCGCGCGTCCTCAGCGAATTTAATCGCCCCCTGCCAGGTCGCAGCTTCGGCGTCAAGGTGAGATATGTGTTCAAGTGAAACGTTTCAGGGACTTTTTCCACGGTAGTTACGGTCTTGCAATCCGGAGGCTGTAGGGGCGTATTGCATACGCCCCACAAACGTCCCAGCATGGGACGAACCATCCTCCGAGCATTTGTCATGCGGTCCCTGCGGGCCCGTGTGGGGGCGTATGCAATACGCCCCTACAACCTACCGGCAGGAAAATTGAGACTCGATAGCCTGAAGCGATACGGCAGGAACCTATTTAGAGCAAAAGACAGACAGCTGCATACGTTCGCGAACCTTTTTTCCGGACAATGCAGCGTCTTGCAACGCTTCACCGTCCCTTCTCTCGATGGTTTTTTCTTTGAGCCAAAAGGCAGGACCTCTTTCCTCGAGTCGTCTTTCTTCATGCTCAAGCTGAGAACCCCATTTTTTAATCGAACTTTTTTCGGGCGAAAGCCCATAACCCCTATTTTTTAACCGACAAAACGTATTGAGATGATGAACAAGAAAATGATGTGGGCAGCATGCCTCGTTGCCCTTGTGATGACAACCGGATGTGGAAAAGACACTCCCCCGGAACCCAAGCCCCAACCCAAACCGGACACGACGAATACCGTGGTGCCTGGCGGCAAAGGCCAGTACCTCTTAGAGACGACCGTGAAGAATCCCGACGGTATGAGCGGCTCGTCTTATTTGCAGCTGACGAACAATCTCAGTGGCTCCATCGACAATTCGAAGGGCATTCAGATTGCTTTTGCTGGCATGATCTCCGTGATTGACAACTACATCTTTGTCCTGCCCACCGGTATGGGAAAAGATGCAGAGTTTAAGGTCCGCCGCTACACGTATGACCCGAAAACACAGACGATGGGAAACCTCAAGACCATCGATGTGCCCGCGGGAGCTACGCCGTACAATGTCCAGAAGGTCTCTGCCGACAAAATGTATATGCCGAACTATTCCTTGGGCAACGTTTGGGTGATGAATCCGACCACGCTACAGAAAACAGGCGAGATCGACCTGAAGCAGTATGCGTACAAAGACGCAAGCCCCGAGCCCAGTATGGGCATTCTTCGTGGCGATCGGTACTTCCTTACTCTGGACCAGATCGGCGGTAATTACATGCCGTACGAAGAGCGTAGGCAGGTGGAAGTGGCTGTGATCGACCCGAAGACCGACAAAGTGCTGAAAGTGATCACCGAGAACAGCAAAAAGATCGCCTTTCCGACCAGACCGTTGTATAAGGACATGATCTTTACCGACGAACAGGGCGATATTTATATCGCGTGCGCTGGCTACTTCGGTTATAACCCGAAATATCGGGAGAATGGGTTTGTCTGCATCCCTGCTGGCAAGGATGAATTTGACGCGTCGCGTACGTGGGAGATTTCTGGCGTAACGATTGAAGGCTCTAAATTCAAATCATCCGCGATCCTGAACTGTAAATACCTGGGCAATGGTAAAGTGGTGGCTTTCGTGGCCATTCTGGAGCTGAACGGAACGAATCCATACACGTCTAAGAGCGCAATGGCCGTAATCATGGATCTCAAGGCCAAAACGATCAAAAGAATTGAGGGAGTCCCCATGACGGATGGCCATAGTACGGCGATTGAGACCCAAGGCAATTTGGTACTCCTCGGTGCCTTCGGCGAAAAACAGGCGGGCCTCTTTACATATAACCCGGCTACGGGCAAGGCAGGCCTCTCGCTGAGCACAGTAGGCAATCTCTCCTTCATGCACATCTTCGGCAAATAAGCATCAGCCGTTTTTTGATCATAGAAAAGCCCCGGTCCCTTCGCAAGCAAGGAATCGGGGCTTGGTTTTTTGTTATGCGAACGTACATATCCCCCGTATGTATCTCAGAATGATTCGGGGAATCACATATTTATTCGATACGTATCGAAAAAGATTCCGTGTAGGTTGGCGGAACCCATTTTTTCGGGCGGTTACGCCAGCCGGAAATCGAGCTGCTTACGTTCCAGGTTGGCATGCTCTACTGTGATAGTGATCGGGTCTCCTAAACGATAGGTACGGTGTCGACGACGACCGACCAGGGCATAATTGGCTTCATCAAACTCATAAAAATCATCGTCCAAGTCTCGCATGGGCACGAGACCTTCGCATTTATTGTCGTTCAACTCCACATACAGTCCCCATTCGGTGACGCCAGATATCACGCCATCAAAAACCTGCCCGATTTTGTCGCTCATAAACTCCACCTGCTTGTATTTGATCGAAGCACGTTCCGCGTTGGCCGCCAACTGTTCCATTTGCGAGCAATGATCGCACTCTTCTTCACACGCGTCCTTAGAAACGCTCCGACCACCGTTCGCGTAACGCGCCAAGAGCCTGTGCGCCATCATATCGGGATAGCGGCGGATGGGCGAGGTGAAATGCGAATAGTAGGCAAAGGCCAAGCCATAGTGCCCGATGTTTTCCGTCGAGTAGCGGGCCTTCTGCATGGATCGCACAGCCAATGTTTCGATCAGATTTTCCTCCGGCCGACCCTTCGCATCGTCTAACAGGCGATTGATACTGCGGGTGATTTCGTTTTTACTGCCGTCCGTCTTCAGTTTATATCCAAACCGTCGGACAAACGTGGCGAACGTCTCCATTTTTTCTGCGTCGGGTTGCTCATGAATGCGGTAGACGAACGTTTTTTTCGCCGCCCGACTGCCCGAACGTTTTCCGACGGATTCCGCCACCGTGCGATTCGCGATGAGCATAAACTCCTCGATCAATTTGTTCGCGTCCTTCGACTCCTTGAAATACACGCTCAAGGGACGACCCTTGTCGTCGATCTCGAACTTCACCTCGTAGCGATCAAAGTCGATGGCACCCTGCGCAAACCGTCGCTCGCGAAGTTTTTTAGCCAAACGGTTCAGCGTGTTGATCTCTTCGCAGAAATCTCCGTGGCCGGTCTCTATCGCCTCCTGTGCCTCGTCGTAAGTGAAACGGCGGTCACTACGAATCACCGTCCGCACGATGCGTGAGGCGAGGATGTCGGCCTCCTCATTCATCTCAAAGACGACGGAAAAGGTCAGCTTCTCCTCATCCGGCCTTAACGAGCAGAGATCGTTTGACAAACATTCCGGCAGCATAGGAATCGTTCGGTCAACAAGATAGACGGAGGTTGCGCGCTCGTATGCCTCCTTATCGATGACGCTGCCCGGCTTCACATAGTGCGTTACGTCGGCAATATGGACGCCCACCTCCCAGCGGCCGTCCGTCAGGCGACGGATCGAGAGTGCATCATCAAAGTCTTTGGCGTCTTTGGGGTCGATCGTGAAGGTTGTCACCTCGCGGAAGTCCTCACGCTCGGCCAAATCCTCCGCCGTGATCTCACGTGGGATGCGCCGCGCAGCTTTCTCGACATTTTCCGGATAACGCGTGGGTAAACCGTACTCAGCCAAGATGGCGTGCATTTCCGTGTCGTTATCCCCCGCGCGACCGAGCACCTCGACGACTTCACCCGTCGGATTCGACGCGTGTTCGGGCCACTCGGTGATACGCACGATAGCTTTATCGCCCGTGCGACCGCCCTGAAGCGCTGCTTTGGGGATAAAGATGTCGTTGGAGAGCGTGCGATCTTCGGTCACAAGGAAGGCGTAGTTCTTGGAGACCTCCAGCCGACCCACATAGGTGTGTGCCGCACGCTCCAAAACCTCCATCACCTCCGCCTCAGGCTCGCCCCGACGACGTTTGAAGAGCTGCACACGTACACGATCGCCATCCAGTGCGTGGGCCGTGTTGCGATCGTCCACATTGATGGGTTCTGGCGTCGGAACGTCACCGTCCGCATTGTCCGTAGCGGGAGTGTCCGGAATAAAGGCATGTCGGCCGTTGCTACGGCGCCGAAAGATTCCGGTAACGGACTCGCCGATGCGATTCAAGCGATAACGCCCGGGTTCGGTCTCCGTGAGCACATCATCGTCCGCCAAACTGCGCAGTATTTCGGCCGTTTGGAGCTTCTGCACCTGTGCTTCGACGCCGATAGCCTTGGCGATCTGCTTGTAGTTGTAAATCGTGCGAGGATTGAGCTGGAACGTATCCAAGATGGCCCGTGTGAGGGCGTCTTTTTTGAGGATACGCTTGCCGTGATGGGCGGACTGGGTGGCTTTTTTCTTCTTGTTGCCTCGCGTGTCCCTGTCGTTTCGTCGACTTTGCTTGCCCGCCGACGTGGGCTTCTTTTTACGTGTAATCTTCATTCTGCTTACTTATTCTCTTGCCCGAAATAGTTCGGGGATACGCCTATGGCTCCCGGTTTGCACGAGAAAATGCAGCCACTCAAGGGGTAGGCTGCCAGCTCGTCCGGTGTGAGGCCCTCGCGGGCCGTGGTGATGTAGAGGATGTCCATGTTTTTGCCACCAAAAGCACACGAGGTGACGTTCGGGGCAGGCACTTCCACCTTGGCGATCAGCTCGCCGGTGTAGGCATTGTAGCAATAGACGCCAAAGCCGCCCCACTGGGCCACCCAGAGGTTGTCGTTGCGGTCGATGGTCATACCGTCGGGCAGTCCGGTACCCTCGGATATATCGACAGCGATACCGTTCTTGATGATGTCACCCGAATGCTGGTGGTAGCGATAGCGGCGGATCTTACCCGTAGGCGTATCGTTATAATAGATGTACTTGTTGTTGCGCGACCAGACGATGCCGTTGGAGATCGTCACGCCGCGGATCATGGCGTCGATGCGCCCACTGGGACGGACGCAATAGAGCGTTGCGTCGTTCGACTTTTCGTCGATGCTCATCGTGCCCACCCACAGCCAACCGTTAGGCGAGCATTTGCCGTCGTTGCAGCGCAGCCGACCACCCTTGGTGTCGACGGGGGTGATCTCTTGCTTCTGCTGGGTATTTAGATCGAAGCGGACGATGCTGTTCTCAAGCGCCACGATGACGGTGTGATCCGTCTCGGGAACGACGGTCGTCACCTTCCGATCGAACTGCCACGAGCGGCATTTCTTCTTCTCCGGCATAAACTCATAGAGCGTGCGCTTCTCGATGTCTACCCAAAAGAGGGAGCCACGATCGGGGTGCCAGATGGCGCCTTCGCCCAGCTGGGCTTCTGTCCGGTAAGCCACCTCGGCGCTCATGTGCCTCACCTCCGAACAGGAGTTGGCGAGGGTGAGCAGCACCGCACTGGCCGCCACAAGGAGCAGCAGCCCGCGGGTGGACTTGATGATCGACTTCATGCCACGTATCATACTTAGAAGCTGTTTTGATTCAGTAGGGAGTAGCAGTAAGAACCGCATCGGTAGCATCGTTCTTTCCTCTCCGCCCTCTATTTGACTTGAATAATTCGTTTGATCTCACTCAGCTTATTCAACGCTTCGAGCGGCGTGAGATTGTTTAGGTCGAGGTTACAGATCTCGTCGCGCACCTGACTGAGCACCGGATCGTCTAACTGGAAAAAGCTCAGCTGATAGGCCTGGCCCTTGGCTGATTTGGGCACATCGACCACTACGGGCTTGGCTTGCGCCCCGCCTCGCTCCAGACGAGCGAGGATCTCGCCCGACCGCTCGACGATGCTCCGCGGCATGCCCGCCATACGCGCCACGTGGATACCGAAGCTGTGCTCACTGCCCCCGGATACGAGCTTGCGGAGGAAGATGACCCGATTGCCCGACTCCCGCACCGAGACGTTGAAGTTGCGGATACGCGGAAAGCTGCGGGCCATCTCGTTCAGCTCGTGGTAATGGGTGGCAAAGAGCGTGCGGGCCGACGCCGTCGGGTGCTCATGGATATACTCGACGATGGCCCAGGCGATGGAGATGCCGTCATAGGTGCTCGTGCCGCGTCCTAACTCATCGAAGAGCACAAGACTGCGCGCAGAGAGGTTGTTGAGGATGTTCGCCGCCTCGTTCATCTCGACCATGAAGGTGGATTCGCCTGCGGAGATGTTGTCCGACGCTCCGACACGCGTAAAGATCTTGTCCACCCAACCGATACGCGCGCTCTCAGCGGGCACGAAGCTGCCCACCTGGGCCAGCAGGGCGATGAGGGCTGTCTGGCGAAGCAGCGCCGACTTACCGGCCATGTTTGGCCCGGTGATGATGAGGATCTGCTGGTCACGACGATCGAGATAGACGTCGTTGGCCACATAAGGCTCGTCCGAGGGCAGTTGTCGCTCGATGACGGGGTGGCGCCCACCTCGAATGTCGATCACATCGGAGTCGTCTACCACCGGCCGCACATAACGCTGGCTGGAGGCCGTGCGGGCGAAGGAGACGACGCAGTCCAGCTGGGCCACGATTTGTGCGTCACGCTGGATGGGGCGGACGAGGTGCGTCAGATCGGCCGTCAGTCGGTTGAACAGCTCCGCTTCCAAGGCCACGATACGCTCTTCGGCGCCGAGGATCTTCTCCTCGTATTCCTTCAGCTCCTCCGTGATGTATCGCTCGGCATTGACCAGGGTCTGCTTGCGGATCCACTCCGTGGGCACCTTGTCTTTGTGCGCATTGCGGACCTCGATATAGTATCCGAACACGTTGTTGAAGGCGATCTTGAGGCTCGGAATGCCCGTCCGCTCACTTTCGCGCTGCTGCACCTTCGTCAGGTAGTCCTTGCCCGAATAGGCCAGCTGGCGCAGCTCGTCAAGCTCCTGGCTTACCCCTTCGGCGATAAGCCCTCCTTTGGCTATCGTGACGGGTGGCTCACTGACCAACTCGCGTCCGATGCGTTCGCTCATCTCCGAACAGGGATCGAGTGCCTCACCCCAAGCCCGGAGCACCGCGTTATCCGACGCCATCGAGCGCGTGCGTATCCGTCCGATGGCTTCCAGGGCACGCTTGAGCTGCACCACCTCGCGCGGCGAGACCCGCCCCACGGCCACCTTGGAAATGATCCGCTCCACGTCGCCCACTTCGGCCAGCTGCCCGATCAGTGCCTCACGCAGCAAGGCGTCGCCCGCAAGCAAGGCCACGGCGTCCTGTCGGCGACTGATCTCGGCCTCGTCGCGGAGTGGAAAGAGCAGCCAGCGCTTCAGCAGTCGTGCGCCCATGGGCGAGGTGGTCTCGTCGATCGTTTCCAGAAGGGAGCGGCCGCCTTCGCTCATCGATCGCACAAGCTCAAGGCTGTGGACAGTGAATTTGTCGAGCCTGACGTAACCCTCCTCCTCGATGCGCAGGAGCGACGTGATGTGTCCCACCTGCGTGTGCTTCGTGCGATCCAAATAAACGAGGATGGCGCCTGCGGCCACGATGCCGTCCTCCAGATCCTCGACGCCGAAGCCTTTCAGCCCGACCGTCTCGAAGTGGCGCTGGAGCCGATCGCGGGCCGTGTCGGGCATGAAGACCCAATCCTCCATCTCGAACACACTGCCCACGGGCCCGAAGGTGCATCCGAAGCGGTCGCGCAGACCGTGGCAGACCAGCACCTCCTTAGGCGCAAAGTCCGCCAGCCACTTGTCCACCGTCTCCACCGTGCCCTCAGCCGTGAGGAACTCGCCCGTCGAAATATCCAGAAAAGCCACCCCGCATTTGGACCGCCCAAAATGCACCGCAGCCAGAAAGTTATTCTCCCTCCGTTCCAGCACATTGTCATCCATCGAAACGCCGGGGGTGACCAGCTCCGTGATCCCTCGCTTGACCAGTTTCTTGGCCATTTTCGGATCCTCCAGCTGGTCGCATACCGCCACCCGCCAGCCCGATTTCACCAGCTTCGGCAGGTAGGCATCGAGCGCGTGATAAGGGAAGCCCGCCATTGGCACATCCTGCGCCGCGCCGTTAGAGCGCTTCGTCAGCACAATGCCGAGCGTCTCAGCCCCATCGACAGCGTCCTGCCCATACATTTCGTAGAAGTCGCCCACGCGAAAGAGCAGAATGGCCTCTGGATGCTTGGCCTTAATGCCAAAATACTGCTTCATCAAGGGGGTTTCGACGGATTTTGCCACAGTGGTTTCTTCCTTTCTTTTAAGTGAGACAAAAGTATGGCTAATCAGAAAGCCCCGCAAAATCAGCGCTTCCCGCCCCCTGCCACGCCTCTCGTTCCCCGCCCCTCGGCCCATCCGAAACGCCCCCCGTCCATCCTTCCTCCACCCCGTCCCACTCCCAAACGAGCCACGTTTTCCATTTCCCCAGCCCGTCCCACTCCCAAACAGGCCGCCTCTGCCATTCCTCCAGCCCGTCTGACTCCCAAACAGGCCGCCTCTGCCATTCCTCCAGCCCGTCTGACTCCCAAACGGGCCACGTCTACCATTCCCCGGGCCCGTCGGACAGTCATTTCGCGTGCAAATCGGCTTCTTTCGTACTGAAAGCCTGCTTTATGCACTGCATAATGATATCTCTTACTATAGAAGCCATTCCTCTGCGATGCGGATAGTATGTTCCTCGTGTAGAAGCCTACCTTATGCGTCGCATAAGGCATATTCCTATATTAAAAGCCTACCTCATGCACCGCATAAGGCATACTTTCGAATTAGGAAGATTCTATCTGCGCTGCATAAGCTATGCTTTTAACTCGGTAAGATCCTATATGCGCCGCACTTGCCAGGCTTTTATGCCGTTAATATATCTCATGCGACGCATAAGCCATGCTTTTGGAGTAGAAGAATCTTATCTGCAACGCATAAAGCAGGTTTCTAATGTGCAAGAATTGCATCTGCGCTGCACATCATAGGCTTTCAGTGCGAAAGAAGCCGATCTGCACGCGAAATGACTGCCCGACGGCCCGGAGGAATGCCTGACGGGCCCCGTTTGGGAGTCCGACGGGCTGAGAGGATGGGATACGTGGGCCGTTTGGGGGCGGAGCGGGGTGGGGGAATAGAAAACGTGGGACGTTTGGGAGCACGACGGACTGGGGGAATGGAAAACGTGGGACGTTTGGGAGTGAGACGGGCTGGAGGAATGGAAAACGTGCCACATGTGTGCCGACCTAATTTGCGGATGATCGTAGACGTTCCCCACTGCTTGATCATACGCCCCCTGAGGGGTCGTCCTAAGGGGCGTATGCCATACGCCCCTACCCGGACAACGACAGATTGAGGATCATTAGGAACGACTCCTCCCGCCGTCAGGCTGTAGGGGCGTATGGCATACGCCCCACATGTGCGCCGATCTAATTTGCCGGACATCCGCCATTCCCCACCGCCTGATCATACGCCTCTTGAGGGGTCGTCCTAAGGGGTGTATGCCATACGTCCCTACAGCCTGCCGGCGGGGCTTCGCCTTTTTCGCGTCTTGTCTTTAGCGTCTCCCGAAGAGGCTGCGCTGATTGGGGTCGGGGGTGCGACTGCGGACGATGATGAGCAGCTCTTCGAGGGAGGTCAGGGCGGCGAAGAGGAGTGCAATGCGCAGGGCTGTCGCCGATACGGGGCCGCACCAGACGATGCGCACGAGTAGGACGAAGGCGATCACGGCGCTGATCTTATTGCCAAGGGTGTGGACGGAGAGCAGTCGGCGGAAGCGCAGCCACCCGACGACGATCGCAGCCAGTCGCAGGGCAAGGACCACGACGAGCTCCGTCAGGCAGGAGCGCACCACGGACTCGTAGCGCGTGCAGAAGACCCACCCCAGGGCGAGGAAGAACGTCCAGTCGGCCACCGAGTCGAGGCGGGCGCCAAGCCGCGTCTGACAGTCGAAGCGACGCGCAATGATCCCGTCGACGGCGTCGGTAGCTCCGGCCAGCAGCATCAGGGCGGCCAGTAGCGGGGGCCGATCGGCTGTGGCTATGAGGACGGGCGAGAGAAGAATGCGCAGGGCGGAAAGGAGGTTCGGGACGTGCTTCATTGTTCGGTCGTCGATGGGGTGGGGGAGGACGCGCTATCGGGAGACGATGCGGAGGACGTCGAGCAGGTGGCGGTCGATGGGCTTATCCTTCTTGATGGCCTTGGCGAAGGGCACGAGGACCAGCTCGTCGTTCTGAAGGCCGACCATGACGTTGCGCTGCCCCTCGAGTAGGGCCTCGATGGCGGCTTCGCCCATGCGAGTGGCCAGGATACGGTCTTGCGCCGAAGGGGAGCCACCGCGTTGCAGGTGGCCGAGGATGGAGACGCGGACGTCGAACTGCGGATACTCCTTCTTGACGCGTTCGGCCACGCCCATGGCGCCACCCGTTACCTCGCTTTCGGCCACGAGCACGATGCTGCTGTTCTTCGACTTGCGGAAACCCTGCTCAATCATCTCGGCCAGCTGGTCTTTCTCGAGCGAGATCTCGGGGATGATGGCGGCTTCGGAGCCGGTGGCCAGGGCACCGTTGAGGGCGAGGAAGCCGGCGTCGCGTCCCATGACCTCGACGAAGAAGAGTCGCTCGTGCGAGGAGGCCGTGTCACGGATCTTGTCGACGCACTCCATGATGGTGTTCAGGGCCGTATCGTAACCGATGGTGACGTCGGTGCCGGAGAGGTCGTTGTCGATCGTACCGGGCAGGCCGATGATGGGGAAGTTGTGCTCCTGGGCGAAATCGCGAGCGCCATGCAGGCTGCCGTCGCCACCGATGACGACGAGGGCTTCGATACCGTGTTCGACGATCACGTCGTGGGCCTGACGCCGGCCCTCGGGGGTACGGAACTCGTCGCAACGGGCGGTCTTGAGGATGGTGCCACCACGCTGGATGATGTTGCTGACGCTTTGGGTTTCGAGCGAGGTGATCTCGTTCGTGATCAGTCCGCGATAGCCGCGGTAGATGCCTTTTACGATGATGCCGTTGGCGATAGCCGTACGGGTGACGGCCCGGATGGCGGCGTTCATGCCCGGAGCGTCACCGCCAGAGGTCAAGACGCCGATGCATTGGATGTTTGTTGCCATTTGTGTGAAATGATTAGGGGTAAGATGATAAATGGGCTATGAAAAGAGCCGGGCGTTTGTCAACGTCCGGCTCCCAAGGAGTTTAATTCAAAACAGCTTCTTAGTCCAAGATGCTATGGACAAAGACTGGTTATGATCGCGTAGAAACGGCCTCCTTTCAACTCGCACCGAGGAAGCCTAACAGTACGCCTGCGGCCACGGCCGATCCGATCACTCCGGCTACGTTCGGACCCATGGCGTGCATGAGCAGATAGTTGCCCGGATCGTATTCCAGACCGAGGTTTTGCGAGATGCGCGCAGAGTCAGGCACGGCCGACACGCCAGCGTTACCGATCAGGGGGTTGATCTTGTTGCCCTCCTTGAGGAAGAGGTTGAAGAACTTCACGAAGAGTACACCAGCGCTGGTGGCTACCATAAACGAGAAGGCGCCCAAGATAAAGATCTGCACCGACTGGAAGCGGAGGAACTCCGTAGCCTGCGTAGAGGCTCCGACGGTGACACCGAGCAGGATGGTGACGATGTCGATGATCGGTCCGCGAGCCGCCTCAGCCAAGCGACGGGTGACGCCACTTTCCTTCAGCAGGTTGCCGAAGAAGAGCATACCGAGCAGGGGTAGCCCCGAGGGTACAAGGAAGGCCGTCAGCAAGAGGCCGATGATGGGGAAGACGATCTTCTCCGTCTGCGACACCACGCGGGGCGGCTTCATACGGATCACGCGCTCCTTCTTCGTGGTGAAGAGGCGCATGAAGGGAGGCTGGATAATGGGCACAAGGGCCATATAGGAGTAAGCCGAAACGGCGATGGCGCCCATGAGGTTAGGGGCGAGCTTAGAGGAGAGGAAGATGGCCGTGGGGCCGTCCGCTCCGCCGATGATACCGATGGCACCGGCCTGGCTGGGATCAAAACCGAACTGTAAGGCGACGATATAGGCGCCGAAGATGCCGAACTGTGCGGCGGCCCCGATGAGGATCAGCTTGGGGTTGGAGATCAGCGCCGAGAAGTCGGTCATGGCCCCGATACCGAGGAAGATGAGCGGCGGATACCAGCCCTGCTTGACGCCCTGGTAGAGGATGTTGAGCACGGAGCCTTCCTCATAGATACCGATCTGCAATCCGGCGTCTTTGAAGGGGATATTGCCGATCAAAATGCCGAATCCGATGGGGATAAGTAGCATCGGCTCAAACTCGTACTTGATGGCCAGGAAGATGAAGACCAAGCCGACGAGGAGCATGATGATATGGCCCCAGGTGGCGTTGGCGAATCCGGTGAAGGAGAGGAACGTCTGCATGTTCTCTCCCAAGAATGTCAAGAAATTCTCATGCATTGTGCCGCTGTATTATTTGATGATTACCAGATCGGCGCCTTCCAGGACGGAGTCGCCCTTGCCGACCTTGATCTCTACGATTTGGCCGTCACGATCGGAGGGGATGATGTTTTCCATCTTCATGGCTTCGAGCACGAAGAGCTTTTGCCCACGCTTGACGGTGTCGCCCACCTTACAGTCGACGGTCAGGATAACGCCCGGTAGTGGCGACTTGAGGGCAGCGGCCGAGGTTTCGGCCGCGTGTCGGGTGACTACGGGTGCGCCTGTTGACGTGGTGGGTGCTTGTGCAGGACGCTTGATGGTGACAAATTCTTTCTTGGCTGGCTTATCCATCTCCACCTTGTAGGGAGTGCCGTTCACTTCGACCTCGGCCGTGGTGTCCTCCACTTGGTTGACGGAGACGTTGTAGACGTTGCCATTGATGATATACTTGAATTGTTTCATTTGAGAGGATGATAAAAGTGGTGTATGTGTACCGCAGATGCGATGACTAACCTGTGAGTTATCGCTTCGCGGGGAGGTTCCTTAATCCATAGATTTTAGAGTTCCACGGAGAGTATCGACGCGCCACCTTGCTCATGGTAAGCACCGTGCTCTCAATATCGTGGGTATCCTCAGACACTTCGTAGAGTGCCAATGCAATGGCGGCAAAGATTTCGCCCGACTCCTGTCCGCTGCTCTTGACGGCGGCACCAGTCATACCGGCCTTCTCGGAGCGTCGACGACTGGCATGGATAGCGATGCGTCCGACTTGTTTGAAGAGGAAGTAGAGTACGATCAGCCCCGCAAAGACGACGGCCATTGCCGTTACGGTCATGCCTATGCCCCAGGGGTCATTCGTCTGAAAGTTCTCGATCTTTTCATTTGAGTCCAACACTTTGTTGTTCGTGTCGGGGGTTACTTTTTCGAGTGTTGCCCAAGTGTCACCCCCGTCGAGTGTCAGGCCATAACTCACGTCGGGCTTTTGTCCAGCGGGGACGGTGACTTTATCGATCAGCGTTTTCCCGTCAGAATCGAAGATGAAAATCGTGTTTTCACGCTCGGGATCCAACGTAAAGTTCAAATGAAATGTTCCGCGTGAAGCCTTGTTGTCGGCCCAGAATAGTGCGTGCTGGCGAGGTGGGATCTTGGTCTTGACGTCGCCTTTGGGGATCATGTATTTGCGGGGATTGTTGACGTCGTTTGTCAGGTAACACCCCTTCAGATCGATCGTTCCAGGCGAGTTGTTGAAGAGTTCGATCCATCCGCTCCTTGATCCATAATCATCGACGAAGTTGTCGACGTTGATGACCAGCACCTCGTTCAGGCGGATAGAAGAAGCGGACTGCCCGCTTGCAGCGAGGCTGCAAACGAGCAGTACCATGGCCAAAAACATTCCCTTTGTTTTCATAAGACCAAACGGTTGCTTTGGTTCTACAAGAGGTTACAAGGGGATATTTCCGTGCTTCTTAGCCGGGTTAGTCAGCTTCTTGGTCTGAAGCTGTTGCAGGGCGCGGATAATGCGGAAGCGCGTGTTACGCGGCTCGATCACATCGTCGATGTAGCCATAACGTGCGGCGTTGTAGGGGTTAGCGAAGAGCTTGTTGTACTCGTTCACCTTCTCGGCCATCAGCGCAGCAGGATCGGCAGCCTCCTTCAGTTCCTTGGCGTAGAGCACCTCGGCTGCGCCCGATCCGCCCATTACGGCGATCTCGGCCGTCGGCCAAGCGTAGTTCAAGTCGCCACGGAGCTGCTTACAGCTCATAACGATGTGCGATCCACCGTACGACTTACGCAGCGTAACCGTGATCTTGGGCACTGTAGCCTCGCCGTAAGCGTAGAGCAGCTTGGCTCCGTGCAGGATGACGGCGTTGTACTCCTGACCCGTTCCGGGGAGGAAGCCCGGCACGTCAACGAGCGTGATGATGGGGATGTTGAAGGCGTCGCAGAAGCGAACAAAGCGGGCACCCTTACGCGAAGCATTGCAGTCGAGCACACCGGCCATGAACTTCGGCTGGTTGGCCACTACACCGACGGACTGGCCGTTGAAGCGGGCGAAACCGATGATGATGTTCTTGGCGTAGTTGGGCTGGATCTCGAAGAACTCGTGATTGTCGACGATGGTGTTGATCACCTCGTACATGTTGTAGGCCCGGTTGGGGTTGTCGGGAACAATCTCGTTCAGGTTGTCGTCCAGACGGTCGATCGGGTCGTTGCATTCCTTCAGCGGAGCCTCCTCGAGGTTGTTCTGCGGAATGTAGCTGAGCAGCTGGCGGATGGTGGCCAGACCTTCTTCTTCGGTCTTAGCCGTGAAGTGGGTCACGCCAGACTTGGTGGAGTGCACGCTGGCGCCACCGAGGTCTTCCTGCGTCACGTCTTCGCCCGTCACGGTCTTAACCACCTTGGGGCCGGTGAGGAACATGTAGGATGTGCCCTCGGTCATAAGCGTGAAGTCGGTCAGGGCCGGAGAGTACACAGCGCCACCTGCGCAGGGGCCGAAGATGCCCGAGATCTGCGGGATGACACCCGAAGCCAGGATGTTACGCTGGAAGATTTCCGAGTATCCAGCCAGGGCGTTGACGCCTTCCTGAATACGTGCGCCACCCGAGTCGTTGATGCCGATGCAGGGTGCACCCATCATCATGGCCTTGTCCATGACCTTGCAGATCTTCTGCGCCATGGTCTCGGAGAGCGAGCCGCCGAAGACGGTGAAGTCTTGCGCAAAGACGTACACCAGACGTCCGTCGATCGTACCGCTACCGGTCACTACGCCGTCGCCAAGGATCTTCTTCTTGTCCTGTCCGAAGTTCGTGCAGCGGTGCTCTACGAACATGTCCATCTCTTCGAAGCTGCCTTCGTCGAGCAACATATTGATGCGCTCACGGGCGGTGTATTTACCGCGCTCGTGCTGCTTAGCGATGGCCTTTTCGCCGCCACCCAGGCGGGCTTTCTCACGCTGGGCGATGAGTTCTTTTACCTTTTCAAGTTGATTGCTCATTTCCTTCTTATCTGTTTAAAGGGTTCTCATTTCATACAGAGTTCGGTGAGGACTCCGTGTGTGGATTTGGGGTGCAGGAAGGCGATGTGGAGGCCTTCAGCGCCTGGGCGCGGCTTCTTGTCGATCAGCTGCACACCTTTCGATGCGGCTTCGTCAAGGGCGGCCTGTACGTCGGGCGTAGCAAAGGCGATGTGATGGATGCCTTCGCCGCGCTTCTCGATGAACTTGGCGATGGTGCTCTCAGGGCTGGTAGGCTCCAGAAGCTCGATCTTCGTCTGGCCAAACTTGAAGAAGGCGGTCTTAACCTTCTGGTCTTCCACAACCTCGATGTTGTAACACTTAGCGCCCAATACTTCTTCGTAGTAAGGCAGCTGTTCCTCGATGCTCTTCACGGCGATGCCGAGATGTTCGATGTGGGTAATTTCCATTGTGACTTTGCTTTATTAGTGAATAATGTTAATGTGCGGGCAAAGGTAAGCGGCGGATTCAATTTCCTATCCGGTTTATCTCAAGAACAAAGACCAGCGGGGTAATTCCGTCCTTTTATCCTGCTTCTATCCGGTAAAATCTTATCGAAGCGGCACGCTTATCCTAACTTTTGTAGCACCAAAGCCCCGAAACCGCCTCGTGACAGTACCTCTGGAGAAAAAGGAGACCCGCCAACGCCTCATGAAGGTACCTCTAGGAAAAAAGGAGATCCACCAGCACCTCGTGGCAGTACCTCTGGAGAAAAAGGAGATCCGTCAACGCCTCGTGACAATAGGCCTATAAAAAAAGGAACCTCGAAACCCCATTCATATTATTCTATATCTAGAAATATGATGGAAAATGAAGCATAGACCGATTATTCATTTTGAGATACGTATCTATCCTATATTCCGCTAATAGCTCATCTCAAAATGAGGTATAATCCGAGCATACGCCACTATCTCATTCCAAAATACACATCAAATACGTGATTCATATTCTATCTCATAGAAAAATGCAGTCTAATTCGAATACCTATCTTATAGCGCATTTCAAAATGAAGTATCTGCATATCCTCATACAGCTATGTATTTTGAAATACATAGCAAACCGGATTTCATACACCTATATATCCTAAGATGAAGTATAAAACAAGGCCTCAATCTCCACTATATCTCGAAATATGATAGGATCAGAGCCAGAGGATCGGCTTCTTTTTTTCCAAGAACTCTTGTCTCGAGGCATCGACGGGCCGTCTTTTTTCTCAGAAGTATTGCATCGAGGCACGGGCAGGCGTCCTTTTCGTCCAAAAGTCTTGTCGTGAGGCACAGATGGGGCTTTTGGACAAAAAGGAATGCAGCGGAGCCTCGGTTTGGGCTACTTTTGGGCTGCAAACAGGCGATTTTTATACGTTATATAATGTGCGGGCCATGTAGAATGGGCCTATCAAAAGGAAGAATCAATGTCAACGAAAGAGAAGTATTGGAAGTATTCGCTCGTCACGCTCATTTTGGGGCTGGGGGCACTGATTGTGGGTGAACTGTGGGCGTTTGTCAGCGGACTGCTGGGAGCGTTCACGATTTTTGTACTCGTACGTGGGCAGATGATCACGCTGACAGAGCGGTGGCACTGGCCGCGGGTCTTGGCCACGGTGGTGGTGCTCATTGAGGTGGCCGTGATGATCCTGGGGCCGCTGACGCTGATTGGCTGGATGACGGTCGAACGGGTGCAGCATATCAACATGGACATTTCGGGTCTGCAGCAGATGGTGGACGAGATTGACCGGCAGATCAAGCGGCGCTTCGGCTACGACCTCTTCACGTTCGACAATCTGACGATGGCCACGGGATACATGAGTCGCGGCGTGCAGTACGTGATCGGGCAGGTGAGCAGCATGGCGGTGACACTCGTCGTGCTCGTCTTCTTCCTCTATTTCATTCTGGTCGACTTCCGTCGCATCGAGCGCTATGTCTACGAGCTGCTGCCGTTCAAGGAGAGTCATCGGCGAAAAGTGACTCTGGAGATCTATCGGATGGTGCGTTCGAATGCGATAGGCATTCCGCTCATTGCCATCGTGCAGGGGCTGGTGGCCTATGCGGCCTACTTTTTCTTCGACCTGCCGAGTGCACTGCTCTTCGCCGTCCTGACGTGCTTTGCGACGATCATTCCGATCATCGGTACGAGCATCGTGTGGGTACCGCTTGTTGTCTACCTGCTGATCCTTGGCCGATGGGTCGACGCGGCGGGTCTGGCGGCCTACTGCTCCATCATACTGATCAACATCGACAACGTGGTGCGCTTCATCCTCCAGAAACGTCTGGCCGACACCCACCCACTGATCACCGTCTTTGGTGTCATCCTCGGCCTGTCCCTATTCGGCTTCTGGGGCATCATCTTCGGCCCACTGCTGATCTCGATGTTCTTCCTGCTGGTCAACATCTTCAAGGAGGAGTATTTGGATGAAGGGAAAGAAATTACTCACCATAAAAAGGAAAACGAACAATGAAAGATCTGACTACATCAGACATTGAGCGCCAAAACGTGCTCAACAACCGTTTCGCTGTCGATGAAATGCAACGACGGCTGGGGATAGAGGGTATGCTCTTTGAAGGAGAATACCGATTCACGAAAAAGATGGTCGCGGATTTCTACGGCGTGGACATCTCGACAATAGACCGATACTTGACTGCGTACGGCGATGAGCTGAAGCGCAACGGATATGTTTTATGTCAAGGTAAATCGCTTGAAGCGTTCAAGTTACAATTTGATCACCTCACAAATGAGGCGATCAAAACCAGACGACTCGGACTCTTTAATTTCCGTGCCTTCCTGAACATGGGCATGCTGCTGGCCGAGAGTGAGAAGGCCAAAGCAGTGCGGAGCCTGATCTTGGATGTGGTCATCGCCACCATCAACGAAAGGACGGGAGGCGGGACGAAATACATCAACCGAAGGGATGTGAATTACCTGACCGCGGCCATTACGGAAGAGAATTATCGCAAGAACCTGACCTCGGCCATCAACCAATATGTGTTCGGGCATCCGACCTACAAGTATGCCCAGGTGACGGATCTCATCTATGAAGCCGTATTCGGAGAGAAGGCCAAGGAGTATCGTAAGATTCTTCGCTTAGCACCGAAAGACAATGTCCGGCAGACGTTGTATGCAGAGGTGTTGCTCGTCATTTCGTCGTTTGAAAACGGACTGGCTGCATACATAGAGGCATGCTTCGAGGAGAATGAGGGCGTCCCACTTAGCATTGATGAAGTTTCGGAGCTTATTGACGAACTGTCCGAACACCCCATGCAAAAGCCCTATATCCATGACGCCAGAACGAAGATGGCCTCTCGCGATTATAGTTTCCGCGATGCCTATCACGGGAATATAGCAGACTATCTGCGGGCCGTCACACCGGAGGAGTTCGAGCGATTCATCGGCGATCAGTCGGTTGATTTCGATCAGATCCTGGCCGAGAATAAAGACGTACTCAAACGTTTGAAGCAGGCGGAGGATGAATGAGGCGATCCGGTATATCGATTATGACGAGACGTTGGTAGTCTATCGTAAGATGATCTCAGCCAGCGACGGCGGATTCTCCGGTGTGCGCGACGAGGGTGGAATTCGAGCCACGTTGGAGTTCGTACGGAATGATGACTATTACCCCACGTTCACGGATAAGCTGTCCTACCTTGTCTTCACCTTCTGTTCAAGACATTACTTCACGGATGGCAACAAGCGTATCGCACTGACCTTGGGGGCCTACTTCCTGCATAAGAACGAACGTTATTGGAACGCATGTGTCTTCATGAAGCAGTTTGAATCGATCATTTATCACATCGCGGCCTCGCATATCAGTTCTGACTTGTTGCTCCGCATGATGCGTGCTTTTATGGCCGGCGAAGACTATGACGAGGCGCTGAAGCTGGATATAGCCCGTGCGACGAGCTTAGGAGAGTTAGGCGTACAAGGCGAAGACTACGACCGAGAGGAATCCAAGGAATAGGCACAGGGGGGCACACACCTTATATATACAGTCACGGCGACGATGGGGAGCAGTTCCCTGTCGCCGCCGTTGCTTTATATCCAGCCCATCGCAGAATAAGAGTCCAATTCTCCGGCCGACACCTTTTTCCACTGACGATCATTACCCATCGAACCTCACTCCATCTTATTCGTTTCTTCTCTTTTGAAATCTCCTATGAAGGGGAATATAGGCGGTGGAAACCGTTGATTGTTTTTGGGTGCTTTTGTTTGGCGGTATGGCTTATGAGCGTCGGCCGAGAGCTTTTCAAATGGATATAAACGCCATAGAAATGCGATTGCAAGCGGGCTTATCGGGGTTATGAACAAGCGGCGGAAAACGCTTTTAGGGGATTAAAAATGGGAGTGGGAGAGGGGAGAGAGCGGTGGAACGACAGGTGGAGAATGTGCGGAAGATTCCTCCAAAGTTTGTTTGGCGTTATGAGAAGTCTGTGAGCTTATGCAAGGCACTGAATCTTCCAAATCTATTTATGAGCAGTTCTTAACGAGGCTATCCCAGGAGAATCCACGGCGTTATACACACCTGCGGAAGGGGTTCGGTTAGGAGCAAAGATGTTTCACTTCAACCGAGGCGGTTCATCTACGAAAGCGGAGCTCAACTCGATAGCTTTGGTGAGCACTCCTCCGCTCCCCTGGTAAAGACTTTTTCCACCGGCGATCATCATTCACAACTTCATTTTATCATTTCCGTTTTTTTGATTTGTTATAGTGGGGATGATAACCAGTGGAAAGCGTTGATTCTTTTTTCATCGATTATTTGGGTATCCGGGTTATGAGCGCTTGAACGTACATTTTCAAACAGATATGAACGGCCTAAATGTGCTCCAGAAGCGACTTCATCTAAGTTATAAACACCCTGCGAATAACTTTTTGAGGGGATTAAATCGGACTGTGGAAAACTTCTTTCTCGGTGGATTTTCACGTGGAGAGTATGGGTACGATTTGTTGGAAATTTCTTTGGCAAAACGGGAAACTGTTCCTCTTATAGCGCATCTTGATTTCTCCAAATCTCCTTTTCAGTAGTTGTAAACGAAGTTATGAGTGGGTTTTCAACGGCCTATGGAAGCCGTTGGGGCGCTATTTTGCAGGGATCTGGCTGCGGGCGTACCTTTGTAATCGTTATAAGTAGGAGTTACAAGCAAGATGAAGTTTGATTACGACGTGATCGTGGTAGGTGCGGGTCATGCTGGCTGCGAAGCGGCAGCTGCGGCGGCTGGACTGGGTTCCAGGACGCTGCTCATCACCCGCGACATGAATAACATGGCTCAGATGAGTTGCAACCCCGCTGTGGGGGGCATTGCCAAGGGACAGATCGTTCGTGAGATCGACGCCTTGGGTGGATGGATGGGCCGTGTGACAGATCGTACGACGATCCAGTTCCGTATGCTTAATCGGAGCAAGGGGCCAGCCATGTGGAGTCCGCGTGCACAGTGCGATCGCGCTCAGTTCGTGCGTGTTTGGCGTGAAACAATCGAGGGAATCCCGAATCTCTATCTCTGGCAAGACACCGTGAATCAGCTTCTGCTCGATGGGCAGGAGGTGCGCGGCGTTCGGACACAATTGGGCGTCGAATTTCACGCTCGCTGTGTCGTGCTGACTAACGGTACGTTCTTGAATGGTCTGATGCACGTGGGGAGTGTTCGTTTTTCGGGCGGTCGTATGGCTGAGCCAGCCGTTACAGGTCTCACGGAACAGCTTGTCTCGATCGGCTTCACTGCCGACCGTATGAAGACGGGTACACCGGTCCGAATTGACGGTCGCAGCGTTCATTTCGAGGAACTTACGGAGCAAGCAGGAGACGTCGATCCACATCGATTCTCCTATTTAGACAATGTTCGTAGCGAGCTGAAACAGCTAAGTTGCTGGACGCTCTACACCAATCCAGCTTGCCACGAAGTGTTGCGCAGCGGGCTTTCCGAGTCGCCACTTTACAACGGAAGTATCAAGAGTATCGGTCCGCGTTACTGTCCCAGTGTCGAAACGAAAATCATGCTCTTTGCCGATAAAACGCAACACCAGCTCTTTCTCGAGCCCGAGGGTGAGCGGACGAACGAATACTACCTGAATGGCTTCTCCTCGTCGCTTCCGTTCGATGTGCAGCTTTGGGCGCTACAACAGCTCCCCGCTTTTCGCGACATTCATCTCTATCGCCCTGGTTATGCCATTGAATACGACTTCTTCGACCCGACAGAATTACTCCACACGCTTGAGACGAAACGTATCTCGCGTCTGTTCTTTGCCGGACAGATCAACGGAACAACCGGCTATGAGGAGGCAGCAGGACAAGGGTTAGTAGCAGGTATCAATGCACACCTACGTTGCCATTCGGAGGAGGAGACGTTTGTCTTGCGGCGTGACGAGGCTTATATCGGTGTACTGATCGACGACTTAGTGACGAAGGGTGTCGATGAGCCGTATCGCATGTTCACCTCCCGCGCGGAGTATCGCATCCTATTGCGTCAGGATAATGCAGATATGCGTCTGACCGAGCGTGCCTATCGTTTAGGTTTGGCAGACGACTACCGCTACCGATTATTCTTGAATAAGAAGCAAGCGTGCGAGGAAGTGACAAACTTCATTCGATCTTTTTCTGTCACGCCCGAACGAGTGAATGATTTACTGCTGCGTTTGGGCACATCGCCGCTGGAGCATGCATGCAAGTTGATCGATGTATTGTCTCGCCCGCAGGTCAAATTCACAGATGCCATGAATGGCATATTTGAGTTCAGAGAAATCATTGACGCCATTTCCGCGAATTATAGAAATGAAGTTTTGGAGGCTGTGGAGATCGATGTGAAGTATGGGGGCTACATCAAACGCGAGCGATTAGTGGCCGATAAAATTTCTCGACTTGAAAATATACGGATCAAGGGGCGCTTCGATTATGCGTCCATACAATCGCTCACCATTGAGGCAAGACAGAAGCTCGCCCGCATCAATCCAGAAACACTTGCTCAGGCGGGGAGAATTCCAGGTGTTTCACCGAATGATATCAACGTATTATTGGTGTTACTCGGTCGGTGAAATCTTGATTTGTTTCACGTGGAACTGGGTGCATGGACTATGAATGATCGATTGAATTACATCACATCGCTACTCTCCACCATCCCTGAGAGCCCCGGATGCTATCAGTATTACGACGCGAAGGGTACGGTGATCTATGTGGGTAAGGCTAAGAATCTACGTAAGCGCATCTCCTCATACTTCCAAAAAGAGCACGAGAATAGGAAGACGCGCGTATTGGTAAAGCAGATCTACGACCTTCGATACATCGTTGTCGATTCGGAGGCGGATGCGCTACTGTTAGAGAATAACCTAATCAAGCAATATCGCCCGCGATACAATGTATTATTGAAGGACGATAAGACGTATCCTTCTATCGTCATCAAGAACGAGCCCTTCCCGCGCATCTTCCAAACGCGCAACATTATCCGCGATGGCTCGCTGTATTACGGTCCCTATTCATCAGTGCACTTTATCCGCACGCTACTCCACCTGATCAAAGAGCTTTATCCAATTCGTAATTGCAAACACGCATTGACGCCCGAGGCTATCGGATCGGGTAAATACAAAGTCTGCTTGCAGTACCATATCAAGCGCTGTAAGGCACCATGTGTGGGGATGCAGTTGGCGGAGGAATACAACAGGAACATCGCCGACATCAAGGAGATTCTGAAGGGAAACAGCTCCAAGGTGAGTGAACTGTTGCTCGAACGAATGAAGGTGCTTGCTGAAGAGATGCGTTTTGAAGAGGCGCAAGAGGTAAAGCGACAGTATGATTTGGTGGAAAGTTTTAGGCTGAAATCTACCGTTGTGCCGATGCTTCACAACGTGGACGTGTTTTCGTTGGACGAAAACGAGACATCCTTTTTCATCAATTACATGCATGTCGGGAGCGGTGCGATCGTTCAGGTCTATACGATCGAGTATCAAAAGAAACTCGACGATGAACAGAAAGAATACGTTCTTGGGCTGGGTATTGTGGAGATGCGTGAGCGCTTTCGGAGCCATGCAAACGAGATTATTGTGCCGTTTATTCCCGAAGGCGTCTTCCCGGAAGGGATCAGCTTTACCGTTCCGCAAAGGGGGGATAAGCGGAAGTTGCTCGAGCTTTCACTTCAAAATGCGAAGCAGTATAAGGTGGATAAACTGAAGCGATCGGAGAAATTCAACCCGGAGCAACGTGCGACACGTCTGTTGACTACGATCCAAAAGGATTTGCATTTACCCGTTTTACCGATGCAAATAGAGTGTTTCGACAACTCGAATATCCAGGGAACGAACCCCGTGGCCGCTTGCGTAGTGTTCAAGAAAGCGAAACCGTCGAAGAAGGATTACCGCCATTTTCATATCAAAACCGTCGTGGGGCCTGACGACTTTGCTTCGATGCGAGAGATCGTCACACGGCGCTATACACGACTTTTGGAGGAGAAGGCACCGCTACCGCAGTTGATCATTATCGACGGGGGCAAGGGACAGTTGAATGCGGCTACGGAGGTGCTTCGTGAGCTGAATCTGTTAGGCAAGATCACCATTGTTGGGTTGGCTAAGCGGCTTGAGGAGATCTTTTACCCTGGCGATCCGTTTCCGCTTGTGCTCGACAAGACGTCTGAAACGCTAAAAGTGATCCAGCATTTACGCGACGAGGCGCACCGCTTTGGCATCACTTTTCACCGGCATATGCGCAGCAAGGGGCAGATCGTCTCCGAGCTGGATGCGATAAAAGGTATCGGGGAGAAGACGAAAGAGGCGCTGCTGAAGAAATACAAAAGCGTGAAGCGTATTCGAGAGGCACCGTGCGCGGAGCTCGAAGAGCTGATCGGAAAGAAAAAGACCACGTTGGTGGCTGAGGGATTAGGTATGGAAGTGCGTTGACGGTTGTCAATGGGTTGCTCCGCCGAGTTTTCTGCCCATTGACAGCAGTCAGAGGCACCTAAAACGCATTTTTTACCCCATTGACAGCAGTCAGGGGCATCTAAAACGCGTTTTTTATCCCATTGACATTAGTCAGAGGCATCTAAAACGCGTTTTGCATGCCATTGACAACCGTCAATGAGTGATCTGTTAAGGATTTTAACGGGAAGAATAGATTAGATGATCATAACAATAGAAGAGAGAAGATGAGAACCATAGTGCAACGCGTACGAGAGGCCTCCGTGGTCGTAGACGCAAAGTGTGTGGCGGAGATAGGGCAGGGGATGCTGCTTTTGGTGGGTTTCGAGGACGTGGATACGCCGGACGACTTGCAGTGGACGGCGCAAAAGGTGGCCAACCTGCGCATTTTCGACGACGCAGATGGCGTGATGAATCGCTCCGTGAAGGATGTGGAGGGCGAGCTGCTCGTCGTCAGTCAGTTCACGCTCTATGCCTCTGTAAAGAAGGGCAATCGTCCGTCGTATATCCGCGCTGCAAAGCCGGATATTGCCATTCCGCTCTATGAATCGTTTTGCGAAACGATGAGCCAATACTTGGGAAAACGGGTAAAGACGGGCATCTTCGGCGCTGATATGAAAGTGTCGCTGGTGAACGACGGACCCGTGACGATTGTTATAGACACGAAGCATAAGGAATGAACGAGATGGAAAACCTGACGATAAGAGACGTGCAACGCCGCGTCGACGAATGGATCAAGACCTACGGCGTACGCTACTTCAGCGAGCTGACGAACATGGCCATCCTTACCGAAGAAGTGGGAGAGGTGGCGCGTATCATGGCTCGTCGATATGGCGAACAATCGTTTAAGGCAAGCGATGCGAAGCATGATTTGGCCGACGAGATGGCCGATGTGCTGTGGGTTTTGGTCTGTTTGGCTAACCAGACGGGCGTCGACCTGACCGAGGCTTTCGAGAGAAACCTGAAGAAGAAAACCAAACGTGACAACGAGAGGCATTTACACAATCAAAAACTACAATAGGATGAACAGAAACGAACACGAATATCACCACGACTGCGACTGCCATCATCACCACGATGAGGAGGAGCTGGAGGATAAATATCACGAATGCTTCAACCGCTTTCAGCCCGCTCTGACGGACGCGGAGGTGGCCGAAAAGACAGCCCGATTGTTGGCTGAAAAGGCGCCTAAGCACTTCACGGAAGACACGCTGAAGCAGCTCCACGGCCTGATCGACCTCACCACGCTGACCACCTTGGACACGAAGGATTCCGTCTGGCAGTTGGTCGATACGGAGGTCAATCAGTGGGAGGGTACTCGCCCGGATGTACCCCATGTGGCGGCCGTGTGTACGTATCCCAATTTCACCGAAACCGTTCGGCAGGCCTTACAAGTCAAGGACGTTTCGATAGCCGCCGTAGCGGCCGGATTTCCCGCCTCGCAGACCTTCCCGGAGGTCAAGATCGCGGAGGTCGGTATGGCCGTCCTGGCCGGTGCAGACGAGATTGATGTGGTCATGAATCTGGGGCTTTTCAAGGAAGAGGCCTACGAGGAGCTGACCGACGAATTGCAGGAGATCAAAGAGAGCTGTCGCGGTGCACGGCTGAAGGTGATCCTTGAGACGGGCGCTTTGGCGTCGGCCGAGGAGATCCACCGAGCTACCATCTTGGCCCTCTATTCGGGCGCTGACTTCGTCAAGACGTCTACGGGCAAGGGCTATCCTGGTGCCACGCCTGAAGCCGTCTACACCATCTGCCGTGTGCTGAAGCAATACCAAAAGATCAGTGGGCGACGCGCTGGCCTGAAGGTCTCCGGAGGCGTACGGACGGCCGAGGACGCGGTGAAGTATTATACGCTCGTCCGGGAGTTGCTCGGGGCCGAATGGGTGCATAAAGACACCTTCCGCATCGGCGCCAGCAGCCTCGTACAAGACATTCGCAAGAGATTATAGATCACAATAGATATATAACCATTAGACAAGAGAGAAGAAGATGAAAAAGTTGATTACATGCTTATGCATGGCTCTTGCGGCGACACTGGGAAGTGCCACCCTGAAGGCACAATATGGCCCCCTACCCGGCGGTGGTTATGGGAATAGCTCGATAAATTGGAAGTATGAGACCGCCACGCGCACCTTGACCCTCACGGGTTACGGCCGCATCCCGGACTATTCCAACTTTCAGCCCGCACCGTGGGCCAAGCACCGGGCCGAGATCAAATCGATCGTTATCGGGAGCGGCATCACAAGCATCGGCGAGTATGCTTTTGCAGGGAGTAGCGCCCTGACCTCGGTGCAGATCCCCGCTGGCGTGACTCAGATCGAGGATTACGCCTTTGCGAATTGCTCCGCCCTGCCAGCCATTACGCTGCCTATTGGCGTGACCGAAATCGAAGAGGGAGTCTTCCTCAATTGCTCCTCGCTGCGTTCCGTTACGCTGCCGCAGGGCATGCGGAAGGTGGGCGACGGCGCCTTTGCGAACTGTACCTCCCTGCCTTCCATCACGCTGCCCCTCGGCCTGCGTGAGATCGAAAAGGGAGCCTTCTCGGGCTGTACCTCCTTGGCCTCCGTCTCTTTCCCCGCGGCTGGCCTGACGGACATCGACGAGGGCGCCTTCTACGGCTGTACGGCCCTGAAGGCCGCCACGCTCCCGCTCGGCCTGCGTGAGATTGATAAGAACGCGTTCTGGGGTTGCACTTCCCTGACGAATGTTTCTATCCCCGCCAGTGTGACGGAGATTAAGAGTGGTGCCTTCGGTGGGTGTACAGGCCTGCGCAGCGTGACCGTAGGGTGGACCGTTCCGCCCATGCCGCGTTATCCGATCTTCCCGTCCGTACCTGTAGCTAACGTGCAGCTGAATGTTCCTCGGGGAACAGAGTCGACGTATCGCTCGATGCCCGTTTGGAACGAGTTCCTGAAGATCGGCACCGTGGCCAACGCCGAGGTGGACGGTCGCCAAATCTACACCACCGACGGAGTGCTTTACCTCACGCTTCCGAAGCCGGAGCTTGTCCGCATCTTCGACGTTAGCGGTCGCCTGTTGCAGACGTTCAGCGCTCCCGCTGGTTCCTCCACCTTCCGCCTGAAGGCTGGTTATCACATCGTCCAAGTGGGCGATACGGCCGAGAAGGTGTTTATCAACTAAAAAACTAAAGCCGGGTGACCGCGCGTCGGGCTACCGTGCACGTGTTGCCCGGCTCTTTATATTCATTTTATACATAACACAATCATGAGAAAGAGAATTACTACAGTATTGATCGCCTTCTTGGCGATCGTGATGTGCGCCACCGCACAGGCGCAGAACCCCACAAGCGGCCAGACCGGTCCGCTGACGTGGAAGTATGACACTGGCACCAAAACCCTCACCATCTCGGGCAAGGGGGAGATGCCGAACTATACTTGGAAGGATCCTGCTCCGTGGCGGGAGCACAACGGCGAGATGCTGATACTCGTGATCGAAGAAGGGATTACGAGAATAGGTAATCAAGCCTTTGAAAATGCAGGCAATCTTATTTCCGTCACCCTCCCGAAGACCGTGACCCGAATAGGGGATGATGCTTTTGGATTCTGTGGAAGTCTGCCGATGGTGACCATTCCCGCCGGTGTAACACGAATTGGAGATCGTGCGTTTACCTATTGCAGCAACTTGGCTATGGCCACGCTTCCGGTTGCGCTGCAAGAGATCGGGGAGAATGCTTTTGCGCAGTGTAGTAAACTGACCTCCGTGGCCATTCCTGCCGAGGTAAAGACGATCGGAGCAGGTGCGTTTGCGGGTTGCATCAACGTATCAGCCATCACTGTGGAAGACGGAAATGCACATTACGTGTCGGTGGACGGTGTATTGTTCAATAAGGAAAAAACGCAGCTCGTGCAATATCCGGCCGGGCGTGCTGCTACCTCCTATGTCATCCCAAAAGAGGTGACAAGCCTCGGAGGGAGTGCCTTTAACAGTGCCAAAAATCTGACCGCTGTAACCATCCCCGCCGGGGTGGCAGAGATTGGAAATGAGGCTTTTGTAAATTGTGTCAAGTTGACCTCCATCACCATCCCAGCGGCGGTGAAGACCATCGGAGAGAATGCGTTTACCTTTTGCCAAGAATTGACCGAAATCAAGGTGGAAGCTGCCAATACGGCTTATACGTCTGCCGACGGTGTGCTGTTCGACAAAGCCAAGAAAACGCTGATTAAGTATCCCGATAGACGGAACGCTACTGCGTATGCGATTCCCGCAGAAGTGACAAACATTGAGAGTTATGCCTTTGAATACACCAAAAATTTGACCTCAGTAACGATCCCCACGACCGTCAAAAAGATCGGACAAGGTGCATTTTTTAGATCCGGATTGACTTCTGCAGTCATCCCTGACGGCGTGGATACGATCGCAAGCAGGACTTTCGGCTGGTGTGAGAAATTAGCTTTGGTAACACTTCCGTCAAGTATGAAGGAGATTGGATTCATCGCCTTCTACGGATGCAAGAACCTGAAAAGCCTCACCGTAGGAGCAAAGACCCCGCCGGTTATTAATGAAAACGAAAGCGTCTTTAGGGAAGTCCCCGTGGCCAACGTCACCCTGACGGTGCCGAAGGGCGCGAAGGCCGCGTATGCCGCCGCACCGGTGTGGAAGGAGTTCAAGCAGATTTCGGAGAGCACCGTGGGTAATGTCGCCCTCCCCGAGGCACGCATTTATGCTGCGGGTGGAAGGCTTTATCTGACTCTCCAGACGGCTGCACCGGTAGGTATCTATACCCTCAACGGTGTGCTCGTCCGCACGTTCTCGGCGCCGGCGGGTGAGACGACGGTCGCCCTGCCTCAAGGCGTGTATATCGTCCAAGTGGGCGACACGGCCGAGAAGGTGTACGTGAACTAAGAAGTGAAAAGTGAAAGGCCGGGCCGTTGCACGATAAGACTCCACGTCCATCATGCGGCACCCGGTTTTTTTGTTTTCTTCGCCACTGTTTTTCCCAACCGGGTGTTTTGCTGGTTTTCCCGCCTGTGAAAAGGGGCAAACCGCATGGCTAAAGCCAAACACACCCGTGATTTGAGCTAAACCAGGTGGTTTGAAGCAAAACGCACCCGTGATTTGAGCTAAACCAGGTGGTTTGAAGCAAAACGCACCCGTGAATTGGGTCAAACCAGGTGGTTTGAGGTAAAACGCACCCGTGAATTGGGTCAAACCAGGTGGTTTGAAGTAAAACGCACCCGTGAATGGAGTCAAACCAGATGGTTTGAGGTAAAACGCACCCGTGAATTGGGTCAAACCAGGTGGTTTGAAGTAAAACGCACCCGCGGTTGGAGTCAAACCAGGTGGTTTGATCAAACCCTAAGATGATTTTATGTATAGAACAAGGAGTAACCACCTTTCTAAAACAAAGAGTATATGAACGAATACATTGAGATTAACAAGATCGGGCTGCCTCAGCTCGATAACGGACGGCATTACGAGTATCACAACTTTGTGTATGGCCTCCTCAGCGCGGCCGACGCTACGAAAATCGGTGTCCCCGCTGCGAAAATCACTGAGTACAAGGGTTGCCTTGATGTCGAAGGCGAACTCAACCTTGAGACGCAAGCCAACTCGAACACACAGCGCATGCTGAAGAAAGATGCCGAGCGCGACCGCCTGCTCTCGTTCCTCTTCAACACCATTCGCGCTTACCAATTCTCGCCCGAAGCGGCCGAGGCCGAGGCTGCCGATGAGTTGGAGATCGTCGTAAGACCTTATTACCGTATTCAAAAGGCGGGACTCGATAAGGAGTCAGCCGCCATTGATGGCCTATTGATCGACCTCCGAAAGGCGAAAAACACGCCTCACCTCACCACGTTGCGACTGGCCGCCGTGCTGCCAAAGCTGGAAACGGCCAACGAGGAGTTTCGCAAAGTCTACGCCGAACGCACCTCTGCACGGGCGGACGACAAGGAGCTGCCCGCCGCCAAGGATGCACGCGCCAAGACGGATGCCGTCTTTGATCGCATCGCTTTCATCCTGCAAGCGGCTTACTACTCCGGCACTGCGCCCATCGAACGCGCCCTAATCGGGTCTATCGTCAAGCAGATGAACCAACGCATGGAGGAGACTTACGAGAAGTATCGTTACAGTCTGGCCCAAAAGCGTGCTGCGGACAAGAAGAAGCCCAAGGAGCCGAAAGATCCCAAGCCACCCAAAGATCCGAAGGATCCGAAACAGCCAAAGGATCCCCAACCCGCACCCGATCCCAAGCCTCAACCCGACCCCAAACCTCAGCCCAAACCGGGCGGAGACGACGGCGGCCCCGACATTCATCTACCGGAGGAATGATCGATTTTCTATGTTTGCGCCCGCAACGAGTAATACAACGATTTCAAGATGGATACCTCTTATTTCCGGAATAAGTTATTGGGCCTGCAGGACTACATGATGAACTTTGCGCTCACCCTCACGGCCGATCGCGAAGATGCGATGGATCTGACACAGGAGACGTCGCTCCGTGTCTTGGACAACCTAGAGAAGTACACGGACAACCGCAACTTCAAGGGTTGGGTGCTGACCGTGATGCGGAACATCTTCATCAATAACTACCGCCGTGTGCTGCGCTCGCAGACGGTTGTGGAGCAGGACATCGACCTCTATCACCTCGAGTCTACTACGGAATCGAGCATCGAGACGCCCGAGAGTGCCTGTCGACTGCAGGAGATCACGAAGGCTATCGGCGAGCTGAACGATGAGCTGCGTGTGCCCTTCACTATGTACGTCAGTGGCTATCGCTACAACGAGATTGCCGATGCGTTGGACATCCCCTTGGGAACGGTCAAGAGTCGCATCTTCTTTGCCCGTCAGGCGCTCAAGACGAAGATCGAAGAGAACTGAACCTTGTAATAACGAAAAGTGAGAACAGTCCTGCCGGACAGTGGGAGAGGGGGAGCGGATCTCTTTTTCTCGCGTCCGGCAGGGCTTTTTTGTGGCCGTCAGGGACGCTGGTCAAGTTGGCCTGGTACCAGGCCAAGTTCCCAGCCCCGGAAGGGGCCGTCAGGGACGCCTGCCAAGTTGGCTACCGCACGATCCTTGCGACCATCTCCTTGAGCTCCGTGAGGAAGGCCGAGGCTTCGTAGCTGCCCTGCTCGATGCCGCGGAGCTTACGCTCCCATTGGCCCGTCAGTTCGGGGCTCTTCAGCAGCTCCTCGTGGATGGTGTCGATCAGGCTGACACCCGTCGGGGTGGCCACCAAATGCTTCCGCTCACGGCGGATATAATCGCGCTTGAGCAGTGTCTTGATGATGTTCGCACGCGTGGAGGGTCGGCCGATGCCATTCTCTTTCATCGCTTCACGAAGTGCCTCGTCGTCCACGAAACGGCCAGCCGTCTCCATAGCCCGGAGCAGCGTCGCTTCGGTATAGGGTTTCGGTGGTGTGGTCTGTTTCTCTACGAGCGACGGCTGATGCGGGCCGCTCTCGCCCTTTCGGAACGCCGGAAGCACAGCCTCCGCCTCTTCCTCCTCCGCCTTCTCTTCCTTCTTGCTGCCCTCCCGCTCAAAGACGATGCGCCATCCGGGCTTCAGGATCTGCCGACCGGTGGCTCGGAAATCGACCTCGGCAGAGGCGCCCGTGACGGTCGTTGTTGCGACCTCACAGTCGGGATAAAAAGCGGCAATAAAACGTCGCGCCACAAGGTCGTACACCCGTCGCTCATCGGCCGAAAGCCCTGCCGGTGCAGCCGTACCGGTGGGGATGATGGCGTGGTGATCCGTCACCTTCTTGTTGTCAAACACCCGCTTGTTCTTCGCGATCGGTGCGGCGGTGAGTGGGGAGGTCAGGGCGGCGTAATCGGTCATCCCTTTCAATATTCCGGACACCTTCGGGTGAAGGTCCTCGTTGAGGTACGTCGTGTCTACGCGCGGGTAGGTGGTCACCTTCTTCTCATATAAAGTCTGGATCAGGCGCAGTGTCTCCTCGGCCGAGAGCGAGAAGCGGCGGTTGCATTCCACCTGCAGGGAGGTCAGGTCGAAGAGCTTCGGGGGCGCCTCACGGCCCTTCTTTTTCGTGACATCGGTCACGGTGAACGGCTGCCCCTCAATGGTGCGCAGTAGCGCCTCGCCCTCCTCCTTCTTCGCGAATCGCCCGTGTGAGGCCGTGAAGGTGACGTCTCGATAGACGGTCTTCAGCTCCCAATATGGCTCTGGCCGGAAAGCCTCGATCTCGCGCTGCCGACGGACGATCAGGGCCAGCGTGGGCGTCTGCACCCGTCCGATGGAGAGCACGCGTCCGGGCCCACCGAAGCGTAGGCTGTAGAGTCGTGTGGCATTCATGCCCAGAAGCCAGTCGCCGATGGCGCGCGCCAGACCCGCCTCGTAGAGTCGTTGGTAGGCCGAGGCATCCTTGAGTCGGTGGAAGCCCTCGCGGATGGCCTCCTCCGTGAGCGATGAGATCCAGAGCCGTTTCACGGGACACTGGCAACGCGCCTTCTGCATCACCCAGCGCTGAATCAGCTCCCCTTCTTGCCCCGCGTCGCCGCAGTTGATCACCTCGTCAGCCTTCGCAATCAGTGCCTCCAGCACGCGAAACTGCCGCATGCAATGCTCCTCCTCGATCAGCTTGATGCCGAATCGTGGCGGGATCATCGGTAGGCAGCGCATATCCCAGCGTTTCCACGCCGGCGTGTAGTCGCCCGGATCCTTCAGCGTGCAGAGGTGGCCGTAGGTCCATGAGACCACGTAGTTGTTGCCCTCATAAAACCCATCTCGCCGCGTGTTTGCCCCCAGCACACGCGCAATCTCCAGTGCCACGCTCGGCTTCTCCGCAATGCAAAGTCTCATTCTCTGTGTTATGATACATGTTAGGCGCGCAAAGGTGCATCGATCGGGCGGCCTCACCGAGACAGCCCCCACCGAGAGCCTCTTCCGAGGCAGGGAAGTTTTTCCTGGTACTTTTTCAAGGCTGATCATATCATATACCCGGCCAACTTCCCCGGCCTCGGTGAGGCCTTGATCTTCTTTTGCTGCTTTTCTTCCATCAAGGGAAGAAAAGCAGGTAGAGAAACGCCCCGTAATTCCCGATTTAGGTGCGTTACTAAGAAGAAACACGCCGTAATTCAGGATTACGGGCCTGTTTCCAGGAAGAAATACGCTGGATTTCTGGATTACGGGCCTGTTTCCAGGAAGAAATACGCTGGATTTCTGGATTACGGGCCTGTTTTCAGGAAGAAATACGCTGGATTTCTGGATTACGGGCCTATTTCCAAGAAGAAACACAGCAGAATTCCGGATTACAGGCCTATCTCATCCAAGCGACAAGCCCTTTTTGCTCCGGACGGCATACATGTTGGATAGAAACAATCACGTTGGTCTACCTTTGCGATAGAAACGAATAAGACTTCTGGTTTACACGTCATACATCACATCTATGCAATCCTCCACACCTCCTCAGATCGAGGAGATCAGCGTCAAATCTGTTCTCACGCGCTCCAACCTGCCTGTTAGCGACTACTCAGTCAATCCTTATGTTGGTTGCACCCACGCCTGCGTCTATTGTTATGCCTCTTTCATGAAGCGGTTTACGAATCATCCCGAGCCATGGGGCGATTTTCTCGACGTGAAGCGTTGGCCAGCGGTTCGGAACGCGGAGAAATACCGCGGCAAAGAGCTCTTTTTCGGTAGTGTCACCGATCCCTACGTCCCACAAGAAGCCGTCCACCGACGTACCCGGGCGTTGCTCGAGGAGTTGCAGGGCAGCGGCATACGCCTCTCAATCGCCACCAAGTCCGACCTTGTTCTTCGGGACTTGGACCTAATCAAAACCTTCCCCGATGCTCGCGTCAGCTGGTCCATTAATACCCTCGACGAGCCGTTTCGTGAAGACATGGACCGCGCTGTCAGCATCGAGCGCCGCTTGGAGGCTATGCGTGTCTTTCATGAGGCCGGTGTCCGCACCACTTGCTTCATCTCGCCGATTTTTCCCGGTATCACGGATGTCGAAGCCATCATCGATCGAGCCAAAGAGCAGTGCAACCTCGTCTGGCTCGAAAACCTCAATCTCCGCGGGAGCTATAAGCCCGTCATCTTTGATTACATCCGCCTCAAATACCCCTCACTACTCCCGCTCTATGAGGAGATCTACAACCAGCGTCGCCGCGACTACTGGGAAAGTCTTGACTGTAGCCTACGCGCCTATGCCGCCCGCATCGGACTTGATTACGTTCGCGACGACGACAGTATGCGCCGTCCTTTCACGGCTCCGCCCATTATCGTCAACTACTTCTATCATGAAGAAGTAAAGCGGTCAGCCAAGAAAGACGCTTGACACATCAGAGGCTCCCCATCAGCCATGCACGACCGATAAGAAGCCTCTGTCTCTACCCTCTATCCTCTACCCTCTACACCCTCTACTCACAGATCCTTACTCCCGAACGACAGCGGAAGCAGCGCCTCGGCCGACTCCACGCAGCAATACTCCGTCCGTCCGCAGAGGTAGATACGGATGGATTGCCCGTAGCGATGCTCCACCTCCGAGATCACCTGCCGACAGCCGCCGCACGGGCTGATCTTGTCCTGCACCACGCCGTCCTTCATGGCCACCACATACAGCGCCCGCACCGCCACGTCCGGATGCTGTGCCCCGGCCGTGAAGAGGGCCGTCCGTTCCGCACACAGCCCCGACGGATACGCCGCATTCTCCTGATTACTGCCCGACACCAAGGTGCCGTCTACCAGTTCTGCAGCCGCCCCGACGTGAAATCCCGAGTACGGAGCGTAAGCCTTTTCGGCCGCCGCAAGTGCCACATCCATGCCCCGACGTTCGTCCGCCGTGAGCTCCTTGATACGCCCCCTTTGGAGACGTATTTCAATCATTTCTTCTCGCATATTTTAGGGTCTTTGGTTGGGCCAACGAAGGTAGCCCGATTTTCCTAATAGGTTAAGGGCGTTCTGGTTATTTTCTATCTTTGCCCCGATTCCTAAAAGAGACGGCCCCGATGATCCCTCGATGTATCAGATACTTTATTCTCATTTTCTATACAGGCTTCACGATCGTAGCGGCAGGCCATGCCGAGCGAAAGCGACACCCTGCTTATGAGAAATACATTACCCAATACGGCTATATTGCCGTACAACAGGGTGATCGATACAACATACCCCCCAGCATAACCCTCGCACAAGCGCTGCATGAATCTGGCGCAGGCTTATCACGCCTCTCTTTAGAATCCAACAACCATTTCGGAATCAAGTGCCACAAAGACTGGAAAGGCGCACGTACCTATTGGGACGACGATCTCAAGGACGAATGCTTTCGCAAATACAACAACGTGGCCGAATCCTATGAAGATCACTCCCGTTTCTTAGTCGACAAAAAGCGCTACAGCAAACTCTTCCTCCTCCGCAAGACGGACTATCGCGGATGGGCCAAAGGCTTGCAAGAATGCGGCTACGCCACCGATCGCGCCTATGCCAACAAGCTGATCAAAATGATCGAAGACTATGAACTCTATCTCTTTGACACCGGCAAAAGGATAGCGCGTGAGGTCCAGGAGAAAACGAGAAACGAACAGCCTCGAACAACGCCTACCACGCCCAGTCAGAAGCCCTCTACCCGACCCCTTACCGAGCCGGGGAAGAAAGAAGGCACCTTCTTCGAACGTCTATTCGGCAAAAAGAAGGCCGAGCAGCCTCAACCCTCATCACCAGACGAGAAGGGTCTGAAACCCCGTGACGTCTACAAGACGGGTGGCCTACTCTATACCATCGCACGCTACAACGACACCTTCGATCGGATCGCTCAGGATCTCGGCTTCACGGCACGCGAACTGGCGCGATTCAACGAATCACCCGAGAACTTCTCCCTGCGACGGGGGGATATCGTTTACCTGGAGAAAAAGAAGAAACGGGCCGATATGCCCCATCTTTATCATCAGGTGCAGATCGGAGAATCCATGCACAGCATTTCTCAGTACTACGGCATACAGGTCAGTACGCTCTATGCCCTGAACGAGAAAAACCAAAGTTATGTGCCCCGAGAGGGAGAGACACTTAAACTCAGATAATAGAACTTTCATACATGATGCGCCCACGTACATTATCACTACATCGTCTTGCCGTTATTATAGGCTGTATTACGCTTGCCAGTAGCCCCGTGCTCGTCGAACGCATGGAGGCTGGCAAAACAGAGGTTCGAAATTTGGATGCTTGTGAAGAGTATATCCAGGCTTATCATCAGGCTGCTATCCATCAGCAGACCAGACATCGTATACCTGCCAGTATTACCTTGGCACAGGGTCTCCTTGAATCGAGCGCAGGGAAAAGTTACCTGGCTATTCAGGGTAACAACCACTTCGGTATCAAATGCGGAAACTGGACGGGTGACTATCTCTACAAACAAGATGATGGTCGCTTGGAACGCTTTCGTAAGTACACCTCCGTAGAACAATCCTACGAGGATCACTCGCACTTCATCGCTGACAGAGCGCACTACAAGTCGCTCTTTGAGCTCAAGCCAACGGACTATGTGGGTTGGGCGCATGGATTGAAACGATGTGGTTACGCCACCGATCCCAAGTATGCCAGTAAGCTGATCGAGCTGATTGAGCGTTACGAGCTGCACGCCTATGACCTGGCCAGTGCCTCGTCCTCCGAACCCATCGCCTCGAGACCCGCAAGGAGCGTCTCCACACCATCGGCACCGGCCAAGCGTTCCGCCACCTCACCCGAGGTGAAGCCGGAGCGCAAGAATCCTGCGGAAACTAAACCCGCTGCCGCCACGCAACGTGAGCCGGGAACGAAGCCCACAGCCCACGGTATCAAGGTGCCCAAGAAATCGAAACCGGAAGCGGCCGCTCCCAAAGCTCAAAAAGAGCCAGCTGCCCAACCTGTTCCGGCGAAACCTGCACCGAAAAAGGAAGCTGCTCCAGCTGCTAAACCAGCTCCTGCTCCCAAAGCAGATGCTCCTAAGCCC
>QWCT01000191.1_pt1 | contig 106760 bp, 131 predicted proteins | sample 1972681 | NCBI WGS metagenome assembly QWCT01 (sample SAMN09866701, study PRJNA288562) | Human oral metagenome isolate pre3_saliva, whole genome shotgun sequencing... | isolation source: mouth | host: Homo sapiens | place: USA: California
CAAGCGCTCAGCCAACCGTGCCTGGTCATGGAGAACAAGCGTTTAATCCAGGAATCACGCTTGTGGTGTGTGTGACGCATGTTGTAATAGGTCATGGGTGTAGAGCCTTTCTGATGAGAGAATAGATGCCAACGTAAACAAGAATTGCTACAAATACAGGCACATTGTAGTATGTAACAACCATGAGACAAAGTAAATTCGATACCATAAGCGCGATGGATTGTTTGTACTTCGTGTAGTCGTGGTCGTAATAATCCTCAATCGTTCGTGGACTTAGGAAGTATGCAATGTTTGCGCCTAGTGGTATGGAGAGCAGATACAACAGATTCATATCAACAGTTGTGATGTATGCTGCGATTGCAAGCATAAGTCCAAGTTCCATGATTGGAACGATGATGAGGTGTAGTGGATAGTGTCGTGGGGTGGGCATGGTTGTGTGTGCTTCTTTCTATTTCAGTGTGCCATTAAACATTTAGTAACGGCGATACTAACAAATAAATGATGTTGGCTACACCAGTAATAAACAATGGTAAAATCAGTAAGCCCACGTCGCTTCCGATTAAAATCTCAATCGTGCTGCCGACAGCATGTGACACTGATGCACCATCGCTATCAGAATATACTTCTTGCATTGCGCGCGCAAGTACGAGAAGCGTAGCTGCTGAAAGATATGCTATCAAGAGTGTGATTGGCTGCATTGTGTTTTGAATCATAATGGTCGCTTCTTTCTATTCATAACTCCAATAATTGCACATTGCGTGCCCATGAGCCAATACTGAAAACTCGTTTAGTGCACAAAGTAAGCGGTCGTCAATAACGTTTGCTTCTTTGTTTTCATTCTTTGACGGCTTTTTAAATTGAAGTTCAAATATTGCATTAACGGCAACCTCTACTTCAACGTCGAGCTTTCCGTCTTTCTCGTCATGATTATAGAGACTAATCCACTCATCACTTAGAGACATCTTGGTAATGCGGGTGCAATCTTTGTCAAGGCTAAACTTTTCAGCGGTTTCACACAGAACGTCTTTGATGTGTGCGAGTTCCTCTTGATATGCTGGAAGTCCGTCTGCTTCGGTTTCATCGCTCTCACCATATGGGATTGACTTGAATCCGAAATCCTTGGAGGTATATTTACGTCGCTTATCTACGTATGCAAATGTGAAATTTACTTCCACTGTTTTTACTGTTGGCATGATTGATTCCTTTTGGTAAGTTTACTTTTCTGTTACGCCGAAGTTGGGACTAGGCAGAAACCACAATTTACAATACTTGACAGCCGCTTCGCGTCTAAGAGCTTCTGCATATTCGTGGTCACGAACCATACTGTCATGAAGCATCTTTTTACCACGCTCAGATAAATAATCTGTTACATTGATGCGAGGATAATATGATTTGAAATCTGAATTGTTTGTGTTGGTCATTGTGAATTCCTTTCGTTGTGTGTGTGCGATAGTTAATGGATTGCGTGAGATATTTGTTGTGATAGGCGAAAAATGATATCGTTGTAACAGACGAGCGCCAGAGCATAAATTACGAGAATGCCGATAAGTAAGAATAACACCGTTGTTAGCATTTGTGCTTGTTCTTCTTTTGTCAGCTTTCGTGGCTTAGGCTCTTTGAAATATCTTGGTCGCTCTGGTTCGTCATGTTTTGCGCTACCAAACCATCATCCGAGTAGAAACCAAAACATTAGTTGTTTCCTTTCTTTCACTAATTCACTAGTTTATACAACTCAAAGATGGCTTGCACCTGTAATAGTGCTGCGAGATAAATGATAAATACAATAAATGCAGCAACGGCGAGCACAACTAATGGGTACACAACGAGGTGTTTCAGCAGGTACTTGTTAATTGCTTTGGCGTCAGTTTCTTTTTTACGGCTTATATTAAACGCGCCGAACATGACGTAAACCAGATATACGCCTATTACGCACATTCCAAGACTAATTAGTAAAGCGGTCGATAGTTCTCCGACTTCGTTAATAGTCATGCGGTCTCCTTTTGTTTTTGTATGAATAAAGTGTAGCATAATTTCTCATACTACACAATATCTACATAAAGTTTTAATTATTGAATGTTCAAGTATTTGCGACAATAGGCAAATACAAGCTGCTGAATACGATTTAGGTCAACAGTACCCTTTTTCTTTTTGAAGTGACCCCAAAATTCTTCTTCCATGAGGTCGTTTAGACAAAGATTGAGGAACATGCCGATTGACTTTTTGTCGTTTACCCATTCGTCCATATCGAGTGTGTTCATAATCTTTGCTTGACATTTGCTCATGAACGCGTCTGTGCAGAATTTATTTACAAAATTTTCTTCATTTTGTCCAGCAAGAATAGGCTTCTTTGGCATGGATTTTTGCTGAAGATACTCGTCGCGTACAATTTTTGCAATTTGAATGTGACCATACGTGTCTCTGAATTTGTAATTCTTGATAACGACGCCTTCGCCTTTTGAATTTGGTGTGAGGTTGTAATCAGTTTTGTCGAGGAGCGATTGAATTTCCTCGCGAGACGGATTATGAAATGTTCCAATTACAGGAATAATTTTGTCATAGTCCCCAAATTCACTCTTATAGGTATCATATGGAATATACTCGTCCGTTGTTGTGTCAAATACATCAAAGATGAAAAATCCGTGATTAAGATAATCTTTGATATGACCAGGGAATCGTTCACCATCGGCACCAAGCCATTCGCCGTATACGATATGGTCGGGGTGTGATTCAAGATATTGAACAATCTGAGGAAACTCTTTCTCTCCATTAAGTGTAAGAGTTTTGCAGAAATTAGCATTGTCTTTGTTCATGTTAATTTCACGCGTACGTGAGCCAGCATGGACGGAGCCATCTTTCATGAACAGGCATGCGTTTGTACCGTCCAGCTTTGGCATGACAACTACATCTCCGCAGAGGATGCCTTGAACCTCGTCTTTATCAATGCGTAGTACGTGCGTGTATGACTTATACTGTGCCATTTGTTTGTTCCTTTCTTCTTTGTACAAATAAAGTGTAGCACGATTTCTCATGCTACACAATATTCACACAAAGTTTTTTGATTGTGTTTTATCGACGCATTTTGCGTGCGGTTGCGATAATGGTTAGTCCAGAGAGAATCATTCCACCAAGCATTGCAATAGATGTTGCGTTATCACCTGTGTTAGGCAGAACCGCTACCTTCTTGGTGTGAGTAGATTTCTTCTGCTCAGACTGCTTAGGTGATTCCTCAGATGGCTTCTGTGGCTGCTCAGATGGCTCGGATGGAGTCTCTGGTGTAGTTGGTGTCACAGGAGTCTCTGGCTGGTTTGGCTGTGGCTGAGGAGTATTTGGGTTCTCGGGAGTCACAGGAGTTGTTGGATGCTCTGGTTGTGGGTTGACTGGATTCTCTGGCTGAGGATTGTCTGGCACAACTGGAGTATCTGGGTTACTTGGTGTAGGTGGATTCTCTGGCTCTGGAGTTGGCTCTGGAGTTGGCTCTGGAGTTGGCTCTGGAGTTGGCTCTGGAGTTGGTTGAGGTTCTGGCTCTGGTGTAGGCTGTGGCTGTGGGTTCACAGGCTCGTCTGGATTGACTGGTGTCACAGGGTTATCTGGATTAGGATTGTGATTATCACCATTATCGCCAGGGTTCTCAGTGTTGCCATTGTCAGTATTACCAGGAGTCTCTGGGTTTGCAGGGTCGGATGGGTTCTCCGTACCGTTGCCACGACCACCAGAGTTAGCAGCTACATAAGACCATGCACTTGAGCGGGTACGCTCGGTTGAAGTGAGAGTAATTGAGTTATCAATGTGGTCTGAGAAAGTAGTCTCATACTCAATCCAGTACATGTTGTTCTCGTCAAATGGAAGTGCAGACAAGTCCCATGCGAATGAGTGACCGTCCTCAGCAATTACTGGCTTAGTGGTTGTGTCGGTAATCTTTACCCAACCTGGGGTTGGAAGCACGTTACCCTTGCTATCCATCATAACGCGGTAAATGCGGAATGAACCAGGAACATAGGTTGAGGAGTTCTCAATAGTGTCGGTAAGGTTGACATTGTGAAGCGTAGTACCAGCGTTATTGAGACGTACCTTCCAAAGAACAGTGTTGTGGTCAGTCTTTACGCCCCACTTAGCGATGTTCTCGTCAGTAAGCTCACCATCGGTGAACGCACTGATATGGAGGTCGCTAGAGAAGTGAGTGTTAAGGTCGATTACACTTAGAGTCTGGTCGCCTTGTGGCGTACCAGCTTTCATGTGTGCAGCAAGCCAAAGAGTACCACGAATGTCGGATTTGTTCTCTACCCAATCATTGAAGGTAATTCGAACACGACCTGGGTTTCCTGCCGTGACGTTGGCAGTTCCCATCTCAGCGCCATCTGGGGCATAAATTGGGAATGATGTTCCCTCTGTTGACGGGAATTTTAGCTGTGTTGGTAGTTCCAGTTCAAGATAGTCGCCGCTATGTACGTCAGCGTCCTCTTGAGTTACTTTCCATTTAACCTTAATGTAGAAGTCTGAGTTAGTATTAACTCGTGTGATGGTTTCCTTGTTGAGGTTGGTTAGGCTAAACTCCGTGATGGTTGTCGCCACGGGCGATGTTGCAGCAAGTGCTGGAACAGCGAGTCCAACCATTGCTACGAGAGTTAGCAAAAACAGTTTTACTTTTCCTAGCATTTGTTACATCCTTTCTTTGTGATGAACTTTGTATGTATATTGTAACAAATAACTTCTTGTATTACTTATAGTTCACAAAATCCACATACTAAGTATAGCAGAAAATCCCCAGTTAAACAACTAGGGATTTTGCTATCTCGATATTACTTTTTTTTCTTGCGAATACCTAATGCTACAAGAATTGTTCCGATTGTTCCCAGAACACTCGATACTGTAGCAGTATCTCCTGTGTTAGGGAGTACGGGCTTCTTAGTATTCTCTTGACGATTAGTTACCTCAGTAGTCTGAGTTTGTTTGGTATTGCTTTTATGTGTTTGAATGCCGTCTTTGGCTTGAGCTGGAGCTGGAGCCTCGTGGCTTGAGTCCTCAGTTGGAGTTACAGGTCGATTAGGCTCTGGCGTAGGCTCTGGCGTAGGCTCTGGCGTAGGCTCTGGCGTAGGCTCTGGCGTAGGCTCTGGCGTAGGCTCTGGCGTAGGCTCTGGCGTAGACGGAATGCCTTGATGTGGTAGCCTTCTTTAGTTGGCAAAGACGCCTTTGGAATGGTGAAACCGTTACCCATGTCCTCGGCAGTTGGTGTGAAGGTGACTGCTGGGTCGTTGGAAGCATACTCGCCGTTTCCTTTGTTTACTTGCAGCTTAAAGTTATCGTATGCTGCCCACGATTTCATCCAAGTAGCTGCAACGCCGCCATATTTTTCTTCGTTACCATCAATGTCTTGGGTGCTAATATTGAACGTATCGTGAACGTTGATGTGTGTTACGCCGTTCTCATCAATGGTATAAGGCAGCGAATCTGAGTAGTCATCTTCCCATGAGTTCGTCTCGTAGTTACCAGCGACATCATCAATCTTGGTGTAACCCGTCATAGCCATGCCGCCCGTGTTTGGATTAAAGTTGGCTTTGAAGGTAACGTCGTCGTTACTCTTGTTATAGGTGAGAACTGGTACGGTGAATTCTCCTGTGTTTTCATCCTTTGAACCGTTACCCGAAATAACAATGCTAACTTTGGTTGTCGCGCCGTTGTCATTTGTGTAGATAACATCACCGTTAGCGTCTGGCGTTAAAATATCGCCAGTGTTGGCAGCCGAGATAGTTGTCGGTGTTGCCGTGTCAGTTGTCTCAGCAATAGCTGGCGTGGCGGCTGCAATTGTAGCGAGCATGCCAAGTGCAAGACCAGCGGTTACTGCCATATGCGCTTTATGTTTGAACATTTAACCATCCTTTCTATAAGATAAAAGGCTCCCACCGCATGTGGGTGAGAGCCTTAGAGGTTAGTACATTGAGCGTGATTACTGGTTCTTACGCTTACGAGAGAGTCCGAGAGAAGCGAGGATTGCTCCGATGCCAGCAATAATACCTGTTGCGGAAGCTGCGTCGCCCGTGTTAGGAAGCGCGTTTCTACGAACTCGCTTGCGTACCCAATGTCCCTGTGGAGCGTTATCGGACTGAGTAGTAGTTCCGCCGTTACCAGTATTGACATACTGTGGCTCACCTTGAGTGTGGTGAATAGGAATGCCTAAGTAGTTATCGCCGTTGTCGCCAGGAGTTACTGGGTTATCTGGCGTTACAGTACCAGTTCCGCCGCCAGGTTCACCAGGAGTGATGTTACCGTTGTGTCCACCAGGAGTATCTGGGTTAACTGGGTTAACAGGATTATCTGGTGTTGGTGGGGTAACAGGATTATCTGGTGTTACTTCGTCCTTCTGCCAGACAGCGTAGACGTCATAGACGACAATGACCTTATGTGGGTCTTGTGGGTCTGTCATCTCACTGCGCTTGCCGATGCTCTTGAGGTTAACCATGTTGTTGTTAACAATGACGTTTACCTCGGTATCAAGACCATTTCGTGACCAACCCTTGAAGGTATAGCCCTCACGAGTGAATGTTGGTCGAACTGGAAGGTCGGTAGCAGATGGGTCACCAGAGATTGCGTACACAGTTTCACCGTGCTCGCCCTTACCACCGTTAGCGTGGAAGTGGAGCTGAATGTGAGAGACATTCTGTGGATAATTCTGTGTTGGGTCATAGTCTGGTGGAGTAGCTGTTACATAGTCAGCAACAAAGACTTTATCCTTGATAGAGTCAGCGTCATAGTGACCACCTGGCAGTAGAATGACTGCGCCGTCTGTAGAAATCCAACGCTTAACCATAGTACCGTCAGCGAGAGAATACTCGCGGTTAGGTGCTACAACGTCAGTATGCTCACCTGTATTAGTAACGCTTGTCTCACCCTTATTCAGCTTACCAGAGTAGAACATAATGGTGTTCTTACCCGCGACTGGCTCAAGAGTTGGTGGAACGCCGTCAGTTGGGACGTGCTCGCCAGTGCCAGGGGTAGGTGGTGTAACTGGGGTGTCTGGGGTTGCAACCTTGTAGACTGCATAGACCTTGTAGACGTGAATTACACTACCGTCAGTATCGTTCTCAACGGTAAAGCCAACGCTAGAGAAGTCTACGTGGTCGTTACCAAGAACGAAGGTAGTGGATGCACCTGGGTCTTTTGCCCAACCAACAAAGGTGTAGCCAGCTTTCTCAGCCTTTGGAGCGGCAACGTTAGTGGCTTCTGCTGGGTTAGCATTAGCAATGGTTGAGGTTGTGTCGGTGGAGCCAGTAATGGTGCCGTCGTTTGCGTCGAAGATATAAGTATTCTTGTGCTGTGTAGCAGGAGTGTTCTGCTTCCAGATTGCATAGACCCTACGAACATGAACATCGGTAGTACCGTCAACGGACTCGTCAGCAGTAATACCAGAGAAGTTTGCGGAGTTTACGCCGAGAGACTCTGCTTCGGTTGAAGTGTTAGAAGCTCCCCAACCGATGAAGGTGTAGCCGTCACGAACCATTGCTGGTGCAGAAATTGCAGCTACATCGCTATCGTTACCACGAACGACGGTTGAGTGAATGACGTTCTCGTCATCTGCGACGTGTCCGCCATTGCCCATAAAGACGTAACGATACTCGTCAGTACGTGCCTGGGAGTTGTCTTTCCAAATTGCATAGAGGGTATAAACCTCGTCAGTCTTGGTTGGAAGTGCACCGTCAGTAGTGTGACCTGGAATGTGCTCTGCGTCACGGATACCCATTGCTTCGGTTAGGGTACGTGCAGATGCAATGGTGGAGTTCTTATCGTGAGAGAAGCCAACAAGAGTAAAGCCGTCGCGAGTCATCTTAGTTGCAGCCTTTACGTTAGGCATATCAGCTGGAAGGAAGTTATGACGTTCAAGCATTGTGTCGAGACCGCCCTCGAAATTACCGCCGTTGGCGTTAATAACAAGTCGATACTGAACGTCATTGTTACCGTCTTTGTCCTGCCAGACTGCGTGGAAAGTCTCGCCAGTAAGTGTGTCAATTTCACGGGTCTCACCTGGAGCCATTTCGTCGCCGCCGTTAACGTCAGTTACCCACTTAACAACTGTGTGACCATCGGGGTCAGTGAGTCCAGATGGCGCGGTTACTGTGGTGCCAGGAGCGCCAGCAAACTTAGTACCATTGAGCGAAACGTCGCTTACGAACTGAACAGCCATCTTGTCAGTTGGCACGCCATCACGAACATTTGGAATGTTACCCTGTGTAAAGGTAATGTTTGTGGACGTTGGTGCGGTAGCTGGAGTTGGAGTTGGAGTTGCTGCTTGCTTCCAAATAGCGTAAACGGTGTGGTATACATGACCGTCATGGTCGCGCTCAAGAGTCATTGGATTCTCGCCAGCAATGACCGACATGAAGTTTACACTTGTAACGCCGAGGTTTGACATTTCTGTAGAATTTGCAGCCTTGCCCCAACCAACGAAATCATATCCGTCACGAACGACGGTTGGTGCTGGGACGTTATCGTCAGTCATACCAGAGGTTGCTGGTACCTCAACGATTGTGTCGGTGCCGCCAGTTGCGTGACCGCCGTTAGCGTCAAAACGATATACTGGCTGCTCAGTCTCGCCAGTAATATTCAGTTTAATCTGATAAATAGCATAGAGTTTGCGTGTGTGAGTAACATTACCACTTGCATCTGTAGAGTTGTCTACATATGCGTGACTTGCGTCAACGGTATACACGCCAGTAACTCCCTTTGAGTCGGTAAACTGAACGTCAGACCAGCCAACGAATGTCATACCTGGCTTAGATGGTACGGCGGGAGCATTTACCGACTGAGCATCGGAATCGAGAGTGACGGTCTTAGTAGTTGAACCGTCAGCGAATGAACCACCGTTAGTATCGAACACATAATCCCACTTCTCGGTGGTAGCCGTTGGTGCAGCTGGTGGTTCTGCTACAGCAGGTGTTCCAGCCGTTACTGTAGAGTTTTCCTCAGTTGGAGTAATTGCTCCTGGGGTGGACTCCTCTGTAGACGCGGTTGGTGTGGCTGGGGTCTCAGTCTCAGTGGTAGCTGGCTGAGGAGTCTCAGCTGGTGCTGGATTAGCTGGCGCTTCGGCGGTTGTCGGAGTTCCAGTATCAGCGGTTTCGGCGAGAGCTGGTGCTACTGTGGAAATGACGGTGGAAAAAGCCATCACTCCCGTTACAATGCCAGCGGTAATTCGCCTTTTAGTTTCATTCTTGAAAAAATCAGCCATACATTTCCTTTCTACGTGGCTGCATTAGCATTGGTTTATTATATCACAAAGTCCACACATCGCGCAACTGCGGGTTTAAGATAATTTTTTGCACGAATTGTTATGTTAAAGACGCGAGCTAACATTTGTTAACCCGCGTCAGCATCTTATTCAATTTTACTCGCCTACGTGAATTTTCACACCATTTGGTTGCATGAACGTCTTTTGACGTACAAGCGCCGTGATTACTCCAATTACTGAGTAACCGATTGGGTACAATTTCTCATACGGCTCATTACCCTCGACAATTACATCAAAACTAACATTGAGTTCTGGCTTGTAGTGCATGCAAAGCGGGTCTGATTTAGTCATAGTGAGAGTTCCATCAAAGTCGCAGATTTGCACACTCCGAATATCGTGACTATCTCTGTAAGATTCCTTCACGCCCTCTACGGCAGCATCCAGATTTTCGTTAAGTAGTTCAAGAAATTCAACCACTGGATGTCCGAAGGCGTATACCGACCCCTTAATACAATCGAAATCATTTGCGTCGTCATGTACTAAGTCGTATAAGAGGTCGCGCTCTGGCGAGCAAACCAATCTGTTCAAATGTTCGCTATTGTACGGATATGTACTATTTTGAACAAACTCGCTTCTTGGACTCACAACTACATCGGGGAATTTCCAAGTTACATTGCAGGAAAATTTGCGATTCATTTTACACCGTTTCATTAGATACGAACATTACAATCGTGCGTGCGTCATGACCATATGCCGCGTAGCCACTACACGTAACAGCAAATATCACTTTGTGATGACCGTCGAGACGTGATGTAATATCCGCGGAGTCATTCTTTGCGGTTGCGTTATCGTAGAAGTCTTTTTCCCACTTAGCAAGTCTTTCTGGACTCATAGTTGGCGTATTGCGAACGTCTGTATAGTTAGCGTCAACCTTCATCGCGGCAACAGGTGTATAGGTGCTTGTCCAGTTCACTTTATCCCACCAAGTTAGCGTACCAAGCTCATTAAAGTTAGCCTGGGTAAACTTTTCTCCGAGGTCGTGGAACATGGTGCCCGCGTTCATTTTGTGTCCATAAATAATCTTAGTTGGATTAGTTAGGCTACTTTGATTGTCGAGGAATACCGTGCCAGATTGGGAGTAGTTTCCCCAAATATCGCGATACAGATAATATTCCTCATCGTTAGCTGGTGCAATTCCTACTGGATTGTTTACGCGCGTTCCGTCTATTTTGACCCACGCCTTAGCGTCTGGCGCTTTCTGTGCAAGCTGGTCTGGATTTACGGGCGCGTCATTCGCTTCAATCAAGTTACCAGCTTCATCAAATTGAGCTGTATTGTCTGGCTCAACGTCAGCATACAAATCTTCAATAGCTTGACCCTGCAACATGGGCGTAATGTACTGAAACGCCGAATAACCAATGAGTACGACTCCGATAATCATCGTGACTATTGAAAAGAAAATAGCTATCCTACGCTTGAGTTGTTTGTTCATTTCCCTCCTTCTATATATGAATAGTGCCTACTCGAAAACTGAGTAGACACTATTATAGTTGATATCAAGTTGTTTTGCAATCTTTGTTAAACGCCGAGCAGTGAAGAACCACCAAGGACGTTTGCAAACTGACTGAACTTGCCAGCAGAGTAAATAATGTACACAATCCAGATACCGACGATTGCAGCAATCTTAATAAATGCCTGGGTGTAATTGCCATCTTTGAAATCGCCAAAGATTTTAAATACAAGTGGTACTGAGAAGCCGAGTGCCGCAATACCAATAACGATGGCGATGAGCGCTTCGATACCGCTCTGAGTGCTAGTCAGCCATGAGATAATGCCAGAGAAATTCATATGTCCTCCTTTCAAGTAACTTTGTAAACGTTTACGTTTATATCAACTCGCGCGCGAGGTTGCAACAATATAATCTTGCCCGCCCGTTTAGACGGGCAAGATTTTTAACTACTTCTTAGGGTTGCGCTTTGTATTGAGCCTATTGGCACGCTGTTCAAGCCTTGCCATCTTGCGCTCCATGCCGTTTGCCATAGCTGCGCGCTCCTCGGCACTCTTGCCTGGCAGGTGGTCTACGACCTTTTCCTTAAAGAAGCGTTTTACTTGAGCCTTAGCCTTTCGGTCTTCGCGAATCTTTGCCTGGACTCGCTGCTTTGGTTGAGCAGGTGCCTTTGGTTTAGCCTTAGCTGCCGCCTTGTTCTTCTCAATCTTGTCCGCAACTGAGTCGATAATTCTCTGCTCGCGTGCTGCTGCTTCCTCAGCTTCCTTAGCTTGTTTGGCTGCTTTCAAAGATTGCCGCTTACTTCTCGGCTTTTTCTTGTTACCCTTCTTGACGTCTTGAACCGTCTCTGGTTTTGCGTCAACGTGAGAGTTATCAAGATTCTCAGCACTAGCCTGTGTTACGGCGCCGCCGTCAACAACTGCATCAAGAGGAACTGTTGGAGCATTGAGTGCGCCATTAGCGCCAAGACCCTCCATGCCGCTCTCAAGCGCAACCTCTGCGGCATTCTCGGAGTTGTTAATTCCGTCGCCACCAACAAACTCAAAGTTGTTATAGGCTTTCTTGAGTGCGTTAACTCGGTCATTGCCCTTCATTTCGGCGGAAGTGTCTTTGAGGTGCTTAAACGCGCTGCCCGCAATGTTGCCGCCAGTAGGCTTGAAGTTCTTAGCCGTGTCAACCGCATGACCAAGCGAACTTGCCGCAAGAGATGCGCCAACACTAGCCGCCGTGCTTCTACCGATACTAAATGCTTCGCCGAGCGAAGAACCACTCTTATGAGCGTCACGAGCAGCCGTTACGCCGTCCTTCATACTGGAAGCTCCAGCATGAGCAAGTCCGCGTCCAAGAACAGCCGCGCCAGTAAGACCAGCAACCGCACCAGTTGTAGCGCCGCCAACGACTTTACCAAGCATGGAGTCTTTCTGTAGACCTCCGCCGAGTGCGGATTCGCCCATCTTAGGCATACCACTGTCGCTACCATAGAATAGAGCCTTCTTAGCGTTCAGCCAGTCCGAAATCATAGCTGCCACTGAAAGTGGAATGGTAATCATAAGGTCAACAATATTACAAGTTCTTGATTCTCCGCCACCAACACTAATCTTCATGATTGGGTAGGTGAGAATCGCAACTGAAATGAGTGACAGGAACGCCATTAGAACAGTTGTCATAATAGTCGATACACCATTTGCTATCCAGCCGAAAACTGGGACACCTCCGACCGCGGACTGAACACCCGATGCTGCACCAGTAATTCCAGTTGTTAGTATCGCAATAAAGCTCGTGAAGAAACTTACGATAATGGAACCAAGGATTACCGAAATTGCAAACATCATGAACGAGCCTGTTGCGCCAACAAGGTAAATTGCCATGTCGAGCAGTCCGAAGAAGTCGCCAGTAAACTGAGCGCGAATGTAACCCTTAAATACCTTAACGATGGAGCTAATCAGAACACCTGTTACCAGAGAGAGCAGACCAAGAAGTGCTGCCCAACCAGCCGCTACCCAAGTGACATTGAGTTTGGCGTATGCGCCAACAAGATAACTCTGGTCTTTGGGGTCTGCGCGTGGAATTACGTAACGTGCAAACTTATAGGTATTAGTGCCCGTGCTTGCAGACTCAGAACCAGGAGTACCGCCAGTATTAGCAGCCTTATACATCATAGAAACTGCTTCGTGCTTGTCGTTAAACTCTGGCTTAGACTGGAGCAAGAACACCATTGACTGATTGGTAAAGTTATTACCATTATCGCCAGCGTTTGCGTTGATGTATGCGCGAGCGACCATGTTAGCTACGAATGGCTCGTCTTTATCGGAGTCGAGTTTAGTTAGCTTAGAGCCGTCCCAAGGATGTACCGCCATGGAGCCTTGCTCGGACTTACCGCCCCAAACATAGGAGTTTGCGTTTAGTTCCTCGTTAGAACCATCCTTTGCAGCATTTGCCGCATACAGATAGGTACGTGGGTTATCGAGAGACACGCTTGTTACGCTACCAAGTTTATCAGATGGAAGTGAGTAGAATACCGTTTGGTCTGCATCACTTGTAGTGTGCATGTAAATCTTTTTAGAACCATCGCCGTTCTCGTCGTCTGAAACTTTTGCCTTACCATCAGCACCAAGGCGACTTTTCACGTCCTTATTACCCTCGTCGTTTGAGTCAGTACCGTTCTGGGAGAAATCGTAGATTTGGTCAAGTGGGAGGTTATCCAGCGTTGAGTTATAGTGGGCGCCATAACCGAGAATTTGGTTAGAGATTCCAGACATAAATCCTTTGTTTCTACCAACCGCGTTGTTTGAAGTATCACTCAAATAAGAGAGATAATCGTTAACCGTAAAGGTTTGGTTGCCAGAAACATAGCCTACAAGTTTCTCAATGCCGATATCGTTTGGATTGGTACCGCCCGCTTTCTTAGATAATGTTTCATTAAGTTTTGATACGTCTGACGCTCCGCCGTTACCGCCATTTGGTAGCAGACTTACATCATAGTTTGTAAGACCAGCATATTGCAGTGAGTCAACAATCAAGTCGTCGTTGATAGTTCCAAGTGACTGATATGCTGCTTGGAACGTGTTTCCACTCAGCGTTGAAAGTCCGCTAATAAGAACTACCGCGAATGGAGTTGCAAACAGAATGGTGAGCACGCGAAGACCAAGTTGACCAGCCTTTGAGAACGCACTCTTACCTTGTGAAACGTTGCGTAAACCAGAAATGAGAGCAAAGACGAACAGTGCAATCATAATGGTTAGTGCGAGACCAGCGAAGGCACGAATGAGGTTTGCGTCTACGCCAGCATCAGCAAAGAGCTTTTTAACAGTACCACCAAAAATTCCGTCGTCTGCACCATACTGAGGAGTCATTCCATTAGCAACGCCAGAGGTTGAATCATCGGTCAGACCGAAAACATTAACTGGGTTAATGTTAACAATTGATTGCTGAACGGACTGAACCAGACCAAATGCCATTGCGAATACAGATGCTCCGAGAGCTGCTGGGGCGAGTGCAAGTGTTCCCTGCTTAGCTCCAACATCTTCACCGTTGTCAAATGCTTGAATATATCCATGTTCGTAGAGAGTTCTGATGTTTCTCGCCGCTTGAGCTGCATTTGGGTCAGCTCCTTTGTAGTCATTTTTGCTAGATATATCGGCGAGTGGGTTAAGGTTGTTGTTTACACCATACGCGTAGTCAGAACCGCCACCGCTTGCAGCAATACTGTTTAGTTTTGCTAAGCCATCAAACGACACTCTCGCGCCGCTTGAGCGACCAGCTACACCATTTCCAAGAATATACGCTGCAAGTGCATTTGCCGCGGATGGACTTCCGCCATTGCTCCCCCAGCCATATAGTGGAGCCGCGTGTGCAACTTGCGCAAATGGAGCCATGAACATCGTCAGCACAAGCATAAGCATAGTTAGAACTTTAGCAAATCCTTTTTTATGACTCATATGGAACTACTTTCACCTCATTCTTAATCTCGTTGTCCAATGTATACACGTCTGTACTATCCTCTCTCGTTAGGTCTTTATTGACGCCGTCAACGTATAGATGAAATTTCTTTACGTCGGGATATTTACACGCAGCTTGTACAATTTTGTAAAATACGTTTGATTGTAATTCAGCTTCAATTCTTCGCGCGCCACCAGCGTTTGAATCGCTGATGTTAAGGCAAACATATGCCAGGTAAACGACAATATCTCGTGCACGGCAATCATATTGTGACTTAGACCATTGTACCACATCATTTGGAATAACGTCAATTCCATTGTCCTTTTTAATCTCTTTAAGCATCTTCATAAGTTTAAGCTCAATGAGGTCAAGAGACGTTTTTGCTGAGAGAGCACGATATGGAATAATTTGGTCGAAGCGTCCAAGCAACTCTGGCGCAAAGTCGGCAGCGATTAGGCTTTCTCTCAGAGAACTTAGCAGTCGGTCTGTCTCAGCTTGTTGAGTATGCGTAATGACGATTTGCCCGTCTTTGTCAAACTGCACGTCGTTCTCCGAATTTGAGTGTTTCGCGTCGTCCTTAAATACGTTTGCGCCCGCATTTGTCGTTGCGATGACGATGGTATTTCGTAGCGAAACTTCCATATTTTCAACGCGACCTTCGCGGTTTAACACCGTGTAGTTTACCATGCCCTCATCGAGGATATACAGACAATCCTGCCTAAATGTCTTTGAGCCTTTTTCAAACTCGTCGAGCTGAATGACCGCATTTGGCTTGTGCCTAACAATCTCACCAAGTCGCTCTCTAAATAGGTGCGAGTCAGCATCGTTCGCGTATTCTGGAACGTTAATCGTCTCTAATACATGTTGACCTGGATACAACGTTTCAGCCAGAGCTTTAACGGATTGAGATTTACCTGTGCCTGTTGAGCCAGTTAGTAGACACGTAAAAATTGGTCGGTTACTATTTTGACGTTTTCTAAACGCGGTTGCATGCAATAGCAGATTCCACGTATAGAGCGCAATAGGTTGACCAAGAACTTGAGAACGAATATTGTCAAATACCTTGCCAGCGTCAATATTGAATTTAAGCTCAATAGAGAATCTGTCTCTAAAAATACGGTCAACGTCCTCTTTCGTTGGTGAACGATGATTGAGTATCGCCGTCGAAACCATGTCTTCCAAAGTATCAAGCGTCTTACGTGGCTCGGCTTCTGAAGGTCGATATGTCTTGTTATTGTCGATGATATATTCAATTACATCGTCACCGATTGCGGGGCAACCGACAGCAACCTTACTCCACCAGTTTCGAGCAATATCATGGACAACAGTTCTATCAAGCTCTTGAATCTCAATGCGCTTAAAACGCTCTGCGAATGGTTCGTCAACCGCGATTGTTGAATCATACTCTCGGCTCGTGGTTGCTGCGATTACGCGAATTGGCGCACGCGCAAGTTTGTCTTTTGCAAGGTCGCCGCCGATTTTTGTTCCCTCTCCGAAGATGGTAACAAGCATATGAACCTCATCGATGAACAGAAGCATTTTAACTTCGTCATCCATGAGAGCTTTTTGAGCCTTCATCTCAAAATTCTTTAGGTCTGCAAGCACGTTTGAAATTGCCGCTTGAAGTTTATTTCGGTCTAGTGCGGAAAGTGCTCCAAGTGCGAGCGATACGACGAGGTACTTGACACCTCGAATGCCCAATCTACCTTCATTGGTACGTTTTACAAACTCCTCGACAATTGCCGTCTTACCTACACCAGCATTACCAATAAGTAGCGCAATTGGTGTAATTGGTCGAGTGAGTACCTGCTCAAGTAAGTCAAGTTCCTTTTCACGACCAACAACGTCTTGTGGCTGTTCGGCTAGATTTTGCAGTGAACTTCCGATGGATTTGTTATACTCGTCAAATTCATCAAGCCACTTTTTGCAGAGTTTAGCACTTTCTCTCAGCTCATCATCGCTTAGAGGTAATGCGGACAAACTCTGGCGTTCGCGTTGAAAACACTTTTCAGCAAACTCCTTTTCATGCGGAGACGCATACTCGTTAGAGTATGCGTCAGCACGGTTTTTAATTGTTTGCAATACTGGAATGTAGTTATCTATAGTTATCACTTCCCACTACGATTTAACTGTTCAACCTCATTTGAGCCGATAACTGTTGCCTTTTGATTGACATTCTTAAAGAGTGATTTATCAAATGATGTTGAGTTATATGAAGAATATGTACTAGCTAATTCTACCAGTTTTGCGTTTACACTGTCAAGGTCGCTTTGGACACTGCTCAACTGACCCTTAATAGTCGTATTTGTACTATCCGACTTCAAACGTTCAGTAAGGTCGGAAACGCGCTTAGTCAGAAGCTCCTTTTGATTATTAAGTGCGGCGTATTGAGAGTCCAAATCTTCCTTCAGAGCGCCCTTAAACGCCTGGTTGTAGAACTCCTCAAAGTTGAATTGACCATCGTCTGATAGCAAAGTACCTTTCAGAGTTTGTACCTTGTAAGCATCACTATTGATAGCTGGATTTGTGGTAATCCTAAAGCCGATGACATCAAGCAGGTCACTCTGAACTTCAACCGACTTTGACTTCGCATCTGTATCACGGTAGTTAAAGTTATTCATTGAAGTTCTCAGAATGTTCTGAATGTCGGCGTCGCTCAAGTTAGTATCACTCGGTTTCTCAGTCTTAGAGTTTGAAGCCTGGCTTCCACCATCTTTAATCTGGTTACTGAGTTGTTCGGTCGCGACGAAGTTCTTGTTCATAATGTACACGTTGTATACATCTTGAGTAGGTTTTGGAATTACGAGGTAGAAGTCGCCGTTTGCGGCATACCTGCCGAAAAGTACGGGGATTTCTTGACCTACGTGACCATTAAGACTGCTAGACGCGACAAATACTCGATAATCCGTGCCCTTTGCAGGAATCTTCAAACCGTCGCTAGCTTCAATATGCAAACGAGCAATCAATACGCTGTTAGACTCATCAGTGTAGAGGTTAACAATCTTAACTTGCGCATTTGAACGCTTAAACTGCATCTGTGTGCCAATTGGTGAAGATGAGCGCATAAGCATACTGGCGTATTGAGCATTACCAACGCCCATCCATACTCCGCCAATGGCTGCAAGGAGTGCGCCCGTGACAAACATTGCGTTATAACGAGAAATTACTTTCGTCCTTGGTGATTTATCTTTTCTCAAAGCGTACTCCTTTCTAAATAAGAGTAGATAGTTTTACAAAGTTGTTTACCTGTCCGCGCTCTCGGTGTAGCAAAACCTGGCAAGCTCCATGTTGCGTCAAACCTCCGACAATTACCTGCGACAGTCCTTCTGCGCCGATAATCTGAGCATAGTCATCAACTTCCTCGGGCATTAGAGCGCCCATCATCGTCCAAGATGGGTCTGATGCGAAGTTTGTATAGTACGTACTCTGCATTGTAAATACATCTGCGTGGTTTGCACCATCAAAGTCAACGCTTGTCGTAGGTGATTTAACTCTATCAAACGTGAAGATAAAACGAACGCCGTTATTTTCTGCACGCTTAATTAGTCCGTAAGCCATCTTGTTGACTACATACTTGTGGAGGTTGTCAACACCGTGAATAACAACGAGGTCGTCTTTGCCGACGGTACTTAACGCGTAATTCAGAATGTTCAAGAACTGAGCTTGTTTAACATTCTCATTTACGATACTTGAGAAATCATAGTATGTATTGAGCGCGTTGCTTGGAGTAATTTTAGTCGTGCTTCCGAAGATTGCTCTATGCGCGGTCAGTGCCGAATCAAGCGTAGAGTGCAATGCGTGTGCAATTTCCGCTTGGTTAGTTGAACCCTTTGTACGAGCTTCGTCCTCAAGTGAGGTAAAACTCTGAATAAGATTACCAAGCGTCGCATATGCTTCTGGGTGCTTGAGGTTCAAGAAGTTTGTACGCTCTGGGTGGCTAAGCGCGTCAGCCGTCCAATACTTGTTATTGAGGTAGAACCTCATAATTGCGTCGTCAACCTGCGCACGTAGCTTGAATCCAAACTCGCCGCTCGTCTCAAACTGATAATTATTGAGAAGGTCGAAGATGTTAATAAGTTTCTCACGCTGTAAACTAAACAGGTTAGCTACGTCTGAAATCTTACCGAAGCCCTCAAGTGGGTTAATAGTAACCCTCGATACATCAAACCAGTTAACGAGTCCATCTGGTAGCTCCTCCATAGTGTGCATAGCTGGGTCTAAGTAATTAAATCCGTTAAACACGAAATGGACTGCCTTGTGACCACTCATACAAATATCATTAGCTGCCGCTTGAGCAACAATTGAAGATGACGAAAAATGCTCATCTGTTCTGGCAGCATATAGTCCCATACGCTCATTCTCTGGAATGACGATATATGCTTCCGAACCCGTAGAGCCTTCAAAATCGAAAATAGCAGCTGAGTTTACCAATGAATATGAGTCATCACCAATAGCAACACCACAGGGGTCGCAAAGAGCTGGCGACGCTGCAAGGTTGATGCCCGCATAGTTGTAACTCGTTGCTGTATCCACAAAAGGCTCTTTAATGAGTGGCGCAAAGATACGGACAAATCGCTCTTTCTGGTCGCCAGCGGTACTATCCCACTTGATACCATTGTACTTAGACTTTAACAGAGTGTTTAAATCTTCGACTTGTTCATCAATTTCTGAACGACTATTTGACGTGATTACAAGGAAGAATTGATAGTAGACGATTGAATCGGTCGTGTTAATCAAACTCTCGTAAGTCGTGTAGTTCTCAACGTCTCGGCTATCGCGCTCAACGTCAGCTTGAGTCTTTTTAGGCGTTAGCGCTTCTTCAAGTTTTGTCTTTGGTTTCCCATTTGAGCCATCCTCTTTATACTCGGCTTTAATAGCCTTAGCGCCTTGGGTGGCGTTTTTCTTAATGAGAGTATTGCGCTCCTCATCCTTAATTACGCCGTCTTTCTCGCAAAGATAAATCTTAACACCTTTACGAGGAGTTGCTGGAATGAGGTCGAGAAAATCGATAAATGTCATATCGCGAGAAACTGAACTCTCAGCATATAGCTGTACAATAGTAGAATACTCGCCGCGATGGTAGATAAAACTTGGTGAGAACTCATAAGATGATTCATCTACAAGTTCGCCCTTTTCAGTATCGAGCTTCATCTTGCCAGTAGCAGATTTCAAATTGTCTTTAATCTTATCTACAAAATCCAAAGTTACTTAACACCTCCAAACATTACAATTGCGCCGAGACGCTCAATAATTTCATCACGGTTCGTAACGACACGCACGCGGTCATACATGGCTGGTGCGTTACGCTCAAACTCGTTAATCGATTTCTGCATCTGCATACGGTCAGTATCGCGGACGATGACGGTTTGCTCCATAGTTAGCTGCCTACCGTTATCAATAAGTGCGTTCAAATAACGCAGCTGCATAGCTGCAATAGCTGCTCTCGTAGCGTCCAGACCGCCATTTTTAGCGCGTCTTGCAACGGATTCGAGCTTATCTCGTTGTGAGTTTAACTCGTTAACAGCGATGGTTGTAATTCGCTGCTCTTGACCCGTAGCAGTTCTCGTCTTGTAATATCTTGCTCTCGACATATCTACATAGTTTGCAGCGGACGGCAAAGTTGAGGTAGACAACATACCCTTAACGGCATAAACTACGCCAATATCTCCGTTACGAAATGTAATTTCACCCGTAGTTGGACTAATCTTCGCGATACCAACGTTTTTCAGAGTAAGGTCTTTCTTTGAGCGAGCGCGCTCCGCGAACTTATCAAACGTATACTTGAACGTTGCACCAAGCATTGAGCCACCGTTAGCGGACATCATGAATACGACAAGTAGTAAAATAAGCGCGATGAGTAGAAGCGCTCCCGCGGCGCCATTGTACTGAAAAGCCGCGCCGTTATCTTTACTAATATTGTTCCAGATAAACAGTAGTCCAGCTAGAAAAATACCAGCAGTCATAACAAGTCTAATGAATGGTACATAAGCGTTAGGCGCAATACCTTCAAGACCCTTAATATACATTCCTCGGTAGGTAGCTGGTTTAAGAATGGAAGGCATAAAGCGATAGCGGTTCATACCGTCTTCAACTTCTTGGTTTTCCATTACTCACCTCCGCCGAGAGAATCGTTTAGAAGAATCTCTACCGATTTGATAACCCTGCCAATTGCGCGAAACACAATAATTACAATATCAACAAGAGAGCCAGAGTTAACATTATCAACGGTCTGAGCTTTAATTCCGTTAAGGAACTTAGTAGTTAACTTTTGTTTATTACTTGTCATCGATTTCCTCTCTACGTTTGTTCATCTTGTCTACGAATTTCGAGAGTAGACCAAATAGTTTATATCCGATGAGGGCTGCTAATGGAGCGGCACCGCCTACTGATGCACCGATAATGACAAAGCCCATCGCTGCGTCTACCAGTCCAGCCTGGGCTGAATGCATGGCAAGCTGAATACCAAATTGGGCAACAAACGACATTACCGCCACGCCTACAAACGCGCACACTGTTAACTGAATGGCGTATTGTAGCGCCTTACCAATATATTTAGCCGCATCTTTAATTCTGTACTTCCACATTAAGCAGTCCTTTCTATTTTGTGAATACTTCTGGGTTCAGACATTTGATTGTAGCACTCGCGCCATCACTTGACAACTCAATCACATAATTCACAACATCTGTGTGTGCGTCTTGGTTGTCAAGGTTCTCCAAGGAATCAATTGCAATGGACTTCAAAGTATCGTCGTTGCCGTCAGCTTCTTTAGATGAAATAATGCCGTGAACAATCGTATTACTTACATTAAGTGTGTCTCCAGATTGTGTGTATGTGGAAGACTTATTCATAGACGCAACGGCAATGTAACCAGCTTGAGAGCTGTAAATAAATGGCGCTTTGCAACTATCGTCGAGTGTGATGTTGTGCTCATTAGCGAGCTTCTCAAGTTTTTCGTAACCACTTAGCGTATAGGCGTAATCACCGTTTGAGAGCATTTGCGCAATCTTGTAAGCGTTAGACTCAATCTTTGGAACGTCAGTTTCCGTAGACTGTGGCTTGTCGGAATTGTCGTCTGGTTTTGGCTGAGTGGTATCGTCTTGCGAATTATCTTCACTCGCGACAATATTGCCGACGCTGGTCGGCGTAGTTTGGCGAGGAGCAAATACCGCCATATAAGTAGTAATCATTCCTATTAAGACTACGATTACACCGATTACAATTTTCTTTTGCTTTGATTTCATGATTACTCACTTGGTACTACGTCAGAAATCTTAAATTGCTGAGCCTGGGTGTCGTAATAGCCGTCAACATACAGTGTATAACCAGACTTTTTGCTGTGAATCTTTGCGGTAAAGCGCAGTGGTGCGGTTCCTTCATCGGGGGTGTGGTACATAACAAAATCAGAAACCTCAACGTCGGCACCGATTCCAACATACTGGCGAACCTGTGCAGCAGTCTGTGTGTAACCGAAGAAATACTTGTTGGCTACCGCTTGTGCGTTCTCACCGAAGTCGCTTTCAGTAACCTTAGCAAGTGCTTGAATTCCTTCCACAAACTTTGACTCTACTGCTGGGTCAGTGTCAATAATCTTGTCGTCTTTAGTTACCACGAGGTTATCTCGACCGTTGTAGTCAGATACTAGCTGTTTCCAGTTTGTATTAACTGGCTCGTTGCTTGTTTGATTATCATCAGTCTTGTCAGCGGCATCGTTGTTATCTGCTGGCGCTTCAATTTGACCGATTTCCGCTGGTGGCTGTGGCTTTAGTGTTTGCCACATATAGAAACCGCACGCTCCAAAAAGCACAATAAAAAATGCAATCACGCACGCAGTTGTATGACGTTTAAAGAAATCACCCATATATCTCCAATCGTTTTAGATATCTTAGTTCAACTCTCAATTTTAACACAGGTGGACATAATCCGCAAATTCTACACAAAAAAGACTAGCTCAAAATGAGCTAGTCTAAGTTGTCAACCGATTTGAAGATTGAGTTATTACTCTTGGTGCTCGAAGTGTTAGCAATGTCGTCGGACGCTTGCTTTTGGTCGTTCTTAAAGTCGAACGCTCCCTTTGGTGCACGCCAATAACTTGTCCAGTTACTACCGAGTTGATATGCGGATACCTCTTGGGCATAATTTGGGTCATACCAATTACCACTCTGAGACTGACCACCGTCGCCCTTAGCGGGCGTTCCGCCGCCAGAGGTCGCGTCGGTGTGAGCGCCAATTTGCAGAGGTACTGCGCCTGGCGTGTCTTTTGTAACCTCAGTAGGATTACCGTTTGCATCGAGCTTGGTTACATCAAACCAGCCAAGGAAAATCTCGCAGTGACCGTCTCTAAGAAGAATGTCGCCAGGTTGAAGTTCATCAGCCTTAAAGTCATGTCGCTCGAATCCAAGCGGTGTGAGGACTGAACCGAAGCTCGACTCGCCAGCCAAAAGCTGTTCAATCTTTGCAAACTCTGGATTACCAGAACGACGAAGTGCTTGCATTACGAAGTTGGAGCAATCAATATCATCGCCAGTTTTCCAGCTACTACCGCGTCCAGCAGCCTGTGAGTAGCCACTGTTTTCGTCAGCTGCAATCTGCTTTGCGATGCCGAGGAATGTTCCCGCATCTAAATCGCCAGACTTAACGCTGCGACATTTTTTGCTGGTGTTAACCGCATCAACTGTTGATGTGTTAATGGTACCAGTTGCTTGACCAGAGTTTAGAATTCCAGCAGCTTGCATTTTTGATTCGTCGGCAGGAATGTTATCTCGATTAAACAGCGCGTTAAACTTCATAGCCGCTTCCATACGACCTTCAATGGAGTTATTCTGTCCAGGTTTACCAGGAATACCAATACCAGCGCCTACAAAATACTCTTTACACGCTTCACGAGGGTCTTTCTCCGTGAAGAAGTCTAGGTTTGAAGATACTTTGCGCGTGTTAAATGGATATCCGCCGTGAAATCCGCTTGCTGATGGGTCAGCATAATTGTCAGCGTTTGCGTTTTCACTTGCAACGAAGTTGCCGTGTGCAAAACGCTTGTCTAACTGGAATGCGGTCTGGTTCTCAGCATACCAGCCGCCACCGTCAGTTGAATTTGGATATGACCAGAATTTAGACTCGGTGAAGTTTTGGTACGGGGTCTCTTGGAAGATACCGCCACCAACACCAGACCATGAAGAATGAACTGGCGAACCAGGCGTCTTTCCGTGTAAGCCGAAGCGTCCGCCGCCCTCGTTAATATCAACAATAAACGAAGACTCGCCGTGCATGTGACCGAGAATACCAGCAGCGCACGTTCCCGAAATACCATATGTTTGCGTTAACATATCAAACGTTGCTTTGGCTGCATTATACTGGTCGGTTCCAGGTGTAAACGCGTCTCCGTGTACGGTTTCAGACTTAGAAGCTGCGGTCGTATCAACATCTGTTGATTTCTTTGGACAGCCAGAATCCTCTTTACGAACATAATGCCAATCTTCATTCGCATCAGTTGCATAGGCTGAACGCGCCATTGGAGCTACCGCTCCACTAACGAGTGTTAGGGCAATCAGCGGAGTTAAAATAAATCGTCTAATGTTTTCTTGTTTCATCGTCACCTCCGTGATGAAATAGTTTCTCGAAACAATCTATTATATCGTATTTTGACCTTTTGGTCAATTAGTTTGCAGATACTTGATTGTTCTGATTTGCATCAGCAAGAGCACTTGTTGCGCGAGCCACGGCGTCGGTCAAAGCATCTGGCTTCGCCAGTGAAAGCTCACCGATATAGGTTACGCTCGCAACGTTTGTCTTGTCGGTCGATACAACAAACTCAACGGTCTTTAGCGTGCCGTCAACCTTTGCAATAGGCACGGTTACAAGATATACACATGAGGTATTGCCTGTGGACTTAGTAGTTCCTGCATACAGTAATGAATACTGTGGCTGAGATACGACTGCGACGGTATCTTTAATATCAACGGCTGGATTTGAGCCAGCGAAGGTAATACTTGGTACACCAGACGAATTATTGTTCCAAATTGTCGTGTCGTTTGCCAACATAGTTTTAATTGCGTCTTGAGTTTCCTTTGGCAAATTATTACTAGATGACTTAGATGTCTCAACGTCGTCAAGTTTAATGCCCGACTGTACTAACGCAGTGATAACTTTAGTTGCCGTCTCAGTAGTCTCAGTTTGATTGTAGGTTGCTGCTTGAACGTCGCCGTTATTTGGAGTGTTATTCTTAGCAGCGAGTTGCTTAGTAAGCGAACTAATGACATCCTCGCGCATATCCTGTAGTTGGTCGAATGAAGAACTCTTTGATTTTACAGACAAAATCTCTGTGGGCTGCTCACTTTCAAACCTATGAGCGGTTAAAGCTGAGCCAATTGCCGTTCCAATAAACATGGTAACGACAGAAGCTCCAACTACTGTGGCAATAGAAATCTTATTGAATAACTTTGGCTTTACCTGTTCTGGCTTCACCTCGTCAAGTTTGTTACTAGAATCATCGGCGAGAGCAGCTTCAAGCTCGTCGTCAAACTCGTTTCTCATTTTGCTCCTTACGTGTTGAGAATTTGTTACACATACTTATAGTTTACACTACCCAACAACTTAAAGTCAACTTTACACAATCGCGCGAATGTTCGATTGTTAAAGAAATTTTATATCTTTAATGTTTGCAACAATTGGCGGATTTGTTCGATATGAAAATACCCTCTGCGAATTGCAGAGGGTATTAGTTTAGCCAAATGCTGTTTTGAACAGTGTCTGAACATCAATCGGTGCAGAGAAAATGTCTGGTAATCCAACAACAATTTCCATCTGATTGCCCGCATTAACGACGGTCGTTCCCTTGGTGTTAAACTTCTTGTCAATATACTTAACAAGCGAATCCTCTTTACCGCTTTCGAGACGGAATGACAATTCATATTTAACCAGAAGGTTTCGAGAACCAACGTTAAATCCTTGTCGCTTACCACCAACGTTGACGGTAGTAATAAGGTCATCAAGGTCATTGACCGCTGCAAGCGCCCAACGTGCGCCGTCTGCTTTTTTCTGTTCAGCAATGGCTCGATTGTCTTTGAAGATTGACAGTGGATATACGTATTCACAATCGCCATACGTAACTTGTCCATTCTCGTTTGACAAATCCTCGTAAGCGTACTTATCTGGAATGACAATACTATCGAAATACTCAATCTTGCTTTGGTCAGCGGAAATAATCTGACTGCCGAATGTTACCTCGCCACGCTCAAGTCGAGTCGCCACGTTGTTAAAGTCCTTCAACATCGCTTGTAGCTTCTCGTTGTCCTTTTGGACAAACGGAACGTTGATTTCAATGCGGTATCGACTCTCAAGGTCATCTGTTTCAAGTGACTGCCTGGTATTGACAGTAACCTTCATATTCTTCATGGCTTTGAGAGCTTCAAGCTGTGCTTGTTCATCAAAGCTCAACTCATTTGTCTTGCCGTCTGAGCCACGTTTCTTAGCATTGATTGCGGAAATCTCGCGCTTAATGCCTAGCGATTCAATAAGATTATGTTTGAGCGAAATAGCTTTGAAGTCGCTGGTAATGACATTGCGCTCGTAGGAACGCCACCTTAACACAAGAATTACTAGATACGCAAGAACCGTCAGCGCGGTAACTATTGTTAATACGTTAAATGCTATAGCAAGATTGGTCTGTGCCTGTAGAAGCACGTCTAATACGTTTGAGCCAGCGTCAGAAATGACATCGCTCGCGCCATCAAGTTCATCATTTAAAGCATTGATTGGGAACTCGATTAAAAACTTACACAGATAAACAATAAGGGTTGCGAGTCCAAAGCCTATTGAGAACTTTAAACATCGCAACCCCGCCTTTGCGTAAGGGAATTTATCTGTCGTAAGTGAGTGCTGTTCAGAGAACTCTCTAAAGGTACTCACCTTTAACTCCTTTACTTGGTTGACTGTGAACCACCGTCAGTAGAAGTCTGTGAATTTGAAGCGGTATCAGCGTTTTGTGCGTCAGCCTTCTTCAAATCCTTCATCTTGTCGTAGGAAATGCGATACTCCTTGCCGTCCTTATCGACTGCGATGATGGCATCCTTAGAATCATCTGGTGAATCAACGAACTTAGAGACCGTCAGATTCTTCTCAGCAGCCTTACCGTCAGAACCCTTAACATTTACGGTGTAAGAGTCGCCAACCTGGTACTGACCGCGTGGGTCAGTAGTTGACTCTACTGAACGACCAGCGCCATTAGACATGTTGAAAAAATAGAAACCAGCGCCCGCAATCGCAACAAGTGCAGTTGCTACACCAATGCCGATTTTAGCTGCGAGTGGAAGTGGCTTACGATTCTTGCGCTTCTCAGCACGCTCAGCCTTTTTCTTCTCGCGCTCGAGTTTCTTCTGCTCCTTCTTAGAGAGCGGATTCACTGGGGCACCAGGAACACTTGGCTCGTCAATCTCATCCTCAACCTCACCAAAATCGAGGTCATCGGAAACTGGGGAAAGCTGATTAGTTACGTCAGCATCAGAACCGAGGTCTGCTTCTGGCTCAGTATCGAGGTCAAGGTCGCCAAAATCATCAAGATTCTCAGCGTCAGATACATCGCCGTCGGTGATTACATCGAGGTCATCAATTGGAGCAACTGGCTCCTCATGTGCAACCTCCGTATCGGAAGGCTCCTCGCCAGTTTCCTCAACATCATCGGTTTCATCCTCGCCTGCTTGAGCGTCAACATCTTCAACGTCGTCAATGTCAACATCGCTATCATCAGTTGCGTAAGACTCCTCAATCTCGGCTGCACGCTTCTCAGTAAGCTCGCAAACCATCTCAGCCATTGCCTTATCGGAAAGTGCTCGATACTGGGCAACTGCAAGAAGTGCATGATACTTAGCTCGAAGCTCGTCGGAAATGTCATCCTTCATATCAATGAGACAATCTGCTTTGAGCAGCATTGAGATTACCTGGCTGGTACTCTTACCGAAGGTCGCTGCGTTCTCGTAAGTGTTGAGCAGCATCTCGTCGGAGCATGCTTGGAGGACACTCTTTCGGTTCTCCTCAGCGTACTCAATAGCTGCATCAAGTGCAGCCTTCTCCATGACCTGCTTCATTTCGTCAAGATAATCGAGACGATAATTGACAATTGCGGAGTTCATGTCTTCGATACTTTCCTTTACGGAAACTCGAACGGCGTCTGCGTTGTCAAAGTCGCGGTTCATTTCTGGGTACAGCTTGTCCTGGATATCATTGAGGAGCTTATCAACTTCCTCAGCGTCCATATCCTGTACCTTGGAGCGGTCATTTGCAAACTCTCGTGAGAGCTTTGAAGTCTCGCGCAGGAACTTGAGGTGGATATCAGCTACCTCATCAGTCTCGTAAACGCCCTCTCCGACGATTGAGTTCTCATCGTCGTCCTCAGAAAGCATCGAAACCTCACGAACGTTGCGCAGAAGGTCGCGCTTGTTTGTGGAGAGAATTGGGTTCTCAACACTGTCAGCAACTACCTCACAAGCCTTGGTCGCTGCAAACTCTGGAAGCAGATATGGTTGAATATCCGACTTCTCAATATCGAGAGTTGAAACGTATGACAGTCCAAGCTCGTTATTTGATGCAAGCTGGTCAGCAAACTTCTCGTCCTCGTCCTCAGCGCGCTCGATACGCTCGTCGTTCTCGCGGATTTTATCCGCAATAACCTCTACATCGTCCTCAATAGAGTGAGCGTCGTCAACGTCCTCAATATTGGTGTCAACTGTTGGCGTGACCTCATAACTCTCTGAAATCTCGGGAGTATAGTCAAACTCTGTCTCGGTAGGTTCCTCAACAGGCTCCTCAACAGCAGCTTGCGGCTCTACAGGAGTAGCCGTTTCACTTGGCTCGGAAACCTCGTTTGACTCATTCACAGGCTCTTGAGTTGCAGTCGCCTTTGGTGAATAGTCAATTCCAGGAACCTTTGCAACGTCTCTAAACTCACCAGTCTCGCGGTCATAATCAACCGTCTCAAACACAAAACCAGTAAGGTCGAAACTGTCCAGCTTATTGATACTATCTACAATGTGCTGAACAACTGGCGAACCAGATGGAATGTCAATGTAAATTACATTATCGTTCACATCTGCTTCTGAGAGAGTTACAGGCTTAACTGGCAGTCGATAAATTAGATTAAACTGCAAGTCTTGCGCCCTTTCGGGCGGTGCCGTAATTCTGAGAAGGTGAAGAACTTTTGGTGCTTCATTCTCTGGCATGAAAATCCTTTCTACTTTTTGTTACATACCATTTGATGTGTAGTAAACACTAAAGATAATACCATTTACCGTCAAATTAGTAAAGTGCGGGTCATAAATTTTCTCGGTAATAATATCAACGTCGTCAATATACAGTGTTTGCAGGTCTTTTTCAGAGAGCAACTCATAAAGACCAGAGTTGGCAAACATGCGTTCAAGCGAATAAATAGCTTTTGAGAGAGGTGTAATCTCGGGAGCTGCATATAAGAACAGTCCAGAGAACATTCTACGAGCACAACCTGTTGATGGCTTACCACGCTTAATTTTTCCACCACCACTAAGCACACGCTTAGATACGTCAAGTATCCTAACAAACTCATCGTCGGTTTCAATGAACTTTGGTCGCAAATTGAGCAGCATACCGATTAACTCAACACCCTTCGCAGGAACGAGTGCATCAGAGTTTTCTGAGTAGATTATTGGACTACTCGTGTTTGTTGATGGCTCGCGGTTATCCGTTTTACGTGGGGTGTTTAGTTGAACAGGTTTACTTACTGGCTTAGTTGCCAGGCTAACCTTCTTAACTTGAGAGCTATCAATAAACTGTGGCTTCGGAATATTTAGTGGCAAATCACTAAATAAGTCTTTAGAGTAGGTGTCTACTGCCGCATCGATGGCTTCAATGCTTGTCATTTCGCCAAGGTTCAGTACGTTATTCAGTTCCATATCGTTTGCAATATCTGCGAAATTAACCATTTTCAGCCATCAACTCCCCCCACATGTAGAAATATGTATTTGCTTTATCACATAGCTCAAACGACAAATCATTCAAGATTGAGCGGGTTTCCCCGTCCAAATCTTTTGCTCGACGATACATTTCAATTACCGAAATTTGGTTTAGAATTTTAGCGACCTCACTTTTCGTTGGTGAATACAACGTCTCCGAAGCCTTCTTATACTCGATTAGAACTTGGCATAACTTCGGATATTTTCGAGCGCTAATTTGACTAATAGCCATGTCTAAACCCGTCATCCGCAATACACCTTCAATTTGTTAATTGCGCGATTGATTTCGTCAATTGCTACGCCGATTTCAACGACAAGGCGCTCACGAATGCCATGTGCGCTATCGTAATCGGATGTATCGCCAAATGAAATCGACTCAACGTTGTCAATGGCTAGTACCAAGGTTGAGACGGCGATGTTTGCGTTGTGTACAAACTCGTCAACAAACTTACGCATAAGCTCCATATCAAGAATTGCATCGAGGTTTGCTTTGCGTACATTTGCAACAACTGCGTTTGATGCGTCGAGATAGGTACGATACGCCTTGCTTACGTATACCCCAGCGTTAACCACGTATTCATTCTCGGTCGGTCGAGTTCTCACAATCTCTTGAGTGAATACCTGGATTGCTTCGAGGTGCTCATTAGCGAGAGCAAATACGTCAGTTCGACTAATTTCGGAAACAATTGCCATAATTTTTAATGTGTCTAAAGTCATTAAGTCACCCACTTTCGTTTAATCTACACAATGGCTCAAGTATAGCAGAAATTCACGCAACTGGCAAATTGCGTGAATTCTGTGTTTCATATCGGGTACAAAATCGATTCTAAGCGACGCAAATTTTCAATACGACTAATTACACGTCTGGATAAGCGTACTCTGAGAGGTCTGCGCTCAATTTGAGCAACTCTTGGTATGGCTCATCGTAATCATCGTTAACCTTGGCTAACTTATTTATAGTGTCTTTGAAACTGGTCTTAGATTTCGCCGAAATATCCTCTAGGCGCTCTTTTGAAGAAACAACATATTTGCGTAGCTCATGAAGCTCTCTAGCTGCGTCGAGTGTAATTGCAGCAAAGTCCTGGAAATCCTCAATTCTGAGACTCACCTCAGTTCGGTCATAGCAGAATTTTGCAAGTCTTAAAAGCTCGGAAATGATGTTCTGTTCAAGGTCATAGCATCTAAGTACAACCTCTTTGCGCCAGTTGTATGGTTCCTCCTCGTTATCAAACCTTGTGTTCATGGCAAGCTCGATAATCGGAGCCGTTATATCTGCAAGGTTGTCGCTGATATCGCAAAGTTGCTCGTATACACGTTTGTTACTGAATTGTGTTTGTTTACTCATTGTTCGCCCCTCCAAGAGTACGTATCGCTTCATAAGCTGCAAACGCCGCAAACGCGAGGTTCTCACCGTATGACTCTAGCAAAGTTGTGGATTCTTTTGAATCTGCAATCTGTTTGTCGTTTGAGTTCTCAGCTTCATGGATTACTTCGTATGCGCGTTTCACAACCTTTAGGGCGTTTTCAACAGCATCCGCTCTACAAGGGTCATATATCGGTCGGCTAATGTAAGACATCATTTCTTCCGATACCTCAGAAAGTTTTTTGCATACTGAATTAAAATCAGCTTCAATACTTGGCTCGATTTGCAATTTATGAATAACCGCATAATTACGCGCGTCCAATAGTTTATTTATAACCTTATCAACAGAATCAATCAGTAGTGCGTTTGCGAGGTAGTTCAAACCACTCATCGGTAAACCTCCTCAAATTGATTAGTTATGGCGTCAATAGATTTCTGAGCTTGTTCTATTGCAACTTTGAGCATCTCAACATACTCTGCGTACATAGCAGAAGAACCATACTCAGAGTCCTCAAAAGTCTGTTCAGCGCAGTATAGCATGTAGTCCATAGTTGAAAACGAGTTTTTAACACAGCAGAGTGCCGTAAACCAGCGCATACGCATTTCTTCAGTATGTACACTTGAGTTCAAATTATCCGATATTTTCTTGAACGCCATATCAATATCGTCGAGGTTATGACTCATAAATGTGATTGCGGACTTTCCAACTTGCAGGTCATGCAGAATGATATAAGCGTAGACCTTAACCTGTGCAGAATACACACGTTTTAATTCCAGCAAGACTCGCGTATTTCTTACGTTATCAAGCAGCTCCATTACAAATTACATCGTTTCAAAATCAACCAAATATTCAATCTCTGAATCGAGCCAGTCAATGCAGCTTCCAAGAGTCGTAACCGCGTAGGAATTTTCTTGTAGGTCTGCTTTAACTGTTCGTTCAGCCGAAGATAACAATACACTAATATCGCTCAAATCGTCAATAGTTTTCTTAAGATTTGTTTTTAATTTCAAAGAATTTTGATTTAGACGTTTGATTATAGACAGTAATCGCAAACTTGCCATGTCAATTTTCTCGCAGCTATCGAAGCATCCTGGCTTCTCGTCATAGTATGACAAAACATTGCTGGACAAGCTAATAAGTGTTCTCGTGAGTGAACTCAATTGTTTCGTCAAGAGTTTTACATCGGAAGTTGCATCCATATTACTCGCCACCTCGAACAGCGTTAATGCCGTCGCGTGTCTTTGCAAAACCGTCATTCATAACCAGAATGAACTCGCGGATGTCTCTAATTGCATTAGCAATTGAACTAAGGTCATATTGCTGAGCGTAAGGCTTTAGCATGTTAAGTCCGTCCAAGAATACACCATCTAAATCTTGACCGAGTTCAATACAAATATCGGTCAGCGCGACAATTTTGTTAAAGTCTGAATCGTTTGGATTCTCCAACACTGCATGCGCCGTTCTCACGAAACACTTAATATTCGACGCAAGTGGATATGCAACCTCGGCATACTCGTCGAAGAAGTCAGCAAGCTCCATAGTAACTGGGCACTCGTCATCGTGCATTGCGTCACCAACGACTTGAGCAAAATCTTTGTCAAGAGCTTGCCACGTCTCAAGCATAAGGTCATAGGCGTCAGCATGACTTTGGTTGATAATACGTTTAATGGTTCTAGTTCTCATACAAAACTCCAATCTAAAACACTAACAGAATCGTTCTTTGCGGACACTTTCAATATCCGCGTACAGACCACGAATAACTTTAGGAATGTTAACAAATGTTTCCTCAATGGGATTATGAAACATATCGTCACATGGAACGGAATACATATCTGGTAAGATTCCCAACTTTATGTAGTACAAATTCTTCCTCATAAGTTGACTAGGCGAACATACGCATAGCAACTTTTTGCAGCTCAATTTGATAAACAACTCATATGCTGTTTCACACTCGTCCTCAGAACAATACACGTTTTGTAAATTACGTGGAAGGTCTTTAATGCCAAGAATATCATCTTGCGGCAGTTCATGTTCTAATAGATACTCAACGCCAGCGTCACTTAAAGACACATCATCTTTAATACCTTCATATTTGTGCCTACTGCCAGGAACGTAAATTTTTGTTTGCTGCCCGTTATCAATCAAATCATTGTATAACTTGATTGCGAGATTCAGTCGAGCAGAAAACTCCTCATTTGGCGCAACACCATTTATTAGCGGGTGCTGAGCGGCAACCTCAATAAGTGTCAATTTGCGTGTTGGATTTGCCAAATATGACTTGGTGTTTTCCAGTGCATAAGCGTAGTAATCATCCCACAAAGCGTGAGCATCACGCTCGTCCATATAAACTCCAATCTAAAAGGAAAAACGACTTCATGTACATATTATACATGAAGTCGTAATTTTTTTTCAGTCAAGTATTAACTTTTGTTAGTGCTTAGCAGAGTCCCTTGAGAACCTTGTAGTTGCCGTAAACTGCTTCATCAACGTTAAGGTAATTTGGATTGTGGAAACTCTCTGGTAGGTAATTCATAACGGCATCGTCGAACCCAGCAAATAAAGGCTCGGCGATATAACTGTCAATCAGTTCCTTTACACCGTCAACATGACCGTTCCTTCTCGCTTCGATAAGAATTGCAGTGTGTCTGCGGATGACGTCAGCGCGCTCTCTAAAATCTACAGCAGCTCGCATAATATTCTGTTTGTCAAAAGTGCCATCACCACTTGCGCTTGCAATCTTCTCAAGAGCGTCGCATGCCTTGTCAACGTAACAAAGTTTCGAAGTTTCGACATCTGTTGAAACAATTTCAAACATTTCAATTCGATTTTGTTCGCGGCAATCGTCCAAATATTCTTTGCGTTGCTGGTGAGCAAATGTCTGGGATACGGAGCAATAAATAACCACCGCAAACGAGAACGTTGCGATAACGAGCATAATGAAGGCTACCCACGCAATCACGCTTGCCAATACGTCGTTATATGGTGACACCAAGTAACTCAATAAAGAGCTAATAGCAAATGCCATGAAACTTGCAAAAGAAATCTTAAAATAATCTTCCATACCTAATTTACACCTTTCTTAGTGTTTTCTTCTACCTGCTCTTGCGCCCAATGCAGGTAATCCTCAGCCTTACGCAAATCGTTAAGACCGTTCTTACGTTTATAACGGAACAAATATCTTAGGCATTGACCGACGCAAAATGCTTCAAATCCGTCATCCCCCAATGCTGCGTGAATTGCGTCGATACATTCAATGCCATTGGCACCCTTATATCTATCTGGCGTTGAGCTTGCCAGAGAGTTAATATCCGACGGGTCGGTTTCGTTAAACTCAAGCTCAGACATTATGCAATCACTTCAAAGTCAATCTTGTTGTCAATGAGCAGCTTCTCAAACTTCTCAAGGTCATCGTTTGCAATGGAATACTTGCGAATGGTGCGTGATGCCAGTCGAGCAGCTTTAAGCTCCTGCTCAGCCTTACGTGCAGCTGCGAGAGCTTCTTGCTGTTCACGAGCAAGCATTTCATCGTTGTAAGCCGCGACCGTACTCATTACATCCCAGTTGTTAATAGAGAGTGACTGTGCAAGCTCTCGCTTAGACCAGTTAGGTGTAATGTTCATATCGCAAGCTCGTCCAAAGTTTTCAACGTTAGTGTTGAGCGCAGATAGTGCGTTCTTCTCGGTCGTAGTGCGATTGAGCATCTTCGACTCAATAAAGTCGTTTGCTGATAAACCGTCGAGGTAATCATACAGAACAGCGGACTGCTCAAACGCATCAACTAGAACATTTGTTCTATTTTCCTTGAACTGAGTATCAGAGAGCTTCTTGCGCTCGTCAGCAAGTGCGATAATATCTTCCGCGCTCATATTAAGCTCAGCCATCTGTGCGTCAAACTCAGCGAACTGCTCAGTCTTGAATACCTTTGCAGCGTCCTTAATCGCCTTTTGGCGTTTTCTTACCGCTGCAAGGAATTTCGAGTTTGTCTTTCGCTCCTCGTCGGTTCCATCATACTCATACGCAGAGAGTGCGTTATAGACCTCTTTATTCTCAGCAATGACCGAATCGAAACCCTCAACGCGAGGTAACAAGGTTTTCTCATCAACTACGAAGCTAATTCCAGCTGGCTTGTCCGCAAGAACTGTAAGTGAATTGAGTGTGTCGTTAGCCATTGACAATCTCCTCAAAGGTGTAAAGAACCCTCGTAATTGGTCGGTAGGTAATCTCTGGATTTACATCATCGGTAAAATCTGTAACAACGCCAATGCAATTATAACGACCGTACGGCACAAGTACCATATCGCCGATTTCGGCGCGGTTGTTGATATATGTCGCATGAGATAGTCGCAATGGTTTGACATTCCAAAGCTGCTTGATTTGAGCGCACACGGCTTCAAATGCGTCGCCGCCCTTTGCTAGACCGTTACGAATGTGTGTAAGTACATTCTCTGGGTTTTCCTCCACCTGTTGAATCATTACTACCGCGTACTTCATAGCACTCCTTTCAACTAAATTATTTGTGCTTATAAAGAAAAGACTACCGCGAACGAACGTGGTAGTCAATACGATTCATAGAATGTTTACAAATAATTACAGTGCGACTGGCAGGTTAGCAACGAAGTACCAAATAACGCCAATGAAGGTAATAAGTGTTGCTGCTGGCAGAACGAAATTGTAAGTGTTTGTATAAACATCAGACACGCCCTCATAACCCTTAGTGTCAATTACGTTCTCAAGCATGCCACTAAAGATGCCGTTAGCCATAAAAGATGCAAACTTTGCAATAAGCAGCGCTGCGAAGAAACCCCAGAACACGTTTACAATCGTGTGGATTTGCATTGCCCATGGAGCGGTAATGTTTTGCTGAGCGGCTCCAAGAACAACAGTGAGGAAAAATGCTCCTGGCAGACCGATAATTACGAAGATTGCAGTAAAGACTACAAACACAAATCCATAGAATCTAAGGAAGCTCATACGGCTGCCGTTCTCGGAGGTCAGTGCGAGCATTGCATCAATCATATTCATTCTATCCTTTGAAGTCATCACGACTTGTCCTTTCCTTGTTAACATAAGTATAACAAACTCAAACATTTGTTCGCAAGCATAAAATCAATGACTTCATAAAATCTTCACAATTGAGTTTACAGAAAAAAACTCCCTGGAACTATGCTAATTTGAATGGAGGTTAAGCATGGGTCTAGTTCCAGGGAGGTTTGTCGGCAGTTAAGCTAAGGTCTGCACGACTGTGCGAGCAATGAAAGCTGGTTGATAGCTTTATACAAGACGAAAGGAGGTTTAAACAACAAAATCTAGTTGCTCGCGTATGAGATTCCGCCTAGTCGGACGATGAAATCTATTTGTCAATTTACTACTAATCAGTAAGTGTACCACTAGCCAATATGAGAGTCAAGCACTTTAGGCAAATTTCTTTGCCTTTTCAAAGAAATAGTATGAACTCAATGGTCGGCATCGCTGTAGCTGCTCATAATCAAGCTGAGCCATCTGATTCTCATAGAGGTTACGATTCTCAACCTTCCAATGCAAGCGCGTTGTTTCGTCTTCAGCGGCGTCTGCGAAAATGTCAAGCATTTTCATTGCAGTATCGTGAGACACACTTTTGCTCATTTCAGCAGCAGCAAGTGAGCGAACCAGTAACCAGAATCTATTGTACGTCTGGCAAATAGCTGTTTTAGCAATCTCGTAAGCTCCGTGAATGAGCAGTTGCTCGTCAAACGTGCAGGTGTGCTCCGAAACTGAAAACTCCTTTGGTGCTTGAACCTTTTTACCCATGGTAGCGCACTTCTTTGGAACCTCGACGTCTTTCCACAGTGAGTTATCCAATGCGCTCAAAGATTTATCTTCAAACGTCGAATAGACTTCGTCACACTGCTCTTGACTATAAAACACTGGTAGGTTTCGGTTGGCAATCATACGGAAGTCTGAATCATCGGTTACTTCGCAACCAATAGAGTCGTAAATCCATTTAACCGCCTGGTAGTATTGCTTCTGATTAAGCGCTCGCTTGGGCAGAAACACGAATCTAAATCTAGGCTTATCTGGATATGACATGGTTGGGTACATGAGCAACGGCGTAGAGTTAGCCTTAGCTAACTTTACTAGATTGTTCCGCATATCAAAGTATGTTCCCCAGTCATCCTCACCAAGGTCAACATCGCCCATAATGAACGCGCGTCTCGCACGAGAATCATTTAGAGCCTTACGAGGTACTTCACACTCGATGTCGAGCTGCTTGGAGAACTTTGAGATAAATGCAATGGGAGAATGGGACTTGACAAACTCAAGTCCCTTCTCGTCTACGATATGTTTAATAGCATCAACATTCTCGCGTGCAAACTCAACAGCCTTGATAAAGAACTCTCTATCGGGCATGTCAATATATGTTGCATACTTCTGTTTATATGAATCAACTACAAACAATCGTTACTCCTTTGTAAAGTTTCCTGTGGTGTAATCAATAGTATACCCTGGCTGAACGTTGTATACAATACCTACAAGGTTAATTCCAGAATTTCCATCAGAATCACACGAAACCATCTTTACAATACATGCGCGAGGAATAATCTCGTCATCAGATGCGTAAACTGGCTCAACACTGTACCAAATAGAGCAGTTCTCATGCTCGGTGAGGTATTTACGTGCCATGTCCTCAAAGTAAGCCATGCCACCATATCCAGAACCCTTAGAGTTGTTAGTTCCAACATTCTGGAAGCGTGTGCCCGTTACAAGGTTCTGAGCTTCCGAGACGCTCTTATCGGTGTCGATAGAGCCATCGTTTTTATAGACGTGCTTATAACCACCGAGCGAATCGGCAATGAGGTGAGAGCGATTGTACATATAACCGCTATAGGTAATACCGCCTGGAAGATTAGAGGTAATCTTCTTGTTCTTGCCCCAACCACTCAGCTTAGAGTCTACGTCGCTTGCAAACTTAGCGCGCCATCCGCTTGACTCTTTAACCATATCATAGGTGATATTGCCAACTGCGCGACCAGTACGACCGAACTTATCAAAACCAGTGTAGTGAATATTTCCAGCTTCGATTGAGTAGTCAATGTCTGCTTTCATATTGAGAACAAGATAACCGTTTGGCGCAGTGTTTGCATCCCAAGGCTTGAGAGCTGCGTTTCGCAGTTCATCGGCAGAGTTAGATGATGTGGTTGAAGATTCGCTATTGTTAATAGCTGGAACTTCAATATTCAAATCATCAAAATCGCCAGTTCCCGTGAAATCTTCTGGCTTACCAAAGTTCTTGAATAGGTCGCCAAAGAAGAAGTTTGCAGTATCTACAACGGAATCGTCGAATACACCTTCGCCACGCTCAAAGTAATCGGCTGCGCTTGAATGTAGGTCAGCTGCAATGTCGGTAAACGATTGAATGTTTCCTCGCTCACCAAGTACCTGGAACAAATCACCAAACTTGTTCTTAAATCCACTTACGATTGGTGCGTACGTACCACCTGTAAGGATATTTACGATACCTGTACGCTGGGCAACAGCCATTACCTGTGCTGGCTTAAAAAAGTTAGCTGGGGTAAACAATGCTGTAGTAAGGTACGTACCACCAAGCGCCGCGACTAAATAACCCGTGACTGCTTTCATGAGCTTTGCTTTGCCAATACGCTTAATGCCGCGAATTGGGTGGCGTAACAATCTCACACCCGAGGTCATCAGCCGCGTAGTGCGGCTGAATACCCTCTTGATGATGTTAAGTATGGTCTTCATAACTACTCCCTCTGTCTAATCCATTTCTTTCGGTACTCGAAGATTTGCTTCGTTATCTCGTGATACATCATTATAGCAGTATCGGTACCGATAGTTGAAGTTGATTCGAGGTCGTTAATCATGCCAATTACCATCGGTGAATTAAAGTTCATAACCTTAATCGCCCGTGCCATATCGTCGTAATAGCTCTGAGCGGTCGTTACATCCTCTAACGTACCACCTGTTTGAGGAATAAGGTTATCTGCTACCTCAGCTTCACCATCGTTAAATGCGTCTCCCCACGCCGTTGTAGCCACAATGTTTATGTTATCAAGCGTTGCATTTCTAGCGTCGTCATCCTCGTCGTAGGTTGATTCAACACGCCGCATTACCGCATCTGTATCAACCGTGCCATCTGGCTTTAGTAGATACGTCTTAATAGAGCTACCATCTTGTGAAACTACGTATCGTGTCTTTCCGTCGATTCGCTTTTTGTCAACAATTCTATGACCTGGTGGAAGCGTTGCATTGAGTTGGTCAATCTTAGATAGTTCCTTGTCTGGCGGCGTCTCTGGTGGCTGAGGTGCAAACTCAATTACCTCGGCTACCTTCTTGACGTCGTCTTTCTTTGAAGATTTACGCTGTTTTGGCTTCTCAGAAGTCTTAGCCTTTACGGGTGCCTTTGGCGCAGGGGTCTCCTTAATGACGCGTGGAGCGTTATCAATCTCACCCTTTTCGCGCATACGCTCAAGTTTCTCGCGGTAAAGGGCTGCGAAATTCTCGTCCTCTGCAACCTCGTCGGCGTGCTCAAAGATAATTTCGGTGTTAATGATGGTGCAGTCCTCATAGATACCATCAAGCTCGTCCATACGAATCTGCCAGTATTCCTTCTTCTCCTCGCGAGTCATATTGCGATTGATAAAGTTAGAAATCAGCAGGTAATCGTATACGGAACACTCGACGTCACTGTGACGAACATCATTCATGAGTGGTGCTTCGGAAATGTCAATAGATTCACCCTCACGCACGAAACACACGGTACGCTGGGAACTTTCTTTGAGGCTCTCAAAGTTCTTACCACGCATATCGGTATCAGTAAACTTAGCACGGTCATAACCATAACCGTTTGCAAGGTTAAAGCCAGCGTTAATACGCTTTGTTTCCTCCTTAAATCCAAGGTTCTTCATCATAGGCATAATTGCCGCCTTAAAACTTGGACGTGAGAGAGGTTTTGCGTTGTTACCAATATTTGCGTTAAACCAGTCGGTATACGCTGTATGCAAGTCCTGTAGCGGTACTGCTGCAAGACCATTTCCAAAGAATTGTGAGTCCATCAGCGCTTGCATGAACTGGATTACGGGGTTACTGTCCTGTGCAGACTCCTCAATGAGATTAGAGTCTACCTGGTTGAATCCGTCATAGTAGGGCACACAATCAAGAATATAGGCAAGACAGTGCTCCAAGAAATCGCCATCTTTAATAGCGGAAGCTACGGATTTACTGTCTGTTTTGTTAGCTACGTAGGAGTTTTCAGCCTTTACGACAACAAAGCGCCTACGAATAGCGTTGCCAGTCTCGGCAAACTTAGGCATTTCATTTACAAGCTGGCACATAACGCCTTGTGAAGCTACCTTACGAGCTGGCTCGTAAATACGACGAACGCCAATAACATCGCCCGTAACAATTCGCTTGAATACGCTGGTATTCTTGAGGTATAGACGAGAGTTGTTATCTGTACCAAGAATGTACTTAGCGTGTGCAATGTCCGCGAGTTTGTTCTCATCGTTCTTTTCAATATCTGAGAGCGTCAGAGTTGCAGTATTTGCTGCACCGACGATGTTTCCGAGCATAGACTCGAAGAAGGTAGACTTACCGTCGCCGCCCTCACCATAGATAATGAAGCCAGCGTCCTGTGGTGCAGAACCGATAACAGCATACTTACAAATCTGCTCAACGAGCCTTACACGGTCTTGATTGCCATGGGCGAATGACTCACACAGGCTCTTAAACGACATAGTGCCAAATTTACGAGCATCAATGTGAGTTGCGCGATGTGGATAATAGTTGACCTCAATGGAGGAGAGGGCAACAAATCGAGGGTCGAATGGCTCAAGCTCACGCGTAATGAGATTGAACACGCCGTTGCCGACGACAATCTTAAAGTTTGGAAGTGGAATATAAGGAATGAGCGTGTTTGGTGTATACATACCAAACATACCGTTCAGAGTTGAGATAATGTCGTTTTTGTAACTATTGTTTGCACGACCAGCGATTGCTACGAGAACAAAGTCAAGAATAGGCGCGACATCAACGTAGATGCCACGGTCGGGGTCGTAAATATAGATGTTACCAGGGGTACTATGGATACCGTGCTGGTTCAAGTTCCTAACAGTACAATACTCATCAATATCTGGACGGCGATTCTTACCAGCTTCGGAAGGTACTTTACAGAATACGAATTGCTGGGTGAGTACCTCCATAATCTGATTAAAGTCAATCTTGTTTTGCTTTCCAAATCCGTCCGACATGCGCCTGCGGATAATCATAGCAATCTTGTTAGCGAGTGTGGTTAGACCATCTGCGGTCTTTTCCTCACGCGGTTTGAGCTTTTCAACCTCCCACGTCTCGTCATCAATGCGTTTCATTGACTCTGGAATATAAAAGTAGTTCCAGTTATCGAATCCATCGGCGTCAATCAGACCCTCGCTTTCACGAGTTGGCTTATAAGCGGGATTGTGCTGGCGATAACACTCGTCAACCTTTTCAAGCTGTTGTTGCGTAATACGCACGCCGACATTGTGTGTGACATGGTTATAACTGATGTGCGAGTCGGGGACGCTCATAAATCTGTCCACTTTGCGCTCATCAGTCTTAATCTCAGTTGTCTCTGTGGTCATAGGCTCATACCTCCATTCTTGAATTGTCGTCTATGTTCATCGGAGACCCACTATAGCACAACTATATATAGAGATGCAAATCTGGCTGAAATTTTTAGCTGGGATTTGCCGCGTACATGAAAACTCCACAAATTACACCATATGTATAAAAGTATACTTTTATACAAAATAATGAATACTCATATAGTTTCTATACGCAAATTGGGGGTCATTTTATTTTTGACCTGTGTTCAAAAATCCATGGACAATACAACGTTTTCATGGACAAAATTACAAAATGAATTTTTCGGAGCCATTTTTTTGAACTCGGAGCCATTTTTTAAATCGAAAAAATGGCGTCGAAATGGCAAAAAATGGCTTCAAACATACCCTCTGACCTGCGCGTACCGTTTTCGCAGGTAGATGCGTTGCAAAAAATGGCTCCATGTTTTTGTGGGTTTACCTGCGAAAACGACTCTCGGAGCCATTTTTTTGACCAAAAACGCGTAAAACTCCTCGCGATTTTACACATGCAAAATTACGTATACTTTTCTCTCTTTTCTATTAAAAAAGTGGCTTTGAACAAAAGAATAGCAGGTAGAAGGCTATTTTTCGAAGCCATTTTTTTTAAGCCATCTACCTGCGAAAAGGGTACGGGCAGGTCAAAGTGGGTGTTTTGTGCCATTTTCTGCCTTTTCGAAGCCATTTTTTTCATTTTCGAAGCCATTTTTTTATTTTGCAAATGGCTTTGAAAATGGCGTTGTCTCTGTATTTTTCAATATCGTTTAATACATTGAGAATCGATACAAAAATAGCGCACCATCCGTAGATGATGCGCTTAGAATTAAAAGCCAGCGAGCTTTCTAAACTTTAACGGTTGCGGATAAACCTCTTTACCGTTCTCTAATCGAGGTGGTTGCTCAAGCTCGTAGATGATATCTCTATCGCCCTTGCCACTCTGTACCCATTCAAGATTATAGTTATCGTCAATCGGTAGCCAGCTTTTGCCAGCCAAGGCTCTTGCGTCTAAATCAATCTCGGGAAGGTGACTGAAGCATACATACTTTGATGTGAGCGCTCGAATGTGTACTAAGTTAGCCTTGTCTAACTCTAGCAGCTTCTTCAAAATGTCTGGGTGCGTATGCTCAAAATCTTGTAGGAAAATGTATCGACACTCGCCATTGAGAGCCGAATTTAAGAGAATTGAACCGAACCAAACTTTTGTGTGGTCGAGGTCAATATCAATCTTGGTCTTGTAACCACTCGCCAGATACATTTCCTCAAGACGTGTGGGCATCTCGATTTCATTTGTCGCATAGTTAAACGTTGAGGTGTAAATGTACGGGCGATTCTGCTTTAGCTTACGCGCGTTCAATACATTAAGTCGTACCTCGTCGGGCAACAATAGCTTTGCGTGTTTACCAGCGGTCGTTTCTCCCGTGAGTAGATTAGTGTCCATTTCAACAATGCGTACAAATCGGTGCATGGCGTTCCAGTCATTCAAATCAAGTGCGTTGTTGACGGTGAAAATGATACTGTATTCGCCCTTACGCACACCGCGAAGCATTTTCTGTTTTGCTTCACCAAATACGATTGACTGGTCGATGTAGAAATCTGCATCGAGCTTATCGAGATTAACAAACGCACGCGCCAGTCGTTCTTGGAGCGGAATAGTACACCTTTGCAATTTACCATAAGCACCATTCATTTTGGCTTTACCAGAGAGATAAATGGCGACTTTTTTACCCAATACGGGCGGTTTATCCATGAAATTCCTTTCTATGTATATGTTACGGTATACATTATATGCTGCCGCTCAGATTAACGCAATAGGCGTATTTTTTTTGTGCGGCAAAGCCGCAGGTAAAACGCCGTGTAATTTTATAAATCCGTCTGAGAGCGATTTTAAGGTACCGTTTTATTTCAGACGGTTAATTATTCAACCGATTATTTTGCGTCGCTTAAAATCGATTTTGTGCCTTCGTTTTCGGCAGAGATTGCCGAAATTGGCTACAAAAGTTAACCTAATCTAACTTTTTAGATATAAAAACAGTAGGCGCGCTATAGAAAACGCGCCTACCTTTAACGTTAGTCATAAAAATGTGATGCGAGGGAAACTAGATAGTATAGTTCTTCATAAATCGTATACCCGTGAGCATATAGCGGTCGAGCGCCTTCAAATGCTACGTCTTGAATATTGGTGATTAGAAACTTTACCACGGCGTCACTAATTCCGTAATACTTAATGTATTCCTCAATCGCTTGAGTTGTTGTGCGCTCGTTATTTTCAATAAAATCGCTAAATTTGACTTTGCCCTTGAGGGGATAATCCTCTCTATACTCAGCATATGCTGAGCTTAATCTATTTAGGATATCTGAAACTACCTTAGCAAGTTCTGAGTCCATGTTTATTCACTAACTCCTTTGTTCGGTGTTTTGCTAACAGATAAAGTATATCACTTTTTACCATTGCCGTTAAGTTAAGTTTATAAGTTAACCAAGGCTAACTTTTTAGATATAAAAAATAGCTAACGTGCTATAAAACACGTTGGCTATTGATTTACTCATCATCTGCGCAATATTTGCGGGCAGTATCACAAACGTCGTAATATAAAGCAGTGAGAATATCCACATTTTCATGTGTTGTAGGAACATATCCGTTGAGAGTTTCAAACTTATTTGTACAGTAATGCTCGAATAACATAATTGCTGTGTCTTCATCAACCTCGTGTCGAATTACGTCGTTCACTATGCCAGGATTACCTTCAACGACATCGGCTACCGACTTGTTTTTGTATCCGCCTGGTTTATTAAAGTCGATTTCGTCGATGATATTATCAATAAGTTGGTTAATTGTCATACTACCTCCTAATCACATCTATGTTCATAAAGATAATTAGCTCTCTTACAAAAGGATTCTACGCAATCATTCCGAAAACGAGTAATCCCGTCAACGCCGTCAAAATCTGGGCTATAGCCCTTTAGAGCGCCCCAAGGATTACAAAGGTGTTCTACGATAACACACTTAGCATTATCATCTGACTCGAGACGGTTGCTAATGAGCTTATCCAAAAATCCACTATCATAGCTAATGTATTCTCTCGGATTAAGTGTTGGCTTTCCAGCATTATGACACGTGTCTAAAGAACCGCGATACCAATGCTCCAACACTGAAACAACACCGTCTACCAAGTCATTATAATCACGCATTAAGTATCTCCTAATCATTCCAATGGTCGTTATTCATCATTGCCGATATTGTTGGGTTAACTTCATCGTAAAACGCCTTGGCGCAATCAAACCATAAACAAACATAGGCGCTGTCGCCACAGTTATAGTCGGGTTCTCCACCGTTCATAACATCCCACGGGTTACTGATATGCTCCGCAATAACGCACATAATATCGTCATCCGAAATAAGTGTGCGCTTGATGGCGGTTTTCATAGAATCCGTAGTGATTACATATTCACTCGGTGTAGGCGCAGACATTCCCTCTTTGTAGCAGTCGCTTACTTCAGTTTCATACCAATATTTCATAAGCGTCGCAACGTTATCTACCAAGTCGTTATAACAACTCATTATCTCATCTGCTCCATAAACTCGTTCATGCAGTCATCGTAGAACAACATATATGCCGACTCACCATCGTAGTCTGGAGCATCGCCAGATAGAACCTCGTTTGGATTAGCACAATGCTCCATGATAACGACCCAAATTGCGTGAGTTGGGATAAGAACGTTGCCAATGTTTTCATGTAGAGATTCGTCAGACGCAAACTCCCAAGGGTCTTGTGCATCCTCATCTGGCTCAAGATTATCAAGATACTCTTGATAATCGTCCGCTGTACGGTCGGAAACGTCTCTTACTAAATCAGTGTACTCAAAACTCATAATAACTTCAATCAATTATTAAATGCCAAGTGCTTTTGCACAATCTGAATAAAACGCATCATATGGTGTCGCACCGTCAAATGTTGCGGCTCCGTCATAGAATAGTGAACTAACATCATCACAATTATGCTCAATAATCGTCCACATTTGATGGTAGTAAATAAGGCTGTCATTTAGCTCATCAGCAAGTAATTGCTCGACAACCTCGTCAAAAGAATCAACGGCAAAACCCTCCGACTCTCGGTATTGAACGTAGTCCTCATAACGAGCGTTGACTTGTTTGACAATATCGTTTACAAGCTCATCGTAATCCATATTTTTTTTCTCCTTCGTAGATTGAGGATTGACAATAAACTCAGTATATCACACTATTTTAAACTAAATGGTGCAAAATTTGACCGTCTGAAAACTATTTTAAGCCACGTATACGACATTACCCGAATAAATGGTCATCTGCAATAAAACCACCTCGCAAAATTCGTTACACGGCGACATGCAGCGTTTCCGCTGTTAAATTGACCGTGTATTTTTATTGCGAGAAATGTTCATATTGCTAAATATTCTGTCATATGGTATAATAATTAATTGGTAATAATGTTCACAATTAGAAAGGAATATATGGACAAACGTTACAATAGCCCTGGTAGACGTGCGATTGTCGCAGGTCTCATGGCAGCTACGCTTTTGTCAAACGTGTCTGGTATAGTCAAATCTGCATACGCGGAAACTCCAACTACGGCTCAGATTAAGACAACTAATGTTGACTTGGCTAAGCTAAAGCTCCAAAAACTTAATCTGAACATGAATGACTACGAGGTCATTCATAAAGACCCAACCACGCAGATTAACACGTTTGATTCTTCAGCGTATTTTAGTCAACCAGGCAACGGATGGGCGCCAACTAGCATTATTCAGTTTTCAAGTCAGATTGATAAGTCTAAAGACCATATCGTGATTGACAATCCAGTTGAGATTCTGTTTAAGAACACTGGCTATTACTTTGGCAGGCAGACTAACGTTCGTATGAAGGTTAATCGCGTTTACTATGATGCTATTGACTATTCTGGCACGAGCTATGCATCGACCAGCACTCGCGAGAGACGTATGAGCAAGCCAGGCGATGAGGTTATGTTTGCAGAGCTTGACAATGCAGCTGGCGAAAATGGAGTTGTTCAGTTCACCAACTACAACTTCTATACCAGTGAGCCTGGTTCAGCGCCTTACGTTCACCCAGTACAGGGTTCTAAGCAGAACACTCTGAATTCATGGTATACCATGCGAGCCGACGTCACCTACACTATTGAGTATGCCGATGGCACACAAGCTGATATGAAGCTAGTTGTTCCTGTTGGCGACCTCGACGTTATTAGCTATGTTAATAAAGCTAAGGGTGACGGCGCTGGGCAGAATGAGATGTTTGAGCTTCCAAATGCAGATTCACAGGCATCTAAGATTATTTTTAACCGTAATTTCGCGGCTAGACTCACACGTCCAAGCGATAACAACGGAACCATGGTTATCAATCCACCAGCCAATTCTATTGGCGGTAACAGTCTTGATTGGATGTACAATACCACAGGCGCCACTATTCGTTCGCGCAGTAATAGCTTGACCTTTACTTCTGGTTCTGCTGACGCGTCTGGTACCGACTTCGGCGTCTATGTTGAGCACCCAGCAGTTGACCCAGTTAAGAAGGTTGATAAGACACGTATTGCGTCATATCAAGATGGAAAACTGGTTTATACCATTCAGTCAACTATTCCAAAGGTCGGTACGGACGTTATTGACGATATCGACGAGTTCTCTATTGACGACCTGCTTGACAATCGTCTCAAGAACGTAACTGTTAAGGGTGTGTACGTAACCGACTCTGAGGACGCTGACCCATCAACCGCTGATTGGCGAAAGCTCCCACCAAATAAGTACACTATTGATACTACAGGACAAAAGCTCAAGGTTAACATTGATAAGTCGCAGCTTGGTCATAAACAGGTTAAGGTTATTTTTGAGACCGATACGCTTGCCACTGACCTAAGCGCTGATACAAGTATTATCAATAACCAAGCAACCGTCCATACCGACGATGTTCCATCTAAGTCAAACGTAACTCGTACTCAACCAACTTATAAGTTCGACCACGAGTTTGTTGCTGAGGACGGCTCACAGCTTCCAAGTGACGTTACCACACTTACACCAGGAACAACTGAGGATATTACCCCAGGCACGACTGTTACACCTAATCTCTTTACCGTTCCAGATGCTTCTAAGCCAGATACCTCTTATAAGGGTTACGACGCAAGCAAGGTACAGGTTAAGGACGATGCTAAGAACGGTGTTTGGTCGTTCAAGTCTTGGGATAAGGCGAATGAAACACTCGACCATAAGAACGGTCACTTCATCGGTACTTGGGCATTTACCCCTAACGCTTATGCTCAGACATATAAATATGTTATGAGCGATGGCAGCGCAGTACCAGCTGAGGTTAACGCTACACTTCCAGCGCGTGTTGGTGACTTGGTTGACGGTACTAACGTAACCGCTGCTAATCCTCTAGCACCTGCTGCTGAGAACGTTATGCAGCCAACCGATAAGGGTTATGACGCAACCAAGACGCAGGTTAAACTGCCACATGGCTATACTGACTTCATTGGTTGGGATATTCCAAGCGCAACCATTAACCGCGCAGATGTGCTTCACACAGGTACTTGGGAGTATCACGAGAACCTTTGGGGTAAGTCACACGAGTTTAAGAGTAATACCGATAAGGCACTTCCAGCAGGTATTACAGCTCTCACTCCAGCAACGGTGAACGACCAGTATCGTGATGGTGACACTATCAATGCTGATTCGTTCCAGATTCCAGCAGAGAATGTTGTACCTTCAACTAATCCGCTTTATGATGCAAACAAGGTTCAGTATCTTGATGAGCACGGTGTCTGGACGGCAGATGATGCTTGGGATAAGAGTAACGTTGTGGTAGACCACGCCGATACTCACTTTGTCCGTGGTTGGACATACCAGGCTAACTCTTACGCTAAGAATCATAAGTTTGAGTCTGTTGATGGCACACCACTTCCATCTGAGTTAACCGCCATCACTCCAGCATCTTCTAATGGCTATGATGATGGCACCGTTCTTAATGCTGATACTTTTGAGGTTCCAGTAGCTAACAAGGTTGATGCAAGCGATAAGCTCTATCAAGAAGGCAAGACCCAGTTCCGTTCTAATGACGGCATGGGTGTTTGGACGGCGGAGCCAGCATGGGATAAGCATGATGTTACGGTTGACCATGGCGATGTAACTTTTACTCTCAAGTGGTCTTATTCCGAGTATAAGTTCGGTAAGCAGCACAAGTTTGTTGCTGAGGACGGCTCAGAACTTCCACAGGGTATTAAGGACATTACCCCAACTAGTGTTGAGAATCAGTACAAGCCAAATGAGGTAATTACCGCTGATAGCTTCGAGGTTCCTGCCGATAAGGTTCCTGCGGCTGGCACGGAGTACGCAGATGCTTCTAAGAAGCAGTTTGTTGACACTGAGCGTGATGGTGTCTGGGAGTTCGTAAGTTGGGATAAGGACAACATCACTGTTGACCACAGCGACGATAACCTGTTCACAGGTACTTGGAAGTTTATGGGCTATTCACAAGTTCGTGAGCGGCACTCCTGGCAAAGACCTTCCTAAGTCTATTGTCGATATGACTCCAACCGACCCAGCTAAGTATACTAAGGGCACCGAGGTTCCTGCTAAGTCTGAGTTCGAGAAGGCTGTTAAGGATGAGGACAACGATGGTACTTGGACGTTTAAGTCTTATGACCACGATAAGCAGACTGTTGAGAAGTCCGATATTAAGTTTGTTGGTACGTGGGAGTTTACTCCTAACACCTATCCAGTAGGCTATGAGTTTAAGTCCACTGACCCTAAGCGAGAGCTTCCAAAGGTTGTTAAGGATAAGCTGCCAAAGGATGATAAGACTTATATCACTAAGACCCCAGTTGACGCACAGAAGATTCCTAACGACCCAGTTTATGACCCAGAGCTTGATATTGACTGGACGTTCAATAAGTGGGATTCTCCAAAGAAGACCATTGAGCGTGAGGGTATCAAGTTCACTGGTGAGTGGACTCCAAAGCAGCGTGAGTATAAGGTAACTTACAAGTTCACCAGTGGTACTCCTGGCAAGGAGCTTCCAAAAGAGGTAACTGAGTTGCTTCCAAAGGACGATAAGACTTATGTCACAGGTTCTAAGGTTAAGTCCAACAAACCATCTAAGACTGAGGTTAAGGTTGATGGTGGTACCTGGAAGTTTAAGGAGTTCCCACCAGAGCTGACCATTGATAAGAAAGATGGCGAGTTCGCTGGCGAGTGGGTATTCGAAGCTGACCCAGCTCCAACACCAGAGCCACAGAAGCCAGCTGCTAAGCCAGTTCCTAAGACGGGTGATGCGACTACCGTTGCTCCAGCTGTCGGCGGCATTGCGGCAATCATGACTTCGATTCTCGCTTTCTTCGGAATCAAGCGTAAGTCTGACGAGTAATTCGATTTAGTTTGAGATTTGACCCTCTAGGTTCACACCTAGAGGGCTTTTTCCTTTATACATAAAAGTTAACCTAAGCTAACTTTTTTTTCAAAAAAAATTGTTGACAACTAACTAGCCCTCGTGTATACTGAGTGTAAACGAAAGGAAACAGTCATGTCTAAATTTATTTACGAGCAAATGTTTGATGTTAAGCTATATTCTGAGTTACGCGTTACAGACGAATACAAAAACACCCATGGCGGCGATGGAGCCATTGGTGAGTGCTGTGGTGAACCAAGCGTTTCTTGCATGGAGTCCGCCTTATGTGACCCAGTGGTCAGTTGCTATATTGACCCTAAAGAAGTTGCTTGCATGAGAATTATTTGCGGCGAGCGTTATGTTTACGATACGTTTGACCATACAAACGTCCTATACATCAACTTCACGCTCGTTGATGCATTAGTAACTACAAATATTGAGCGAATTGACGGCGGTTATACGGTCGTTTCAGAGTTTAGTGTTCAGACGACTTCACCAACTATGCTTAATGAAGGTGATATTTTAGCGCGTCTGCCGCAGGTCATTAGGCTGTTCGGTAATGCGTCTGTTACTATGCACGACGACTATTCTAAGGTTGACCTTGACAAGGTGTTCAAAGATACTAAGGCATATTGTAGTCTCAATTACCGTACTTATGAGGTCATTCGCGGTCACGAGTGCATTGAACTCCCCGATAAACTCAATGTGACGGTTCTTGGTTGTTGCGGAGACGACGTATTTAAGGTATTGACATATCATCGAGATTTGTATGATGCTTGTGCTAAACATATTAGTGAAGACAAGTATATAAATTACGGCTACTTTGATGCCGATAGTCTCATGATGTCGCTTTTTGACTACGGTATTGAAAATTACAGTTGGGAAGATGGCTATGGTGACGAGCCATACGATGTAACGGTCGGGAGAAACGACAATTATTCCGCAACAGATTTTTTCAATAAGTATCTTGATACGTATGGCAATCTCAAGTGCGATGATGAACTTGCAAAGCGAGTTTGCGATTCCGATGGTGAGATTCGAGATAACGTTGTTTGGACTGAGGAACTCATTGACGCGGTTATGAAGGGCTTTGGCTTTGTAAAGGATTAGGCGTATAAAGACTGGGTAAATCGCCCAGTCTAGTGTGGTATAATAAAAGTTAGCCAAGGCTAACTTTTTACATAGTTATTTTATATTGCTAACTGATTATGTGCAGTGATGGCTAATTGTGTAGAAATTGTGAAGATAGCTAATCTCACTTGCAATCTCGATTTAGCTATGTAATACTATATTTAACAACGAAACACAGAACAGAAAGGAAGTTGTTATGCGAGTTTATAAGATTAACAAGATTACTGGCGCAGTTCGTCAAGTTTTTGGTAAGCCAAAGGAGATTGCTGGAAAGGTACTCAAGGACTTCAACGGATTCTCCGAGCGCATGGGTGTCGCTAAGATTGGTTCCGCAATTAAGGCTGCTCCTGTTGCCCAGAAGGTCGGTATGGCGGTTGCGACTGTCGCCGTTGCTGGCGGTGCCGCTGCTGGTATTGTAGCAATCAATCAGCCAGCTCCAGCTCCAGCTCCCACTCAGCCATCTACCCCAGCTATTACTCAGCCAAAGGTTGAGGAGCCTAAGCCAGAGGAGACTAAGCCAGTCGAGGAGACTAAGCCAGTCGAGGAGACTAAGCCAGAGGAGAAGCCAGCTGTAACTGAGCAGCCAGCAGCTCCACAGAAGCAGGAGTATGAGTACGAGTATGAGGAAGCACAGGACGCACCTGCTGAGTCTCATGCAGCTACCCCAGCTCCCGCACCAGTTCCAAACACTCCAAAGCTCCTTGGTTACAAGCACATTCTCTCTGCTTGGAACCCAGACACCAACGAGGTTTATCGTACCTCTTATGGTTATGACGGTGAGTACGGTTCCCGTGAGGAAGCTATGCAGGCTCTTGTTAAGATGATTCAAGAGGGCGGTAAGGCAACCCCTCGTGGAATTGAGGAGTCTGAGGTTGCAATTTATGATGGTGCTAACTAATCGTAAACTATAAGAACTAATAAAATACCCCGCAAAACTGCGGGGTATTTTTTGTTATCTATATTGATTTATGCAAGTACGCAAGGAATACCAAATACCTGCTCGAAAATCTCTGGCAAACTTTGCAAATCTTTACTACCTCGAAGTGCCTTTGCAATGGCTGATTGCTGCGCATTGCCAGCGGGGTCAGCAAGCTGCTGAGGAATTTTATCACTACACTCACGCGAGAACGTAAATACGTCGCCCTCACTTTGATTGATTGCTTGGGTAATTCCGTCACCGATGACGCTAATTGCTCTACCCATAACGTAATCGCTCATGTCCTCAATGTATTTATTGAGATAGTTGAGCTGGTAGTCTTTGTCCTTGAGCTGCTGAATAAACTCCTCGCCGCCACGTTGGAGGTCATTGATAAACCTGCCTTGTGCCCATTTAAGAACATTTACTGCAAACTGAGTGACCGTAGTAATATCACCGTGGAAGCGACAGACGGTATACAGTTTAGAGAATGTTCCTGGAATCTCATACTCATCAAGACGCTTCTGACGATTTGAAACAGACTCTTGAAGGAACGTTGCAATATCTGACGCAAAAGCTGCGTTATCGCGAATGATGTTCAGAGTCTCTGGCAATTTGAGGTTGTATTTTGTAATAACATCGGAACCATTTAACTTTGCGCGGATATCCTTAATGATATAACTGGCGGTGTTCCATTTTTGCAACGTTTTGTTTTGAGTAGTGTTTGCTCTGTGCAGTGCGCCTTGTACATCGAGCGAACCAGAGTGTTTAGCACGTTCACTTGCCCACTGTTTAATTTCGTCGAGCTGTTCACCGAGTTTGCCGATTTCGGGAATTGATGCGTACAGCTCCTTTACCTCCGCCGAAATTGTTTCGTCTTCCGCGAGAGATTCTTCTAGCGCGCTTTTAGATGTTCTTGCTTGTCGGGCGCACTCTTGTGCATAATGGTGTGCCGCAACGTTTTTAGCTTGTGCTTCATTAAGCACGAGACCAAGCTCTTTACCATTCATGTAATAACTCCTAACTAAAGTTAGCCGATACAATAGCTATAGTATATCACATACAAAAATAGCGCCGTCCATAAATTGAACGACGCTTGACAGAAAGGTTAAGTTGTTATTTTGCTAAGTGTTACTCAGATTTCTTCCATAGATGGGGGAATAACAAACCGAGCAGCTCGTCAACTTCCTCTCGGCTATTGAGTGTGTTTTCCTCATCTGGAATGATGACGTAACCCTTATAAGTCTCATAGTTACAGTCATCAAGATGTGGCGCGGCTTCATCACCATTAAGAGCCTTTTCGATAAGTTCTTTAACGCGCGCGTCTTTTACAGCATCCATTGGTAATTTCCTTTCATTTGTGGATTGTACTTACTACATTATACGGAGTCACGTAGGATAGCTCAAAACGGCTTCACAATTCCTACATATTTAACGCCAAACATATTTACAATCCATCACCATGTCCTCTTTAGCAACCAATTTCGGCTGGTCTGGATTTGTGGCGTTCCAAATACGATAGCTCCATTTAAGACCACCTGGAACTTTGCAAACAGATGTTAACCAATAGATTGGGTACTTTTTATTGAGCTGCTTGACTTTAATTTCAAAGTCGTGCTGCTCTTTCTTGTTTTGATTGCCGTCCCAGCCGATGAGCAAACGGTTATCGTTTTCAGAGCCATGGTAACCGATGGGAATAAGATGCGCTCGGTCATATTGTCTATCAGTTGGATAAATAAGCGGGTCTAACTCCTTACGAGCCGCATTGTCACGCTCCTGGTGAGCAAAACCTTGACCCTGTTCAAATCGAGCAAACACTTGCAAGATTTTGTCGTCGTGGTAGAAGTAGATAATGTTACCACTTGTAGGCTTATGCTTCGAATTAACAACCTGTGTGAGTGGATTCTTGTTGGTTAAAACTTTAACTTTAAGAGCCTTGTCGCCGTTCACGGATTTAAATTCTTCAGCTTGTTTATCCTCAGAGTTAACCTCGTCTAACTCTGGTTCAACATATCCATCTGGACGCGGTTTATAGTATGGTTGAAACCATTGACGAATTTTGATATAGTTCTCTTTGAGATTCACTAAATATCACCTCCTAAAACTAATTGCTATGTTGACAAGTATATCAGATGGGTGGTATGATATCAATAATTGCACGTAATCTAGTAGAAAGGAATAAACGTGCTACAGTATAATTTTGAGGATAGGCTCCTCGATAGGATTAAGGCGGGTAAGCTCAAGCTCACCAACGCAAAGCAAGAGAGCAAGCGTGGAAATGATAGCCTAACCGTCACTTTTGCAGACCAGGACAATGGTCTCAAGCTCTTATGCCGACTCAATGGATGCGTCGCACTTCGCGAGGACGGTAGCGTTTATGGTGATACCGAGGTACCACCTCTTGCAGACGCAACACTCAATGAGGGTATTGTGTACAGTACCTACCAGAGTGGTACCATCCCACCAATTAAGGTTTGCAAGAAAGTTGTTATGACTTGCGCAAACGGAGAGGTTGTTATTCTGATTGGAGAGCGAGCATAATGGCACAGGCATTTAGACTTAAAGAGAAAGCTGACCGCGCCGCTGAGCGTAAGTCTGTTGAGGAGCGCGACAAGGAGTATTACGCAGAGGACTCTGTAAACTGGGACAAGCCAGTTCTTGATTATGACACTCTTAATCGCCAGCCTTGGGTGGCTTACGGCGAGATTGACGAGGGTGCAACTACACTCTTTGCATTTGTTCAGCTTGGTAATCGAGCAATTTCATTTGGTCGTGTAATTTCCTTCGGTATTCGTGTTCCAAACGATAACGCTCACGCAGAGCTTATCAACAAGCTCCGTAGCCATATGGGCGACCAGCAAAACGTTCGTCAGATTCAAGTTGATACGCTCGCAAATATTATCAGTATGGCTGGCGTTGCAACTGTTGGTATCAAGGACAGGCACAACTCCCTCATGGACATCATCGAGGTTGGCTAATGGCTGATATTACCTTCAAATATTCTGACTTCCCAGAGATTGAGGAAGATGGGAACACTACGACCGTGATTAGCGCAAGCCATACCATCGAGCAAGCGACCGTTGAGCAGATTACTAAGCTGCTCAAGTCGTTTGACGAAAATGATGACGAGATTGTCATTACGGTCAAACGTAAGTAAATATGCTAAGAACCAGGGCGGTTACGCCCTGGTTCTTAACTGCTGCCGAGAAAAGTTAACTAAGGTTAACTTTTTTGTGTGCAAAATATGAACGCCTTGCGCGGAAATCATCCACTAGGCTAATGTAATTTTTACGATAAATATGATTGGGGGTTCGATTGGGAACTGAGGATACAATAACCGTTGACTTTAGTTATAAAGCTAATGCGAGACACTGCGTATATGATATCGAGTGTCTTCCATCTGTCTTTACAACCGCGTTTCTTTGTGGCGATGTAGCTACATTGTGGTTCTTTGGTAACGACACCTACGACCACATTTCTGATGATGAGCTTAAACGCCAGTTTAAGTCTTATCTTGACGTTGAAGACCACTTTGAGCGCGCCGCTGTTAAAAACCCAGTCATCAAACTTGAACGATTCACAAAACAAAATAAATTTGAATTCATGCGCGCTCTTAGTAGCGTGATTAACTGTGAAGCTCTACCAACTGACGATGAAACTGGATTCACCGAGTACGTAAGTTGGAACGGTAGTCAGTATGACCTTCTGGTACTTATTGCAATTTATCGTTGGTGCGTTGAGAAGCCAGATATTACACCTCTAAATATTCGTACCATTTCAGACGTTATCATCAACTTTGAAGGTGCGGACTGGCAGCTTCCAGAATATCTTGAGAAGACCATTGGACTGAACAAGCGTAACTACAAATATGCCTATAACATGGCTATTTGGGCAGATGGACACATTGATATTGCAAAGATGCAGCGAGTTGGCGAAGATGGTACCGAGGGTCAATTCCCGCCAGCTTTGAAATTGCAAGAAGCTCGTCAAGGTGCGGATATTGTCGTAGACGACCTCGTTAGCGATTCAAATCCAGACCAGGTTATTCCAGATGATGAGTTAAAGGGATTCGTCGCCTACAACTTGCACGACGTCGTAAGTACGGCGTATGAGTACCGCACCGACGATGTACAAGACAAAATTAACGTTCGCGACAACGTTCGTGAACAATTCCCTTATACATCTGCACGCGCTGCCGATATTTCGACGCTTTACAATTCACGCGCGCCACTTGAGCGCGATTGCACGGAAGCTCAGCTTACTGCAACCACACTGATTGGCGAAAAGAAACTTCGACCAGTTGATAACGCCGAAACTGAGTATAACTTCCCTGTTCCAGCAAAGGGAGAGTTTGACGAAGATGGAAACCAGCTTTACAAGATGGTTGACTTCCTCGAATATATTAAGGAACATGAGGAGTATGTTCACCCACAATTTATTAAGTTCTTTGAGTATTGGCGTGGAAAGAATACTTCGTCACTATCAGACCTAAAATCTGCAAAATATGGCGCAATTAAAGCAAACGTGTCCTCTAAGGGTACGATTTGTAATATTCCGTATTACCACAAAGTCGGCGATGAGTATGTACCTATTGACTCATATATTACCGTGTCTACGGGCGGCGCTCATGGCTCTGTTTGGACGGGATTGCACGAACTTACTCCAGAACAGGTTATTGCGTGGAGTATGGCGTGTAAGAAGCCAACAAAGACTGACAAACTCAAGCACGTCCCAACGCTTGACCTCAATAACGTGATTCACCTGGACTACACCTCGTTTTACCCATATCTCCTGCTCAAGCGCCAGACCTTCATTACGCCAGACGGTAAAGACCGCTATAGAATTATTTACGACACTCGTGTTGGCGTAAAAGCTGAGCTAAAGAAGCACGAGGACGTGAGTAAGTGGACTGAGCATGAGTATCGACTCTCCAACAACCAGCTAGGCTTGAAGCTACAACTTAATGCTGGTTCTGGCGCAGCAAATACTCATAAGAAGAACGCGCTACTGCCACTCGACAACAAAATCTTGTCGATGCGTCTCATTGGCAACATGGCAATTTGGACACTCGCTCAACGTATGGTTCATGCTGGTGCTTATGTTGTTTCAACTAACACCGATGGTATTTACATCACAAATATCAGTAAAGAAGCAGCACGTTTAGTCCTTGACAAGTTTGTCGAGGATTATGGTATTCCTGTAGACCCAGAGTATGTTGACCGTTTTATTAACCGCGACGTATCTAACCGCATGGAACTATATAAACAGCATGATGGCTCATACACCATCAACGATTTGCGCGGTGAAATGCGCTCAGCTGGTAAACTCGTCTATAACGACATAGACCACGGTCACAAAATTACCTACCCGCTTGCGGTTGGTAACGCGGTCATTCGCTACATGGTTGACGATGCCGATTGGAATAACAAGCCTTACGACCGCGAGAGAATGCTTAAAATTCTCAACGAAGTTAAACAAGAGTCTACACCAATCGCATGGTGCTATATCTTCTCTGGAACGTCTGTTCGTAAGCTCTGGGTAGACATGAAAGAAGCACCTAGAGTTGGCAGGGTTATCCTAACTAAAGACGGCTATCAACTTGACCAAGAGAATTATGCGTCTCTCACAAACGCAGAGTTTGAAAGACTCATTGAGAACTTTACACCAGGATGTAATTTCGAGGAACTCTGCAAAAAGTCAGATGTCACGTTCAAGTATAGGAATTTTCCAGATATTTCGGATGTTGCGTTTGCTGTTAAGCACTCAGCCGAAACGAAATACGACGAGGATTCTTTTGTACCAATGGAGTGGGGCGCAATTACTGAGGAAGCCTATAATCAAGCTAAGAATAAGGTTGGCAAGCGTGAAAAATACTCAGTCTGCCTTATTCACAGATGCGGCAGAACCGAACGCGTGGAAATGAAATCTTGGACGTTCGGTAAATTGGCGAACGTTCCAGAAGGCAGCAAGGGAAGACTTCTCAATATGGCAGCCGAACTCAAGGCGTTCAACTTGGACGATTTGGACATGGATGCTTATCTCGCATGGGCGGAAAATATGCTCGCAAGGTGGAAAATCTCTGCGAAACTTTCCGAGGACGGCTATTTAACCCAGGTATTGTTTAACGAGCTTGGCAACAAAGCTACGTCCGCCAAGTCAAAGAAGCAACTCGCCGTTGACGAGCTTAAATCGCTCTATTCGGCAGTATTCAACTATGTGTAAGCTCATAAAACGGCTTGTTTTTTAGATAAGCTAGGCGGTTGCTTATTGACTGCCCAATCAACATGTACTATTTCAAATCAAGGAAAGGAGTGAATTCATGACTGTAGTTAAAAAGAGTGTGAGAGTAAGACTCTGTCCGTCCGATAGTCAAAAAGATTTAATTGATAAAACAATTGGCTGCGCGCGTTTTGTCTACAATCAAACACTTACGGATTGCAAACAGTCATATGAACAATCAAAACACTTCCCCTCTCAAAACGAACGCATGAAACGCCTAGTTCCGCTCAAAGAAAAGCATGTATTTTTAAAGGAAGTTGACTCTAAAGCGCTTCAACAGTCTGTGAGGAACTTTAATTTTGCGCTAGATAACTTCTTTAAAAATCGAAATCATTTCGGTTTTCCTAAGTTTAAGTCTAAACACAATTTAAAGCAGTCCTACAGAACTCCTTATGATGGCGGCAATGCAGATATCTTAGACGATAAACATATTAAACTGCCCAAACTGGGAAGTGTTAAGACAAAATATTTCGATATGCCAGAAGCGTATAAGATGTTTAACATCACAGTCGAAAAGACACCTACGGGAAAATACTATGCTGCGATTTGTGTCGAAACCGAAGTACAACCACTACCCAAAACGGGGAAGCAGGCGGGTTTTGATTTAGGTCTTATTGATTTACTTATTGGCAGTGACGGAACCAGGTTTGAGAGACCGAAGTTTAACTACCTCAACAAGGATAAACTTACTAAGGAACAACGTAAACTCTCAAAGATGAGAACCAAATTAGAGAGAGCTAATTTGAACCTTGATGAGTGTAAGAACTACCAGAAACAACGGCATAAGGTGGCTAAGTTGCATGAACACATTGCTAACCGTGCAAAAGACTTTAACCATAAGCTGAGTCGAAAGTTAGTAGAGGAATATGACTTTCTAGCATTTGAAGATTTAAACGTTAAAGGAATGAAGAAGAATCACTATCTAGCGTATTCAATTGCCGATGTTCGCTGGTCGCAACTCTTAAATTTCATCCAGTATAAATGTAACTGGTATGGTAAAGAGTTTAAGCAAGTAGATAGATTCTATGCTAGTAGTAAAATCTGTTCTTGTTGTGGTACTTGCCACAAGGATATAGTAAACTCTCTTTCAGTTAGAAAGTGGACTTGCCCCGATTGTGGTTCACATCATGATAGAGATATAAACGCAGCAAGAAACATATTGATTCAAGCCTTGAGTGCGGCTTAAAAACACTTCGGAAAGGCACAACCGTGGTAAATTAGTTCGGAGATGGTAGTTCGTTGAGAATGAGAGTAACCCGAACGTTCCCAAGAATCTGCTTGACTTTTAGATGAGCAGAATGCCAAGTATAAGATGTTCTAATGTATTGAAAGGAAACGTAATGGAGAACATTAAACTAAAGTACGACGATAACGGTATGGGAGTTTGGACTGCTAAGGCTGGCGGTGGCAATGTAACGATTGATGAACATTGTCATGTAACCGTTATTGACCCATCGAACCCAGCACGCATGGTGGTTCGACAGTCAAAGAAGCGTTTTAGCTTGAAGAAAGCTCTGGAGGATGTTGATATTAAGGTAACAAACCCAGAGCGCGAGACAAGGACAACCTTTAATATTGACCTTCCAGATGGTACCGTCGCCATGGTTACACGTTATTTCCTCGTAGCTTACGAAACTCCATCCGCCATTTATCGAAGCCAGAACGCGTTTGCGAACCTCGATGAAGCGCAAACCGAAGCACTACATCTTGTAAAGCAATACAAGTAACCGCAACTTGACAATCATTGATAGGAGACTGTATAATGACAAGAGAAGGCAGAGTGGTTTCCGCAGTTGAACGTCAATTAAACGCTCGCGGAAGATACTTCATAAACAATTATGCCGAAGGTCATACAAACAGTGGCGTGCCAGATATAGTCTCAGTTGACGCTGATGGAAAATTCCTTGCGATTGAATGTAAGGCATCATCAAACGAACCGACGTTTACACAATACGACCACGGACTAAGACTCCTCAAGAGTGGTTGCAGATTCATAGTTGCTTACGAAGATTTTGATATTGATGCGATTGACCGCGGCGAACTGCAAAAAACTCCTCTACCAAAAGAACGCGAAGATTTGGTGTGTTTTGAGCCAATCGACAAGAAGCATACTAAGGAATATTGTTTGGAGTAATTATGTCAAGAAGCTATCGTAAGACAGGCGTAATCGCAACTCAAAACTCACATACACTGAGTAAGCGAAAGAAGGCTATCAAGCGTTGGTTTAATAACAAGTTGCGCCACCGAGACGACGTGTTTAAAGGTTCAGAGTTTAGACACGTATCTGGCGGAACAGATGTTGAAGCATACAGGTCACTGACGCGACTTCCTATGGACGCTAATTTGCGAGGTTATACGAAATAATGCGTATGAACCTCGGAAGAAAGTTCGACGACTTTCTGAACGAGTTGGACGAATTAGATGTGACATTAACCGTGTCTGGTAAAAACGAACTTGGAACGGTCGTATCACTCACGGCTTATACGCCAGTATTGCATTATCCATTCAAAGACAAACTTTTGTTAGCTGGCGACGCTGATACGCTCTCTGAGTGGCGATGGGTAATAACCGACTACGAACGTCGATTTGACCCATACAAGGAATTTACCAAGTATTGTCACAAGAACAAAATTGATTTGAGTAAACCGCTGGATGCGGAAAGCAAAGCAATTCTAAATGATTATGTATTATTGAAATATCACACTTTGAGTAAGATGTCGGCTGCAACTTACTCGTTTAGAAAGGGTAAGTAATGGGTGTTTACAATCAGTCGGCTATTAAGAGTCTGTTCAATGGAAAATCTAAAACCACTGACGCTGAAAAAGAAGATTTGATGACCTTATTAGAGTCACTTCCACTATCTCAGCGCAAGGAACTTTACAGATTCGTTAAGAAAAACGATTCTATGTTTACCAAAGATGAGGTTGAAATCTACAAGGCTGGTAGCACAATTCGAGGAATTGAAAACCTCCGTATTCTTATTAAGAAAAAGAAACGTGCTCGCCAGGCTGGATTAAAACTCTCGCAGCTCAAGAAAGGAGCGTTTGAAGAAAGTGACGAAGAGTGGGAACGTCTCCAAAACGGAACACAAACTGTTCAAAAGAGGACTCGAAAAGTTAGAGCAACTACGAAAGCGAAGGCAAGCACGACTTGCAAGAGAAAGAGTACGAAAAGCTCTAAAAAGACAGCATGACACATATCTCATTGAGAAATAACGCGAAACTCTCTAACTTGACGGTTAGAGAGTTTTTTGTGTGCCCAAACCGAGTACAAAATCGATTCTAAGCCACGCAAATATACGAAACGGGTGAATAGTCGTTGCTTTTTGAGGTAGTTTTCTGGTAAAATGTATATACCAACAAAAATAGAAAGGAACTTATGAGATATGAGTGTGGCGCGGCAACTGCCGCAGATTTACGCGAGCGTAATGGTCTTGACCATCTTGAGGACAAGGATTTGCGCAAGCTAATGAAAATCTATGACATTATTTGGAACGACGTTTACCCTCGCGCAAAGGAGTTTGCAAAGCTGTTTGAAGGCACATTCCAGGAAGTTAATGTGATGGAAACTCGCGATGGCGGTCTGCAAGCTCCAATTCCAACGCCACCAAGAGTCGCTGGAAACGAAACTCTTATTAAACGCTATATGGCGTGGCGCGAAGATTATGAAAAGGTATTTCATGCGTATTCAGACGAGCGTGAGAGGTTGCGTTGGAAGAACTTTGAAATCGAAGTCTATTCAAGGTAGGTGATTTGATGAAACAAGCAGATGCTTGGGTTGACGGTTCATATAACACGCGTAATAGGCTTGCTGGTTACGGAGTATATTTACGTATTGGCGATGAAGATTACGAAATTTATGGCTCGGTTACTAAATGTGGCGATTCATCTCGTAACATATTAGGTGAGGTTAGTGCGGCTATTGTTGCAATTAAACGAGCAATTTTTGAACGTTGTTCAAAAATCGTTATTCACTACGATTACGCGGGCATTGAGAAGTGGGCAACTGGTGAATGGAAGCGTAATATACCGCTTACGCAAGCATATCACGAGGATGTAAACGAACTAATGAAATCTATTGATGTTTCATTCCAGCACGTCAAAGCACATAGCGGCGATGAAAACAACAACCGCGCAGACCGACTTGCAAAGCAAGGTTGCGGTCTTAAATAACATTTGTGTACAATCTGTGAATTTTGGGCGCGTCGATATTTATCGGCGTGCCTTTTGCTATGATTGCATCATGCAATTCAACGCCGAAAGAAAGGACGCGCAAATGCTTAACGGTAACTTCAAGATTGGCACTGACCGCAGCAATAAGAACCAAGTTAAGCGTATGGCTGACCGATTCGGTGATGAGTTCATTTTAGCGAAAGCTGCTGAACTCGTTGAGCTTGTACGTTCTGGAAACGTTAAGTATTCAAAGCACCTTGTCAAGAAAATGCGTCGCGAGAACCTCAACGTGCCAACTATTGTTATCGCAAAGACGATTGCTCATGCAAAGACTTCATTCATTGAGTTTTCGTATCTTCGCGGTAATTGTAAGTGGCACCGAGCATTGCTTCGCGATTACACGACCGTCGAGGACGTCATGATTGATGGCGAGATTAAGAAGTGCAATCTTTGCTTCGTAATCGACTTCAATTGTGGAGAAATTGTGACAGCTTACTGGAATGAAGCAACTGATTTACACAAAACGCTTGACACGCGAAAGTACATCCGTTAAGCTGTTTTTAGTTTGACAAACGAATACTTTGTGTGTTAAGCTGTATTGGAGCTTCCGTGGTTGAGCATCCACGAGTAAGTGTGGCTTGTGTCGAGCCGAAATCGGCACAGCTCACGAACAGGCAGATGTAATCGCTAAAGCGGTCTGCCTGTTCAAAAATGGGGATATAGCTCAGTTGGGAGAGCGATGCCCTTGCAAGGCAGATGTCGAGAGTTCGAATCTCTCTATCTCCACCAGAACGGGAGGGTCTCGGAAGTAAGCAAGACTTATGCGACTTGTAACGTTGTTCGACTCAACGCCCTTCCACCTTAAAACATAAGCCGACTTATCAATGTCGTAAAACTTGAGACGGCGGCAACGTGAAATGCGAAGTACAAGCATATGAGCCGAATGAGTAATGTGCAACGGTGATACTCGAAGGTAGGGTTAAGCTGCATTGCAGCTGAGGGGTAGCTCCCCATGAAGGTTCGAATCCTTCCACCATAAAGCCAACGGCTCGTAGGCGGTACGGCAAAGACCATATCGACGGAAGTAGCGGGAACGGATGTTCAAGAGACGAAACCTCGGTAGCCGCGTACGAGCGCATTACTCATATTGTAAGAAAACCTTGGAAGGTTAGTAAATGGGTAACAATGTTAATACAAAAATGATAGGCAACGTTGGCGAAGCGAAGGTTTTAGCTAAGCTAGTTGAATTGCAGATACCAGTATACGTTCAATTTGGAGATAATGAGCCAGCAGATTATCTAATATTGGTCGAAGACAAACCATATAAAGTACAAGTAAAAACATCAACGACGTTTAATGGCGAAATAACAAAATTTGAATTGACATCTTCTACCGCCCATAGAAAGAAAGGATACAAACATAAATATCCAAAAGATGAAGTAGATTTATTCATGTGTTATGACTATTGTACTGGTAAAATTTTTATATTTAAAAATGCTATGCCGAAATGCACCGTCATAGTAAGATACACGCATCCCAAAAACAACGTTATAAAACATGTTAATTTTGTGGCTGATTGCGAACTAACCTTGGACAAATTGCATTCTATTTGTAATACACGTTAACCGATTCACGGAAGTTCAATTCTTCCAGTCCCCGCCATATTATTAAAGGCGTATTCAAAACGGATACGTTTTTACTAATGTGGCTAATCAAAAAAAAAGTTTAAGATTTCTCTTGACTTTTAGATTCAGCTAGATTAAACTTAAAAACATAGTAGGCGCACACAGCAATTAAACTTACACTAGACTTTTAATCTAACATGTAAGCGCCTAGAAAGGATTAACTATGAGCTTTATGGACGACCTTGAAATTGAAACAAGCGTGACTCTCACCGAGAACGGCGGTCGAGCACTGTCTACTACAGGAGATAAGCTGCTTAACCTGTTTGCGGTACTTGGTGCGCTTCGCTCTCGACCAACTGACGTCATTGACAAGTTTGACGCAGCATTTCGTGAGAACGCTGACCTCGCCACTAAGATGGCTTTCTATGGTCGTGACGTTCGTGGCGGTCTTGGAGAGCGAGCTGTTGGCAGGCTCATGCTTCGCGAGCTTGCACTTCTCTATCCAGAGGTTGTAACAGCGAACCTCAAGAACATCGTTAAGTTTGGTCGTTACGACGACCTATTCGTGCTCTTTGACACGTCTGTTGAAACAGACATGATTGAGTTTGTCAAAATGCTGCTTGTGCTTGACAAGCGTCATATGGATAAGTACGGGAACGTCTCACTTCTTGCAAAGTGGATGCCATCCATCAATGCTTCAAGTGAGCATACCAAGGCACTTGCACATCGATTCGTTAAGGCGTTTAACACCACGCCACGAGAGTATCGTAAGACACTCTCTGCTCTGCGTAAGTACATTGATGTAACTGAGGTCAAGATGTCTGCTAACAAGTGGACTGACATTGACTATAAGGCAGTTCCATCTAACGCAATGGCTAACTATGGTGGTGCCTTTGCACGTCATGATTATGTAGGTTTCAATCGCTACATGGACGCTGTTAAGTCTGGCGACGTTAAGATTAACGCTTCTACACTTTACCCATATAACGTCATTGAGACGATGTATGGTAATCGAGACGTCGCAGAAGCTCAGTGGAAGGCACTTCCAAACTATGTTGATGGAGACAACAACTTCCTCATCATGGCTGATGTTTCTGGCTCTATGATGGGACGACCAATGGCGACTTCCGTTGGTCTGGCAATTTACTTTGCCGAGCGCAACCATGGAGTATTTGCAAATAAGTTTATGACCTTCACCGACATTCCTAAGATTGTTGATGTGACGGGTAATGACCTCTTTGATAAGTATTGCTCCGTAACCGACCACGTTGGGTACAACACGAACCTTGAAGCTGCATTTGATGCAATTTTAAGCACCGCTGTACGCACACATTGTCCACAGGAAGACCTACCAAAGGCACTTGTCATTATCTCCGACCTGGAGATTGACTATTGGGACGGTAGCTCTCTAACCTTCACTGAGGAAATGCGTAAGCGTTTCGCCGATGCTGGTTACGAGATGCCTAAGCTCGTCTACTGGAACGTTGATTCACGCAAGGACACCTTCCTCGCGTCAAAGAACGACCCTAACGCAATTCTTGTGTCTGGTCAGTCTGCCTCGACGTTTAAGAACCTCATTAAGGGTATTGACCTCTCAGCATTTGAGATTATGGTACAAACTCTTGATGACCCACGCTACGATTGTGTAGTTGTACCTTCACAACTATAGATAACTTAAAGGCTCTAACAGCAACTATATTTTAAGATGACTTGAAATCATGGTAAACAGAGCCTTGAACAGTGAGCTAAAGTCACAAACAGCAATTATTAAAAACATGCCACAATACCATGAAATGAGTGTGACTTGTAAAGCTCAAACTACAGCTAAAACATAGTAGAAACAGTTACAAACTGTAACCATTTCTATCGGTTATGGACTGTAATACGGAGAGTTGTCTGAGTGGTCGAAAGAGCTTGATTGCTAATCAAGTATAGGCTATACTAGTCTATCCAGAGTTCAAATCTCTGACTCTCCGCCAGAAACACGCGATTAGGTTAATGGTAAACTCGCAGTCTCCAAAACTGTCAATGGATGTTCGAATCATTCATCGCGTGCCATATTTGGAGACATAGCTCAATCGGTAGAGCAGAGGGTTGAAAATCCTCGTGTCAAAGGTTCGACTCCTTTTGTCTCCACCATATCTGAGTATAGCTCAGCTTGTTTAGAGCGACCGCTTTGGGAGCGGTAGGTCGCTGGTTAGAATCCAGCTACTCAGACCATATCGAGGTGTGGTGTAATGCCTAAACTGGGAGCATAGCGGGTCTTAGGATAACGAAGTATCGTTGTCCTAATACCAGCGGGTGTTGGTTCGAATCCAACCACCTTGTTCAAATTGGGGTATCGTCTAACGGCAAGACATGGGTTTTTGGTGCCTAGAATAGAGGTTCGATTCCTTTTGCCCCAGCCAAAATGAAAATTAAATTTCCGACCGAGTGAACAATTCCACAATGCTCAGTACATGGCTCGTTCGATAAGACATTGGGCGAGCAAGAAATAACATACTAGACGTAGGGGCTAGAACACCCGAATATTTCTCTAGGCTTTGATTCGGGATTTTTAGGCGCTTGGTGAAAAGGTATACACCGCTGACTTAAAATCAGCCGACTTCGGTCGTACGAGTTCGAGTCTCGTCACGATAACCCATTTAGGTTGTTAGCTCAGTTGGTAGAGCAGGGGACTTTTAATCCCAAGGTCTAGGGTTCGATTCCCTAACAATCCACCATAAACATGGCGGCGTAGAGTAACGGTAACTCAATAGTCTCATAAGCTATATATTTCCAGTTCGATTCTGGACGCCGCGACCATAGAAACTACAAGGTTGGTAAAATTGTTTACCAACCTTTACTTTTAAGGATTTAGCTTGGCTTATATTTACCTCATAAAAAATAACATTAACGGAAAATGTTATGTTGGCAAGACACTCAAGTCTCCAGCGGAACGTTTCTCGGAGCATTTACGCGATGCGCGTAAACCGACCGAGGAAAATCGTCCGCTGTATCGCGCTATCAAAAAGTATGGCGAGGATAATTTTAGTTTACAAGTTCTCGAGGAATGTGCTGATGAATTTGCAAGTGAGCGCGAAATATGGTATATTGAACAGTTAGAAACCTATGCTCATGGCTATAATGCAACCGTCGGCGGTGATGGCAAACAACTGTTTGACCATGATGTAATTAAAACTCAACTTGAAGCGGGTTTAAGTCAAAAACTCGTTGCCGAATTAAATGATTGTTCCATTGACCTCGTTAAGCAAGTTCGCGTGGTGAATGATATTCCACTAACAAAAGTTCGCAAACAACCATCTGTCGCGGCATACGCAAAAGACGATACCGAGGTTGGCGTGTTTATATCGGCGCGAGAAGCATTTAGATTTTTACGCGAAATCGGTATTACGAACTCACGCGGTAATGGCGGCACACATATTGCCGACGTTTGCAAAGGAAAGCGCAAAGAAGCATATGGATTCAAATGGAAGTATATTAACTGAGAGGACAAAGTATGTATTTTATCAAGTTGACCGCCGTAGCTGAGCCTAAAGGCATGTTTAGCGGTCGAGACACGTCAAGAACATTCACGTACACCGAGACTTGTTCAGAGGGTGAGTTCGAAACCGAGCGCACTAAGTTCGAGGAGAACGTACTTAAAGACGTAGCCGAGAACTATCCAGATTTCCATGTAGAGATTCATGAGCGTGAGTATCGCAACTTGGACGCAGAGCCATTTAAGTTTGCGTTTGAGAACCTCAATCCAGCTCAGTTTGCTGAATATCTGCGTCACTACGAAATTAGGATGTAATTGTGGCTAAAAATCTTTTAAAGACAAAGGCTAAAGACCCAACTGATGCGGTATTTGGCGTAAACCAGGAGGGAGAGTGTGTACACAAGTCACTCGCTGAAATGGTGCATACGCTTATCGCTGGAACTACAGGCTGCCACGCTAAAGGAGAGTTAATCCTCATGGCGGACGGTACTTCTAAGCCAGTTGAACTAATTAACGGCGGTGACCGCGTAATGGGTGGTGATGGCACACCAAGAACTGTTCTTACTCCAAGGTGGGGTGAGGATGCGATGTATCGTATCACTACGAAAGACGGTTGTTCGTTTACCGCGAATGGTGAACATGTACTGGCTCTGTATAATTTGAAAACAAAATCATACGTTGAAATGACCGTATATGAGTATCTTGAAATGTATGGTGATTCAGAGAGTCTCATGCGTCTCTACAGACCATCTAAGCCGATTGAATTTGAGAATGATTTGGAGACAACCATTGACCCATATATTCTCGGAATGTTTATTGGCGATGGTGGTACACACGGCGTTGTTGGTGGGTGCCCAAATATCACAACTGCTGACCAAGAGGTCGTTGACGCCATCTATGATTATGCCAAGAAAATTGATTGTGCTGTCAGAGTAGACCAAAAACCAGGAAACGCCGCGTCAAGCTATCATTTCACTTATAATAAAGATGATTATAAAACTGACGGGCGAAGAATAATCAATAATTTTACCGAACAGATTAGAGCGGTCGGTTTAGACGGCGTTAGTTGTGGTGAAAAGTTTGTTCCAGATAGTTATAAGCTAGGGAGTATTGAAACTCGCAAGCAGGTTTTAGCTGGACTGATTGATTCTGATGGTTATGTTTATAATGAGCATAAGTCTATTGACTATGTAGCAAAATCTAAACAACTTGCGGATGATGTCGTATTTATTGCCAGGAGTCTCGGTATTAGAGCGTCAGAACCAAAGCCAGCTAAGAAGGGCGTTAAGGAAATTGGATTTGTTGGTGATTACTGGCGAATCCACATGGGCGGAGCTGAAATTGTACCAACGAGAATTCCGAGAAAAAAACTGGCTCCTCGGGCGGCGAGACGAGAATTGACGAGCCGAATGACCTCGTTCAAAATCGAGTTAATTTCCGAACGTCAGAAATATTATGGCTTTACTTGCGATGGTGACCACAAATATTTACTCGCAAATAGCCTTCTGACCTCGGAGAACTCGGGCAAGTCGATTTATATGAACAGTCTCCTCATTTCGGCAATGTCGCACGCAACACCAGACGAGCTTAAAATCTTCGCAATTGACCCTAAGAAAGTTGAGTTCTCAAAGTACATCGACCTACCTTATTGCCCCATTAACCCAGTTACCGACATGCGTGACGCATATGGTCTACTGGCGTTTGCTGTATGGGAAATGGAGCGTCGATACAAGATTATTCAAGCTGCTGGCGTAAAACAGCTCTCCGAGTATAACGACTTCTATGACAAGAATCCAGATAGTGAAATTGCCAAAAAGTATGGTCGTATGCCATATCTGATATTCGTTATCGACGAGTATGCGGAGCTTCAATCAATTTCACCAAATACTGAGACTCTGTGTAAGTCACTTGCTCAAAAGGGTCGTGCATCTGGAATCATCCTGTTGCTTGCAACACAGCGACCATCAGCCGATGTTATTTCCACTACGCTACGCTCCAACTTCCCAAGTCGAATTTGTCTAAAAGTTGATAACTCAACCTCAAGTCAGATTGTCCTGGGAGACGGCGTAGACAGAGCGTATGACGGCTCGAAGCTCAAAGGTTATGGCGATAGTTTCGTGCTTGACCAACGCGGTAATTGCGAACGTGTACAGGGAATCTATATCTCCAACGAGGAAATTGACGCAATCTTTGATTTCTTAAAGGAGAAATACGCTGACCGCTATGACGAGCTACGTAAATATGTACCAGACGAGGTATATGACTTGCTTACTGAGGATAGTAAAAAGGCAGTTGAGCTTAATGGCGGCGTCTGCGATTATAAGATTCTCACCACCGATAAGGAAGCATGCGCGTTTGTTGACCGCGGTAAGCCATTCTGTAAATGGGTCGGCACCAAAGGCGAGGGTGGATTTATGCGTCGCGGTGGAGACGTTGATGAGCAATCACCAAGCGCTCTGCCAAACAACCCAGAAAAGTGGCACGTTGAGTCACTTGACGGATTTTAATAGTCATGCAATACTACTTATGCGCGGGTTTCCGTGCATAAGTATTTTGCTATCAATTCACAAAGGATTTATTATATGGCTTTGACATATGGACAAATGGCGGCTGTAAATCGAGCGCGTAAAAATGAGGAACGTCGCGCTAATACAACCGACAAAAAGAAAACTAAGTCTAAAAGTATTCCTAAAATTGACTGGTTTCCTATGAAGTTTTACGTTTCTACAGGAAAGTTTAAGGACATCATTCAATGGGATAACAATAGTGAATATTCTGATGAATTTGCAAAAAGGCTGATTGACAAGCCAAACTTGCAAATTTTAACCATGCCTACAGGCTTCGGTAAGACAAGTGTTGCAGTTTCCACACTTGGAAAACTCGGTAGACCATTTTGTATTATTGCGTCTAAAGCAATTATTGAAGGCGGCGGCTGGCAAGAAACTATTGCTGATTACAACCGAACACACCCAGGAGCAAACCTGGCACCACATATGATGACAACGTATGACAAGTTTTCGAACATTCTCGGTAACGTCAAATCTCGCGCAGACTTTAAGAAAGGGTTTCCAAAAGACGGTATTCTCGTTCTTGACGAGGTGCACAATTACAAGACCCCTACTTCAAAGCGTTCACAGAAGCTAAAGAACATTCCAGACTATGAACGTATGGGAATTAGCGCTACGCCACTCACGAACGATATCGTCATGGACATGTGCTCCTACATGGTTATGGCGGGCAGGTATCGCAGTAAGACATTCTTTGAGCAGTGCTATGGTCTTGACGTTATGAAGGATAGATACTACCGACTCACCATTTACGACGATGATGGTAGCGTTAACACGAGGAAGTTCCCCGACTACGATAAGCTGCTCAATGAGGTAGCTGAGGTAATTTACCAGCCAAACGTATCAATTAGCGACATTGACATGCCAAACCTCACGACAACTGTTTTGCAGCTTCCCGTCAGTAAACAATTGTTGGCAGATATGCGCTCGATTGCAGACACTTACGCTAAGCAGATGTTTGCATCTGCCAGCGAAATGCGCTTAGTTATGCAGGAGCGAATTGCTAATGATGATGGACGTATTGTTAAACTCCGCGAGATTGTTTGTGGAGAAAATGTGAAGCAACCGCTTATTTTCTTCCAACATTTGACAACGCTCGACGCAATACGTAATATGCTTGATACCGAAGGAATTAGTTATCAAATTCTTGACGGTAGACATTCTATGAAGGATATTGACAGAGATAATCTTTCGCCTATACTTATTCAGTATCAATCTGGTCGAGAAGGTATCGAGTTCAAAAATTCGAACACTACCGTGTTTTATGAAAACCAACCTTCATACATGACTTTGGTTCAATGTGCAGGACGTAATGCAAGACGAGGAATGAAAGGAGTTGAGATTAATCATTACCATCTTGTGTCGATGAATGAATACGACCAAGAGGTGTTCTCTCGCGTTCAAAGTAAGGTCGAGATTAACCCAAGAACGCTTGACGAATTAGCACTTAAATCCCTGCCTACGAATAATAATTGGTAACATTGCTATTTGATTCAGCTAAAACAAACGAAAGGATAATTAAAATGGCAACAGACGCACAGAAGTTTATGGTTATTGACGCACACGTTGACGAGGAGTCTGGTTCAATTCTTATTGACGGCTTCGAGCCAATCACTGAAACTGGTGGTACTCTCAACCTTATGTACAAGGTTTACAACCCAGAGCCAAAGCCACACTTTGAGGATGACGCAGAGCGCAAGGAGAATTGCGTTAAGGCTCTTGAGGAGACCTTTAAGGCAGACTTTGACGCTGTTATTGCAGACCCATCCATCCTCGTTGGACTTGAGTTTGAGGGCTATCCAAGTGACGAGCGTATCTATCTGACCCCAGCAAAGGAGTTCATTACCTTCTCTAAGGTCACTCCTGCGGTTGCTAAGGCAGTTGAAGCTCTCATTCGTAAGGGTGATATTATTTCCACCCCAGTCGTTGACAATCGTCGTTTCGGTCTTGGCAAGAAAAGTGGTGCCTTCTATTCAAGCCACTCCTTTGATTTTGCAGTGCCAGTAGAGATTAACGGCGAGACCCTGTACGTTCGCGTTGCTCAGATTATTGACGATACTGCCGATGACGATAAGGTCGTAAAGTACGCAACCAACTATAAGGGTGCCACTAACGGCGGCTTTAAGGACGAGCGCGGCTATACTCGCTCTGACGCAGACCAGAAGCTCTATGAGGTTGTCACTGGCGCAAAGGACGCTGACCCACAGCTCAAGGATAGTTTCATTAAGTTTGCAAACACTATGCTCGACCAGGCTCGTACAATCCTCGTTCAGAGTGTTCTCGGCGCAACAGGCGTTGACCTTGATGCTTATGCAGCTGAGGAGAAGCCAGTACGCATTACCAACGTTCGTATTGAGTCCGCTGGTAACAATCAGTTCCTCACCGCTTCCATTGCTCCAATCGAGGAGTAACAAGTGATTACCGTACAGATTATCGGTACGGGTTCTACGGGTAATTGCGCCGTGGTCAATCGTGATTTCATGGTTGACCTCGGCGTTTCTCGTTCACTCGTGGAGCGTAACGCTGATAATTTAGACGCATTGCGTCATATTTCCGCAGCGTTTATTACCCACGAGCATGCAGACCACGCAAATCCATCGCTCGTAAAGTGTTTGTACGAGATTCGTCCCGATGTATTCAAGCGACAATTTTTTATTCCGTCGCAGACCTATGAAAAGTTAACCAAGGCTAACTCTTTTCTAGGAAAAGCGTTTGAAGATTATCCGTTAGATAATCTTATTAACAAAGATAGCGAGTTTGATTTCAGAACGCGCGGTGGCAAATGGCATGTAAGGTGTTTTCACGCGCCACACGGTTCGGCAGAGTGTGTTGGTTTTGTATTCACCTCGCCAGATGACGAAACGTTGTTCTGGGCGACCGACCTCGAAAATCTTGAGTTTGCGGGTGTCGGAAATGCTAAGTATGACGTGATTTGTTGCGAGGGTAACTGGGACACCGAGCGTCTTACAAACGCACTCAAAGACCCAGAGACCGCTGGACATGCTGAGAGTTCATTGAGACATCAATCAGTTGAAGCATTTGAACAGTTTGTATCAGACCATGCTAAGGCTGGTGGAAAGATTATTCAGTTACACAACTCGGGCAGTTTCGGTCGATATAGCCGATATAACAATGTGTATACGGGCGACGTACCAGACTACAGCAAGCCACCACTAGACATTTAGTGGTGGCTTTGTTATAATCATAGTATTTAGGTTCAATGAAGGGATATTATGGTTAGGAATACCGTCACATCTGGTGATAAAACCTATAATCTTTGGATTCGCGTAGATACAAAGAAAGCGTTTCCAGATAAAATTTTGACCACTGTTCAAAAAGTTGCTCACTCTAAATCGGGTAAGCGACACGTAAAGAAGATTTCCGAAACAAGACTTATTTGCTCACCAGCTCTGTATGAAAAGCTCCAATCACAAATTGACGTACTCAATTCGTGCGAGGTATCGCTCTTTATTGACGCTGGCAACGGAAAAACAAAAGCGCTTATTAAAGACGCTAAAAACTATGGCGTAGTTAAAGATGACTACGACAAGTTGCTGCGTTACATCTATAACTAATGAAAGGAAAATTGTGACCGAACAAGATTACACTTACGAGACATTCCCATATCGAGAGGTTAAGCCCGTAGTCGGCGATTCAAAGACATTTGAGGAATGTGGTATGCCATCAATCAACCTGGGTTATACAGGCTACTGGATTTGCTATTCAAGCACTGACCGAGACTGGATTGTAGCCGCAATTAGATTGCTTATTACGCAACTCTCTCGTAATAATGCAACATTTATTCATGAGCGATACCCACAGTCAGTTACCGACCACTATCGTAACGCGAACGACGGCTTCGGCTTCTTCTATGACTGCTCTGACGATTGTACGCAGTTAAGTTCATGGACTCAACTTGTACAGCGACTTACTGAGGTAATCGCTAAGCACTATGCGAACGTTAAGTATGGTATCGATTATCAGACACTTGCACACGAGTACTCGTTCCTCTACGAGATGCCCGAAGACGTTATGACTAAGGCTCAAGTTGATGATTGTATCTCACTCGCCGAGAAGCTCATGCAGGACGAGGTTATTCCTCGTGTTAAGGATATTTGGTACAACCAGATGCACAAGTATCAACTTGTAGATGGCTATGACCCTGTTGAAAAATATGTTGGCAGACCATCTATTCATCCTGGTGACACCAAGACTGGTATGTATTCAACTGCGCCAGTATACGGCGTGAATGCTGAGTAACTCATGGCAATGACTGAGGAGAATAAGGCAAGGCTCGCTGAGATTGCTCTTATTAAAAAGGCTGAAACTGCCGCAATGCGTGCTGAGGAAAAGCGCCTATCTGAGCTTGACCCACATAAGACGTGCAAAAATTGTGAGCTACCTTGTAAGCAGCACGATTTCGTATTGAGCGTATCTTGCCCTAAAAAGAAAGTGATTAAGAAAAAGTGAGTGTAACACGCAGACAATTTGTTACCGCTGGTATGGCAGGTGTTTTAACACTTGCCATTTCCGCGTGCAAATCAGATAATCAAACAACCGAGGTTCAATCCACCCAACCAGCGCCAAAGACGGTAAAAATTACCGCGAGGTGTAACTTGACAGAGATTTCACCGTCGATTAGAAAGAATCCTCCAATCATTGTATTGACTGGTTGTTGTGCAAAGAGTGAAGGTCATACCTACTACGTCGCGTTTAACAGCCAAAAGGATAATTACGTGTCCGTCAAGGATATCGAGGTTGTCTCTGGAAAGTATAAGTTAACAACTATTGTTGGCTCAACAAAAGACGGTCAATGCGTAACCTTTGAGGGTTTCGATTTCGATTATTCGGATGATTGCCCCGTCGTACTGTCTGATGAAACTAAGGATGAATATCTTGAACGTAAATCTAAGGAGACAGGCAAGCCTAAAGGATTGATTGCGTCTGACGTGCAGGATACGCAATGGCTTGATGGAAGTTTGAACCTTATTGCACGTTTATCTAAATGCGATGGTGATTATACGTCCGCATATAAGCAACTTATTGCAGACCTCGATTCTGGCAAGGTTTCAACCGAACAAGTGTTCGGTATTTCAGTCGATGAATTGAAGTCACTGCAAATCTAAAGCAAAAAAAATCCCCGCATTATGCGGGGATTAGTGTTATCTTACATATTCGTTTAAGATGCCAGATTTTGCAAGGCGTACCAGCTCTTTAATACAAGCGTTCGGTGTGACTTCAAGTTTCTCGGCAGTATTTACAAGCGCCGTACAAAGCCTAATTCTCTGAGTCTCGTCAAGTTGAACGCCGCGCTTTTTCACTCCAAGTCGACTCGCTCGTGAACGGATACTTGACCAGCTACGACCATTGAGTTTAGACCAACCGTTCCAGTTTTCACCGTGCATGAGGTAGTTAGCTCTGATATAAGCGTCTTCCGTTGTAGTCCAGCGCTTTGATGTGACTTGATAAACTTTAAGAATCCTAGCTCGCATAGTAATTGCCGATGTGTTACGCTTTGGCAAGAGTGTTCGCCATCCGTCCCATTTAGCACCGTGAGCTGGGAAGTTGTCGATGATACACTTATCTTCGAGCTTCGACCACTTCGACTTATTAGATACAAGATTCAACTTGCGTCTGCGGGTATAAATAGCCGAAATTACGACGCCTGGAAAGGCTGCTAGATATTCCTCTTGCGGTACGTGCCTTTTTGATAGCTCGATAAGTAGCGCGTCATCTTCGTCAGTCCACGTATAGTTTGAAATGCGTTTCATGTGTTTTGCCATACATTACTCCTATTATAAACTGCAACAAATACTCCAATTTGTTCGATTGTTAATGTGATAAAATTATACCACAAGTTGAGCAAACTTCGCAAATTGTTCGATTTGAAAGTGCTATACTGTTACCCGACAAGTTACATATCCTACAGAAAGTGGGACTATTATGATGGAGCTACAAAACGTGGTGGATAGCCAAAAATTTATTAGAGTGGTCAAGGCTCTTGGAGCAGCAAATACGTACAGCGATTTGGAGCTTGGCTACATTTATCACGGTCTTGATGATATGGGTGTTGACCCGCAGTTATTTTTTAACTATGACCTAAACGTGATTGTCCGCAACATTTCCGACATTCTCAAGGACTTCAACCACGAGCGAACTGTTGATATTTGTCTTGAATTGGTACCAGACAATTTTAAGAATGAGGAAGACGCGTATGAAACGTGGGACGAGGATTTGGAGGGCTACCTGCTAGAATGTGACCGATATCGTCTTATTGACATGCTGAATTCTTATCTGCATAGTGGTTATTATCTTCCACACCCAGACGACAACAAGCTGTTCGAGTTTCTAAAACCAGCAGACGAGCTATAAATTAGTCCATACTTGACAAGAAATTATACAACCTCTATACTATTTTAGATAACCACAAACATATCAATTTAAGGAGTTTATTTTATGGCATTTAATAAAAACAGACGAGCTATTACAGCGGGAATTGCTTTCGCGCTTATTGCTGGTCAAGTTGGTACATTATTTGCTACCAGCCGACAAGCATTTGCAGAGCTTCCCGATATTGGCGGTACCCTAACCGTCGGTACTACCAATAAATATAATGGCTCTCACATGACCCAGTGGGTCGCTGATGACGGTCAAACACCTCTATTCTGCGCTGACCCTGTTAACCACGACCATGCCACTGCTGGTGGTAGCGGTCAAGTTGTTGAGCTGAGCAACCTCACAACTTCCGACGGTCACACTTATTCTGAGCACGACCGCCGTATGATTGATTATCTTGTTTACTACGGTACTCTTGGTATGAAGCAAAGCAAGACTTATTACGGTGTGTCTGGTGCAGACCTCCAAGCAGCTACTCAGCTCGCTATTTGGGGCGTTCGTCAAGGTGATATGCACGATGACGGAATTGGTTATCTGATTCCATATTACAATATCAATACCACGAAGGCAGCGTCCGACGCAGCTCAAAAGTTCTTCAATGATGCTAAGGCTTATGCCGATAACCCAGATAGCGACAAGAATGTTCCAGTTGGCGCTGCGTTCGCATTTATCCCAGCGGGCAATAAGCAGGTTATGACTTACTTCGGTCTGAAACTTGGTTCTCTGTCCATCACTAAGTCCTCTGGCAACACTCTCTACACCGACGGTAATAACTGCTATTCTCTTGAGGGCGCAGAGTACACCGTTTATCGTGACGAAGCAATGACCGATGTTGTTGGTACCATTACAACCGACGCGGCTGGTAAGGGTTCTCTTGCAAATCTCAACGCTGGCGAGTATTACCTCAAAGAGACTAAGGCTCCAAAGGGTTATGCTCTCGCAGACGAGGTAACAAAGTTCTCCATTGCAGCCGATACCACGACTGAGAAGACTGTCCAAGATGGCGCAAAGTACACAATCGACCCACTTTCAGTACAGAAGGTCGATAAAGACACTGGTCTTCCAAAGGCTGGTGGCGGCGCAACACTTGCTGGCGCAGAGTTCCAGATTGCGTATTATGCTGGACAATACACTAAGGATAACCTCCCAGAGAAGCCAACTCGTGTATGGAATGTTCGCACAGATGAGAACGGCGCAATTAACCTCGAAAACGCAAAAGACTCAACCGAGAAGTACCTTGTCAAAGAGGGCAGTGATGAGTTCTTCGTTTCACCAGATGGCAAAGTAGTGTTCCCACTCGGCACCATTACCATTAAGGAAACCAAAGCACCACAGGGTTATCTGATTGCCGATGACAATGCTGACGGAGTTGACGACGATATTGCGCTTTTAAATATTACCAGCGATAACGTTAATGAGCAATATGGTACTTCATTAGACCTCCACTCTACCAAGCAAGAGCAGATTGTTCGCGGCAACGCTAAGTGGACTAAGGTAGTTACTGAGAGTGACGGTACTGGTAGCAAGCCACTTGCAAACGTTGTCTTTAAGGTTACTTCCAAGACCACTGGCGAGACTCACTACGTTGTTACTGACAAGGATGGCGTAATTGATACCTCTAAGGGTACTAAGGCAACCGCTAATAAGAACGATGCTGCGGTAGCTGCCGACGGAACTGTTGACGAGAGCAAGCTCGACGCAACTTCTTCTGCATGGTTTAGTGGTTTCTCCGCTGAGGATTTGGCTAAGGCACCAAAGGCTACCGAGACTGATGCAGCTAATACAAACGCCGCAACAACTACCTCTGTAGCAGAGAACAACGCAGCGGCAACTCCAACAGCTGAAAAGCCTGCTGCAACCGATGCCCCAACTGGTGCAACTACTGATGCTAAGGTTGATTCTAAGGCTGACGCTTCCAAGGATACTAAGAAGTCTGAGGGTATGCTTCCTTACGATACCTATACTGTCGAGGAGATTCGTACCTCTGCAAACGAGGATGTCGTTGATATGGCTAAGTTTGAAATGACTGTTTCTGAGAACGGCGTAACCGTTGACCAAGGAACTGTTGTTAACAAGCACCCAGAGCGCAAGAAGGTCTATAAGACTGGTGACGAGGGCGTAAACCCAGAGCTTCTGGTTGCAGGCGGCGTACTGATTGTTGCTGGTATCGCTGGCGCAAGCTACGCACTGCTTCGCAAGAAGAACGACTAATCGACAATTTGTAGAAATTGTGTAGATTAAGAATTTACCCAGCTAATCGAAAGGTTAGCTGGGTTTTCTTGTATACTATAATCACAAAGTCGATGAAAGGAACTGTCTATGAAGCTGAATGACCGAGAGAAAGATTTTCTGATTGTACTTGCAGTATTCATGGTGCTGGCTATGCTCGTTATGGCGATTGCACGAGCCTTCACGACGCCTGTAGTACACGCTCCGCAGATAACTTTTGGTAACAGTATTGACGAGTTGTTCGATGTGACTGACGGCGATTATGTTGCGTTTCCAACTAACGATAACTCTGGTCATAAATACACTATTGTTAACATTCGTGACGGTCGTGAGTATAGTTCAGACGACGCATCTGGTGCATGGATGGTTCCTATTCAAAATACCGATGGTTCATGGTCGTACAACATTAAGTGGCTCAATCACCTCGACCAAGTAAATCGTAAGTAAACAATTTGCCCGCTTTCGAGCGGGCATTTTTGTAGTTCTAATTCCTAGTAAATTGTAGGAATTAAAAAAGTTCTTGACTTCTCAACCGACCGCCGTTAAACTTATATGCAGCAAAAATACGAGTAAGAAAAGGACTTAGAAACATGACTTTTGCAGACGAACTAAAGAAAATTCAAGCGGCATATCCATATTTGACCGCCGACAACCTCGATGAGGTTAACCGCGACGTGGACGGTGAGCTGGAGAATATCCGTTCACTGTGCACCGAGTTGCATAATGCAAAGACTGACCCAGTGGTGGTATATCCAGACTTTGACTGCGATGGCATTATGGCAGGAACTATTCTAAACGCTGGACTTAATCAGCTTGGTTTTGACGCCAAACTGTATGTACCAGACGCGTCGGCTGGCTACGGCATGCAGCACGAGCAGATTGATATTATCAAAGATTGTTTTCCAGCAGCAAAAACAATTATTACCTGTGATACAGGTATTACCGCATTTGAGCCAGTTGACTATGCTCAGTCTATTGGCTATACAGTTTTGATTACTGACCACCACCAACAGTCTGGCGAGCTTCCACGAGCAAAGGTAATTGTTGACCCATGCCAGAAGTCTGACCCATTTCCCTTTAAGTCGATTTGTGGTGCATACGTGGCATTTAAGGTCGTGCAGACCTATGCTGAAATGTTTATGCCAGAGCAGCTTGACGCTATCAATCAGCTTGTAATGTTTGCAGCTATTGGCACAATCGGCGACTCAATGGATTTGAAATACAATTCCCGCGTATGTGTCATGGACGGACTCAAGCGCATGCACGAACTCGTTAAGGTTCAATTCCGTGACGGTTTCTTTGTACAGGAGTACAACGACGCGCTCTTTGGTTTGTATACACTCGTTAAGTCGCTCATTACCGACAAAAAGAAGTCACTGACCGCAGAGAGTTTCGGCTTTTACGTCGTGCCTGTGCTTAATTCGTGCAAGCGCATGGGTGCCGATATGCACGTAGCGTTCGATGTGTTCAGAAACGAAATTCACAACATTGACGAACTCATCGCTCTCAACGACGAGCGTAAGTCCGTAACTGACAACATTTTTAAGTCTGTTACATCACCGCTTGCAAAGGCATCTGGTGAGCAGCCTTACGCACCGATGGCTTATTTCATCGATACACCTTACGCGATTGCTGGCTTGATTGCTAACAAGATTATGGGCGCTAATCATACGCCAACACTCGTGCTTTCTCGAAACATGGACGGTACGCTCTCTGGCAGTGCACGAGCACCAGAGTGGCTCGATTACCGCACACTTTTGCGTGATTGCGGCGCAAGCGCTGACGGTCACGCACAGGCATGTGGTGTAACATTTGAGAGTGAGGAAGCTCTCAAGCGTGCGCTAGAGTCAATTACGTATTACCTCAAAGAGGTCACTCCAACAAATAAGGAGTACGTTGAGCCTAACTATCCAACGCTCGACGAAGACGTCGATATTGCGCGTGTCTGTGAGTTTATTAACAATGGTGAGCCATACGGTAAGGGTTTTGAAAAGCCAAAGATTCGTATGGTAGTAAACGAGAGCGACATCTACGAAATGCGTTGCCTTGGCAAAAATCATGAGCACCTCAAGATTACTCTCAACAACGGTCTTGTATTTATGGCTTGGAATACGAAGTCCCTCGGCAATATTGTCGGTAAGCAGATTGAGGTCGTTGGAGACCCAGGACTCAATGAGTGGATGGGAAATGTCACTCCGCAAATTATCGGAAGCCTAAAAGTCCTCGACTAATTACACGTTTTCAAAATTTGCGCGCCTTAGAATCGATTTCGTGCAGAAAATCCGCGTTGAAAATGGCGTGGATTTTCACGCATGGCTATAAAAGTTAACCTAAGCTAACTTTTAATGTACTTTCCATGAAACTCTTGTATTTTGATACGATTTGTGAGATAGTTATGTGACTGAATAGAAAGGACTCCATCATGAGTAGATTAGACCATATTAAGGTTATTGCAAAGACCGACGACAAAACGGTATACCAGCTTAATCGTAAGCTGCTTCTGAAAGTCGTCAAGCGCGATGGCTACTATGAGACATACTTGAAAGTTTTAGGCAACTATCCAGAGTGGTCTACTGCGGCGCAATACAAATTTCTCGCCATAACTTCCAGTGACGAGGTTTCAAATATATTTTATGAAGTTGACCAGTTAGAGATTATGTCACTCCAAGTGTTCACTGCTGTTCAAAAGGGAGACAATATATCGAGACGCGGCATGTCGTTTGATTCCATATTTTTAGATATGAAGGACATTGACTATCACATTGGATTGCATAAACTGTTTGATAAGCAAACTGACCTCAACGACTGTATTCTCGGAGGAAGTCCATACCTGCAAGTCTATCCGCTAGAAGGTAAAACTTGTGTTGAACTAACTTTGTATCGACCTTTAAGTTTGCATGAGCTGGTTGAATAGTTAACCCAGACTAACTTTTAGTGTAGATACTGTGAATCCAAAATGAGTATTGCAATCGGCTTATGGCTATGTAATACTATAGTCACAAAGAAGTGAAAGAAAGGATTTACAATGTCAACAAATAACCAGCTACCCGTAAAGTTTACCAAGATTTATACAGACGGTTATCAAGAGGACTTTGAGTTCGAAGACGGTGTTCATAGAGCGCTGCTCGTGTCTGCTCTGCATCTCGGGCATGACAAAATTGATATGCCCGCACACTATTCATCTGCCGATTTTGGTCTGTTAAAAGACGTGTGCGTTTACACTTGCTTTATGCGCTCTGATGATTGTTATCTATGTTTCGTTCGCCACGAGTATTACAAGGATGATTACGAGAACGTTGAGCTTTCAAGAGTCGTTAACATGGATTATGTACTCAAGGTAGAGTGGGTGCGATAATGGCAAAGTCGTTATTAGCGCTTATCATTAGTTTGAGCTTAACTGGCGTAGTTGGACTCATCGAGCTGTGGGTGCTTGAACATTTTGAAGCCAAGTATACATCCAGGCAAGCTGCAATGTTTTACGCAAGCCTAGCAATCGTGACCATGGCTGGATATATCGTGACCTCAAACATTATGGGAGTATAACTGTGGATTTGCTCAAACTATACACACTATGGATGGGAGTGCTCTGCATCGGAGCCGCGTTAACACTTATTGCGGTACTTCTCGTACTCACGTCATTCATCCACTAACCAATACCCGAACAAGTGTTCGGGTATTTTTATGTCGATAAATAGATTGTACACAATCTATTTTATCGTTGCGCGACGCAATATTTAGTGCTATACTGTATCTCCAAAACAAGTTATTGCGATTGGAGGTGAAAATTATGAACAGATATCAATCATATCAATCACTTGCTCCATGGCGTGGTTGCAAGAATGTTATGTTCGGTTACTACAACGATTATGCCGACCCAGACCTTTTATATAAAGGCTACAACTTCAACTATTACGATATAGAAGATGCTATGTACGAAGATTTCTATAGCGAGTTTGTAGATGAACTTGATGACGAAATTGCTCGGTACGGCGAGGAAACAGCCAAAAAACACGCCGAGGAAGCCTTCGACAAGTATGTTCGCGAGAACGCCGATTCTTATCTCGATGATGCGATTGCTAACGGGTATTTCCGTGGAGACTCAAAGAGCTGGCACGACAAAATGTAAACCTCTATCGAAAGGAGCGTAATGAACACTGAATCATCACGCCAAGTTGTTAAACGTGATGGCACACACGTTCCGTTCGATAAAACTAAGATTCGTAACGCCATCAAGCGAGCTGCTGACGAGTGCGACGCACTCTCCGTTGGTTCGCTTGATAATTTGACGAATGAAGTTGTCGAACGTTGTAATTGTGCCGAAAACCTCACCGTTGAGAACATTCAAGATATGGTCGAGGAAACACTGATGGCTGAGGGATTGTCTGAAATCGCTCGTCATTATATTAAGTACCGCCAGAACAAGGATATTGTTCGCGCAAGTCAAAAGACGGACGATGAGATTCTGGCACTTGTTGACTGCCGCAATGAGGAAGCTAATGAGGAAAACTCTAATAAGAATCCAACACTCGTGAGCACTCAGCGTGACTATATTGCTGGTATCGTGAGTAAAGATATTGCTCGTAGACGACTTCTTCCAGAAGATGTTGTTAAAGCTCATGACGCTGGTCTTATTCACGTTCATGATATGGACTATGCTCTGCAACGACTTCACAACTGTGATTTAGTCAACTTAGACGATATGCTACAAAATGGAACTATGATTGGCGGCGCTGTTATTGAGAAGCCACACAGTTTCTCAACAGCTTGCAACATCGCCTGTCAGATTGCTTTGGCAGTGGCGAGCCAAAGTTACGGTGGGCAGACATGGTCTTATACACCACTCGCAAAGTTCGTCGACGTGTCAAGGCAAGCAATTCGTAAAGAAGTTTATGAGGAACTTGAAGGAACTGGACTCTCCATTGACAAACTGGAAGAAATTGTCGAGAGCCGACTCAAGAAAGAGATTACTCGCGGTATTCAAACTATCCAGTATCAAATCCTCACCATGTCAAGTTGCAACGGTCAAGCGCCATTTGTATCGACCGTCATGTATCTCAATGAAGCTGGCGATGACGAGCAATTACGTCACGACCTTGCGATGGTTATTGAAGAAGTTATCAGACAACGCTATCAAGGTATTAAGAACGAGAAGGGTGTCTGGATTTCACCCGCATTTCCTAAATTACTCATGGTACTCGAGGAAGATAACGTTCACGAGAACTCTAAATACTTCTACCTCACCCAAATGGCAGCTAAGTGTTCCGCTAAGCGACTTGTCCCAGATTATATTTCTGAGAAGAAGATGAAAGAATACAAAATTGCCAAGGGTCAACTGCCTGGTGAGGGAGACGTGGTGTTACCCATGGGGTGCCGTTCACTACTTTCAGTAGACAATACACGAAATGGTTGGAATAACATCGCTCGTGCAAAAAACTATGACGGCAAGCCTAAATACTACGGTCGGTTGACCCGTTCGTTAAGCCGACGTTAAACTGTGTGAACGCAAGACAAAGCGGTGTGGAGTTAAGCTCTGCTAACGGTGGAACTCTGATAAAATCAGACAATACCGTGCTAAAAATATATTGACGACACCTTAGATTGGAGAAAATCAATATGGATGTAATAATCATTAACGACAAAGAATTTAAACAAATTCGCGCAAACAAAAACTATTGGATTAGCTCAGATGGCGAACTGTACTCTGGACATGCCAACAAAATCATCAAAGCGTCTATCAACAACAGCCTTAAAAAATTATACAAACGTGTAGATATTCGAGTAGATGGAAAACCTCGGCACATGATGATTCACAGGCTTGTTTATGACACATGGGTTAGCCCCATAACACGAAACGACCAAATAAATCATAAGAACGATGATTCATTAGACAACAGAGTCGAGAACTTATACAAAGGTTCTCAAAAATCCAATATTGCAGATTGTGTAAGAAACGGTCATCGAGTTGGGCATATCAAATACTTGACTGTGTTTGACAAAAAGACAAAGCAAACGCTTACCTTTTGTCCGTCATCAGACTTCATTGAGTATTCAAAACATTCGAGCAAAAACGGAAGCATCAAACGAATGTTCCGCAAAAATTGGTTCAAAAAGAGATATGTCGTAATCGATTTCAAAAACGTTAATGATAAAAGTCATCTTGTAAGTGTAACGACTATGGCTGATGAATGTAAGCCAGTAAGCCAGATTTTGTCACTGGTTGAAGCGCACAGCTAATAGGAACGTTCCTATTAGAAGATATAGTCTAATCTGTATAGTGATATACAGCTAATACAAATGTTAACAAAGGTGTCTGCACCATCAACTTACCCGATGTTGGTCTATCCGCTCATAAAGATATGAACGAGTTTTGGCACATCCTTGATGAACGACTTGAGCTTTGCCATAAGGCACTGCTCTGGCGGCACAAGCACCTTATGGGAACTAAATCAGATGTCGCCCCCATTCTCTGGCAACATGGCGCACTAGCTAGATTTGAGAAAGGCGAAGTTATTGACCCACTGCTTACTGGCGGCTATTCAACAATTTCGCTTGGATATGCTGGCATTTACGAGTGCGTCATGGCTATGTTGGGCGTATCTCACACCACGCCAGAAGGTAAACAATTCGCTATTGAGATTCTCAAGCACCTTAACGACAAGTGTGATGAGTGGAACGCTAAAGACGACATAGGCGCGGGTTTATACGGAACTCCTTTGGAGAGCACAGTGTATAAATTCGCTAAAGCAATTAGAAAGCGCTTCGGCACCATCAAAGATGTTACCGACCACGACTATATCACGAATTCGTATCACGTTAACATCCGTGAACACATTGATGCTTTCAGTAAGCTCTCTATCGAGGGCGAGTTCCAAAAGTATTCGCTGTCTGGATGCATTAGTTACATTGAGGTGCCATCTATGATGGATAATATCGAAGCCATCATCAAAGTCATTCAGCACATCTATGACCACTGCATGTACGCTGAGTTGAACACTAAGTCAGACTACTGCCAGGCTTGTGGATTCGATGGCGAGATTCAAATTATTGAGGACGAAAACGGTCATCTTGACTGGGAGTGTCCTCGCTGTGGAAACCGTGACCACAACACACTCACGGTAACTAGGCGCACATGTGGTAAGAGCAAATAAACAATATTGCCACATATCAAAACGATAGAAATTCAAGGGACGTTCGCCGTTGAAAAATTACGGAGTGAACTATCTTGAGCCAAGTTTCTCTACAAACTGTCTGACAGATAATACAAAAAAAAAGAAAGGAGGTGGGCAAAATGAAAGTAATCAACACAGTACCAACATCAAACATAAACGCCACGTCAACTGTAATTGATGGTAAAACTTATTATATTTGTTCTGTGTGTGGGCGTTTATCTGTGCATAAAAATAAGACACATGGTACAAACTATTGTAACAAACACTATAATCAATTCAAAAAGTACGGACATACACTAGATTGTAACCCACGTACACCATATGACCGCAATGAAATTCGTATCTATAATGATGTTGCTGAAATGGATATTTATGATGTCCACAACAACATCATTGCCACGACTATCTTTGACGCCGAAGACGTATCCCGCGTCAGATATATCAAATGGAAATTGTCACAATCTGGTTATATCATGAACACACCAAAATTTAAAGGTTCTAGTCAACATTTAAGTAGAATTATAATGCAAACCAACCAATTTGTTGACCACATAAATCATAACGCTTTGGACAATCGTAAATCAAACTTACGCGTTGTTACAAAATCTCAAAACCAGATGAATGTCAACTATAAAGGTGTAGACACGAAACCAAACGGACGTTTCCACGCACGTATCAAAAAAAATCAACACGGTATAGGTCTTGGAACTTATACGGACGAAGAAGAAGCTCTTTTTGCCAGATGGTACGCTGAACAAATTCTTTTTGGTGAATATGCTTATCCAAAACCAAAACCTGTAATTCTTCCAGACAGGGAATTACAGATTAAGCAATATGTAGAAAAAAAGGTGCAACGACTATAATTATCGACGCTGCTCAACCAATTTAATGGAGAGAGCGTAAGGAATAGTCTACTCCCCTAGTAAATATCGGGAAACCGAGGGTATTAAGGTATATTGGCACTCAGTTCTGGAACCAAGGTCGAACTGAGGAAATCAGAGACAGGGTTCTTCACCTGTAACACTAAAACACGTCTTAGCAATTTCGCTAGGGCGTGTTTTTTTCGTCTGTTTACAGATTGAATTGTGTTATACTGGTTGAGTAATGATAACTTACTGCTAAAGGAGCTAAATATGTTAAATGCGGAAATTCAAGTTGCTGCGTATTTCGTCGTATTTTTTGACGCAGATTCAAAAAGTGAAGCACAACAGCTGCACAAGCAGCTTGAGAAGGCACTAGATGGCGGAAAATATCTGTTGCCTATGCTAAGTGAAATTCATCACTGCGATTATTCTAATTGTGTAATCGAGTTCAATTTAAAGGACGTTCAAAAGAGTGGCGTCAGTTATTACTCACCCGTCGATGTTGAAATTCACAACAAGACAAGGTTCAACGTTGATGACAATACTGACATGGATGACTGGTTCTACGACCTCGATAACATGTCAATGATTGAGTCACTCACTTATGAAACTATGCCAGACGGTTGTGACGCCGATTTTGATGACGTGGGCGCAGACATTTTTGTAGACTAGAAACGAGGTAACAAAATGATTTCATTTAACGGAAGCCAGATGATTTCTCTCAAGGAGAATTACACTCTCCAGGATTTCACCTATAAACTTGCGGTTCAAGAGCTTGAGGAGCTTGAGATTACCGACGTTGCCGACCAAAAGGAGTATTTGCGTAGGCGACTTCTTCACGACATTAGCCAGGGTAGGTACGATACCTATTCTCTTGGTTATCTGTCATTACGCGACAATGGTGATGCTATCGCAAGCGCAATTACGGATGTTTGCTCATCACTGTCCACTGCACTACCACATTGCGCAAAGACTCACAACTTTGAGCTGTTTGGACTAACTCCAGAGAATGACGACCCTAAATACTTCCGTGGCGATACCATGTACGATATCGCGGTTCGCCAGATTCAGCCATTCGGCTCTATGGACTTTGAGGACTTTAATCTCACGCGTGAGGGTGACGAGCTTACTGCATCAGTCACTCCCGTTATCACTGCTGAGTTTAATGCGTTCGTAAATATCAGCGAGAAACTTGAGTCTCAAAAAGAGGAGCAAGAAAACGGCATGATTGATACAACCTCCGATACGTATCGTGAGATTCTCAATCTCTACGAGGATAATCCCGAGCCAGAATTTGTAGCATATTTTGATTGCAAGCAGCAAGCAATTGATAATGCTAACAATGGTGAATTTGAGGTGCTCGGATTTGACGGCGAAGTAAATAGAGTTGAAGGATTTAACAACGACACCGCCATTTATTATTGGTACGATACCGTTCCAGATGATGACATCTTAAAACTTATCTGGCATCACGATAATTTATTAGAGTCGAAACTTCCCGATGAATACTCAGTGGAAGATATTAAGCGACTCGCTAAAAAGCATTATACCGTCGTAGAGGACGAACCAGAACAAATGTTCGATGATGAGGAGACCTGGCGTTACGAGGACGAGAATCTCTACGATTACGACGATGATTACAATGACAATAGTGGCTGCGAAGAATAGGAGATTACATGGCTACTTATATTGCACAATTTAACGAGTATACACACAAGGTTCAGACTCTAAAGGTCTCTAGCAACTTTAAGGTTGCGACCGCCCTAGCCACTGCTGGTGACTATAAGCGCATTTATGACCTACTCTCAATCATGTTTGACTTCAAGGCTATTGAGAACCTTAAACTCGACAAGGGTGTTATCCTGCCCGACGGCAAAGGTGTCAGACGCACATCGCACAAGATGACCACGTTTGATTGCAAGAATCTGTTTGACGCGTTTGGCGCACTCCAAGATTTGTCAACCAGAAATGACATTCTTATTGTCATTGTCACGAATCCTCGTCCACTTATGTATATCGACTTCCAGAACAATCTGGATGAATCGGTGCCAAAGTATATGAATTGGAAATCTGGCACCATCTATCAGTGGGCAAAGTAAATTAGCAAAATAACTGTCTCCCCGTGTGATATACTTGTGTAGTTAAGGGCGTAAAAATACGCTAATCTAAACTATGCGAGGTGATTTACATGGGGAGACGTGCCGGCTCGGACGATGAGTTGATTGCCAAGCTCTATCGCGTAACAGAGCAAATTGTCAATACGTATGCTCGCGTAGTATTTGACATCGATGTAAAAGTTTACGAGTAGGCGAGCTTCAGAGGATTAAAACATGTCTAAAAAGTTTAAAGTCGGAATCGACTTGAAATGTAATGTCAAAAATGACTGTGAGTTATTTTACCTCAATGATTTTAAAGACTACGACTTTTACAATAAACTTGCTGCGCGAGACGCTGTAAGAAATAAGGCATACAACATTCTCGCTGGCAAGCAAAACGCTTTGAACCGCGAAGAATTCGGCAATACATGGAACGATATAAATCGTGAGATTTTTAGATACGTCTCGCTGTTCACACATCGCGTCTATAATCAAGAGCATGAGGACGTCAAACTTGAATTTGACGACCTTGATGTGCAACCATTAAGTGTAAACGCGGAGTTGATTAGCGCTCTCAGACCAGCAACTATCGTGTTTGATGCAGATGTTGTCGCCGAACTAACTTGCAGAGTTGAGTGTGCTGATTCTGACGATAGAGAAGCTGTTGCGGCGGGTATTGCAGATGCACTAAGGCGTTATATCCGAATCGAACTTGATTACGCAGCAGATACAACAATTTCGTTTGTTGAATAGGAGGTTAGATATGAGCGAAATGCTAAAACTTTACGTTCACGGCGGATTTGATTTCGTTGATGATGAAACAGGATTCACGACAAGTGATTTCGGGGTCAGTGAAAACGCCTATAAGGAGCGCGTTACTGACACGTCACTACCAGCTTACGAACAAGAAATTGAGTTTGTGAAGGAATCAATCGAGCTTGGTGCCTATAAAAGCTCCGCCCAACTCGTACAAGCCGTTACAGAAATGACGGACGTTGAATCGGTTGAGTACACGGGAGACTTGGACATCGGATATTATAGAACGTACATTACAGCCACATCACCATATGGTCAATCAACTAAAGGTATGACGGAAATTGGCATTGGTTTTGTAATTATTGTTAAGGTTAAAAACCGAGACGATGCCAACACGCCGAACATTGCTTTTGAGGTAGTGAAATTCTTTAAGAATGACTTATCCAAACAGTTAAATACGGATATTGATAGCATCACTATCGAAACAAGGTACATCTAATTTAAACCATTGGAGGTTTACAATGCCACAGAATTATGAGATTACTGTCACAGCAGACATCGACGCCGTTCATAGGTGTGCTGGAACGCTCGATAACTTTATTGAACAAGAGTGTTATGGAGAGCTTGCTGAGCATAAGTCCTGCAAAATGCCTGTAACAGACGCATTTTTGAGCAACACTTACCTCAACGAGAGTATTGCTTACACGCAAATTGCGTGCGAGGATATTGTGGACGAGGTTCCAATCGAGTGTATTGATGATATTACCATCACCGATTGCTCACTTGATAGTTTTAGACTTGAGCGTCTCACTGGTCAACTTGTTCCTCGCGGGAGCAAAGACTGGATTGATGTTGCTGAACAATCGGTTGCAGAGTTTTCCGTTACAGCTGAGGTCGGTGACGATTGCGATTTAACAGAGCGACAAATTGCAGTGACCGTGGCGGATGTAATTGCCGAGAGTATCGAGAATAGTGCAGACGCTACTGACATTGACGTCCAAACAACTTCTGAGGTAATGTAAGTTACGCATAACTGAGCCACCGCTAAGTTTTACGGATTATCCGTATGAACTGGCGGTGGCTTATTTTATGCGTCGAGTTTTCTAACTAAATTAGTTAAAATTTTGATATATTGAATGTAAAGTGAGCAAATCTGCTACTCGTTGCAGCTATTAAAGATTGTGAATTTTGTGTGAAACCGCTTGAATAGTGTTATACTGAATCTACCGAAAAAAAAGGGTGTATGATGACTGATAGAGAGCTAGAAAAGTTGGTTCACAGCGATAATCCATGGGAACGTCGAACTGCCGCTATGAACGGTTACGGTCTCGACATTCTCGTGCACGACAAAGCGCCTATGGTTCGTGTAGAGGTTGCCAGACAAGGATATCGTCCAGATATCCTCGTACATGATAATGATTGGTTTGTCAGAAGGGGCGTCGCGGAAAGTGGAAATTGTCTTGATATTCTCATTGACAATGAAGATGATGATGTTCGACGCGCGGTTGCTCGAACTGGCTATAAGACGTGGGAATTGTTACGAGACAATGATAGTGAAATAAGACTCATTGCCCTGGATATACTTTTGGAAAAGGGAGAAATTTAATCTAGCTTGATAACTCAAGCTGGAAACTCATACCACGAGAAGTCGTTGTCAATTATTGACGGTGATTTCTCGTTGTTTTTTTTCGTACTAAAAGTTAACCTTAGATAACTTTATAACGACTCTGTTACTAATTTGTCAAAAATTTTCAAAAAAAAACACTTCGAGTTGTGTTAAACTATAGTCATTAACCGCTTTACCGAAGGGATTTACTATGCGCGACGCGTTTTATGAGGTGTACGATGAGTTTATCGAGCTATATGATGACTATTTTCTTGCAGCTAGAGAGATTGGCAAGAAGTTTCCAAAGTACCGCGGAACAGTATATGTGTTCGAGAATTTTGAAGAATTTGCAATCTATGAGCTAAGTGAAGGCGAGCTTTGGAATCTTGTTAACCTTGACACACCGTATGCGAAAATACTCAATCTAAAAGATGCTATTGATTTTGATTCTCTTGGTCGCGATATTGTTGAGAATCTGAATCTCAAAAACGTGTTCCTATTCGGTGAAAAGGTGTTCGTTCTCACGGACTTGAAGGCTTAAAAGTTAGCCAAGGTTAACTTTGATTGAAAGGATTTAAAATGAACTACAAATATACTGATTATGATAACTTCGACTAGCTTATGGATTGCGATAGTCAAACCGCAAATCTTCTGTTAAAAGAGCTTGACTTGGATGAATCTGATATTGGCAAAGAGACTTGGATGAACGAGCATCTAATGGTTTATCCAAATGTTGAGGAGTACGCGATTTATGAACTAATCGACGGTTGGTATCAAAATCACAATCTTGGTGGAAGTTTTGGCGGTGCTCCAAATCCAATTGAGTATATTGACTTAACTGATTTTGGCGGCGATTTGATTGCCGAAGGAGATGCAAGCATTGTATGCCTGCTTCAAAACGGTAAAGTTGTAACTACGAGTTATGGATGGTAAATATGCATTATAATCTAAAATCGTACGATAATCTTAGACAGTTATTTTTAGATGATGAGCCATCGGCACGACTATTAAATAACGAACTAGGTCTAATAAATTTTGAAGAACTAATCGAAGATGGTCACCGTGACGGATACAGTTGGGGGAGATGGTTGCTTATTAGTTTTTGATGATGTATCTGATTATGCGGCATGGGAGATAACGGATGGTTGGTATGCCCACAATGGAGTAAACGTCGAAATTGATGCAGACCCAAATCTTGCGTATTATATTGACCTAGAATCTTTTGGTAATGATTTGCTACGGTATGGTGATACAACTATTTCCATCAAACTGCCAAACGGCAAAGTAGTATTCTGTGAAAACGGACTTTAACAGCAAACTTAGTCTAAACAAAACCGCCTACATCTAGTTGCAGGCGGTTTTTCTTTCTATTTGTCACAGCAGACTTCCCGAACCCACTCAATAAACTCACCCGTATAAACATACAATCCACACGGTAACTGTTCACAATTGTTAGTAAAGTTCGAGTGAACCTCTAAATCAACCTTGCCGCCAGTAATCTTTTTAATCTCACGCTTTGATACACTTCTACGTGTATCATCAAAGATTGCGAGACGCTTATAATTTACAACCATATCCACGCCATTAAACTTATCATCGTTTGTGTTCTTTGAACCGCGTAAGTGATACATGAGGTAACACTCTCGATACAATGCAGGATAAACACGAACAATTCTCGACTTTAGTTCACCAAACGAGAATAGCTCTGGTTTGCGCGGCAACACAGTGTTAAAGTGTTCACCTTTGTTAGTATCAGCGTGAGGTTTAAGTATAAAACCATCTTCGCTCACGGTACAATTTAGCTCTAACCACGCGTTGTAAAATTCAACTGGCGTTGGAACACGTAAGTTCCGCTCAATCAGTTCGTAGAATACATCTACAAACGGCGGCAGCAGCACGTTCTCGAAATACGTATCGCGGCGATTGGGCAGTGCTTTGTATTCATCGAACATATGTTCGATTGCGTCGGTATCAACATCAATCCAGTTGCAAGGCAACGAAATTCCGTTGATGTACCAACCGTTCCAGTATTTGATGACGTAATTTTTAGTCATATGACCTCACTTTCTATTTGTAAGAATATCGTGAAAATTAAAATTTGTCAACGTTTTTTGTCGTGTAATGGAATACTTAATATTGCAAGTGTTAAAGACGGGTGATTGGAACAACGCATGGAAGCGATGTTTTATAAATTCCTTCGAGGATATTATCGCAACACTTAACGATATAGACGCGTTTCTAAAATCTAATGCTGAACAATTCCTCGGAGATAGTTTTACAGTAAATGACGCATGTATTACTGGCGACGGTGCCATAATGCTCCGCTGTTGTGCTGATTGGATGGTTGACATTAAAACGCCCGATTCAAGCAATTCGGTTGATGACGTCGCGCTACTGTGAGAAAGCACTTTGCTCAAAATGAAGGCGCGACGCTTGAAGACGTGTCAATAACGGATTTCGATTTTGACTATGGCGCGTTTATTGATGCCGACCTTAACGTAACGATTGATGGTTTAACGCGCATTCAAGTCGTCATATACGTTGAGGACAGAACCGCCTTCGACAGAAACGAATTGCTGAGCCTTGTTACAGACAGGTTCCGCAAATCGCTGCGAGACCCAAAATATGCCAAGAATATTGGCGATTACTATGAAGTTTCGATTAACGAGTTTGTAGAGCGTTAGGGAGTGATGTTAAATATGAATAGAACGTATTATTATGATTTAAAAGGCTCAATATCTGTTTATAGTGTTGTGTTAATTGAAAGTGGTGATGACTCCGACGGACGACTTGAATCAATATTTGGAGTCTCAGACAGGAATATTACGTTTAAAGAATTTTTATCAACAGTTAAGAAATTAGGTATTGAAGAAAGTAAATTTCGCGAATTGTTACACTCGACAGTTGACGGGTTTGTCCAAGCGTGGTGTAAAGAACTTAAAGTGGCATTTAATAGCTGCGTAACGGCGGAGCTTACTGATTTTGAAATTAACGGTGTACGTGTTAATAGTAGTTTTATTGAAGTTGATATTACAAGCAATTACGAATATGATGTAAATGACTGCGCCGATAGCGATGAATGGGAAGATTGTGCTAAATTTATAAACAAATGCGCCGACAAGTTGGCTGGAAACGCTTATGAATCGAGTGTCTACAATAATTATATCTTTAGTCTTGAAGACTGTGAGGTAGATGTAGAGTTTGCTGATACACCATCAGAGCCAGATTACGATGGTGACGATTACGTTAGAGTCCGATATGTTCCATTGAATATTTAGTTGACATAAATCAGTAGCAAATTACCTGGTAATGGCACACGCTGTTACCAGGTAATTTCTATTTTAGGCGGCACGAAATCGATTCTAAGCACGCATTTATATTTATACGGTCAATTGCTCGACAAGTATCAATAAGGTGTCTCAGAATTGATTACAGCAAGCCATTTTCTGTATGTATCGACTGCGGTGAGAGTTTTCTTGCTAACGCAAGGAGCTTTCCCCGCAGTATTTGTATACAGACGAAACGTTCAAAACGTTCATTCCAAAATCGCGATTTCGGAGCCATTTATTAGTTATATGAAACAACGTTCATATAACGTAAAAATATGCAGTATTTGATGATTTGCATGGACAAAACAGTTGTGGAGCCATTTTCAAAGCCATTTGCAAAATAAAAAAATGGCTCCGAAAACGAAAAAAATGGCTTCGAAAGGGCAGAAAACGACCAAAAACATGCCCTCTGAGCTGGGCGTACCCTTTTCGCAGGTAGATGGCTTGAAAAAAATGGCGTCCAAAAATAGGCTCTGACCTGCTATTCTTTCTTTCAAAGCCATTTTTTTGATAGAAAAGGGATAAAAGTATATGGAATTTTGCAAGTGTAAAATCGCGAGGGGTTTTGCAAACTTTTGGTTAAAAAAGTGGCTCCGAAAGGTATTTTCCCAGGTCAAGTGCCATTTTTCGAAGCCATTTTTTTCAAGCCGTCTACCAGGGAAAACGGTACGCGCAGGTCAAGTGGGGTGTTTGAAGCCATTTTTTGTCATTTTGAAGCCATTTTTTCGATTTTGCAAATGGCTTTGGACGCAAAAAAATGGCTCCGTGTTTGAAAAGTTAACCGCAGCTAACTTGTTCGATATGTATACTTGAATATAATTATATGAACAATGTTCATTAAAAATAATTTCAAAAATATCTGGACTCTGGCGAAATTCTGCGGTATAGTTATATCCACGACGATTGGAGAACAAATGATTACACGCGAACAAGCCATTGCTATTGCCGAGGATTATTTCAACGGAGACTTTAAGGCAAACTATTGTGAACACCGCTTTGAATATGCTGAGTCTGAGAAACGTTGGTACGGCATTGTGTATCTACACGAACCAGACTGGAGCAATCCTTATGCGGGTGATACAACGCTATACATTCCATACGAGTTTTACATTGACGAGTCTGGAAAACTCACTGAAATGAATTGTGTAAATTCTATAAACCCACTTGTTTGGTAGTATACTAGGCGTAGCAAAACAAACGGAAAGGACTTGCTATGGCATACGATGTTACTTACAACGCAGATTTTAATATTCTGGCAACCATTACCGCGCCACTATTTAAATCTACCGACCCAAATATCAAACTTGATACCAATGCAACTTTAAGTCTAGCAAACCTCATGGCTAGTCATATCAACCGCAGATACAAAGCCGTACCAACAAAAGTTGGTGCGGTAACAGTTAGACTAGACAGCGCATATGGCTCAGCTCCGATTCAAGAGTTTGTTAAAGAGAAAGTAGCTAACGGATACATCTATTCGGCAAGATTTAATGTTGCTTGGGAGATTTTTGGAGCGACTATTGACGTTTCCAGTCGAATTGATAAAGACCAGTCTGCACTTGACGAGATTAAGCGCGACATTGAGTGGGAGTTGTCGTCAGATTTTAACATGAACAATATCCTGTTTGTTACCGACTATGACGCTCCAAAAGTTAGCGTAAAAATCAGTGGCATTAAAGTTACTGATAATGAGCTTGATGAATTTGAGCGCAACATTATCGCAACTGTTAGGTACAATCTTGGCGCTGATTTTGATGGAAATGGAAAACTTGACTTTTACGATTGGTACGGCGAATTAAGTAAGACCAACAACATTCCAACGCTTAAACAGCTTATGTTTATTGAGGATATTGAGGATGAAACGGGCGAAACATTTAGAGGTTTCACCAAGGAAGCTGCTACAAAGTTTATTAGTGCTTACGTGGATGACCGTGAGAGCTATGACGACTACATGAGCGATTGTTTGAATTACTAATTCTGGAAAGGAAGACAATGACTAATCGTGTAGATGCTGCAAAGAAATTGCGCGGTAGCGGAGATAGACTATTTGGCAACTCATTTGGTGGAGGTTCGGTAAAAGCGACGGAGATTATACGAGCGTCAATCGATGCGGCATATGATTATGATGAATTATTTGACCGATTAGCCGACCTCATTGACCCTACATGTAAGCCTATGATTACCGTTGAGAGTCTTACAGAGTCGCTTACGAAGTATACGTCTGAGTGCTCTGAGTGCGGAGCAATCTTCGGAGATTTTCCGACACGCGAACAAGCAGAAACGACACACCCTACATATTGCCCGAATTGTGGTTATAGAATCGTAGAAACTAACTCTGGAGAGGATAACAATAGTGAACGATAAAATTAACATTGCACGCACACTAGTCAACGCTGGAACTGAGCTTGATAACATGGCAAATGCAACCGTAGAGGATGCGTTTGACAAAATCAATATCATTGTAAACTATTCGGACGAGCATGACGTTTTCTTGCCACTGTTTGACCGCTTAGCTACGCTCATTGACCCAGTTACCAACGTCGCCATTGAAACTAATGAAGACGGCGACGTTGAATATATATTCTGTGGAGGTTGTGGTGAAGAGTTTTCAACCGACCTATTCAATGAGCATAAGATTACACATTGTCCATATTGCGGTTGTCGCTTTAGGAACCTGCGACAAAATTAACGAACACTTGCCGCCGAAGCCAACGTGGATTATCCACAAAGACTTCGGCGGTTTTTTGTTCGTTGAGCATTCTCGCTAAATTAGTTAAAATTTTGATATATTAAATGCAAAACGAACAAACTCGCCACTCGTTGCAAACATTAAAGATTGTGAATTTCTTGTGTAACTGCGATAAACGTGGTAAACTATGTGCACCAAAACAGAAAGGTGGTTTATATGTTCACAAATTATGATGTTAATCGCTGGAAGCTGAGTTTCTCGTATAATATTCCTTACCAGTTTACTTATGGTAGTGAATATTATACTGATGGTAGTGTGTATAACCTACTCAAGCTACGCGATTACGCACGCGTTAGGTTTTTGAACGGTGGCTGCGAGTACGATTATTTGAAAACCATTGACAGTAAGATTGACGACCAACATTCTCTGTGGAGAAGTCTCGATAATGTAAATGAGTTTTCTAAGCCATCTTTGAAGATGTACGACGCTAAGTTCTTGGCAGATTTTGCAGCAAACAACCTCAGCATTGACCCGTTTAAGTTCTTAGAGAACGTTCCTATTTTTGAGATTGAAGATATGCGCCTCCGCGTATACATGCCGCCCGTGGATGAGCTAGGAAAAATTCAGTTTGATAATAACCTAGTTGGAGACGTCACCGTGTCTGTAGAAATTACAGTCATCACGGTTGATATGAGCATCGAAGATTTTTACAACCATGCTAAGACGGTGTTTGCTACAGTGTGGACGAGCGGTATTGAATATGAACACGAAAAGATTGATAACCTCGGCAAGGTTGATACACGCTGCACAATCGTAAAAAAGATTGAGGAAACCAGTAACGGCACGAAATTATACGGTTATAGAGATACACCAAAGTCACCTGTAATGAAAACGAATGATTTGCTGTTCACCAGCACTAATCAAGAGTTTGCTAGAAGGCTCTATTGTGGAGTGGTTTGGACACACGACGCGTTAATTTTTGCCGAAACATACCATCAATATCGCGACTGACACTAAAAATTAGTACGATTACGATAAAACTCCCGTCGTTATGTGGTAAAATGTATCTATTGATTACGACCACTAATGACGGGAGTTATTTCATGAAAATACCAAAATTTTTAGCGAGTAGTGTTCTTGCTGGTGCTCAAGAAATTGAAACCGATTTTGATAGTTATGAGTTCGCGGACGATGTTGACGGTTTTGCGGTCAAACTATGGATTCGCGATGAAAGTTCGGTTGCGATTCAAGATGTTGCGAACGGACGAACACATTGGTTTAAAAAATCGTTAGACGATTTAGATGGCGCCATGCACGAAGACCTTATTGAATACACACTTTATGGTTACGGTAGAGGTCGATATTTTGAGTTTGACGATGATGAGCATCAATATACCGAGATTACACCACTTAAATACTATGATGAGTTTGGATATAAGCATATCGAGTCTGGAAAATATGAATTCCTCTATTTGACCAATGGATTCGAGGACTTAAATTTCTGCATTCCAGATTGTGCCGAAGACCGCGCGACCAACTTAGAGACAATTGAGGATGTAACTGAGTTTATGCGCTCGCTCGGATATGAAAGACTTGGAGCGTAAGCAGTATGGAACATAATCAAGATTTGACAGTCGCTTATGTAACCGTAAAGGTAAACGGTGGTGTAAACGTACTGAGGAATATCTTTCATTTCAATAGTGAAGCCATTGAAGATGCGTTTAGGAATGAATTTAATGATATGGCGCGATTAACGGATTTCGTAGCCGTCAGCGCAGCTCAAATAGACGCAAGTATTAGCTACGCTGAGGAGCGTGCAGTTTTAACGCTGGGTCTTGTACTCGATATCGAGTGCGATGAATCAAGTAATAATTTTGATTATGCAAAATCATTATTGAGCATCGTATATCCAGAGCAGTTTGTTAAGGAACTTAGCCAGGCAACGACGATTGAATCGTTTGTCACCTATGTCGCCACAAAAGCGGTTCACGACTTAGCCGAAGGCGATGAAACGATTGATTATGAAGGTATCGAGACTGAGGTTGAAATAGCAAAATAACGAGAATTAAGGATATGATGGTAATCACCGAAGATAATGAGTTGCTGTTCTCCGTTTTATTCGAGCGCGACTTTTTACCACAGGATGCAGAAGCACTGCTCGGCTTTAAGCCAAAGAATGGGCGCCATGTGTGCGTTTCCGACACATGTGTTTCCAACCACTATATGGGTACACAATCCATTGACGCCATCGAGCATACATTCGGGACACACGTATTAAACACACTTGCTGGTGCGGTTAATGATGGTGACAAAATACAGGTGCTCCGACCAAAACTTGACACACTCATTTCCGATGGAAACGATAAAGATGGGTTTATGCTCGAATTTATATTCTTCGTAGTTATTGAGTGCACGGAGCAAGATGTTAATGATGGGCACATTTTTAGAAAACTCGTCAAATCGCTCCCAGCAGGATGGCAGATTATATAAAAACAGTAGACTGGAGATTACATGACAAATGATAGAAAACCATTACCCGAAGATGACTTTGTCGGAAATGCTGCGCCGTTTGTGCTCAAAATCACTCTTGAATATCCACCAAGGGAAACTGAATCGCTGCTTGGATTTATGCCAAAAGAAGGCAAGAACTTTTATGACTTTGAAAAGTTCCCAGATAAGCGATTCTATGGAAATATCGAACGAGCCTTCGGTGCGTTAATACTGAATATGCTTGGAGGAGCAGTTAATGACTATGCAAACGGTGTTAAGATGTATAGACCAGACCTCTTGCCAGTCCATACATATGGAGATTGCAAAACTGGGTTCACGATTGAACTTGAATTCATCGTAGTTGTTGAATGTCTAAACATGAACCAAGATTATAGTAATCTTAAAAAAGCCTTGGTTGTAGCTTGTCCAAATGGTTGGGAAATTGAGTAGAGTGATTGGGGATTGTTAAATATGAGCAATAAGAGAATCGTCAACTTTACAACGTGTGTCAGAAATAGCAGCATCTATGACGACCGCGTTATTAAGCTATTGATTGGGTTTGTTCCGACAGAAGATGAATGCGAATCACTATCTATGGAACAGCTGAGAAATACCGAACTCGCAACTCGTGAAAAAGAGCACGCAGATGAAATCATAAATTATCTAAAGGATATTGAAGCAAACTATCCAGGAATTATGTTTGATGAACCAGTGCTTGCTTATATGGGTGTTGAGTATTTTGATGGACGTGAATTTTTTGGAGTGTTCGAGTTCAATATTTGTGGCGCCTACTCAGTGCCCGATGGAGAAAATCTAACCGATAGTGAAATACGAAAGATGATTGATAATATTGTGTTTGAGCATTGCGAGATTCATCTACATTAAACGAAGTATCTATTAAGGAGTTGATAAATTCATGAACGCCAAAGATACTATTGATATTCAAGTTAGTTTCGGTATGGATTTAGAAGCAGATGACGTGTTGCAATTGCTTGGAATCGTACCAAAAGACGGTCTATGTGAATTTGGTCTATACGATATTCCAAATAGAGACTTATTTCACAATATAGAACACACGTTCGGTACATATGTTAAAAGTGTGTTAACTAGGGGCATTGGTGATTGCTGGGGATTGGATATTAACAAACCAGTTCTGGATGGAATCGAAACTCATGGCTCATATAAGACGTTCTTTTATGTATGCCCATTGTTTACCGTAACTCTTACATTTAACTCAATTGATGCCGCCGAGAAGTTTAGCGACGACGACCTAAAACTTGTGATTGCTGAGATTGCAAAATCTTTACCAAGCAACATGTTAATTGGAGCAGTCGCTGTAAACAAAAGTTAAGTCTGACGAAAGGTTTTAACCAATGACCGATAAGAAAAAAAAACGAATTACAAAGTCCGCTTGTCTTTAACTTTTATGTTTCTAAGGTAATGGGAGCGGACGCAGGCGTTGTTAAAAGATTTTGCAACTACATGAGCACCAAAGAGCGAGCACATTATTTAAACACGTTTAAGAGAAACGGCAAAACTATTGCAGAAAACATTGCAATAGATATGCAAGACATCCTAAAGGAAAAATTTAATTGCGTAGTTTACGAACCAATGTTAGTTGACATAGTTGAAATCAATGAAAAAGAGTGTACACTTACACCAGAATTTTTAGTAGATGTTGAATATCATTTTGATGAATCGGAAAGCATTGAGCCAAGCAAAGTACGCGAGGACTTGAAAAACGTACTGAGAAAAGGCTTCAGGTCTGATTGGATGATTGATTAGACCACTAAAATAAACCGCTAGGCGTATAACCTGGCGGTTTATTTGTGTAGATATTGTGTTGACTTGAGCGCGAAAAAAAAAATCCTTTCACAACCATGCTAAAATTGCATAAACGAATAAAAACGGAAAGGATTTCTGATGAACAAGAATATCAAGCGAAACAAATACTATGTTGACGAGCAAACTAACACGGTGACTTTCAAAACTAGAAGTGCGTGCGGAACCGCCGTTTCGAAATTTGTTGCCGATGTTGATGACCTTGATATTTTAGCGAGTACTACGTGGAATAAGACTACAGGCGCAAATAGTAAAGGTGTTCTTATTTATGGGTCAAACGGCGAGTCTATATTGCAAACTATTGGCAGTAAATATGTTTATGCAACCAACGGACGTAAGGTATTCTTAGCTAGAATAAACCAAAACACATTAAACTATTGTAAAACAAATTTAATTTGCAACAATAAAGAGTCTAACATGATGTTTGGCAAGTTATCGCGCACTAAACCATCACAAAATAAGAGTACAAAATTTCTCCACACGGAGTACACTCCCGTTCACGGCGGTGTGTACGTCACATCCATCAGTACGAAACTTAAAGGCGTGCTCGCTAAAAAAGTTACTAGAAGTTTCAGCGTTTCAAAATATTCTCATGCCAAAGAACGCACAATCTATGCAGCATATCTCTTTGAGAAACAATTTTATGGGGATGATTTCCCCGAAGAAGAATACGCCCATAAGGAAGAAACATTTAAAGTACTCGACAAGGTTGAGCGCGCCGAGGTTGAAGACGCAATTGTTGAGCATCTTGAAAAACTCAGACTAGCGCGTAAGAAGATTGATAACTATTATCAGTCTCAAACACTTGCAACGAAACTTGCAAGTGGTGAAGTAATTATAAGACCAGATTGGAAAACTGACGACACGGAAGAATCGGATGACATACCCGTCAACAGTGAGCCAGAACCAGAATTGGAGTCGGAGTATGATGCCAAAGATTACACCATTAAGTGTAGTAAGAAATTACTAACCGACATTTATAAAAAGCGGGGCAGTAATCAATTTATACACGTATATCGCAGAATCAATGAAAGTCGTTCAATGTGGTCGGTGCTTGCATCGTTACCTAAGTACAGAACTGCTTTTACTATTGATTTATCAGATAGAAAGTACACAAATGCAAAAGCACTGGCAGTATATGCAGCATATCTGTTTGAAAAGTTGGCATACGGAGATAATTTCCCAAATACTGAATACAATCGTAAGCTAGATGTTATTAAAACTCTGTCTACAGAAGATATCGAGTTCGTAAACGAAATGGTTGCGCCGAAACTGGAAAAGGTTTATACTGTTCTAAAGGAAATGGCTTCCGAAAAGTCGAACGCTTGCGAACCACCTCAAGAGGTTGACGCCGAGAAATCGGCAGATGAGTTTCTTGAGCAGATTAAACAGACGCCATTAAAAGACGATGCTCTTGAAACTGCGGCTACAGTGGACGAGCCAACTGAAAAATACCCCGACATATTTGGCAACCCAGAGGTTCAAAAGGCAATCGCAGAGATGAAACAGAAGCCTAGCTTATTCCAGCGCATTAAAAACTGGTTTGTTAACTAGAAATTAGATTTGAAAGGATTAAAAGTTTGACCACTAAAAGCAGACTCCTCCGTTCTATAGGAGCCACCCTTAATCAATCAGAGAGAGAGAGAGACGATTACTACGCAACTGAACCAAAAGCTACGGAATTGCTCCTAGATTTAGAGAAATTCGACTCTAATATATTGGAGCCTTGCTGTGGCGAGGGTCATATGTCCGAAGTATTAAAAGCGGCTGGCTACAACGTAACATCGTCTGACTTAATTGACCGAGGATATGGTGAGGTAAAGTCGCTCTTTGACTACGAGCATTTTGATGGCGATGTTATTACTAACCCACCGTATAAACTTGCGCTAGATTGCGTAAAGAAATCTCTTGACCTCGTTGATGATGGTCGCAAGGTCGCGATGTTCTTGAAGATTCAATTCCTTGAGAGTAAAACGCGTAAGGAGTTCTTTGAACAATGCCCGCCAAAAGTTGTGTACGTTGCAAGCGGTAGATTGAGTTGCGCAAAGAATGGGGACTTTAGCCGATGTGCGGGCAATGCAATGTCATATGCATGGTTCATCTGGGAAAAAGGCTGCAAAGGCGATACAATCCTTAAATGGTTTAACTAATAAAATACCCACCTCAATTGAGGTGGGTATTTGCGTAGTGGCTACTTTTGAATAAGCTGTAGCTTAGCTTGGTACTTTCGAGAGTAATCATCGCGTGGATAAACCTTTAAAACATCGTAAGTACAAACGCCGTTTGCGTCCTCGCTAACAAAAGTGTACGTATCGAGTTTATTTGTGAACTTGCCGCCAGACTTAATACTCACGAGATTGTTGATAAACTCAGAATCATCATCAAATAAATACCTGCTATGAATTTCATCATCGCCGTAATCGCCAATTTGCGTAAAGTATGCAAGCGGATTAGCAATCGATTCTAGTACGCCAATAATTTTGCTTCGGATATACTCTCCGCTCTCGCGTACCCACGTTTCATCATCGGGAACGTTATCGCCCCATCCGTGGATATCGTAGCCTTTGGAGTCAGCAAATGCTTCGCTCTCACCATCTGTAAAAATAAAAGCCATCTTCTTAGTATCAACACAGGTAATTGCGCGCTGGTATTCGTGGTCTAAATATTGACCGTATGTATAAGTATGACCTCTGAACTTAAACTCGTAAGACGACCAGTAATAATTTTCAGAAATCATCTCAAAGCTAGGGTCGTTCCTAACCTCGGAAAGAGCAATATTGTCCTCAATACAGTCAAGATTATCAGCGCCATAATTGTACCCAACCTTAGATAGCTTAGTAATTACGTAAGCAAAATGTCCAGTTTCAACAACTGCAAATAGCTGCTCGTTACGACCAATGAATAGTGCGTAATTAGCACTGTTAATCTCTAGGTGTAACGTAATACCGTCGCGTGCGAACAACTCTTTAAAGGTTTGACAGTCGGCTTTGAACGGAGCTATGTCGTGGCAAATCATGCGCTCAGTTGCGAACTCAGTCTTATATGGTGAAACGTCTTGAAACGTTGGATTGCAGAGGTCAGCAACTGAGTGAATATGAGAATGGTCGTAACTTGAAATACCATATATACGACACTTATAAATAAGTTTGTTTGAGTAATCAGCGACTTCATCCATGGTGTTGAAGTGGATGAATGACTTACAATTATCTTCCGTTACCTCGAACATGTCAAATCGGTTGTCATACTTATTTTCAATATCCATATAAGCGTCAAAGCCGCAAGGTGTCTCAACAACGTTAATAAGCATACCGTACTCGTTGACGTAAGCAAATATGTCTCCTTGTGGGAACAGCTTATGGTGTACACCAATCTTAGTAAGTCCTTTTACATCGGTCATAGTTAATCTCCTTTTCTGGACGTAAGGTTTTTTGTAACTATAGTATGTAGTCGTGACGATTCAAAAGCTAGAGTTTCTCATAAAAATGCTGGTGTTTTACAAAACCTACACAACTAAAAATAGTTCTTGCATTTATATGAGCAGCTCAGTAAAATAATAATAACAGCAAACAGCGAAAGGAAGTTATCATGACCAACAAAACTACCTGCATTAAAGGCGCTTACCTTGACAGACGACTGGTAGAGGAAGACGAAGAAGAACTTATGGCAGCTCAAAGAGCAGCCGCACTAGGCGACGACCGCGCTCTGGAACTCTATGCGGAAAGAATCGCCGCTAGAGGTTGCGAATATCAAGACTGGGACGACGAGTACAATTACGATGTCATGGACTACTATGACGACGAGGATTAACAGAAAGGATATGACTATGACCAACACCGACCTAGTAGAGTTCAAAACAATTTACCCAGACATTGAGCGCTATCTTGCAGAAGATTGTTATGTTCCAAACGAGGTGTGAGATTCCAGAACAGGAATTTCATGTATCCAAGTTCCAGCAAACACGATGGTTGCGGAAATTGTTAAGACTGATAATATGGCTGCGGTAGTCGTGCCAGACAGTAGGATTGTCGTATTTATGTGGTACGACAATGATGATGGCGACAATCCAGACATGCACGTACTCAACATGCAATATTTCGATGCAACCGACAACAATATTGAGTTCGCGAAGAAATACGCGCGTGGTACTGCGGTTAGAGGTGTTGACCATATCGATGCTTTTGACCCAGAGAAAGACGCTCGTCAATTTGCACAGCTTATGAGTCTGTGTAATGGTCTTGTTATTTGCGACTAAGAGAAATAGACTATCATGGATACAATTAGTCCACAACATGAGGTGACAGCACGTAAGCCACACAGATGCTCGTGGTGTGACAAGGAGATACTTCCAGGTGAGAAATATGTAACATCTACACTCAAAACAGATTATATTTACGAGTGGCGTGAGTGTGGCAGGTGTAAGCCCTATGTAGATGAAATGTTTGACGACGATGTATGGGGTGATTATGACCCCGATTACGGTATTGACGCTCAGACATTTTATGAGTTCATGCTCGATAAACACCCAGACGTATTAGACAAATGGCAATCCGTTGATACCGCCAACTAACAAGAAAGGAACCCCTTATGCCAGCCATAACATTCACTAAACTCATCGACACAAACTATCATGAACACTTTGTTAACATAAACATGATTGTAGACATCGACAAGCATTATTGCCTAGTTACATTAGCAAACAATGATGAAACACTCTCCATTACTAAAGAGAGTTTAATTAAACTACTTTCCCTTATTGGATGCGAGTAAACAATGCCAACTGAACACTTCATCAAACTAACCGAACAAGCGTTCGGTGAAATTATCATCAACACGTCGGCTATTACATTTATTGCCATTGACGAGTACAAAATCTGTGTACGTAACACCGACATTCACGGAAACGGCATGCTCCAGCTAACAAAAGAGAGCATGACTAAGCTACTTCACTGTATTGATTACGACTAAGAAAAGGAACCTTGCGATTACCCATGACCTATTACAACATGCGTCACACACACCACAAGCGTGATTCCTGGATTAAACGCTTGTTCTCCATGACCAGGCACGGTTGGCTGAGCGCTTG